>Ga0207433_10003758_pt1 | contig 28728 bp, 29 predicted proteins | sample YelNatPaOPGAMG01_FD_187559 | JGI IMG/M metagenome (GOLD analysis project Ga0207433, IMG submission 187559) | Hot spring thermophilic microbial communities from Obsidian Pool, Yellowstone National Park, USA - OP-RAMG-01 (SPAdes) (version 3) | ecosystem: Environmental > Aquatic > Thermal springs... | reverse complement strand
CCTTTACACCATTTCGGTACAGAACCCCACCACTAATCCCACTATTCCTTCTTTGACCATTACAGATACCTTGCCTGCGGAGCTCACCTTCAAGAGTGCCAGCACTGGATACACCAGGACGGACAGCATAGTTTCCTGGACGATTTCCAACCTGGCTCCGGGAGCCACAAGCACTGTTACTTTAGCTGCTACAGTTATTCCTACAGTTCCTGTGGGAAGCACCGTCACCAATACTGCTCAACTGGTTGCGGGTGGTCTTGCTCCCGTGAACTCTTCTGCTTCTTTCCAGGTGGGCCAGGCTCCAGCCTCCGCTTTGAAAGTAGCTAAGATTGCCACAGCGGATTCGGTAAAGGCAGGAGAGTACATCACATACATTTTAATCTACGCTAACACCGGGAACACCCTTCTTCCCGGAGCTAAGATCGAGGACTATGCCCCGGCGAACACCACTTTCCTGAACGGAAATCCTTCCCCTGTGGTGGGACCTGAGGCAGGAAAATTGACCTGGAACTTAGGGGATCTCCCTCCTGGGGCTAATGGCACGATCATTGCCCAGTTCAGCGTAGCTTCCACGGTTCCGGATGGCACCGTAATAGCCAATGCAGCTCGAGGCAAGGTTTCTGGCTATCAGGATACTCTTTCCTCCACAGTCAACGTTACCGTGGGACAGGTCCTCCACAATGCCTTCATCCAAGGTTACCCCGATGGGACCTTCCGACCAGAAAAGCCCATCACCCGGGCGGAGATCGCTGCGATTTTAACTAGGATCATGGGCCTTAATCCTCAGACAGCACCCAACCCGAACTTTTCTGATGTTCAGGCCAACCACTGGGCTTTTGGCTATGTGGCTGCTGTTGTTAATGCGGGAATCATGCAGGGATATCCTGATCATACTTTCCGCCCTGATCAGTCCATTACTCGGGCGGAGCTGGCTACGGTTATGGTAAGGGCACGTGGGCTCTTCCCCCTGATCGTCGCACCTCCCACTTTCCCTGACATTGCCGGACACTGGGCTGCAGGCTACATTGAGGCTGCCCAGCGAGCGATGTTCATCACCGGATATCCCTCAGGAGACTTCCGCCCTGATCAGTCCATTACCAGGGCAGAGACCGTAACCCTAATTGACCGCTCTTACGGAAGAGGGCCCTTAAGCGGACCCAATGTCTCCCAGACTTTTCCCGATGTCCCTGTTTCCCACTGGGCTTTTTCTTGGATTGCAGAGGCAGCCCAGAGCCATTATGGAGTTCATTCCGTGGAAGGGAAGGAAATACTGGTCAGCTACCTCCCGTAAGCTGAAACTTACATAAGATACAAAGAAAGCCCGTCCTTGGACGGGCTTTCTTTGTACCCTCTCAATTAGAGAAAAATGTTAAGGAAAAAAGAGATTAAAGGATCAAGGATCCTCCAAAGGACTCCTGTTCCCAGGAGAGCAAAAAGGACAAACGTTCCCAGAAGATTTATCTGGGGATCGTAGATCATTTTCCCCAGGGCAGAAGGAAAAATCGCCCCCAGAACTTTGGAGCCATCAAGAGGAGGAAGGGGAATCAAATTGAAAAAAGCCAGAAGCAAGTTCAGAAAAACTGCGCTGGAGAGGACTTGATAAAGCAAATAACTTCCCCAGTGGAAAATGTGGAATAAACGCCAGAAAAGCGAAAAAAGAATAGCCAGGCCTAAATTGGCAACAATTCCGGAAATGCTCACCAAGATGGTGTCCCTTCTCTGATGTCGCAAGCGGTAGAAGTTAACAGGAACCGGTTTGGCCCATCCAATAATAAAGTTGCTCTTTAAAAGGATAAGCATTAAGGGCAAAAGGATGGTTCCCAAAAGATCAATGTGAGGAATGGGATTTAAAGTAATACGTCCAGCTAACCTGGCAGTGGGGTCACCAAGCTTTTCCGCAGTCCAGCCGTGTGCTACTTCATGCAGAATAATACTGAAGAAGAGAATAAAGAGGGAGATGACAAAGTATAGAGGCTGAGAAAAGTCAAACATTGGAAATTCTCCCCATTAGCCGGAATTTTCTTTCGACCGGCTCATTAGAAAAAGAGAACGCTTGTTCCACAAGCTCCTGGGCTTCTGTTAAGCGTTTCCGCTCGTTCACGAACAATACAGCTAATGGTTCTTCCAGATTGACCTTCTCTCCTGTCTTTTTGCGTAGCTCGATTCCTACCCCGTAGTCGATGGGTTCTCCTTTCTTTTCGCGTCCTGCTCCCAAGACCATAGCTGCTTTGCCGATTCTGAACGCATCGATGCCTTTAACGTAGCCCTCTCTTTTAGAGGGGATTATCCAGCGCAGAGTGGCTTGAGGCAGGCGCCAGGTCTCTTCGACCACCCGCGCATCCCCCCCTTGAGCCTCAACCATTTCTTTGAACTTAGAGAGAGCAGCGCCACAGAAAAGAGCCTCTTTAGCCTTCTCTTTCCCTTCCTGGGGGGATTTTTCTTTACCGGATAAGTAAAGCAACTCTCCACAAAGCTCCAGTACTGCTTCTTGGAAATCACCGGGTCCCTCTCCTTTTAAAGTTTCAATGGCTTCCTTGACCTCCACAGCATTGCCCACCGCTTTTCCCAGTGGTTCTTCCATCGGAGTAATCAAGCAAGTTACCCTCCTTTGAAAACTCTTTCCAATTTCCACCATCAAGCGAGAAAGCAACCTGGCTTGCTTTTGATTTTTCATAAAAGCTCCTTTACCGCATTTGACGTCTATTAGTATGTTAGTAGCTCCCGCAGCAATTTTTTTGCTCATCACCGAGCTGGCAATCAAAGGAATGCTCTCAATGGTTCCGGTGACATCTCGCAAAGCATAGAGCTTCCCATCAGCAGGGACAAGTTCAGGAGTTTGGGCCACAAGGGCACAGCCAATTTTCCTTACCTGAGCCAGCAATTCCTTTTTGGTTAGTTCGGTGCGAAAACCAGGTATGGACTCCAGTTTATCAATGGTTCCCCCAGTATGCCCCAGACCCCTACCTGACATTTTAGCAATAAAAAGTCCGCAGGCGGCAAGGAGCGGGACCAGGGCCAGAGAGACCTTGTCCCCTACTCCACCGGTAGAATGCTTATCCACTGTGGGCCCAGGGAGAAGGGAAAGGTCTAATTGCTCACCAGATTCCACCATACTTCTGGTTAAGGCTACGGTTTCCTCCAAATTCATTCCCTGAAAAAAAGTGGCCATGAGGAAGCTGGCCATTTGATAATCGGGGATTTCTCCTCGGACAAAACCCTTGATCAGGAAATCAATTTCCTCCTCTTGAAGGGTCTTCCCCTCCCTTTTTTTCAAAATCAGGTCAACCACTCTCATTTATAGAGAGAACCTCCTTGATCAATTGAGCAAGCTTAAAGCCAGTTTTTCTTGAGACGCTGAGCACTGATTCGTGGCTAATCTTTCCTCCACCAATGGAGGGATCCAGATCAGTAATCACAGAAAAAGCCAGGACTTTCATTCCCATCTGCCGAGCCACAATCGTCTCAGGAGTAATGGACATGCCCACTGCATCAGCACCCAATATGCGCAGAGCTTTGAGTTCGGCTTTTGTTTCAAACTGGGGTCCAGGGACACCGGCCAAAACTCCCTTTTTTAAGCTAATTCCTAACTTATCTGCCGCTGTTTCTGCTAACTTTTGCAACTCTGGATCATAGGCCTGAAAAAGGTCAGGGAATCTCTCTCCCCATTCGGGTTCAAAAGCACCTCTCAAGGGGGAGGGAATAAAGTTAATGTGATCCAAAACCAGCATAATGTCTCCCACTTGGAAGGAACTGTTCAGCCCTCCTGCGGCGTTTGTAGTTAAAAGATTGGGAATTTCCAACTCCTGAAAAACGCGAATGGGGAAGGCCACTTCCTGAGATTCATAGCCCTCATAATAATGAAAGCGACCGCTCATTACTAATACTGGTTTGGCGCATATGGTACCGCAAAGGAGTTTCCCTTTATGCCCAGGAACCGTGGAGTGAGGAAAATGGGGAATGGAAAGATAATCAATTTCCACAGGAGACTCCACCTCTTCAGATAGCAAATCCAGCCCGCTTCCCAGGATGATAGCCCACTGGAAATCGAGGTTGCATTTTTCCCTGATGAATCTGGCAGCTTCCCGGGCTTTCCTTCTCATTTGCCTCCCAAAAGCTCCTTCAGGATTTGAGGAATCTGCGAGGGAAGATCAGCTACTGGGATTCCTGCCTCCCTTAAAGCCTTGATTTTCCCTTCAGCGCTTCCCGATGTTCCAGAAACAATAGCTCCGGCGTGTCCCATTTTCTTCTCTGGAGGAGCAGTTCTTCCAGCAATGTAAGCCACTACGGGCTTGCTGATTTTCTCCTTGATAAAGGAGGCAGCTTCCTCCTCCATTGCTCCTCCAATTTCCCCAATGAGCACAATGGCCTGAGTCTGCTCATCCTTCTCAAATAAGGTCAGGGCATCAATATAAACCAGTCCTACCAGAGGATCGCCTCCCATGCCAATGCAGGTGGATTGTCCTAACCCGCTTCGTGTGAGTTGAAAGGCGATCTCGTATGTTAGGGTTCCGGAACGGGAGACTATGCCGATATTGCCTTTCTTGAAGACGTGGGTGGGCATAATCCCCATCTTACATTTTTCCGGGGAAATCAAACCGGGACAGTTGGGGCCAATCACCCTGACTTGCTGCGCTGAAGCCAGAGTCAGGATTTCTAAGGTATCGTGGACTGGAACGTGCTCGGTGATAATAACGATCGGGTCCATCTTTTCCTCGATGTTTTCAAAGGCGGCATCCTTTACAAAGGGAGCAGGCACAAAGAGGATGGAGGCATTGGCTCCAGTCTCTCGGACCGCTTCCTCCACCGTATCAAAAACAGGAACCCCTTCCACCTCCATTCCTCCCTTTCCGGGAGTGACGCCGGCCACTACCTTGCTTCCAGCTTGAAGCATGGAACGGGTGTGAAAGCGGCCCTGATTGCCCGTGATCCCCTGCACAAGGATTTTGGTATTTTCATCAACTAAAACTGCCATTTTAATTACACCTCTTTTCCCGAAGAAGTACAGCCTGCTGGGCTGCTTCCTCCATGGAGGAGAAGGCCTGATAGCCTGCTTCCTTAAGGATCCTGATCCCTTCTTCCTCGTTGGTGCCAGTCATGCGCACAGAAATGGGAATTTTAGGGGCAAATTCTACAATTCCCCGAGCAATTTCGTCGCATCGCGTGATCCCAGCAAAAATATTCATGAAGATAGACCTAACCCTAGGATTTCGGAGGACAATTTCCAAACCCTTTCTCACCATCTCGCTGGAAGCGCCTCCTCCTAAATCCAGAAAATTAGCGGGTCGGGCTCCCAAATAATTCACCAAGTCCAGAGAAGAAAGAACCAGCCCTGCTCCACAGCCAATTACTGCCACGTCCCCGTCCATTTCCACGTAAGCTACTCCCACCTCTTTGGCCTCCCTTTCTAACTCAGTTAGGGATTCATCCGAGGGCATTTCTGGATGGCGGAAGTAAGCGTTGTCATCGAAGATTATCTTCCCATCCAAAGCTAAAAGTCCTCTGGGGGTTAGGGCCAGGGGGTTAATTTCTGCTAACTGAAGGTCTTTTTCCCTGAGGAGAGAAAAGAGGTTAAAGGCCAATCGGGAAAACTGAGAAATTAGCTCACCCTTTAATCCCAGAAACTTGGCTGCTTTTTTCCCCTGGAAAGGAGAAAAGCCTGGCCAGGTTTCAATCTTTTCCTGATAAATCAATTCCGGGGTTTTAGCCGCAACTTCCTCAATCTCCACACCCCCGCTGGGAGAAGTGAGGAAAAGCAAGAGATGCTTCCTTTCCAGGAGGAAAGAAAGGTAAAATTCTCTCTCGATTTCCTGGGCCCGCGCTACCAGGACTTTTTTCACCGGGATTCCCTTGATTTGCATCCGGAACAACTGCTGCCCCTTCTCCTTCAGCTCTGCCTCATTGTGCACCAATTGGATGCCACCGGATTTTCCTCTTCCACCCACAGCTACCTGGGCCTTTAAGACCAGGGGAAAGGGAAGGAAAACTTTGTCCAAATCCTCTTCTTTTTCCAAAAGAATCCTTTCAGGTACGGGAATCGAATACTTTTCGAATAATTCCATTGCCTGATACTCTAATAATCGCAATTTTTATTACCTCCGCATGTTTCAACAATTCTCAAAGTAATATCCATTATAAAATAGGAAAAGCTTTTAAATGCAGATAATAATTAAAAATATTCATGCCTGGCGGGCTAAGCGCTGAATTTCGTCCGAGCGGAAAAAGAAAAAAGGGTATTGGCGGAAGGAGAGAATTTTTCCTCTTTCCTCCCTCCTTTGAATTTCTGCTTGCAATTCTTGAAGCTCCCTTTCCAAGAAGCTCAAAAGTTGAGAATTTAAATTTTGAAGTTCCTGGTATTTCTCTTTGTTTAATTTCTCCTGGGTTAGTTTTACCTTCTGGAGAATCAGGTCCTGGAACTGACGAGCTAACCGGGCAGAGAGAAACTTCTCCGGGTTTTTCTTCATCTCTCTCACTCGCTCTTTCAACTGCTGCAGTTCTTCGGAGTCAAAACCGGGGAAAAAAAGAGTCAAAGAGGCCCGGGCAAACGCAGGAGGTTCTACGCCAAAGAACTCCTGAATCAAAAAATCCACAGCCTCCTCATACTCCCCTCCCCCTAAACCGTGAAGGAAAAGGTCACAAGCAAAAAGGCGAAGGAACATCGTCAGCGTGGCCGCTCTAGGCCGAATTTTCCAATCAATCACGGCTCCCTTCAGCCTTCCCCAGGCTTTCTCCCCTGATTTCAGGATTCCTTTGGAATCAAGGAAGAGGGGAAATCTCTCCCCTTGATCCACAATCCAAAAAGGAAGCTCGATCTCTCCCTGGGAAATTTTTAAATCAGGGAAAGGCATATCCTTTGAGCGGGACCTTTTTTCCTTTCTCCAGCGAGCATTGGAGGCATTATAGGCCAAAGCGAAGCTCTCTGCATTTTCCGCAATATGCAGGAAGAAGAGGCGAAACTCCTCCTTCAAAATTTCCGAAAGAGGGAACTCGGGATATTCGGGTTTCCCCTCATAAAATCTCCGCAGCCGTGAACAAAAATTGGAGAAGTTTTCACGCTTCCAAGTGAAATTTCGAATTTTGGAGAAATTTTCTCTGGCGAAAACCGCTTCCGGGAAGTTGAAACAATCCTCTATATTCCTGAGAAACTTTTCCCAATCTTCCTTTAGGGGGGAAGATAAAAACTCGAAAACCCCGCTCTCTAAGGGAAAGGGAATTTCCTGCAAAAGGAGTTCCCCTTCCCATTCCCGAGGCACGGGTACAGTCAAGACCCGATTTAAATCAGAATCGAGAATAAAGGCCGCTGAGTTCACTCCCAACTCCTCCCTTGCTCGGTCCAGGAGAAAAAAGCGAAACCAGATCCCAGGATGCACAAAGTGAGGTTGGTGTCCGGTAAGGAGCAGGGGATCATCGGGAGAAATCTTTAAAGAAGACAGCCTCTCCCGAACTCCCTTCCTGATCTCAGGAAAGGACACACCGCAAATAAGAAAACGATAGCTGGTGAGAAGTTGACGGTTGCGCTTCAACAGATAAATCCAATCCCTGAAAGGGGGATCAAGGAAACTCTCCCCGTTTCTCTTAGGCAGGTTCATAAGAGAATGCTGAGATCTTTTAGGGGGATGCTCTCCCGGGAAGCAAAAGGCTCACCGTAATTCAGGCGAGCACGAGAACCCCACCATCTGGCATTGACGCGGAGGTCCTCAAGGATTCCCAGATTTCCCCGGGTTTCATTAAACTGAGATTGATAGCAAGAAACGGCTTGAATTTTCACCTCCAGAAACGGGCTGATATCAAAAATAAAGGCTGGCTGAACAACGAGTCGAAAATGGGAGGAAAAAAAGTAAAAAAGATACTTGGGGAAAAAGGGCTCTCCCGACATTTCTGTCTTGGTGAGTTTAGCATAGAAACGAGCAGCCTCAGAGAGCTGGCAAGCTGCTCTGTGATCAGGGTGAGCATCAATCCAGTAATGAAGAAAAATCACTTCAGGCTTGACGTTTCTAATCACTTCAGCCACCCTGATACGATTCTCGATTGTATCTAAGAGGAATCTGTTGGGCAAATCCAGAGTAATGCGTTGATCAACACCCAGTATTTTAGCTGCCTCCTGGCTTTCCTTGAGCCGAATTTCCCGGGAACCAGTAGGGGTTGGTTCTCCATCGGTTAGATCAAGGATGGTTACCTGGTGCCCTTTGCTCTTCAAGGAAGCAATAGTTCCTCCCATACCGATTTCGACATCGTCAGGATGAGCTCCAATAGCAAGGATTTTCATTTATTGCCCAGCTCCTTTACCATAATTTCCAGATAATATTTTTTTCTCTCTCTTGCATCCCGCAATTTGCCGGGAAAGGTGCGCGAATAGTCCATATAGATTAAAGGGACAGGGATTTCCTTAATTTTCAGTTTGGCCTTGGCAGCCTGAATCCAAAACTGCACGGGAAATCCATATCCCGGTTCAGTGAGGTTCAACTTGAAAAGAGCATGAACCTGATATGCCTTAAAGCCACAAAATGAATCCGTAAGTTGGTAACCGGTAAGACGGTTTATGATTCTGGTAATCTCCATATTTAGCTGATAGCGATCCGCAGGGGGCTTTGTCTCCGATTTCACTAAATAGCGAGAGCCAGAAACTACATCCCAGCCAGATATTTCTTTGAGGAATTCAGGAATCAAACGCGGTTCATGCTGAGCATCGCAATCCATGGTCAGACAAATCTCATAGCCGTTCTCCTGGGCGAACTGAAAACCATTCATTAAGGCTTTCCCATAACCCTGATTTACATGGTGACGAATGATCTTCAAATCCCCATAGGAAGCTAAAATGAGAGGAGTTTTATCCACAGAGCCATCGTCCACTACCAAAACATCCAGAGAAGGAGCCCATTGAAATACACCTTTTAGAACTTGATCAATGGTTTTTTCCTCGTTGTAACAGGGCAGGATAAGCAAAGGCCTCATAGCCCCAAGTGTTCCCTGGCCTCCTTTACAGTAAAGAGGGGACCGTGTCCGGGGCAGATAATGGTCTCCGGAGGAAGCGAAAGCAAAGTCTTTAAAGAAAGGCGCAGCTCTTCCATGGATCCCCCAGGAAAGTCTGTTCGACCTATACCCTCTTTAAAAATCACATCTCCGCTGAAAAGGATTCCCTGGCCTAGAAGGGCTAAGTGGCCCGGAGTATGTCCAGGAAGGTGAATTAAGGAGAAAGAAAGCTTTCCAACCTTTAGCTCACCTGGGGGATGCAGGGCATGACCAAAATATTCTGGAACTCTGCCTCCAAGGAAATGCAGAAAATGCAAATTAGGTTCTTTTAAGAATACCTCGTCCCCTTGGGGATAAAAAACCTGAACCTGGGGAAAAAGTTCCTCTATTTCAGCCAATCCTGCCCAGTGGTCAGCATGGCCGTGAGTGAGAAAGATTGTAAGGGAGTTGATGTCCTCAGGAAGAGAACGAAGGATTTTCTCCCCTTCTCCACCTGGATCAACGATCATACAGCTGTCCTGATCGCAAATAAGGTAGGTATTCGTGGCATACTCTCCCACTACCATCTTTTTCACCCATGCAGGCAGAAAAGGGGAATCAGGCATGACAACTCTTCAGGGAGAAGCTGAGAATAGGCTCCAGGGAATGCGCCAGACATAGCCTTCCAGGCTCTCGCTGGAACCTCCAGCAACATAGAGAGCCTCTGCAGTAGCGCAAAGGCCTTTAGGATCGCGGAAGGCGGGATCATCCAGCTGACTTGGGCCAATTTTCGCCTTTAAATTTAGATCGGGATCAAAAACCAAAATCTGGTTTGTGGACATTTCCGGAACAAGCACGTCTCCAGAATAGGTCAGAGCCAGATCAGATGGTCCATCGTAAGTGCCTATTGAGGTCGCGCCAGTTGTGGCCGTAGCCACAACATTTCCTCGGGAATTTAGCTTCAGCACCTCGTGTTTATTTTTCAAACTTACGTAGAGGTCTCCCTTCTCATCAACGGCCAGGCCATTGGGCTTTTCAATTATTGGAGAGCCATCTTCATTCGTGCCCGAATACTCGTCCACGTACTTAAAATCGGCGTTAAAAATTACAATCCGGTCATTTCCCCGGTCGGCAACATAGAAGTAACGCCCATCGTAATCAATAGCCCGAGGGGAGGAAAGGTCTCCGTGATCACCCATTTCCGGGACCAGCATTATAGGATTTCCCTTTTCTGGATCAAGGTAGAAGAACTTTCCCGAAGCATCCACAACGAAAATATAGCGACTTGTAGAGGTCATGTCACAAGGAGCTTCAGCTGCAGCCATGTATCCGTTGAAATTTAAATCCTCTTCCCCGTTAGAGAACTTCCTTATCCTCTTTTCTTCCTTATCCAGCACATAGAGGTTATTGTTAAAAAACAACACAGCATAGGGATCACGCAGGTCCTCAATGAACCTGTAGCGTGCGGAATAACTTTGGGTTGGAGATGCTGTAGGCGAAGGTTGGGGAGCTTGGCGATGCCAGAATATGAGAAAAGAGAGGAGAAAACCAACGGCCAAAAGGCCAACCAAAGAGAGAGCAAACTTCCACCAGTAGTTGGAGGGTTTGCGCTCTTCCATTAAATCCACAGCGAGAGCAGTAATATTGTCCTCACCTCCTGCTCTCTTAGCGAGGGAAATCAACCTTTCACAGGCTGCCTGAGAGGAAACGCTCCATTGAAGCACTTCCCCGATTTCAGCCATCCTCACTTTGCTTGCTAAACCGTCGGTGGATAGAAGCAGGCTATCCCCAGGAGCCAGTTTGATCTCAAAGACTTCCGGCGCGGGGAGAGGGCTTTCATCAGAAATGGCCTCTATTTCCTCCGGAACCCCGGAAACCAGTTTCTTCAGCTCCCCGTTTCTCAAATGAAAGATGGCGCAGGAACCCAATATGGAATAATAGAGACGGTAGCCAGAGATCACTGCACAGGCCAGAGAAACTTTGATTCCCTTCCAGTTCTCATGCTGAGAGAGCTCTTTCAGTCTCTCGTACCCTTCCTGAATCGCCTTTTTAAGTTCGATCAAAAAGGACTCGTGCTCTTGGTTAAAGAGGGGTTCGATTTTTTCGGCGATTGTGGAAAGGAGCAAACGGGCAGCCGCCTCTCCCATCTTGTCAGTGCTGTCAGCATCCGCAACCGCATAAAGCCCATTTAAAAGCGGGCCATCAGGTGAAACACGATCTTCGAGGACATAGTAAGCGTCTTCATTAGTGCTACGCTTTCCAGGATCGGTTTGCATTCCAATTGTAATCACAGGATTCTGGCTCATACTCATTTATCCCAATCCCTCAAATAATTGAAATCCCAACCAATGGTCCTTGGGGAAAGCTTGCAGATTGGGGGCATGCGCCTTTTGAATTGATACTTTTTCACCCTTTCCACAATGCTCTCAATCAGGTCAAGGGGGAACCCCTTTTGGGCCACCTCCAGAGGAGAAAGCCTTTCCTCCACTAATAAATAAAGAATTTGGTCGGCGATTAGATACTGGAAACCGAGTTCCCCTTCATCCGTTTGCCCTGGCCAGAGGTCCGCGGTAGGGGTCTTTTTGATAATCTGAGAAGGAAGCCCAAGATCGGTTGCCATTTGCCAGACCTGAGTCTTATACAGATCTCCAATGGGCATTAAAGAGCAGGCCATGTCCCCATACCAGGTGCTGTAGCCCAGAAGGAGCTCGGTTTTGTTGCTCGAACCAACGACCATGGCTGAATGTGCCATAGCTTGATCGAAAAGGATGGACATGCGCTCTCGGGCCATCTTATTTCCTCGGCGTATTTTATCAGCTTCCGGCTCCAGCTCAAAGTAAGCATCAATCATAGGAGAAATATCTATGGTCCTTAAAGGAAGGCCCAAAGTTTCAGCCATGAGTTGGGCGTCGATTTGGCTTTGAGGATCCGTACTTTTATAGGGCAAAAAATAAGGGAAAACATTTTCCTTCCCCAACGCTTCCACCGATAAATAGGCTACCAGGGAAGAATCCACTCCTCCAGATAACCCCAGAACCAGCTTGCTAAAGCCAAATTTTCCGGTTTCTTCTCTCAGAAAATGCAGGATAACGTCTAGGGCCAAGCTGGTATTTAAAGTAAGGTCAACCACTTTCTCTCTCATAGCTGATCCTTTCCAATTCCCTTAAAACCAATCCTATATCTTCATCCCTTCTTAAAGGAAGAAGGGAGTTCTTTCTCAGCCAAACCTCCTCATCTATTAGGGCTGTAATCAAGGCCTCTTCAAAATAGGGGCCAGAAGCTTCCACCTGTCCCCAGGGGTTGAAGACGGCTGAACCCCCATAATAAGCTAATCCTTCCTCAAATCCAACCCGATGAGCGAAGAAAAGGTAAAAATTAAAATAATAGGCATAGACGGCTAAGAGGTTCTTGAGCATGAAATCCGGATCGGGAGTATCACCCTTTACTCCTCTCACCGGAGAGGCATTAACCAAAATCAGGTACTGGGCCCCATCTTGAGCAAGAATGTAACCTGAGGATAAGTGCCAAGCATCGCGACAAATTAAAAGGCCCATCCTGCCAAACTTAGAATCAAAGGCGCAAAGGCGGTCTCCTTTAGCAAAATACTTTCCGTCTTCAAACATCCCGTGAGTGGGAAGGTGGACTTTGCGATGCACATGCTTTATCTCGCCTCCCTCCAGATAGAGGGCAGAAATGTAGGGAAAGCCTGCGCTTTTTTCTGCCAGGCTTACTACTAGCGAAATTTCCCGGGAAGCTTCCAGAAGTTCTTTAAGTCGGGGGTCATCCAAGCTTAGAGCCACTTCTCTGCTTAGGTCTTGCAAGTAGTAACCGGAAAGGCTCAGCTCAGGAAAAATTAACAGTCCAACTTTTTCTTTCCGGGCAAGCTCAATGTACTGCAAATGCTTCTTTAAGTTAAAATCAATATCGCCCAAACGCGGGCTGATCTGTGCTATCCCAACTTTAAAAGGCATTAGAAATTCTCTCCTGTTTTTAAATACCTCACGATTAAAGCAGCCAGAAGCGGGGCACCCAAAAGGTAACAGGCGATTAATTCTCCGGTAAGGATGCTTACTGCCGCTCCCCAATAAGTGTAGCCAGAAACGAGACCAAATTTCAACAAATAGAAACTCACTCCAAAAGAGTTAAATAAGACCGGGAAAAGGGGAGCCAAAATAAGGGAAAGAAGAAAAAAGGGCCAATCCTTCAGCTTCCCCTTAAAAAGCAAGCCCACAAGATAGGTGCAAGTTGCAGCTACTAAGGTGATCAAGCTTCCAAAGACCACGTCAACCAGGCCGAAGGGAGAAAAAAGGTTCGCAATCAAAGCACCCAGAAAAAGGCCAGGAATGGCCTCAGGGAAGAAAAAAGGAAGCACGGTAAGGGCTTCTGCAAAGCGAATCTGGCTCACCTGGTAGCTCAAGGCTGCCAGGCCTACGGTGAGACCAGCATAGAGGGAAGCGATAATGGCCGCCCGAGCTAAGTACCTTATACTGGCGCTGTGTCTGGACTGCGAAATATTCTGTCGCAAACCGAAGCTACCTCTTTTATTTCCGCCACATCGTGCACTCTTAAAATATCGCACCCTTCCTCAATGGCCAGAGCGCAATAAGCAGCGGTTCCCATGAGTCTCTCCTGGGGTGGTTTCCCGGTTATCTTCCCGATGAAGGACTTTCGGGAAAGGCCCACCAAAAGAGGAAAACCCAGAGAACGAAAAGCCCGAAGATTTTTCAGGATCCGATAACCATGCTCTGCGGTTTTGCCAAAGCCAAAACCTGGGTCCACGATAATTTTTTCCCGAGGGATCCCCCATTCCAACGCCCAATCCACACACTCCTTCAAATCACGCAAAACCTCTGGTAGAAGATACCGATAAATGGGCTCCTCCCTGTTGTGCATCAAGATCAACCCTGCCTGGCATTCCTGAACCAGCTTTCCGATCCCGGGAGACCTTCTCAGTCCCCAGATGTCATTGATGATATCCACGCCCATTTCCAATCCCTTTTTAGCTACTTCCTCTTTGTAGGTGTCCAAGGAAACCGGAACAGGAGCCCAGGGCAAAAATTCCCTCAAGAAAGGCTCCAATCTTCTCCATTCCTCCTCAGCAGTAATGGGGGTATGACCGGGGCGAGTACTTTCTGCACCCACATCAATGATATCAGCACCTTGATTTACCATCTCCTCTGCTTTTTGAAGCGCGCGTTCAATGGAGCCAGAGAGGCCATCTCCAGAAAAGGAATCCGGAGTGAGATTGATAATTCCCATGATATAGGTGCGCTCCCCCCATTGGAAGGTTTTTCCCCTAAAAGAGGAAGGGCGAGGGTTAGTCCTTAAGTTCTGCAAAAGCTCCTCCATATTTTTCCCTAAAGAGGAGAAAAGCGAAGATTCCCCATTCAATTTCCGGCTGAGAGAAAGAAGCTGGGACTCAAAAGCCCCCATCAGTGCCTCCCAGGAATCTTCATTTTTAAAAAAAAGACAGTCTATACCCAGGGCAAGGGCTTCCTGCTTAAGGATGTAGATAGCCTGAGGATTCAAATCGTAAAGCCTCATCAAATAATGAAGACCCTTCTCTTCCCAAATGGAAGGCTTATCCTGAGACATCTGAAAGCTCTTTACAACCTGCTCCAGGTCTCGTTTATCGTTAATGGCAAGGATCAGGGGAGGTAGGTCCTTCATTTATATAAAGAAGAGAACACAGGAAAGAAGAACACCGATCTCGATCTGGTTTCTCTTGAAGGACGAAAAATATCCCCCAATGCGAATGTTCCTATTATGCAGTTTTTAGCTTTCTTGATCTTTTCCCCATCCATTAGAGCGTTTCCCTTAAGAATAGCCGGTAAAAAACTGACCTTAGCTCCTTTGCAGGGCTAAGGAACCAGGGGAAGCAAGTTTCTTCAAAAATATCCTGCTTGATTTTCAAACTTGAACTGGTTCGGCTCCAGCTTTGAGAAGGTTGTCCAGCTCGCTTCCCTCAAGCACTTCCCTTTCCATCAAGATCTGAGCAATAGTGCGGAGTTTATCCTTGTGGCTCCTGATTATTTCCCGAGCTCTCTCGTAACATTGGTTAATGATGTTTTTGATTTCCTGGTCAATCTCGTATGCCACAGCCTCAGAGAAAATCCTCTCCCTGGTCAGATCACGTCCCAGAAATACCAGCTCTTCCTTGTTAGAAAAGGATAAAGGGCCTATCTTGTCTGACATTCCCCACTCCGTGACCATCTTCCTGGCGATTTCTGTCGCTTTCTGAAAGTCGTTCTGTGCCCCAGTAGTGATTTCTCCCAGAATTTCCTCCTCCGCTGCTCTCCCTCCCAAAGTGAAAGCAATTTGATTTAAGAGCTCCTCTTTGGTTCGCAGATGCCTATCCTCGGTGGGAAGCTGAATGGTATAGCCCAAAGCAAGCCCTCGGGAAATTATGGAAATCCGATGGATGGGATCAGAACCAGGAAGAAGCTTTCCAACCAGAGCGTGCCCTGTTTCGTGAACAGCAATGATTTCCTTTTCCTTCTCCGAAACAATGCGGGATTTTTTCTGGGGGCCAGCAATCACCCTTTCAATGGCTTCGTCAATTTCCGAAAGGGAGATCCTCTTCTTTCCCAGGCGAGCAGCCAAAAGGGCCGCTTCATTGAGGACATTTTCCAGGTCTGCGCCAGTGAATCCAGGAGTGCGCTGGGCAACAATCTTCAAGTCCTCGGGGTTCTCCAGGGGTTTGTTGCGAGCGTGCACTTTGAGAATGGCCTCCCTGCCGTTCACATCCGGATAATCAACCACTACCCTGCGGTCGAATCTCCCCGGCCTGAGAAGAGCAGGGTCAAGAATGTCCGGCCTGTTGGTGGCGGCGATGACGATCACCCCGATATTGGGATCAAAGCCATCCATCTCCACAAGGAGTTGGTTCAGAGTCTGCTCTCGCTCATCATGCCCTCCTCCCAATCCTGCTCCCCGCAGGCGCCCCACAGCATCAATCTCGTCGATAAAAATTATGCAGGGAGCATATTTTTTAGCCTGGCTGAAAAGGTCACGCACCCGGGAAGCTCCCACGCCCACGAACATCTCCACGAACTCAGATCCTGAAACGGAGAAGAAAGGAACGCCAGCTTCTCCAGCTACAGCGCGGGCAAGAAGCGTCTTACCGCATCCTGGAGGGCCTACCAGAAGGACTCCTTTAGGGATTTTAGCCCCTAATTGCTGGAACTTTTTGGGGTTGCGCAAAAACTCAATTTCTTCCTGAAGCTCTTCCTTTACTTCGTCCACGCCAGCTACATCGCTGAAAGTGACCCTTGGTCTTTCGTCTAAAAACAAGCGAGCTCTACTTTTACCAAAGGAAAATGCCTGATTTCCCCCGGCCTGAGTCTGACGGTAAAGAAAATACCAGAAGCCAATGATCAAAATCAGAGGAACGCCGTAAATCAAAATCATGGAAAGCCAATTGGAAGGAGGGGGAGCAAATTTGTAATTCACGTTGTGTTCCTCCAAAAGCGGTATTAAGTTAGGGTCTTCACCCGATTTAAAGTTAAGGTGAAAGTCCTTTCCGTCCTTATATGCTCCTGTGATCTCGGAATCTCCTATCTCCACTGTGGCCACTTTGTCCTGGCTGACCATCTCCTTGAACTGAGTATAGGTAATCTCCTCAGCGGCTGGTGAGCCAAAAATTAACTGCCAGAGACCCCAGAGGATCAAAGCCAAAATAGCATAAACTGCTATGCTCCTAATTATGTTATTGTTCTTCAATTGTTTTCCTTCCTCTTTAATTTCACTGCATTTCAATTATACCTGAGGCCGGTTACTTTGGCGAGTAAACTTCTTTCTTCAAAACGCCAATAAAAGGAAGGTGACGATATTGGCCGTTGTAATCCAGGCCATATCCCACTACAAACTCGTTTGGAATTTGGAAGCCCAAGTAATCGATATTCACAGAAGCTAACCTGCGCTCAGGTTTGTCCAAAAGAGCACAGACTTTCAGGGAAAGAGGATGCCTTTCTCTTAGAATGGAAAGGATGTAATTCAAGGTCAAGCCTGTATCCACAATGTCCTCCACGAGAAGGACGTGCTTCCTTTCCACAGGGTAATCCAGGTCTTTGAGGATTTTTACCACCCCCGAGCTTTCTGTGGAAGAGCCGTAGCTGGAACAGGCAATGAAATCCACTTTTACCGGAATATCCAGAGAACGGATCAAGTCGGCCAAAAAGACAAAAGCCCCTTTCAGGACACACACCAGAAGTACTTCCTTGCCCAGGTAATCCTGGGAAATCTCACGCCCGAGCTCCCTCACCCTTTCCTGGATCTCTTCCGGTTCAAGCAATACTCTTTCAATGGCATCGTTCATCTTTTTCCTCCTCAAGAATATATACATGGAGCGCTTCCTTCGTTTCAGGACCGATCTTGAAGGAATCGCTGACTTCCAAGCCCACAATGCAGGCTATTTCCTCATTCACGATAATCAAAGGCCAGCGCCTTCGCTCTTCTTGGGGAATTTTGCGGTCTGTAAAAAAATCCTGGAGCTTTCTTTTAAATTTAGAGCCCAAAGGGAGAAAGCGATCGCCAGGTCTCCAGAATCTAAGCTTCAATTCCTTCAGGCCTTTGGTGTCCAGAAAGGAATGTCCGGGTCTAAAATCAACTTCCTCTTTCTTCGCCCATCGAGTTACGATCCTCCTTCCATCAGGAAGAGGAATGAGGGAAGGCGGGCTCAGAGGACATTCCCAGTTCAGGAAGGCCAGCGGCCTTCTCTTCTTTAACTCCAAATATTGATACTGGCGAACAATCTCCCAATCACTCAAAACCACCCTTTTTCCCGTTTGTTTCCATAACAGCTCCCTGATCCTTTCTATTTCCTCAAAGCTGGCGCTGCTAAATTCCTCCTGCAGCAGAAGCTGGATTACCCTGCGCTGGAGGGCAAGGGGATAATCCTTCAGCTTTGAAGAAATCCTTATTGATTCACCTTTCCTGATAAGAACTTCCGGAAGGATGTCCCTGGTCTGGTTCCAGAGAAAACGATTTTCCTCTTCGAGTATAAAGCTGGAGCGCAAAATTCCCTCTTTGGCTTGGGGAAAATAACGCAATATCTCAGGAAGAAAGAGGTTCCTCAGGATGTTCCTGGGATAGAGAGGTTGCAAATTAGTGGGGTCCTGACGAAAATCTATCCCCCTTTCCTGACAGTAATTCACCGTCTCCTGATGCCAGTGAAAGAGCAGGGGATGAACTACCTTCCTTTTTTCATCGTACAGGGGAATGCCCTTCAGGCCATCTAAGCCCGAGCCGTTAAACAAGCGCCAGAGCACTGTTTCTACCTGATCATCTGCGGTATGCCCCAGCGCAATCCAGTCTGCGGAAAGTTGATCCTTAAGGCGAAAAAGAAAATCCATCCTTTCTAAGCGACAGGCCTCCTCCAAAGAGAGCCCTTCCTGAATCTTTCTTTCCTGGACTTTTCCTCGGGAGAAGTGAAAAGGAATGCCCAGCTTTTGACAAAGCCCGGAGACGAATTGAAGGTCCTTTTCCGATTCCGGCCTGATTTGATGATCAAAGTGCGCTACCTGGATTTGGAAACCATATTTGGAATCAAGAAGGGAAAAAAGTAAAGCGCAGGAATCCGCTCCCCCTGAAACCCCGACCAATATACTCTGGCCGGATTTTAATGGGGAGATTTTTCCTAAAGTCCCTTCCAGCTTCTTCTGAAAAGCCCTAATTCCCCTCATAAAATCATAAGTGGCGGCGCAGGGATTCGAACCCCGGACACTGCGGGTATGAGCCGCATGCTCTAACCACCTGAGCTACGCCGCCTAAAAAAATGGTAGCGGGGGCTGGATTTGAACCAGCGACCTCCGGGTTATGAGCCCGACGAGCTACCAGACTGCTCTACCCCGCGTCCATGCTAAAATAATAAAGGATTGGAATTTTATGTCAAGTGCTTAGCGGCGCTTGCTCTCTAAGTTTTTCCTTAGATCCTCCTGCCTTTCCTCGCTTTCTTTGAGGAACCGGGAAAGCTTCTCCTCAAATGTGGGTTCGGGAATATTGGCCTCTTTAATAGAGAGGTCCGGCCTCCCCATTTTATCGAAACCTAAAACCTTGACTTTGACTGTTTGCCCTTCCTCTAAGAATTCATGTATATCCTTCACGTAGCGATCGGCAATCTGGGAAATATGCACCAGCCCTGTTATCCCTTCAGGAAGCCTGACAAAAGCGCCAAAAGGAGTGATCTTTAAAACAGTGCCCTCTAAAACTGCGCCTACTTCTAACGGCAACTTTAGTTCCTCCGAATAATAAAAAGGATTTCGCTCATTATAAAAGAAGAAATGGAGAGAATTCAACGGAAAATAGAGGAAAAAAAACGGGATAATACTTTATAAATCCGAACCAAAAAGCCTTCAGAGGAAGGACTGGGCACGGGCTGAGAGGGAGTTAAAGAAGGAGAGAGACGGTAGACAGTTTCTCCTGGTTTCACCATCCCCAGCTGTTCCCGGGCCAGTTTTTCCATGAGAGATGCGGAATCTGATTGAATCAACATTCTTTGATTTTCCAGCTCTTCCCTCTCCAGAGCCATCTTTTCCTGCTCCGCCTGGCTCAATTCCTGCTGTGCCTGCATGTATGCTTCTACCCTTTGATAAAGCTGGTAAAGAGAAAGGCCCAGGATAATGACAAGAGCGAAAACTAAAACCTCCTTTAGGCTGTTGCTTTTTTTCTGCTTTTTCTTTTCCTTTTTCATCCTCAAAGCTCTCCCAGTAGGCGAAGCACTCTTTCTGGAGTGAAAGGAGCTTTTTTCAGCTGGATTCCTAGGGCATCATAAACAGCATTGGCCACAGCTGGAAGAGGACCATTAATACAGACCTCGGCTACGCTTTTCGCTCCGAATGGCCCCGTGGGCTCGTGAGTCTCCACCAGGATCACCTTTATTTCCGGGATGTCCAGAGAAGAAAGCACCTTATAATCGAGCCAATTAGGATTGAGAGGTATGCCACGAGAGTTGAAGCGCAGTTCCTCGGAAAGGGCGAATCCCAGACCATTTACGATGGAGCCGATGATTTGTCCTCTCGTAAGTTCAGGGTTTATTGCCAGACCACAATCTACGGCTGCCACATAAAAAATAGGGGTAATCTTCCCTGTCCTCGTATCGATCTCTACTTCTACAAAATGTGCGGCAAAGGGTGGAGGAGAGACATCGGAAACATGAGAGGCGCTAGCCTGGATCTGCCTCTGCTCTTCCGTATAAAAGGAATGATAGCCAATTTCCTCTAGGCTTATTGTTCTCCCGGTTTTCAAATCCTCCACAAAACCGTCTCTGAGAGAGAGTTGATTTGAAGTCTGAAAAAGGAGGGAAGCGAACTCTAAAATTTGGTTCTTGACTTTTTGGGCAGCTTTCTTAACAGCCTCTCCAGAAAGATAAGTGGTGCTCGAAGCATAGGCCCCTTTATCGAAAGGGGTAAAGTCTGTATCTGAAGAATAAACCGCAATTTTCTCCACCGGAACACCAATTTCTTCCGCAGCGATTTGAGCCAAAATAGTATCGGAACCAGTGCCCAGGTCTGTAGCTCCTACCAAGAGGAGGAAGGAGCCATCTTCGTTCATCTTAATAGTGGCCGAAGCCATGTCCACAAGAGGAATTGCCGAGCCCTGCATCATGATTGACATTCCATAACCATGATAGATTCCGGGAGCGATTTCCCGAGGAAGGCTCCTTTTCCTTTCCCACTCAAATAGAGCCTTCCCTCTTTCAATGCACTCCTCTAAACCACAGGATTCCACAGTTTGGGGTACACCTTCCCTGCCCTCTCCCAGTTTTTGGAAAATAGGGGAGGTCTCGTGGGGACGAATATGGTTTTTTTGACGCAACACTAAAGGATCCATTCCCATCTTTCGGGCAAGCTCGTCCATAGCGCATTCTAACGCAAAATAGCCCTCTGGAGCTCCGTATCCCCGATAAGCACCGGCTACGGGAAGATTAGTGTAAACCACATTCCCGCTGAAGTGCACGCTGGCTGCTTTATTGTAAAGGGGCAAAGTCTTGCTTCCCGCATTAAAGAAAACGGTGGGCCCGTGGGTCCCATATGCACCGGTGTTGCTGAGCACTTCCATGTCTAAAGCCGTAAGCTTCCCATCTTTGTTTGCTCCCACCCGCACCCTGACTCTCATGGGATGCAAAGTGCGCGCGGAGACAAACTCTTCCTCCCGAGTAAGCTCCAAGCGCGCTGGCCTTCTGGTCTTCAAGGTAGCCAAAGCCACCAGGTCTTCAATCAGAATCTCCTGCTTGGCGCCAAAACCCCCTCCAATCCGGGGTTTGATTACCCTGATTTGGGAAAGAGGAAGGTCCAGGAGGCGAGAAATGATTCTCCGGCAATGAAAAGGCACCTGAGTGGAGGAACGAATCACGAGCTTTCCTTTTTCGTCCAGGTAAGCAATAGCAATATGGGTTTCCAGAGGACAGTGCTGAGCATATTGAGTTTCCCAAGTGCCATCTACCGTGAAATCCGAGCCTTTTAGAGCTTGATCCACATCCCCGACCCCCAAATCCACATGGGAGACGATATTCCTTTGAGGGTCATAGGCACCTCGAATTTCTGGTTCATCATGAATCACCGGAGCCCCTTCCCTCATGGCTTCTTGGGGATCAAAGACCGCTGGCAGTTCCTCGTATTCCACTCTAATCAGAGAAAGTGCCTCCTCCGCGATTTCCAGGCTTTCTGCAAAAACGGCCGCCACCCTATCCCCCACGTAGCGCACTTTGCGATCGAAAACGAAAGCATCATAGGGCGAGGGTTCAGGATAACCCTGACCTGCAGTGGTGTAGGCCTTTCTGGGAACGTTTTTGAAAGAAAAGACGGCCTTTACCCCGGGGAGGGCTTCAGCCCGGGAAGTGTCAAGGTCCTTTATTGCGGCATGGGCATAAGGGGAGCGAAGGACCTTGCCATAAAGCATACCGGGGAGATAAAAGTCGTCGGTGAAAACTGGCTGACCGGTGACTAAAGCTCGCCCATCGATTTTCTCTATATCCTGACCCACTACCCGAAAAGCCCTCATTTATTTTCCTCCCTCAGGAGCTCTGCTGCTCTCTCCACGGCCTCGATCTGTTGTACATATCCCGTGCATCTACAGATATTGCCGGAGAGTTCCTCCTGGATTTCCTCTTTAGAGGGATTGGGGTTTCTCTCAAGCAAGGCCTTGGCCACGAGCAGGATTCCCGGGGTGCAGTAGCCACATTGCACAGCTCCTTTCTCCAAAAAAGCCCTCTGCAGAGGATGAAGGTTATCCATGTCTCCCAGGGATTTCACGGTCTCCACATCCCGTCCTTCTACGCGCCCGATCAAAATAGTGCAGGAGGGAACTGGAACTCCATCCAAAAGGACTGTACAGGCCCCGCATGATCCGTCCCGACAATTATTCCCCTTAACCTCGTAGTTCCCGTACCTTCTCAAAACCTCGAAAAGGCTTTCGCCCGGATGTGCCTCATAGTTTACTTCAGAATGATTAAGCTTGAACCTGACCTTCATATTTTCCCCTGATCTCCCTTAAATTTTCTTCGAGCAAAACTCCGGTTAAATTTCTTCGGAACTCTTGAGAAATTCTAAAGTCTGAGTCCACCGGAGCTTTTTCTCTGGCCAGGAGGACGGCTTCTAAAATCAGGCCCTCAGTGAGCTCCTTACCCTCAAGGTGCCTTTCTATTTCCTCAAATTGGAGAGGAAAACCGGGTCTGGACCCTAAAATAACCCTGGCCCGCCTCACTTTTCCTCCTTTAAAGTCCAGACTTACAGCCTGATTCAGGAGAGGAATGTCCACTGAAGTGCGCGTGAAACGACGGAAAGAAAAATAACGCTCGGGAACAAAGGGAATCAGAACTCGGGTGAGGATTGCCTGTTTGAGGACCTGGCGAAAATTGTTTTTATAAAATTCGCTCAAATTCAGGATTCGATACTCTCCCTGAAAAAACTCCACCTGCCCATCCAGTCCTAAGATCAGGGAAGGAATATCGCTCCAGGGATAGGCTTGCACCAGGGCTCCTCCCAGAGTGATTACACCCCTGAGAAGGGGTGTGGCCACAGTCTTTAAAGCCTCCTGAAAAGCGCCCTGAACGAGTTCTTGAACGGCTTCGTTTTGGGAAAGTTCCCGGATTGTGACCATCGCTCCTATCTCTAAAAGGCCTTCTTTTAGCCTGACGAATTTAAGAGGCAAGGAATCCAGCCCAATTAAATATTTAGCTCCCTTTCTCTCCCTCCAAATCAAATCCAGTCCTCCTCCTACGAGCTGGACATGGGGGGAATGCTTTAAAAGCAAATCATATGCTTCCTCTATGTTCTGCGGCCTGTAAAATTCCAGGACCTCCTTGAGCATAAACCCTCCTCGGCCGGTATTTGCTATTATTTTCCTTCCCCTGCTTGCTTTTGGCAATATTTTTTTCTAAATTTCTCTTATGATCGGGACAATAACAAATACTGCTTCCATAATTGGAGGTTCTCTTTTAGGCTACTTTGCAGGAAACAGGATCAAGGTCGCAAGCTCCCCCCTGATCACTCAAGCTCTGGGCCTTCTTACCCTGATTTTGGGATTGCAGATGGCTTTAAAGGCCAATTCTTCCTCCCTGATGCTCACCCTCCTCCTCTCTTTAGTCCTGGGTGGTCTCATCGGGGAAGTCCTGCACATCGAGGAATTCCTGGAAAAAGTGGGAGAGAAGGTCAGCTCCCGGTTCAAATTCCAGGGGGACGGGATTGCCCGGGGTTTTGTGGCAGCCAGTCTCCTTGTCTGCGTCGGCCCCATGGCCATTCTGGGCTCTCTGGCTGATGGCTTAAAAGGGGATTACCAGCTCCTGCTTTTAAAATCCATTATGGACGGCACGGCTTCCATCTTCCTCACCAGCACTTTAGGGATCGGGGTGCTCTTTTCCGCAGTTCCCCTTTTTCTCTACCAGGGGTCCCTCACCCTGCTGGCGCGCCTTTTCGCTGCCCAGCTCCCGGAAAGCCTGATCCTCTGTCTCACTGTTGTGGGAGGAGCCCTGATCGTCCTTTTGGGTTTCAACTTCCTGGGGATAAAAAAATTCAAGGTGGCCAACTTTCTCCCTGCCCTGCTTCTGGCTCCCTTTTTCCAGATCCTTTTTGAAAGGCTCATTCCCGGATGAAGCAAGAAAAGTCCAATTCCCTGGAAATCGAAATCCAAGGCAGGAAGGTGGAGATCACCCATCCGGAAAAACTGCTCTTTTCCCATCCCCCTTTAAGCAAAATGGAGATCGTGGAGTACTTCTTGGAAATCGGCCCTTACCTCCTCCCCCACCTCAAGGATCGACCCCTGACCATTTGGGCTCATCCGGAGGGAATAGAGAAGCCGGGTTACATCTTGAAGGAAGCCCCCGCAGGCCGACCGGAATGGGTGAGAACCTGGTCCTACTACTCCGAAAGCCGCGGGGACTTAATCGACTGGGTAATCGCCGATGACCTTCCCACCTTGATTTACCTCGTGAACTTAGGATGCCTGGACTTTCACCCCTGGCTTTCCCGCACCGATCTTCCAGAGTTTCCGGACTTTGCAGTCTTTGACCTGGACCCCGAGCCTGAAGCGGAATTTAGAGACCTCATCCAGGTGGCCTTTCTGATTAAGGAACTTTTAGGCAGCGTGGAGCTGGAAGTCTATCCCAAGACCTCAGGAGCGAGGGGACTGCACCTTTTTCTCCCCATCGAGAGGAAATACCGCTATGAGGTGATCCGGGAATTTGTCTTAAATATTTCCCTGATCCTGGATCTTAAGCACCCGGAGCTCATTGCCACGGAGTGGAAGAAGGAAAAAAGACAGGGGAAAGTGCGCATCGATTACACCCAGAACTCTCTGGGAAAAACCATGGCTGCAGTTTACAGCATCCGTCCCAGGCCCGGGGCACCGGTCTCCTGCCCCCTGAACTGGGAGGAACTTGAGAAAATCCGAAATCCGGGGGATTATAACCTTGAGGAAATGAAGGAAAGACTGAAGAAAAAGGAGGACCTCTTCCTACCTGCCCTTACAAATAAGCAGAAATTGGAGCGCGCGCTTGAGATACTTAAAGCCAAAGTTTGACTGGCGTTTAAAGAAACCGAGGAACAAGTCTTCAAGAGAAAATTTCCATTCGGGGGTGATTTCATGTCTTTTAAAATTTTGACCGGAGATGAAGCGGTCGCCTGGGGTGCAATTCATGCTGGGATCACCATCTCCACGGCTTACCCAGGGACTCCGGCCTCGGAGATCCAGGAGACCATCGCTTCCTCCGGCACGGGGACGAAGTATATCTGGGCAGTGAACGAGAAGGTAGCTTACGAGAACGCCCTGGGCGCCTCTTACGCCAACCAGAGGGCCCTCGTCTCCATGAAGCACATCGGTTTAAACGTGGCCGCCGACCCTTTCATCAACAGTGCCTTCACGGGGGTGAACGGTGGATTGGTCCTGGCTGTGGGCGATGATCCCAGCATGTACTCCTCCCAGAACGAGCAGGATTCAAGGTTCTATGCCCAGTTTGCCAAGACCTTCGCCATGGAACCCTCCGATCCCCAGGAAGCCTACGAGATGACCATGGAGGCCTTCGAGATCTCGGAGCAACTGCGCCTCCCCGTGCTTTTGCGCCTGGTCACCAGGCTCTGCTATGGGGAATCCCCGGTTCGTTTAAAGGAGAACGGCAAGGGGAAAAACGAGCTCAAAATCGAAAAGGACGTCAGGCGCTGGGTGGTCGTTCCCTCTCACGCCAGGATGCTGCACAAGTCCCTGAACGAAAAGCAAAAGGTCCTGGAGGGGATCTCGGAGAACTCCCCTTTCAACTCCATGGTCTTGAAGTCCAAAAAAAGGGGAATTATTGCCTCGGGAATTGCTTATACCCACGCTATGGAGCACTGGGACGGGGAAACCTCCCTTTTGAAGATCGGCACCTACCCTCTTCCCATGAAGATGATCAGGGAGTTCCTCGATTACTGCGAGGAAATCCTGGTGGTGGAAGAAGGGGAACCGATTATCGAGAAAGCCCTGGCTGAACTCTCCCCCAAAGTCCACGGAAAACTGGATGGCACCTTCCCCCGTGAGTGGGAGATGACCCCTGATCTGGTAGCCAAAGCCCTGCGCCTCCCCTACTCTCCCCCGAACCCTGTGGAGAACCTTCCTCCCCGCTACCCCACTTTCTGCCCGGGATGCGGGTACAACTTCACCTTTAAGGCCTTGAAGAAGATCAATCCCCAGGTGATCACGGGAGACATCGGCTGCTACTCCCTGGCGGTCTTCCCTCCCTTCGAGGCTATGGACACCACGGTGTGCATGGGCGCCTCCATCGGCATGGCTTTAGGATTAGCCTATGTGGGAGTGAAGAAGCCCGTGGCCGTGATCGGGGACTCCACTTTCTTCCATGCCGGCCTTCCTGCCATGGTGGATGCCGTGCACAACAATGCGGACATTCTGGTTTTGATCATGGATAACGAGCTTGTGGCCATGACCGGAGGGCAGCCCACTCCCGCTTCCGCCGATGAGGGGAAAACGCCCGTGACCCTGGAGCAGGTGCTCACCGGCCTGGGTGTGACCTTTGACGTCCTGAACCCCTATCGCCCGGAGGAGGAGCTCCTGGCCAAATTCAAGGAAATGTTAGCGAAACCGGGGCCTGTGGTTTTAATTTCCCGTTCCCCCTGCATTACCGAGGCCAAAAGGAGGGCAAAATGAAAAAGATTGATGTCGTGATCGCCGGAGTGGGAGGGCAGGGCAACCTGCTTTTAGCGAAACTGATCACCCTGACCGCCTTAGCCGAGGGCTGGGACGTGAAGAGGTCGGAGATCAAGGGACTGGCTCAGAGGGGTGGCTCCGTGCTCTCCCAGGTGAGAATGGGCGAGAAGATCTGGAGCCCCCTGATCGAGTTAGGTTCCGCGGATTTCCTCCTGGGATTGGAGCCCGTCGAGGCCCTGCGCAATTATCAGTTCCTGGGACCTCAGGGTAAAGCCATCGTCTCCTCGAACTTCGCACCGAACCCCATCAAGTTCTCTGAGGAGGAGATTTTGGAGAAAGCGCGCTCCCTGAGCTTCCTTTTGATCCCCGCTCTGGATTTAGCCAAAAAGGCAGGAAGCCCGCAATCCGCAAACATTGTAATTTTAGGTGCGGTAAGCCATTTCCTCCCCTTCGCTTTGTCCACTTACGAGAAAGTCCTCAAGGAAAACCTGAAGCGCCTTCAGGAGGAGAACCTCAAAGCCTTCACTCTGGGAAGGGAAGAGATTCAGAAATTAGCTTAAGGGTTTTTCGGGTAGCCTACGGGAACAACGTAGAGGGGCAGTGCCTTAACCCCTAGGATTTTCTTTATCTCTTCATCCGAGAAAGCTCCCACCGAAGTCCCTCCCAACCCTAAGGCCACAGCCTGAAGGAGCAGGTTCTGGCAGGCATGTCCCGCTTCGAGGATCACGTACCTCTCCGCCCTATCCCCGTATTTTTTCGCCGTGCGCTCCACGAAGCCCACGATTACGAACACCGCCGGAGCTTCTTGAATCCAGGATTGGTTAAAGGAGACCCTGGCGAGATCCTGCCTCCTGTCCTCTTTCCCTAAAATTTCCAGGATATGTTTTTCCGGATTGTAGTGCCCCCAGCCCTCCTTGAAGAAGTAATAGACCTCCAAAGGATAGAGAGCTCCGGCTGAGGGAGCGGTCCTTTTCCCCTCGGGCGAGGTGATCCCCTGCGCGGCCCAGAGGAGCTGACCCACCTGTTCCAGGGAGAGTTCCTGCTCCTTGAAGCTTCTCACGGAGCGCCGGGATTTCAGGACTTCCTCGAGCGTGAATTCCCCTTTGAAGGAAGGAGGAGGAAGGCGGATTTCCTCTCCTGATGGCGGAATTTGAGTTGCTTCGCCAGGAGCTGTAGGCACAGCTTCTTCTGTTCCCTGGCTCTCTTTTAGGGGAACCTTAACGCCGGCACAGGCTGAGAAAAGTAAAAAGAGGGGCAAAATCAGTAGAACTATTTTTCTCAATTTCCACCTCCTGAGTTAGCCTCTTTATAAATTGAATTTAATTTCAATTAGTATAGCCAAATTAAGCACAACCTTTACCAAGATGAGACTTACGAAAATTTCTACCAGGGTACTTGTCCCCATCATATTGGACTTTCAGACACTAACACATAGTGTATCGCAATTTTGTGTATGGCTAAACGGGTAACAATTGCACAAAAATATTCATGCCTTTTCTTAGGTTTTTTCCTTAGGATTTTTCGGGGGAACTGGCGGAGTAGGGGCAGCATTGCCCTTTTTTAGCGGGATTATGAATCGTAATAGACTTTCCGCGTTTTTCGGGTCTTTGTTTAGCGAACTGGAACCATCTCGATCGAGTGGACTGGGTCCGTGCCTTTTTCACCTTCCCCTCGGTCCTGAAACAAGGCCAGAAAAAACGCCCAGACCAAAACGGTCTGGAGGCCGGGAAAGAAAACCAGGAAAAGGAGGCTGTTCTCCGGTGCCCTTTGAGGGATAATAATCCCAAATGGTGACGCTTCCGGAAAAATTAAGGGAACTTTTGGAGGAATACGCACAGCGCTGGGGAAGGCTGGAGCTGAAGGAGTGCTTCACGCTGGAAGAGTTCAGGCGGCTTTTTCCCCTCCAGGATAAAATCCCTGCCCTCATCTTTCCCCAGGAGAAAAAGGATTTCTTCCTGCTTTCAGATTCAAAGGGTCAACTCCGGGTTCCCTGGAAGGAGGAGTGGCTGAAAGAGACTCTGGAGCCTTTCTCACTTTGGCTCAATTCCTTCCGCCTGGAAGGAAAGATCCTCAGCCTGGAGTCCCTTCATCTTCCCGGTTCCCTGGATTGGGAGGGAGTTCCTCTCTTCTTCTATTTAGGAAAGATGCTCCAGG
>Ga0207433_10003756_pt1 | contig 28732 bp, 47 predicted proteins | sample YelNatPaOPGAMG01_FD_187559 | JGI IMG/M metagenome (GOLD analysis project Ga0207433, IMG submission 187559) | Hot spring thermophilic microbial communities from Obsidian Pool, Yellowstone National Park, USA - OP-RAMG-01 (SPAdes) (version 3) | ecosystem: Environmental > Aquatic > Thermal springs... | reverse complement strand
CTGGAGATAACATAAACATGGTAGTAGAGCTTATATCTCCAGTAGCAATTGAAGAAGGACTTCGCTTTGCAATACGTGAAGGCGGCAGAACTGTTGGTGCTGGCGTAGTCACAAAGATGATTGAATAGTTGGTGATGATAATGCGTCAAAAAATTAGAGTTAAGATAAAATCGTACGACCACAGGACGTTAGACCAATCGGTAAAAAGAATAGTTGATACTGTTCAAAGAACAGGGGCCTCAGTGCACGGTCCAATTCCGCTTCCCACAAGGCGTGAGTTGTTTTGTGTAATTAGATCTCCTCATATAGACAAAGATTCGCAAGAACATTTTGAAGTTTTAACTCACAAGAGACTAATTGATATAGTTGATCCTACACCTAGAACTATGGACGCTTTAAGAGACCTAGATTTACCCGCAGGAGTTGATATAGAGGTAAAGGTGTAAGAGAGGAGGAAAACTCGCAATGGGTAAGATGTTTATGGGTTTAGTTGGAAAAAAAATAGGGATGACAAGCTACATTACACCGTCTGGTGTGATACCCGTTACAGTAGTACAGGCTTTAAAGGGAACTGTTGCTGATAAGAGGACTGCTGAAAAGGATGGATATGAGGCAATAAGGGTGGCCTTTCAAGAGTGTTCCGAAAGAAAATTGAACAAGCCCCAGTTAGGATTGTTTAAAAAGTTTTCCTTAAAGCCACACAAGAAGATCGTTGAGTTTCAAAATAGTAACTTTAATGTGGGCGATACGCTAGATATATCTATGTTTTCTGTTGGCGATAGCATTAACGTTACAGGTATTACGAGAGGTTTTGGTACTGCTGGTACTATAAAAAGATGGAAATTTCAAAGAGGGCCAATGAGTCACGGTTCAAAAAATATCAGGAAAATTGGTTCAACAGGAGTAGGCACAGGGATGAGCAAGATTATAAAGGGCAAGAAAATGCCAGGTCATATGGGTAACGTTAAAAGAACTGTTAAGAACATTTCGATTGTTGACCTCTTGCCTGAAGACTATCTCGTGGTTCTTAAAGGCTCTATTCCTGGGCATAGGAACTCCTTTGTTATCCTGTACAAAGGAGGAAATGCATGATTTCTGTATATGATTTGAATGGAAATAAGGTTAAAGAGATTGAATCGTATTTAAACGATGTAAAGGATAATTCACATGTTATTTATATGCAGGTTGTAAGGGAACTTGCTACGGCCAGATCTGGCAGTGCGTGTACTAAAACTCGAGGAGAAGTAAGGGGCGGTGGTAGAAAACCATATGCCCAAAAACATACTGGTAGAGCAAGGCACGGGTCAATTCGCTCCCCTATATGGAGAAAAGGTGGAATTACATTTGGGCCAAAACCAAGAAAATATACTTATGCCCTACCAAAAAGGGTTATAAAAACTTCTAGAGATATTGCAATCAAAGATCTGATTGATAATGATAGATTTATAGTTGTTGAGAATCTTTCAAATATTGAACCTAAAACAAAGTTTGCTGTAGACTTTGTAAAAAAACTTCCTGGAGAAAATTGTAAGAGTTTGGTAATCTTAGATGACTATTTTGAAAACGTTATACGCGCTTTTGCAAACCTCCCAAACTTTAAAATTGTTGATGTTAATAATTTAAAGGTAGTTGACATTCTGTGGTCAGAGAGGGTTATTTTGACCCCTGAGGCATTAGAGTGTTTGCAAAGTTGGAGGTGATAGAATATGTTTGATCCATATCGCTATGTAATTAAACCTGTTGTTACTGAAAAGAGCACAGATTTAGCAGGAAAGTATAACCAATATACATTTATTGTTAGTAAAGATGCCAACAAAACATCTATAAAAATGGCTATAGAAGAAATTTTTAAAGTTAAGGTAAAGGACCTGAAAATAATTAATGTCAAAGGTAAACCTAAAAGAATGGGAAGAAATATTGGTTTAACCTCTTCTTTTAAAAAAGCCATTATAACTCTAATGCCAGGAAATAAGATCGAGATCTTTGAAGGCGTTCAATAGGGAGGTTAAAGAATATGCCTATTAAAAGCTATAAGCCATATACTGCAAGTAGAAGATTTATGACTGTTTCTTCTTTTGAAGATCTATCTAAAAATAAACCAGAAAAATCACTTGTAAAGGGTTTGATAAAAACTGGTGGAAGAAATAACTTTGGGAGAATTACTTCAAGATTTCGCGGTGGTGGCCACAAACGTTTGTATAGACAAATTGATTTTAAAAGGGATAAAGATGGAATTGAAGCAAAGGTAGTTTCCATTGAATACGATCCAAATAGAAGTGCAAGAATTGCCCTTTTAAGTTATAAAGATGGTGAAAAGAGATATATTATATCTCCTGAAGGATTAAAGGTTGGACAAAAGGTACTATCTGGTCCTGATGCGGATATAACAGTAGGGTCTTGTTTACCTCTTAAATATATACCTTTGGGCACTATTGTGCATAATATAGAGCTTTATCCTGGCAAAGGAGGCCAGCTCGTGCGTTCTGCCGGTACTGGCGCCCAAATCATGTCTAAAGAAGGTAACATGGTAAGTTTAAGGATGCCTTCAGGTGAAGTTAGATTCGTTAATAGTCAATGTAAGGCGACAATTGGACAGGTTAGTAATCTTGATCACGAAAACGTTTCCATTGGTAAGGCTGGTAGAAGCAGATGGTTGGGAAGAAGGCCACATAACAGAGGCGTTGTAATGAATCCTGTAGATCATCCACATGGTGGTGGAGAAGGTAAAGCTCCTATTGGGCATCCTGGTCCCTTAACCCCATGGGGTAAGCCAACTTTGGGGTATAAGACAAGGAAGAGACATAAATCATCAGATAAGTATATCCTTCGCAGGAGAAATAAATAATGTTTTGTATAAGGAGAGGATAATTATGGGACGTTCGAGCAAAAAGGGTCCTTATGTCCACCCGAAGCTTTTGAAGAAAGTGCACGAAATGAATAAAACAGGAGAAAAAAAGGTTATAAAGGTGTGGTCAAGAGCTTCCGTTATTATTCCAGAAATGGTTGGTCATACCTTTGCAGTGCATAATGGGAAAAAACACGTTCCAATTTACCTAACTGAGGCTATGGTTGGTCATCGTTTGGGAGAATTTGTCCCGACAAGGACTTTTAAAGGTCATCCAGGTCATAGTGCAGTTGAGCGTTCTTGATATTTAGGTATAGGAGGAAATTATGGAAGTTCGAGCTGTATCAAAATATGTTCGAATATCACCGAAAAAGGTGCAAGAAATTATCCACTTGCTTCCTGGAAAACAAGTAGATGTTGCTTTGAATAATTTAAGCGTTATGCCTCACAAAGCAGCCCGTATACTTTACAAAATAACAAAATCTGCTGTAGCAAATGCAGAGAACAATTTTAATCTTGACAGGAAAAATTTAGTTATTTCTAAGGCTTTTGCTGATAAAGGACCGAGCATGAAAAGGTTTACTCCAAGAGCATATGGACGTGCCTTTCCAATATTAAAGAGAACTTCTCATATTACTGTGGTTGTAGGTACTGTTGAATCTAAACAAAAAGGAGGCAAACGATAAGTGGGTCAAAAAGTACATCCAAATGGGTTAAGAGTTGGAATAACAAAGGATCACATTGCGCACTGGTTTGCCCCGAAATCTAATTTTGGTCCTGATCTTGTGCAGGATTCTAAGATAAGAGAATTTGTTAAAAAAGAACTTAGTGGCGCGTTTGTTTCAAAGATATTAATTGAAAGAAGAGGATCAAAGGGTCAAGAAAGAATAAAGGTAATAGTTAGAACTGCAAGACCAGGGATGGTAATCGGACGTGGTGGACAGGGCAGAGAGATATTGAGAAAAAAGCTTGTAGATGAATTTAAATCTAATATTGAAGTTGACGTTGAAGATATTCCGGTTCCAGATCTTGATGCACAATTGATCGCTGAAAATGTTGCTTCGCAGATAGAGAAAAGAGTGACATTTAGAAGGGCGATGAAGCAGGCGATTTTTAGAGCAAGAAGATCGGGTGCTAAGGGAATAAAAATCATGGTAAGCGGTAGGCTCGGTGGAGCTGAAGTAGCAAGAAGCGAATGGCTCAGAGAGGGCAGAGTACCTCTTCAAACGTTAAGGGCAGATATAGATTATGGGTTTGCTGAAGCCCACACTATATATGGCATAATTGGTGTAAAAGTTTGGCTTTACGTTAATGATTTTTCTGAACACGCAAAATTTGCTTCGCCTGTAATACCGGTTGCTACTAACGTAAAACACGATAATTTGCCCTTAGAGGAAGGAGATATTGGCCATGATGATGCCTAAAAGGACAAAGTGGAGGAAGCCTCATCTTTTTTTCCCCAGAAGAGTGGCTAAAAGAGGAACAAAGCTATTACACGGAGATTATGGTTTAGTTGCTTTAGAGGGTGGATTTATTTCTGCCAATCAAATAGAAGCTGCGCGTAGAGTTTTGGCTAGGAGTTTTAAGAAAGTAGGTAAAGTTTGGATTAGAATATTTCCTCAACTGGCTGTTACCTCTAAACCAGAAGAGGTAAGAATGGGCGGAGGAAAGGGCTCTCCTGAGACTTGGATGGCTGTTGTAGATCCTGGTAAGATAATGTTCGAGGTAGGCGGTGGAGTTGAGCCGTCTATTGCTAGAGAGGCGCTTAAACAAGCCCAATATAAACTGTCTATCAAGACTAAGATTATTGAGGCCGATAAGGGTGGTGACAACTCATGAGCTATAAAGAATCAGAAGAAATAAAGGAATTGTCTTCTATGGATGTTGAAACCTTAGAGAAAAAACTTTTAGAAGCTAGACGTGAGTTGTTCAATTTTAGATTTCAACAGGCAACAAGGCAGTTGACGAATACCTCTAAAATTAAGGATACAAAAATAAGAATTGCAAGAATTTTAACCCTCTTGGCCGAAAAGAAAAGAGGTGTTAGATAATGAAAAAGCGTCTAAAGGGAGAAGTAATTTCTAATAAAATGGATAAAACTGTAATAGTAAGAGTGGTTGAACACGAGAAACACCCGCTTTATAAAAAGACAATTAAAGTCTATGCTAAATTTAAAGCTCATGATGAAAAGAATAATTGTAAAATTGGTGATACTGTTGTGATAGAGGAATGTAGGCCAATAAGTAAGGAAAAAAGATGGCGTGTCGTAGAAATTGTTTCGAGCAAGGAGGAAAATAACGATGCTTTGCGTTCAATCGAGACTTAATGTGGCTGATAACACAGGTGCGAAGAAAGTAATGATTATTAGAATATTGGGAAAAAGCATGAGCAAATATGCTGGAGTGGGAGATGTAGTTGTTGGGGTAGTAAAGGTGGCTCAACCTCATGGCATTGTTAAGAAATCCGATATTGTTAAGGCAGTTATAGTGAGAACTCATAAAGAGATTAAAAGACCCGATGGATCTGTAATAAGATTTGATGATAATGCGGCTGTAATAATTGACAACCAGGGGAATCCTAGAGGCACAAGGGTTTTTGGTCCTGTAGCTAGAGAGTTGAGAGATAAAAATTATATGAAAATTATTTCTTTGGCTCCGGAGGTCTTATGAAAAGCAAATTGGTTAAAAAAGTTAAATTAAGCGTTGTGAAAGGTGATACTGTATTGATATTATCTGGTAAAGATAAAGGCAAACAAGGTAAAATTATCAAATCAATTCCAGATAAGAAGATGGTAGTAGTTGAAGGAGCAAATATTGTAACAAGACATACAAAACCCAGTGCCAAAGGACGTGGAGGAATTCAGAAGATTCCAGCTCCACTTTCTGTTTCTAAGGTTATGTTGATATGCCCGAAATGTAAAAAACCAACAAGAGTAAAACATAAGATTGATTCTGAAGGTACTAAGCATCGTTACTGTTCACATTGCAATGAAGTGTTTAGTTAGGAGGTCCTTATGAAAGCAAGGTTAAAGGAATTATACGATTCAAAAGTGGTGCCTTATTTAAAAGACAAGTTTTCATATAAGAATATTATGGAGGTGCCAAAACCTGTAAAGGTTGTTATAAATATTGGTTTAGGTGAAGCCGTTCAAAATGCTAAGGCAATAGACGCAGCTACAGAAGATCTTAGAGTGATTAGCGGTCAAAAGCCTATTATTAGAAGGGCAAAAAAATCTATAGCTGCTTTTAAAATTAGACAAGGAATGCCTATTGGACTAAAGGTAACCTTACGTGGGCAAAGGATGTACTATTTTTTAGATAAACTTTTTAACATTGCTTTTCCAAGAATAAGAGATTTTAAGGGATATTCTGATGACCATTTTGATGGCAGAGGGAATATAACGATAGGCTTAAGTGAACAGCTTGTTTTTCCTGAGATTGAATATGATAAGATCGATAAAATTAGAGGGATGAACATTACTATCGTGACCACAGCAAAAACTGATAAAGAAGCCAAAGAATTACTTGCTGCGCTTGGCTTTCCTTTTAGAAAGAGCTAATATAGAAATGTTTTTTTGTTTAAAAGTTTACCTTAAAGAAGGAGTGAAATAGTTGGCGCGAAAGGGTTTATTAGAAACTTGGAAAAAGCCACCAAAATTTTCGACTCGGCAAAAGAACCGTTGTCTTTTGTGCGGGAGACCACATGCATATTATCGTAAATTTGGTCTGTGTAGAATCTGTTTAAGAAAGATGGCTTATGAAGGTGTGATACCTGGTATTAGGAAAGCGAGCTGGTAAGGGAGGTTTATATGCATACTGATCCGATATCCGATATGTTAATAAGGTTAAAAAATGCCAATAATGCAAAGCAGGATTTTTTTACACTTCCTGCTTCTAAAGAGAAAGAATCGATTTTGCAAATCTTAAAGCAGGAAAATTTTATTGAGGATTACGAAAGAATAAAGTCTAATCCGCAAGATATTTTTAGGGTAAAACTTAGATATATTAATGGTAAAAGAGTTATTAGAGACGTAAAAAAAGTCAGTAAACCAGGACTAAGGGTTTATGTTGGGAAAAACGATATTCCAAGAGTCTTAGGTGGTTTTGGTTTGGCGATTCTCTCTACGACTAAAGGCATAATGAGCGATCGAAGAGCTAGAAAAGAGGGAATTGGCGGAGAATTGTTATGTATGGTTTGGTAGAAATTATTATTCAAATTAAAAGCTAGGATAAATATATGATTGTAAGATTTTGGTTTTATTTATTTGTAAAGGCAGGTGATTGATTTTGTCTCGAATTGGGAAAAAACCTATCGCTATCCCAAAAGGAGTTAATATTGACTTAAACGCTAACTTGATAAAGGTAAGTGGGCCCTTAGGAGAACTACACCAAATTTTGCCTCCAGAAATAGAAGTCAAAGCACATGACAATCAACTTGAAGTTCAAAGGAAAAGTGATTCTAAAAGGGCAAGGGCTTTCCACGGATTGTTTAGGACGTTGATCGCTAATATGATTATAGGTGTTTCCGAGGGCTTTAAGAAAGGTCTTGAATTGGTAGGAACTGGTTATAGGGCACAATTACAAGGAGACAAGCTAGTAATGCAATTGAGACAATCTCATCCAGTAGAATTTGCTGCGCCAAGAGAAATTAAGTTTGAGTTGGAAGGCACTAATAAAATTTGGGTGAAAGGTATTAGCAAAGAGCTTGTAGGCCAAGTTGCTGCAAACATTCGCAAATCACTTCCTCCTGATTCTTACAAAGGCAAGGGTATTCGTTATATAGGAGAGGTTTTGCATCTCAAACCTGGAAAAGCTGGAACAAAGAAATAGAGGAGGCTTATTGTGATAAAAGAAAAAACAAGATTAGAAGGAAGAAAAATAAGACAAAAGAGAACCAGAAAGAAGGTTTTTGGTACTAAAGAAAGACCTAGACTTTCTGTTTTTAGAAGTCTTAATCACATTTATGCTCAAATTATCGATGATACAGAAGGTAGAACTCTTGTAAGCGCATCTTCGTTGGATCCTGAAATTAGAAATTCTTTATCGGGCAATAAAAAAGAAAAATCTAAGGTTGTAGGTTCGCTTATTGCCAAAAGAGCACTCGAGAAGGGAATAGATAAAGTAGTTTTTGATAGAGCAGGATATAAATATCATGGTCGTGTAGCGCTTTTAGCAGAAGCTGCAAGAGAAGCCGGACTAAAGTTTTAGTGAGGAGGAAAATATGTCAAATAGATTGCAACACTCTTTAGAAGACGTTGCTCTTCAAGAGCGTGTTATTGAAGTAAAAAGAGTAGCCAGAGTAGTTGCTGGTGGTAAAAGACTAAGATTTAGAGCTGTTGTAGTTGTAGGTAATGGGCAGGGTAAAGTTGGTATTGGAGTTGGAAAGGCACAAGAGGTACCTTCGGCCGTGAGAAAAGCAGTAGAAAAGGCGAAGAAAAATCTTATAGATGTTCCAATGAGAGGAGATACTATTCCTGTTTTTATCCAGTCTAGGTTTGGTGCATCTAGTGTGATTTTAAGACCTGCTGTCCCTGGAACTGGAATAATTGCTGGAACAACAGTCCGTGCAATACTTGAGTTAGCTGGCTATAAGGATGTGCTTACAAAGGTAATTGGATCTACCAACACACTTAATACCGTTTTAGCTACCATAAACGGACTCCAAGATATTAATAATTCTATCCTCCTTTCAAAAATGAGAAAGGGAGTGACTAGTAATGAATAGTCTTTCAAACCTAAAACCAAATCATGGCGCTATAAAAGAACCTAAGAGAGTAGGAAGAGGTAGGAGTTCTGGACATGGCAGGACATGTGGAAGAGGACAGGCCGGTCAAAATTCACGTTCTGGAGGAGGAGTAAGACCTGGTTTTGAGGGTGGCCAAATTCCTCTTTATAGAAGGCTCCCAAAATGGAAAGGTTTTAAGAACGTCCTTTTCAAAAAGACTTATGAAGTAGTAAATATTTCTAAGCTTGCCGACTTAAGTGCAGGAACAGTAGTAACTCCAGAATTTTTACAGGATAAAGGATTGGTTAATAAAGGTGCTTTGATAAAAATTTTAGGTAATGGCGAAATTAACGTTCCTTTAACAGTAAAGGCTCACAAATTTAGTTCATCTGCCAAAGAAAAAATAGAAAAATGTGGTGGAACTGTTGAGGTGTTATTGTGATAGACAGTGTTTTGGGAGCAATGAACTTTGGGGATTTGCGAAATAAAGTAATTTTTACAATACTTATGATCGTTTTGTTTAGATTTGGAACTCACATTCCTGTTCCTGGTATAAATCACGAAATAGTTTCGAGAATTATTGAACAAACAGGTATACTGGGTTTTCTTGACCTGTTTGCGGGAGGAGCGCTTGCAAAGTTTTCGATCTTTGCAATGGGAATAACCCCATACATTAACGCTTCAATTATTATTCAATTACTTACCCCAATTGTTCCGAAAATGCAGGCTATGCAAAAGGAGGGCGAGTCGGGAAGAAAGGCTTTAGCCCAATATACTAGATATTTAACAGTTGTGCTTGCTGCCCTTCAAGGAATAGCTATGACTTTTGTTCTTTCTTCTGCAATTCCAGTATTTACTCCTTTTAATATAGTAACTACTGTAATAGTCTTAACTGCTGGTTCTGTTTTTTTGATGTGGATGGGCGAATTGATAACAGAAAAAGGAATTGGAAATGGAGCGTCACTTTTAATTTTTATAGGCATTATTTCAAGATTACCTCTATATTTTGGGCAAACCTTCTCCCTTTTAATGATAGGAGATATAAACTTGTTGCAAGTTATCGCATTATTTGCAATTTTTTGCCTGGCTATTATTGCAATTGTCTGGATTCAATTGGCAGAAAGAAAGATCCCAATTCACTATGCAAAAAAGGTTGTCGGACGAAAGGTTTATGGAGGACAAACCTCTTATTTGCCTTTAAGGCTTAATACTGCAGGTGTTTTGCCGATTATATTTGCTGTATCAATTTTGATGTTGCCAAATACCATTTTTGGTTTCTTAAGAGGGATTCCTTCTGTTCAAAACCTTGCTATATATCTTTCTACTTTTTTTTCACCGGAGTCGGTTGTCTATAATGTCATTGAATTTTTTCTGATCATATTTTTTTCATTTTTCTATACTGCAATTATTTATAATCCTGTTGAACTTGCGAGTAATTTGAAAAAATATGGCGGTTTTATTCCTGGTATTAGGCCTGGGAAGCCAACTTCTGAATACTTTGATAGAGTTTTGACAAGAATTACAACTTTGGGCGGTTTATTCCTGGGTTTTATTGCTTTGATCCCAGCTCTTTCAGAGCTTTTAACAAAGGTAACCACATTTAGAGGTTTGGGAGCAACCGCACTTCTTATTGTTGTAGGTGTAGCCCTTGACACAATAAGACAAATTCAAGCGCAGTTAATGGCAAAACAGTATGAGCATCTTATCAAGTAGAGCTAGAAAGATATATATTAAATCAAAAGAAGATATAAAGGCTTTGAGAAAGGCAGGCCGAGTTGTAGGAAAACTTTTGTATGAGATATCTGAGATTATTAAGCCTGGAATTTCTACTTATGAGCTTGAGAAGTTTGCCGAAACCTTTTTTGAGAAAGAAAATGCTATACCTGCTTTTAAGAATTACAAGCCTTATTTTTCTGCAAAGCCCTTTCCGGCTATACTTTGCACCTCAATTAATGATGAAGTTGTTCACGGTATCCCCTCTAAGAAAAGGATACTTAAAGAGGGTGATATTTTGAAAATTGATGTTGGTTCTATAGTTGATGGTTGGTGTGGAGATAGTGCGAGAACTTACCCGGTAGGCAATATCTCATCGGATGCTAAACTTCTTTTAGAAGTTACAGAAAAGTCTTTATATATTGGAATTGATCGGGCAGTTGTTGGAGGTCATATTTCAGATATTGGTGCTGCTATTCAAAGATTTGTCGAAGCTTTTGGATTTTCTCCTGTTAGAGAGCTTTCAGGTCATGGGATTGGTAGGAAAGTCCACGAGGAGCCTTATGTGCCAAACTTTGGAGATTATGGTCAGGGTCCAAAATTTATTGAGGGAATGACTATATGTATCGAACCGATGATTAATGCTGGAAGCTATGAGGTAGTTTTGGCAAAAGATGGCTGGACTGTAACTACTAAAGATAGATCACTTTCAGCTCACTTTGAGCACATGATTGCGATAACAAAGGATGGACCTGTAATTCTCTCTTCATGGGGAGGTGATGAAACTGGCTAAAGAAGAGGCTATTGAAGTCGAAGGGGTTATATTGGAAGCGTTGCCTAATGCAATGTTTAGAGTTGAACTTGAGACTGGCCATGTAGTTTTGGCTTATGTTTCTGGTAAAATGAGGATGAATTTTATCAAGATAGTTCCTGGCGATCGCGTTAAAATAGAGCTTTCTCCTTATGACCTCACAAGAGGTCGTATTATTTATAGAATGAAATAGAAATTTGCTATTAGGAGGCCGATATGAAGGTTCGCGCATCAGTTAAGAAGATATGTGAGAAATGTAAGATTATTAAGCGTAAAGGGATTGTAAGGGTAATTTGTGAAAATCCTCGCCATAAACAGCGACAAGGATAAGGAGGTTAGTTAATGGCTAGAATTGCTGGAGTAGACTTGCCAGAGAACAAGAAAGCATGGGTTGCATTAACCTACATTTATGGAATAGGAAAACCCCTAGCTTTTAAGATCCTTAATACTACTGGAGTGGATCCTGAAAAAAGAATAAAGGACTTATCTGAAGACGAGATAATAAAATTAAGGGATGAAGTAGAAAAGAATTACAAAGTAGAAGGCGATCTAAGACGAGAAGTAGCCCAAAATATACGTAGATTAATTGATTTGGGCACATATAGAGGTTTAAGACATAGAAGAGGCCTTCCTGTCAGGGGACAAAGAACTAGAACAAATGCGAGAACAAGAAAAGGTCCCAAACGCTTAATTGGTGCAAAAAAGAAAAAATAAAAGGTTTTTTAACTAATTCTAAGGAGGTATTGAGTTGGCAAGAAAGGGTAAAGCGCAAACACAAACCCGAGTGAAGAAAAAGGAAAAGAAGAACGTATTGTATGGGATAGCTCACATTCATTCAACCTTTAATAATACTATTATAGCAATTTCAGATAAACAAGGTGCCCTGATATCTTGGGGCAGTGGAGGAACAGCAGGATTTAAGGGTACTAAAAAGGGCACTCCTTATGCTGCTCAGCTCGCAGCAGAGGCTGTTGCAAAAAAGGCAATGGATCATGGAATGAAGCAGGTGGACGTATATGTGAAAGGACCAGGACCAGGAAGGGAAACAGCAATTCGTTCTTTATTGGCTGCTGGGCTTTCAATTGAAATGATTAAAGATGTTACGCCTATTCCCCACAATGGGTGTCGTCCACCTAAACGTAGAAGGGTATAGGAGGTAAAAAATAGTGAGATATACAGGTCCTGTATGTAGACTTTGTAGAAGAGAAGGTATGAAACTCTTTTTAAAAGGTGATAGATGTTTATCTGAGAAGTGTTCATTTGACAGACGCCCAACTCCGCCAGGAATGCATATAAATGCGAGAACAAAAGTTTCAGAGTATGGGCTACGTTTAAGAGAAAAACAGAGAATGAAGCGTTTTTATGGTTTGATTGGCGAAAGACAATTTAGAAGGTATGTTGAGCTTGCTGAAAAAATGGGTGGCGTTACGGGCGATAATCTTTATTTCTTGTTAGAAAGAAGGTTGGATAACGTTTTGTATAGATCTGGCTTTGCTTCAAGCAGACAGGAGGCAAGACAGATGATATCTCATGGGCACTTTAACGTTAATGGTCGTAGAGTAAATATACCATCTTTTCAAGTACAGCCAGGAGATGTCATTTCTGTAAGAGAAAATAGTAAAGGGTTATTTAGTTCAGAATACGTTGAAGTAATGAAAGAGAGAACTCCTGCATCTTGGATTTCTGTAGATTACGATAAATTAGAGATCAAGTTTGATAGACTTCCTCAACGTGAAGAACTTGATGTGCCTATCAGAGAAAATCTAATTATCGAGTTCTATTCTCGATAGAAGAGGAGGAGTCCTTTGTTCGGGTCAAAGGAAAATTATAAATTAGAGGTTAAAGAACAACTAGAAACTGAGAATGGTGGTAAATATGGTAAGTTTGTTCTAGAACCACTGTCACCTGGTTATGGAGTTACTGTTGGCAATGCTTTAAGAAGGGTTCTTCTGACATCAATTCCTGGTAGCGCTGTAATTGCAGTTAGAGTTGATGAAGCGCCTCATGAATATATGACTTTACCAGGTATGGTAGAAGATATACTTGAATTTCACTTGAATTTAAAGAAATTGGTCGTAGTAATTTCGCCTGACGTTTCTGAAGAGGAAACTAGAAAACTTATTCTTAATGTAAAGGGTCCAAAGATAGTTAAGGCTTCAGATATTCAACCGAATGCTGAGGTACAGGTTATTAATAAGGATCTTTATCTGGCTACCTTAGAAGAAAATGGTGAGCTTAGAGCTGAAATTACTGTTAAAAAAGGTAAGGGATATGTTTCAATTGAAAGGATGAGAGAAAATGCTCGTTGGTTATCCCCAGGTGGTATCCCTCTGGATGCAAATTTTTCGCCGATTACAAGAGTTAATTATTCTGTTGAATCGACACGTGTTGGGCAGGAGACTGATTGGGATAAACTTATATTTGAAATTTGGACTAACGGAGCAATAGAACCGCTAGATGCCTTGAGAATCGCAGCAGAAGAATTAATATCTCATTTTAGAATATTTGTTGAGTATGGCACTTTTTTAGAAACTGAAAAGGTAGTTTCTGATTATAAGGATATGAAAAAGAATTCGTATGTAAAATCACAGGCAAAAGCAGATTTGGATCAGTCGATAGAAGAGATCGGACTCCAAACTAGAATTACAAACGTTCTCAAAAGATCGGGTATATCAACATTGGGCGATCTCATTTCAAAGACGCGTGAAGATATTTTAAACGTTCCAAGTTTTGGTAAGAAATCGTTGGATGAGCTTGAAGAAATTTTACATTCTAAGGGTTATCACTTAAAATCCAGTAATGAAAGTGGAGGTGACGATTTTGAGACATAGAATAGCCCATAGAAAACTTAACATGCCAGTTTCACACAGGAAGGCGTTATTGAAAAGCTTAGCTTGTAGTCTTTTTATCAATAAAAGAATTAAAACGTCATTGGCTCGAGCTAAAGAGGCTCAGAAAATTATAGAGCGCATTATAACTATTTCGAAGAAGGACGATACAGCAAGTAGAAGATTGGCTTTTTCTTATTTACAATCTAAAGAAGCCGTAAAAGCTTTATATAGCGAAGAGTTGAATCCTGTGAGAGAAAGAAATGGTGGTTACACTAGAATTGTCAAAATAGGTCCTAGAAAAGGAGATGGGGCTGAAATGGCAGTTCTAGAGCTTGTTTTCTAGTTAGGTTGAGGTTGGTTGAATTTTCTATACTATATGGGTCGGGGCTTTTGTGCCTCGATCTTTGCTTTTTGAGATGAACGTTGCAGCTATAATTTCTTATGATGGTACTAATTTTCATGGTTTTCAAATGCAAAATCAATCTAGAACTGTTCAAATGGTAATCGAACAAAAACTTGAAAAAATATTTAAAGAGAGAATTCCTGTTGTACCTGCTGGCAGAACAGACACAGGGGTGCATGCAATAGGACAAGTTATTTCTTTTAAATTGACAAAATGTCCTTTTGGAATCGAAAAGTTACACGATATTTTAAATTATCACTTGCCAGATGATATCAGAATCAGCGAGTTAAAAATAATGCCGGAAAACTTTAATAGTAGATTTTCAGCAAAATCAAGAGTTTATGTTTATTCTGTATGTACAAAAAAAGACATATGTGCTCACCTAGCTAGGTATTTTTGGAATATAAACATATCACTTGATGATCTTAAAGTTCCTTTGGATTTAATTCCAGAGAGATTTTGTTTTAGGTCCTTTTCTAGAACCTCTCAGGATAGAAAATTGAATTTTGGAACTGTAAATTTTTCAAATTATGTTATTGTTGAAGATTTTTTTTATTTTATAATTGAAGCTCCGTCTTTTTTGTGGCATACAGTAAGGTTCTTGTTTGGAGAGGCTGTTGCTGTTGCAAAGGGGAAAAGGTCTCTAGAGGAGTATAAAGAGGCTTTAGATGGAAAGAAGAGATTGGTGCTCTATAAAGCTCCTCCAAAAGGATTGCACCTTTGGGGCGTGAGTTATTTTGATCAAAAGCTTGGTGCTATTTGTGAAAAAAATATAATCAAAGATGGGTTGTATGGTTTTTTTAAGCCTCCATCTTTCGTTGACATTGTAAAAAGTCCGTAATATAATGAGTTTTCTAAAATGTGTTTTAGGAGGAAAGGATATGAAAACTGAGTTCCCAAATATAGCTAATTCGGATAAAAATTGGTGGCTTATTGATGCAAGTGGACAGACATTAGGTCGTTTGGCGACAAGGATTGCCATGATCCTAAGAGGCAAACATAAGCCTAGCTTTTGCCCAAATTTTGACAATGGTGATTATGTAGTTTTGATAAATGCGAGTAAGATTGTTGTAACGGGGAATAAGGAAAATGATAAGATGTACTATCGACATTCTCAGTATCCAGGAAATTTAAAATCGTTTAACTTTAAGAAATTAAGAGCCCAAAAACCAGAGTTTATTATATTTCATGCAGTAAAGGGTATGTTGCCAAAGGGATCTCTTGGAAGGACTATGCTTCGTAAGCTTAAAATCTATAAAGATGATAACTATAAAGAAAAAGCCCAAAAACCAGTTTTGTTAAACTTGAAAACCAAATAAATAAATTTATTATTAATTTGATGTTTTTAAAATATTTTATTTTTACTTAATATTTTAAGGAGGAAGTTGATGAATCTTAAGGAACAAAATTTTGTTTGGGGATTGGGTAGGAGAAAGACTTCTATTGCAAGAGTAAGAATATATCCTTCGGATAGCGGCAAAATTATAGTTAACGGCAAAGATTATTTAGAATATTTTCCCAGAAAAACTTTGCAGATAATTGTAGAAGAGCCTCTCATAACTGCTGGGATTTTTGGAAAGGTTGAGGTAAGAGCAAAGATCACAGGTGGGGGGATTTCTTCACAAGCTGGATCTCTTTCTCATGGGATTGCAAGGGCTTTGCTCTCGCTTAATCCCGAATTAAAAGTTTTGTTAAAGTCTAAAGGACTCTTGACAAGAGATTCTAGAATGAAAGAAAGAAGAAAGTATGGTTTACATAAGGCAAGAAAAGCACCTCAATACTCTAAGAGATAACGAGGAGGAGTAAATGGATCGTTTTTTAAATGATAACCATATGTTAATGATTCCTGGGCCAATTACTGTTCCACCTAGAATTTTAAGAGTTAATTCAAGACCTATGATAAATCATAGGGGGCCAATATTTCAGAAAATCCACGAATATTGTGTAGATGGCTTAAAAAAGATTTTTAAAACCGATGAAGGAGAAGTTTATATTTTCGCTTCAGTTGGTACGGGCGCTATGGAGGCATGCGTTTCAAATTTTTTCAATAAAGACGACAGAGTTTTGGTTTTGATCAACGGTAATTTTGGCCAACGTTTTGCCCAGATAGCGAACGTATATGGTTTAAATGTCGATACGCTGGAGTTCGTATGGGGGCAGTATGCAGAGCCTGAGAAAGTAAAGGAGTATCTTTCAAAATATCCAAAGGGTACATATAAAGGAGTTTTAGTACAACACAATGAGACCTCTACAGCTATATTAAACGATCTTGAGAGACTTTCTCCAATTATAAAGGAGCATGGAGCGTTATTTGTAGTAGATTCAATTAGCGGTATGGTTGCAGCACCATTTGAGATGGATAAGTGGAAGGTAGATGTTGTAGCTGCAGCTTCTCAAAAGGCATTCGGTTGTCCACCTGGTATCAGTCTTCTTGGAGTTTCTAAAGAAGCTCTGAATAGGGCAAACAATTCGAATTTACCTAGATTTTATTTCGATGTGAGGAAGTATCACGAATCGTATAAAAAGGGACAACCACCTTTCACTGCACCGATTTCCCTTTACTTTTCACTTGAGGAATCAATTAAGATGATCTTTGAAGAAGGCCTTGAGAATTTTCAAAAGAGACATATCGTACTAAGAGATGCAGTAAGGAGTGCTGTGAAAGCTCTTGGTCTAAAACTTGTATCAGATGATAAATGCGCAAGTCCAGTAGTTACTGGAGTTTTTTCTCCGGAAGGCATAAAGCCACAAGATATTATAGACAATATGAGAAAGGAATTTGGGATAGTTCTTGCTGGTGGTCAGTCACAGTTTAAGGGCAAAATTTTCAGAATTGGGCATCTGGGATTTATAGGAGCGACTGAAATATTTGCAACCTTTGCTGCGCTTGAGTTGACGCTTGAAAAGTTGGGATATAAATTTGAAAAAGGAATATCAGTTAAAGCAGCACAGAAAGTGTTTGAGGAGAACATGTAAATGAATGAGAAGATATTAATAGCTGATGAAGTTTCTCAACTCGGCATAAGAAGATTAGAATCTGCAGGTTTTCAAGTAGACGTTAAAACTGGTCTTTCCGAAGACGAGCTTTGTGAAACTATAAAAGAATATAACGCTATTATTATAAGATCTTCGACAAAAATTACAGAGAAAATTTTGTCAAATGCAAAAAATCTTAAAATCATTGGTAGGGCTGGTGTAGGGGTAGATAACATAAACGTAGAAGCTGCGACGAAATATGGGATAGTTGTAGTTAATTCTCCTGAGGGAAATATTATATCTGCAGCTGAACATACATTTGGTTTAATTATTTCTCTCCTTAGAAACATTCCGCAAGCTGATCGGTCTGTAAGGAATCTTGAATGGAAAAGAAATAAGTTTACAGGTCACGAGCTTTACAGGAAAACAATTGGTATTATTGGTCTCGGGAAAGTTGGCAGTAATGTAGCAAAATATGCAAAAGCATTTGGAATGAAGGTTATAGGTTACGATCCTTATATAACCCTTGATAGGGCGAGAGAAATGGGTATTGTGCTTATGCCTCTTGATGAAGTATTTAAGGAAGCAGATATTATAACTGTTCATGTTCCAAAAACTAAAGAGACTTATCATCTTGTCAACGAAGAAAGAATTCAACTTATGAAAAAGGGATCATATATAGTTAACGCTGCAAGAGGAGGAGTTGTTGACGAAAATGCAGTTGCCAAGGCTCTTAGATCAGGCCATCTGGCGGGTGCTGCATCTGATGTTTTTGAAAATGAACCTATTGTACCTGATAATCCTTATATTTCAATAGAAAATACCGTTTTGACCCCTCATATTGGTGCCGCTACCAAGGAGGCACAGGTAAACGTTATTCTTGATGTAGTAGATCAAATAATTGCTTTTTTCGATGGCAGGATTCCACATGGTGCAGTTAATTTGCCAGCTTTTAGAGGTGTGTCGGATGACTTATTGCCCTGGATTGATTTGGCAGAAAGACTAGGCAAATTCGTTAAAGACCTGGTTGCTGATAGGGTAAATAAAATTGAAATTGTTTATTATGGTGATATTGCAAAGAAAAACGTAAATTCAATTTCAATTAGCGTGCTTAAAGGTTATTTGATAAAGGTAAAGGGTAACTATGTTAGCTTTGTTAACGCATTAGCGCTTGCGAACGAACTTGGAATCAGGTATACCGAAATTAAAGAATCTGGGGATGTTGACTTTAAGAGCATGATAACTGTTAGAGTGCTAACAGACTCAGGTATTAGATCGGTTTCTGGTACTATATTGTCTGATCAAAAACCTAGAATAATCGAAATAGATTCTTATCGAGTTGATGCATTTCCTGAAGGTTACCTCTTAGTATCTAGACACAGAGATAAGCCTGGTATAATAGGGAGGTTTGGAACTATTTTGGGAAAGAATAACATTAACATTGCAGGTATGCAGCTTGGAAGAAATCTGTCGAGCGGTTTAGCGGTAATGATCTTGAGCGTTGATTCAGAGGTAAATGACGATGTTTTGGAGGAATTGCTCAGTAAAGGGGATATTGAAGAATTGAGGTCAATTTACCTTTCATGAAGATATATTTAATTAGACATGGTGAGACTAAATGGAATAAAGAAAGCAGATATCAAGGAGTAAAAGACGTTCCCCTTTCTGAAAAAGGAATTGAGCAAGTAAAAAGGTTAGGTCGATATTTTTCAGGATTACCTCTTGATATAATAGTTTCATCTCCTCTAAGTAGGACAAAGGAAACTGCAGACTATATAGTTAACTTTTATCCAAAAGAACTTCAAGTTTTCTATGATAAAAGATTTTTAGAGATATCTCATGGATTATGGGAAGGGAAAGTAGTAGACGAAGTAAAAGAGGAATTTAAAGAGATTTACGATTTTTGGAAAACAAAGCCCTATGAAGCAAAAATGCCAGAAGGTGAAGGCTTACATGACGTCTCTTTGAGGGCTACCAGCGCCTTTAAGGAATGGGTTGGTAAGTATAAGGGTAAGGATATTGCATTTGTTACACATGATGTAGTGATTAGAGTTATTATGATGGATATCTTTTCCCTTCCATATGATTTCTTCTGGAAATTTAAACTTGCTAACGCTGGAATTAATATTCTAGAATATGAGCAAGATTATAAGCTCTTGTCAATAAATCTTGTTTGCCATCTAGAAGAATTTAGCGCAGAGGGCGTGATTTAGTTAAGATTTCATAGAACTTCACTGTTATTAGGTGAAGATAATATAAAAAAAATTAGAAGATCAAAGGTAGTAATTTGTGGTCTTGGAGGGGTTGGAGGATTTGCTCTGGAGGCACTTGCTAGATTAGGGGTAGGGAACTTTTTTCTTATAGACTACGATAGATTTGACTTATCTAATCTTAACAGGCAAATATTGGCCGAATTTAACAATATTGGGCTCTTAAAAGTTGATGCTGCGTTGAACAGGTTGAAATCTATTAGTGATTCTAATGTTTTGGTGTCTCAAAAAAGAGTTCAAGAAGCTTTAGTTGAAATTGAAAGTTTTAAACCAGATGTAATTGTTGATGCTATAGATGATTTGGAAGCTAAAATATTGCTTATTAAACACTTTTATAAAAAAACTAACATTATAGTTAGCGCGGGGGCGGGCAACAGAGTAGATCCAACAATGGTTACCTATGCAGATCTATCAAAAACCTCTAATTGTTCAATTGCTAAAATTTTGAGAAAGAGACTTAAAGGTTTAGGAATTTTTTCTGGAATTGAAGTTGTTTTTTCTAAAGAACCCCCAAGAAAAGAGTTTAACAACTCTAATATTATTGCAAGTGCGGTTTTTGTCCCAATGAGCTTTGGTTGTTTAATATCTTATTTGTCGTATAAATTTATTTGTAATAGTATGGCATGAGCTATTTTTTTTCTAATGTGATATAATCACTTTTTGTGATTCAAAAGTTACAGGAGGTAAAAGATTTGGAAGCAATGGGAATGCATTACATTGTTGAGGCTTCTGGATGTGATCCTGTTATTATAGGGGATCCAGTAAGAGCCAGGGAAATTTTTTTGGCTGCCGCGAAGGTTGCAAATATGGATGTAAAAGCTGTCCACTTTTACAAGTTTTTCCCATCAGGAACTAGTGGCGTTGTAGTAGTGTCGGAGTCACATATTTCTGTACACACGTGGCCAGAAAATGGCTATGCTGCGCTAGACGTGTATACTTGTGGCGATAAAGCACAACCTGAAAGGGCAGTGGAGTTTATTTTGCAAGCATTTCGAGTTAAACATGCTCACATTACAGAAGTTCAACGTGGCGTAAAGGACGAAGATATTTATACTCACACTACAATGACGTGGGAGGAAGACTATTCGGAGGATTAGTTCCCTTAACTTAATATTTGTTTGCTTTAAAGAAATAAGTCAGCTTGATTTTTTTGCTTTATGTTTTTATTTAGCAAAAAAATCAAATAGGAGGAATTCTTTTATTAATTCATCGCAAAGGATATCTAGATCCTTTACGTTGCCTATTTTTTCATATGAAATGCCCTTAGATACTTGCCAGGGCCTATATTCTGACAACTGTCTTCTATAAATTTCCAAGTCAGCATCGCTAGATGTGTTTCTTTTTGCAGCTCTTTTGGTTAATCTTTCTTTAACAATTTCAAAATCAGCCTCTCTTTCAATTAAGAACATATCAACTCCAAGATTTTCTTGTAGATTAATGATCTTTTTCCTATAAAAATCTGAATTAAAGGTTGCATCAATAATTACAGACCTATTTGACTCAATCTCCAACTTTGAAAGTTCAAATATTTTGTTATAAACTTTTTCTGTAAATTCATGAGAATAAATACCTTCATTGTAATTGGCTTTTGCGCTCTCATACTTTGGAATTCCTGCTAACTCCTTTCTTATCTCATCTGAAGAAAGTCTTTTTATATTCGTTTTTGCACTTAATCTTTTGGCAAGTGCGCTCTTTCCTGTACCTGAAAGCCCACAGATAACAAATATAGAAGGTAAAGTATTGTCAAAATATTTTGCAGAAAGCCTAAAATACCTTCTTAGCGTTTTTTCAAGTTCCTTGTTCTCTGGTTCATTTAAGAAAGAAAATGATAAAACCTTTCCCCTTACATATGCAAGATATGATTTGAAAAAATTCAAATATGGCATAATTTCTTTGTTGCTTAACTGTTGGTATGTATTTATGTAAATGGATGAAAGATCACTTCTGTTATTAAAATCTAGGTCCATTGAAAGAAATGAAACTTCAGATGCTATGTCTTGAATTCTGAATCTTTCATTAAATTCAATACAGTCAAAAATATAGATATCATCAGGCATTATTGAAATATTCTTTGAATGTAGATCACCATGTCCATCAACGAACAGATTACCTTTCATTCTATCCAAAAAATCAGATCTATGCGTTTCAAAGAAATTTAAAGAGCTCTTCTTTATTAGGTTGTAATTGTGTTTTGAGATTAACCAATTTACGATATTTTCAGTCTGTCTAAAGTTTTCCTCGAGATTATATTTAATAGAATCAACAAATTGGGTATCTTTTATCTTGTTAGCTATTTTATGGAAGTCTACGACCTTTTTAGCTATTCTATTTATGTCTTGTTGTGATACTTTATTTTGAAGTAATAAATTCGACATCAAAGATTCTTGTGGTAATTCAATCATCTTAATGCAGTATTCAACTATATTTTCCGTTGAATTTAGAATATATGAGTTATTTATTAAGCTAATAGGTAAAACTCCTAAGTATAAATTTGGATTTATTCGTGAATTTAATAAAATCTCCTTTTCACAAAATTTTTTTCTGTTTTCAAGAGTGGAAAAGTCTAAAAAACCAAAATTGACTGGTTTTTTTATTTTATAAACGTATTTTCCTGTCAAAAAAACAAAAGATATATGGGTAGTGATAAGTTTTACCTCTGCCTTATGAGGATAAAAGGCTGGGTCTGACATTGCTTTTATTAGGTCTGACATGTTTCCTCCTAATTTAAAAGATAAAATCTTGTAGTTTATAATATTTTTTGTAAAAAAAATCTAACTTTATAATACTTAACTATTATATGCTATCCTTTAACAAAATATAAAAAACTTTTTAGTGGAAGTTCTATAATAACTTTGTTTTAAATAAATTACGGAGGTTGTTATATGTCGTTTAAGGAAGACCTGAAAGAGGTAGCTGCTTTTAGATTCAAAGATGAAAACTTAATGCCAATACATAACGTTGGGTCTTATGACTTAGAAAAGTTTTTAGGTATAGATGAACAAATTAAAGTTTTATTAAAAAATACTCTTAAATTTGTAAAAAAGTTACCGGCAAGCGATGTTCTTTTGTGGGGAGAAAGAGGAACTGGTAAATCAAGTCTGGTTAAGGCAATGCTGAGTAAATTTTTTTCAGAGGGTTTAAGAATTATCCAAATTTATAAATCTCAAATAAGCGATCTATCAATTCTTTATGGATTATTAAGAAATGAGGACTATCGCTTTATACTTTTTTTTGATGATTTGTCATTTACTGTTGGAGAGGATTCTTGGATGGTTTTAAAGGCATTGCTTGATGGGGATATTGAAGAGAGACCTTATAATGTTTTAGTTTATGCTACTTCAAATAGAAGGCATTTGACAAAAGAAGAAGAAACAAATGAAAAATTCGAAAATGATACATATAGAGAGACCATTTCCTTGATTGAGAGATTTGGTATTAGGCTTTCTTTTCCTTCATTTAGTAAGGAACAGTATTTGGATATTGTCAAAAATTATGCAAAACTAAGGGGATTAGAAATTGACGAAGATACCCTAAACAAGAAAGCTTTAGAATGGGTGCAGATGGGAGGGAGTTTTACAGGCAGGTCTGCCTTTCAGTTTGTAGAATATCAATATGGTGAGGAGATGTTGAAAAAATTAGACTTTGAGTATATAATTAATAAAAAATATATAAATAGTTAGGGGTGTTTAAATGCCGATATTTGAGTATTTTTGTAAAGATTGTGGTGCAGATTTTGATATCTACCTGCCGTCTTCTTCTGATGGCAGAAAGGTAGTTTGTCCAAACTGTAATTCTGAAAACGTAAGGAAGGTTTATAGAGTTAATCACTGGGCAAATGCTAGTAGCTCAGATGATGGCGCAGATTCTGGAAGTTGCTTTAGTGGTGGCTGAGGATTTTAAAAAAAGCTCAGTTTGAGCTTAAAAAGCCTGCTTATGCAGGCTTTTTTTATTTTTTATCTATAATGAAAAATAAGAATTATCTTAGGAGGTAAACTTACATGGATGTTTTTTCTCCTTTTAAAATTAAGAACTTGATTTTTAAAAATCGATTCATTAGATCTGCAACGCATGATTGGATGGGAAACGAGGACGGAACGATTTCTGATAGGCAATTGGCTTTGTATAAAGAATTGGCAAGGGGTGAAATAGGTTTTATAATATCTGGGCATTCTTGTGTGGAATTCCCACGGGGCAGGGCTGGAATAAGGCAAAATAGAATAGATGACGACAGGTTTATAGATGGATATAAAAAATTAGCTGATGTAATACATGAAGCCCATTCGCTGTTTGCGATTCAAATTTCCCATGCTGGTTTGCAAACGAATACAAATTTTACAAACGGTGTAGAGCCAATTGACCATAACACTATTGATGCTAATGATATCGGCGTTTTAGTTGATGCGTTTACAAGAGCAGCTGTAAGAGTAAGACTAAGTGGTGCAGATGCTGTTTGTGTTCACATGGCTCATGGTTACTTTTTGTGCAGAACCCTCTTTTCTGACTCAAATAAGAGAGAAGACGAGTATGGAAGGAGTATTGTAAATAGGTCAAAAATTGCTCTTGGAATAATTGACTCTATTAGAAAAGCTGTTGGTCTAGATTTTCCGATTTTTGTAAAATTAAATTCTACTGGTGGTGGTGATAAACACATAGAAATAGAAGAACTTGTCGCTGTATCAACGCTTCTTGAAGAACACGGTGTAGACTTAATTGAAATCAGTGGCGGTGTTGTTGGCTCAAAGGATAATCCTATTGACAGACTTAATATTATAAGAATTGAAGATGAGGGTTATTTCTTGGAAAGAGCAAGGGTTGTTAGAAAAAATGTAGGCACTCCCCTAAGCGTTGTAGGCGGCATAAGATCCTTATCTTTGATGAATGAGATCATTAAAAATAATATTGCTGATTTTGTTTCATTAAGTAGACCCTTTATTAGAGAGCCAGATCTTGTTTTAAGGCTTAAAAATGGACAGGAAAAAGCTTCGTGCATATCGTGTAGCAAGTGTAGAAATTTTGATGGAATAAGGTGCGTGTTTAATAAATAAAAATTTGACAGTTTCTTATTAATATTATAAAATTAACCGTCTATGAAATACTTATGGAGGTTTCAATATGGCTAAGGCTGGTGCAAAGGAAAAAAGGATAAGAATAACTTTGGCTTGTCAAGAGTGTAAGGAAAGAAATTATCACACTCAGAAAAATAGGATAAACGATCCAGATCGTTTAGAATTGAAGAAGTATTGCCCTAGATGTAATAAAATTACTGTTCACAAAGAAACAAAATAGTATTATAATACTCTTGTTTTAGGCCAGTAGCTCAATGGCAGAGCACCGGTCTCCAAAACCGGGGGCTGTAGGTTCAAGTCCTGCCTGGCCTGCCATTTTTATTTGCGTAACCACATCGCCTGTTGTGGGAGCATAAAGCTTGTTTAATTTCTTGATACCTCTTGGAGGTGTAATTTGTTATCTTTTAGCGATCTGAAACAAAAAATTAAGACCTTTTATTCGGAAGTTAAAGTTGAAGCCAAGAAAGTAAGTTGGCCTGACAGGAAAACAGTGCTTTCTGCTACTGGTGTTGTTTTAGCTTTTAGCTTGATTATTGCTGTTTTTGTAGGAACAATCGATGCAATTTTCACTGCCATTTTTAACTTTTTGATATCGACATTTGGACACTGGACGTCTTCATGAGAAATTCGAATCCTAATTTAAAATGGTACGTTATCACAACTCTTTCTAATTATGAAAAAAGGGTTGAAGAGGCAATACTAATTAGAGCACAAAGAGAGGGTCTTGAGGATAAGATAACAAGAGTCCTCATACCTGTTGAAAAAGAAGTTAAAATGATAGGACACCAGAAGAAAGAAAGCTCAAAAAAGGTTTTTCCAGGCTATGTTTTGGTAGAGATGGATCTTGATGACGCAACGTGGAACCTTGTAAGAACTACTCCAGGCGTTACAGGCTTTATAAGTAGTAAAAAGAAACCACTTCCGCTTAGTCCAGAGGAAGTTGAAAAGATCATGATGTATGCAAAGTCGGACAAACCTGTAATAAGAGTGGAATTTGAGAAGGGTCAGGTTGTACGAGTTACAGCTGGACCTTTTGCTGAACAAACTGGAGTAATTGACGAAATATTTCCTGAAAAGGGAACTGTTAGACTTGTTATAAATCTTTTTGGTCGTGATACTCCGGCTGAAATAGCTCTAACGCAAATAGAAAAGGTTTAATTTTGATTAATTGATGGAGGTTGTGATTAATGGCTGCTCCTAAGAAAAAGAAAAAGAAGATTGTTGGAGTTGTTAAATTAGCGTTGCCTGCTGGTAAAGCTAATCCAGCTCCTCCTGTTGGGCCTGCATTAGGTCAATATGGCGTTAATATAATGGAGTTCTGTAAGGCTTACAATGCGCAAACTTCTTCTCAGGAAGGGACTATAATTCCAGTTGAAATTACAATATATGAAGATAGAAGTTTCGATTTTGTGCTAAAGACTCCTCCTGCTTCAGTTCTTATTAGAGAGGCTCTAAAATTAGAAAAGGGTAGTGGTGAGCCCAATAGAAAAAAAGTAGGGAAAATATCAAGATCTAAGCTTGTTGAAATAGCTCAAAAGAAACTAAAAGATATGAATGCGAACAGCGTTGAAGGTGCGGTAAGAATGCTAGAGGGTACCGCGCGCAGCATGGGCGTAGAAGTAATTGAAGGGTAGGAGGGTAAGAATGCATAAGAGAAGTAAAAGATATATCCAAGCTTTAAGTCTTTTTGATAGAAAACAGAAATATGATCCAGATCAAGCTTTTGAAATTATACAAAATAGCCCGAAGGCAAAGTTTGATGAAACCGTGGAAGTTTCTGTTAGGACTGGTTTGGACGTAAAGCATGCTGATCAACAAATTAGAACAACGGTTTCTTTGCCTGCTGGAACAGGGAAAAATGTAAGAGTTCTAGTCGTTGCAAAAGGCGAAAAGGCTAATGAAGCTAAAGAGGCCGGAGCCGATTACGTTGGGGCTGAAGATGTTTTACAAAAAATTCAACAAGAAAACTGGTTTGATTTTGATGTAATTATTGCAACTCCAGATATGATGGGTGCACTTGGTAAATTAGGAAGAATACTTGGTCCAAAAGGTCTAATGCCCAACCCTAAAACTGGTACAGTAACTTTTGATATCGCGAAAACTGTAAAGGAGTTTAAAGCAGGTAAAGTAGAATTAAGAACCGATAAAAGCGGTATTTTGCATATTCCGATTGGTAAGGTTTCTTTTTCTAAGGATAAATTGATAGCAAATTTTGCAGCTGTAATGGATACTGTTTTGAGATCAAAGCCATCAGCTGCAAAGGGCACTTATTTAAAGAGTATTACTATTTCTTCAACTATGGGTCCCGGAATAAAGATTGATACAAATAAAGCAGTCGAATCCGTAAAGAAAGTAAACCTTTAAAAAAAGAAAAGAAAACAAAACTTAATAGTGGCCAAAGAAGCAGGTAGGTTTTTCGTAAATCCTGCGGAGGCAAAGGAAGATAATACCCAGGTATTGCCTTTGCCTGGGTATGTTTATAATTAATAAGCTTTATTGAAGGGAGGTGAACTAGTGGTAAGTCAAATAAGAAAAAAGAAAGAGGATACCGTTAATGGAATTTTAGAAGATCTTTCCAATTCATCTGCTGTTTTTTTGGTTGATTTAAAGGGAATGAACGTAAAAGAAAGTGTTGAATTGAGAGATAGAATAAGAGAAACGTCTTCAAAGCTTAGAGTAGTAAAGAATACTTTACTTGCCTTAGCTCTTGATCGAATTGGTAAGAAATCTTTAGTAGAAAATTTGTTATTTGGACCAACTTCAGTTCTTTTTGTACAGGGAGACGTTAGTGCTGCTGCAAAGGTTTTAAAGTCATCATTGAAGGAATTTGAAAAAGGGACAATTAAAGGTGGCTTTATAGAAAATAAAGCTCTTAGTGCCGCAGAGGTTGAGGCACTTGCAGATATTGAACCAAAGGAAGTGCTTTTGTCAAAACTTTTGTATCTCTTACAGAGTCCTTTGTCAAGATTTGGAGGAGTGCTTGGAGCAGTTCCAAGAGATTTTCTTTATGCTTTGCAAGCACTTAAGGATAAAAAAGAGGCTTCTTGATTATTTTACTTTGGAATATAAATTAAAATTTTTAAAAATTTGTAAAATTTAGGAGGATAAAATGGCTTTGAGTAAAGAAGAAATTTTAGAAGCTATATCTCAAATGACTGTTCTTGAACTTTCAGAACTTATTAAGGCTTTTGAGGAAAAATTTGGCGTTACAGCTGCTGCTCCAGTTGCAGTTGCAGCAAGTGCTGGGGTTGCTGCAGCACCACAGGAAGAAGTTGAGGAACAAACTGAGTTTGATGTAATACTGACTGACGTAGGAGCAAAGAAGATTGATGTCTTGAAGGTAGTGCGTGAGATTACTGCACTTGGGTTAAAAGAGGCGAAAGAGTTGGTTGATAATGTTCCAAAGCCTATCAAAGAAAAGGTGAAAAAAGAAGAGGCTGCTGAAATTAAAGCAAAGATCGAAGCAGCTGGCGGTAAAGTTGAAGTAAAGTAGTAAATATTAGTTGAATGATATTTTGGTCGGACTTAGGTCCGACCTTTTTTTATTTTGAAAAAATAATCTGGCTTTTGTAGCAAATAGAATAAAAAAATCTATAAATGTCTTTATATCAATGCTTTATGGGCTTTTATTTTTACATAAAGTTGTTGCATATTCAGGGTTTCTTTGTGTTTAAAAAAATGATCTTAAGTTTTAACTGCAAAATTTAGGATAATTAATTGTATTTTATTGACAAATATAAATTTACAACTAAGCTATTTGTATTATGGTAAGGCGAAAAAATACTTTAAATACAATGAACACACTTAATCAGAAATTTTATCCAGTTTTAATTGCAAGTGTTGCATTTTTTTTGAGCTATTATACTAGGCTTACATGGAGTATTTTGTCTGTTTATGTTCCTTTTAAACCATCTGTTAATCAAGACGCCCATATTTTCGCTATATATTTTTTCAGTTATATTATTATTCAAATTCCAGCTGGTTTTTTGTCTGATAAATACTCAGGCGGGAGGATAGTCTTTTTTTCATTAATTGGGTTGGCAATAGCTTCTTTTATGTCGGGGCTTGCTTTAAATATAGAACAAGAGTATAT
>Ga0207433_10003748_pt1 | contig 28781 bp, 25 predicted proteins | sample YelNatPaOPGAMG01_FD_187559 | JGI IMG/M metagenome (GOLD analysis project Ga0207433, IMG submission 187559) | Hot spring thermophilic microbial communities from Obsidian Pool, Yellowstone National Park, USA - OP-RAMG-01 (SPAdes) (version 3) | ecosystem: Environmental > Aquatic > Thermal springs... | reverse complement strand
AATATATTCTTTAAGTCAATGTGAAAGAGAAATATTGAAGGCTTATGCTCAGTACCAGGACAGACTGGCTGGCACTTCCAGGCCAGAAATAAATCGGGCCAGCAAAATAGAAAAGGTTAAAGCCGAAATCAATCACTGTCTTAAAACACTCGGAGATGCTTCCAGCCCGGCCCTCAAAACTTTTTTGGTTCGAGCCCTGGAGCTGTTTAATTCAACCAGCCTGGACGAAGAGCAACTCGAGCAGATAGATGAAGAAGTGGACAACTTTCTCTGGGAAAACAGCTCGGCTGAAGACCGGAAATCTTACCTGGAAGAAGCGCGAAAAGATTATCCTGGACGAACAGCTCAACAACTGGAAGAAATACAGCGACTTCTGCTGATAAAAGGGAGAAGACAGGCCCTAAAAATCCCTTACGTGTCACTCTTTTATCATTAAGGAAAATTTATAATAACCAAAGGAGATTTAATCTTAAAAAGGAAAAAAAGATGGAAACTAAAATAAAAGAATTTTTAAAAAACAATAAAAAACCGGTCAGCCTGAACAGACTGGTCAGAGCTCTCAATTTGAACAAAAAGGAAAGAAGAAAACTGGCTGGAACCCTGAAATACCTTGAGAAGCAGGGTTTGCTGAAAATCATGGGTGATAGAATCATGGCCCAGCCTGGCACAAACCTGATGAGGGGAATTTTTTCTCTTAACCCGAGGGGTTTTGGTTTTGTTACGCCAGAATCACCAGAAGCCGGCACCCAGGACGTTTTCATTCCACCACACCAGACGGCCGGAGCGGTAACCGGGGATCTGGTGGAAGTAATGGTCCGGGAAAAGGGCCTGAAAGGAAAGCCCGAAGGCCGGATTCTCAGGATTCTGAGAAGAGGACGTCCGACACTTTTTGGGGTGTTTCTGGAAGTTAATCACCAGCCGTTTGCTCTACCGATGGATACGCTTTTTGAAGAACCGCTACCCTTGAAAATCAGGGGCACGCGAAAACCAAAGCCCGGACAGATTGTTGAACTGGACCGCAGCACTTTCAAACTGGTTAAAACGCTTGGTTATCAGGACGAACCGGGAGTAGACCTGGCCGTAACCATCAACCAGCACAACCTCCTGGACCAATTCTCTGAAGAAGCTCTCCGTGAAGCCGAAGCCCTGCCCGATGAACCCGGTCCTCAAGACCTCGAAGCCCGGGTGGATTACCGCAATTGGACGACCGTCACCGTGGATGGAGAAAAAGCTCAGGATTTTGATGACGCTGTGAGCATCAGAAAATTACCAAACGGAAATTTCTTGCTGGGTGTACACATTGCTGACGTTTCGCATTACCTAAAACCCGGCTCAGCCCTCGACCGGGATGCCTATCTCAGGGGCACCAGCGTTTATTTCCCGGACCTGACTCTGCCGATGCTCCCCGAGAAACTTTCTAATCATCTCTGCAGCCTGCGGCCGCGGGTGCCAAGGCTAACTATGTCCGCCATCATGGAAATAGACCGCCGGGGCAATATCATAAAGGCTGAGTTTCATCCTTCGGTTATCAAAACAGCGGAGAGAATGACCTATACTTCAGTGCACAAAATTTTCCGGGGCGACCCAGAAGAACAGAAGCGCTACGAATACATTCTGAATGACCTGTTCACCATGCGGGAACTGGCCAGGATACTCAAAGCCAAGCGACTCCAGCAGGGCAGCCTGGATTTTGACCTGCTCGAACCAGAGCTCGTTTACCGGGAAGGACTGCTGACTGCGGTCATCCCTTCAGAAAGGAATGAAGCCCACTGCCTGATCGAAGAATTTATGCTGGTGGCTAACGTGGCCGTGGCCAATTACCTGACTGAAATGGAGCATCCCTGTTTATACCGGGTGCATCCAGCCCCCGCTCGTTCTGACCTGGAAAAGCTGAGAAATTTACTGGTGCATTTTGGCGTTGAACTTCCCCGCTCCAGCCAGATCAAGTCGGCTGACCTGCAAAAAGTCATTGAGCAATTCAAAGGCCGGCCGGAAGAAAAATTCATTACCATTCAGGTTCTGCGCTCTCTCCGCTTGGCTGTCTACTCTGAGGAAAATTGCGGGCATTTTGGCCTGGCTCAGTCAGCTTACACTCACTTTACTTCACCGATCAGGCGTTATCCGGACCTGGTCATCCACCGCCTGTTAAAAAGGGCTTTGACGGGCAAGAAGCCGCGACCGCTGCCCCTGGCCGAGATGGCCCTGCACTGCTCCCAGAGAGAAAGAATGGCCGATGAAGCTGAAAAATCCCTGATGGAATGGAGAATCCTCCGCCTGTTAAAAAATAAACTCGGGGAAGAGTTCAACGGCATGATCACTGATATAACGAGGGCCGGGTTGATTGTTGAGCTTGACGATTATTTCATAGACGGATTGATACCCTACTCAGCTCTCGGCGACGATTATTTCCTGAGAAAAAACGAAGCCACCCTGCGGGGGCGCAAAACTGGCACCACTTTCTCCCTGGGTGATAAAGTCAGGGTGGCCCTGGTAAGCTGTCAGCCCATCCTGAAAAAGGTTGAATTTCTCCTGGCCAATTCGGTAGATTAATTAGGACCAACTGAGGGTTAAAATGAAGTTAGAAGAAGTTGATTTTTTGGCCACGGCCGATAATCTGGAGATGACCAGAGTAGCCAAGACTGGCTTCATCCAGAATCAAAAGAAAGACTATAAAGCTGAACTCGAACCCCTACCCCTGGGTCTGCCGGGCCAGCAGGTCTATTACCAGGTTAAGACCAGATTACCGTTCCAACCCCGCTGGGGAGACCAGCTGGCCTTCCTGACCGGGGATCGGAAAATAAAAATTTCGTTAAGGGTGATTCATCCCGAGATAGAAAAAGTTAAAAAATACAGAAAATCCAGGCTGCAGGATGTGCTGGAAAAACTGGCCGGGGATGAGCACCAGATGCTCCTGGTCCTGGCCGAAGAAGCTGGGGTCCGCGGACTTCGGCAGGAACAACTCGAGCAATTCTGCCGGTTATCTCCGGTTGAGCTGCAGAAACTGGCCTCAGACCTGGAAAGAGAAGGTTTGCTTTACATCCTGGAATTTTCCCCTCTTTTGGTACTGACTCACCGGAGTTTTGTCTTTCTTAACCAGAAATTGCTGAGTTACGTTGAAGCTTACCACACGAAGAGACCGGCGGAACTCGGTGTGCCTATCAAGAAATTAAAGGACCGGTTCGGTCTGCCCAGCCCGGTACTCCTTTTTTCTCTGAACTGGTTATCAAGGGAGAAGAAGATATTTTTTGACCAAGAACTGGTTTCCTTGGCCGGTTTTGAAACCAGACTTTCTTCCGAGGAAGACCAGGTCAGGCAGGCCATAGAAAAGCTCTTTCGCGAGGCAAGATATTCTCCTGCCTCAGTCGAGGAGCTGGCCAGAAAATTTCGGATTCATCCGAGCCGGCTTCATACCCTGATTGATTTACTCTTGCAGAAAAAGAAAATCTTCCAGAGTCGAGAGGGCTTCCTTTTGCACGCTGACTGGCTGGAATCGTTGAAAAAACAACTAGCTGACCTAAAGCGGCAGGGCAAAAAGGAGATAACCGTCGGAGAATTCAAGAAAATGACCGGGTTGAGTAGAAAATATGCTATTCCCTTGCTTGAATTTCTGGATGAACTTGGCCTTACCCGGAGAACAGGCCCCAAGAGGGAAATTCTCTGAACAACCCCCAAATTTAAGCTTCGAGCAACTGGCCGACTTCCCGGTTTCGGGTTAACTTATCCCCTTAATCATTTCTTTTTTTCCCTCTAACTTCCTGTTTCTTGGCCGGGAGTTTAAGAATTATCAGGCCAGATCGCCTGAAATCTGGGCTGTTTGCCAACGGATAACTTTCCCTCGCCCCGGCTTCTTTAAAGACATCAAATCTTGGTCAGGAGCAACAGCTGATTATTATTTATAAGTATTTTCCCCAAAACAAAAAAAGCCAATTCCTACTAATTTAGTAGGAATTGGCTCGGTCTTTCTTAAGGCTATTTTACTTCTTTTCTTCTTCTTGTTCTTCGGGTTGTTTTTTGTTCAAAGCGGTTTTCAACATCTCGGCAAAGAAACCGAACTTGGGTTCTTCTTTTTCAGCTTCCAACTCTACCTGGATAGTTTCTTCTTCTCCTTCGGCGGCCTCCTGTTCTTCTTCTTCCTGCGATTTTATAGCTTCCAACGCTTCAATTTCTGATTCTTCTTCCATGATTTTTTCTTCAATCACCCGGCGCTCGCTCTTGCGCGATTTCAGGCTTTTCTCATCAGCCTTGGCTTTCTTTTTCTTGGCTTCTTTTTCTTCTTTTTCTTTTTCGGCTAATTTTTCTTTCTCTTTCTCTTTTTCTTTTTTGAGCGGTTCAAGCTTTATCTGCACCTGTTCTGGTTCCAACTCAATTACTTCGGGTTCGACGGCTTCTTCAGCAACCTCTTCCGCCTGGGGCGGGACAACTTCTTCAGCCTTGTGGGCAGGCTGAACCTCTGGCTCTGCTTTTTTCTCTTCTTTTTCCTCTGCTCCGGCGGCCAGCTGTTCAGCCAGTGTCTCTATCAGAGCCTGGTCAATTTTTTCTTCTTCAACCGGCGCCTCTTTCGGCAACATCGATTCCTGATAAATAAACACTCCTTCTTTTTTCTCAGAAATAATGAACTCGGGCGCAGCGTTCAACACATATTCCACATCTTCAGCCGTCGTTGACCGCAGCAGGTCAATCATATGATAGGCTCTCATGAAATGAAGGGAGCGGGAATTCCCGGTAAGCTCCGGAGTTTTGAACAATTTTCCCAGAAGCTGCCGCAGGTCCATCCCTTCGCATTCCTCAGACATGGTCAGGAGCCTCTCCACTACTTCTCTTTCCAGTTGCACACTCTTGTTGGTCAGGGCCAGGGTGAAACCTTCCTCAGAGCTCAGCTTGAACCGGTCAGTGGTCAGGTCGTAATCAAGCTTCATGACCGGCATTTTCTTCTTGGACTTTTTAACCCAGAAATTGAACTGCTCAGGTCCTTTTCTATCGAGAGTCAGGCTGGTCCCCTGCGGGATGTTATGAGTTTTATAATAATCAGCCAGACCTAAAAGATAGTTACCCTCCGGGAAATAATAGACGGTATAGACCTTTCCATCTTCGTCATCAATGAGCTGGTACTCACGGGCGTTGAATTCCCGGCTCAGGCTCCTGGGCAGGCGAATAGCTCCAGATAAGATTTCTCGCCAGGTCAGATAAACTTTGGCCGGGAAATTGTTAACTCTGGTAAACTCCAGAGCCTCAACCTCACCCAGCTCGGGAACCGGGATAAGCGGCCGCGAAATGGGCAGACCTTCTGGCATCCGGTTAAGCACAGATTTGAGATGCCACCGGCCCCAGTCCCGGTTAGAAAGACAGATGAAATCCTTTCGGTATTTCTTTTCCAAGAGGTAATTAAGGCTCAGGCAGTGCAGCTCAAACAGGTCATGCGCCGGCTCCAGGTTAAAATGTTTCCTGACCAGGTTTTGCGTGGATTCTGATAGCCTGGAAGTGGACAGCTCCTCGAAAATGGCTTTTATCTTTTCTTCATCAATTTCCACTTTCTTGGAAGCTAATTGCCAGTAATCATTCCAGCTGAAAAACTCTGGCAGGGCAGCCAGGGCTTTCCGCAGGTTTCTTTCCAGCGTTTTCAGGTCCTTCTCGGTCATCGGCAGCTCAGTCTGACGTGGGTCCGCTTCTCCCGGCAGAAGCTGTGGTTCAAGTCCTTTACCTTCCAGGTTAGAGGGAAGGAGAACCTGGGTCTTGGTTTTTTTCATGTAGTCAATGTACTTCCGGAACAAGCCGCCGCCATCATAATCCACTTCCAGCATTTCGCAGTTGAAATCCGGATACTTAATCTTATTAACGACCTTCAGGACGACGCCACCCTGAAAATGCTCGGTAACCTTGCTGCCCACCTGAAGTGGCTCATCATATACTTTGAAAATGTAGTCTCCGATTTCGTATTTAGCACAGGAATCATAAATTTTAACCGGTTGGGTGCGCTGGCTGGCGGTCTTGGAAAAGGCTAATTTCCCCGCCAGCTCGGCTGTTGGTAGAGGATGATTCGTCCGGCTCAGCTCTTCTTTTATTACAGCCAGATCCTCTGCGGTAATGGCTGTAATTTTCAAATTTTCTTTTTCCATTTTTTATTTTTTCCCCATTAATAACATCATGATTACTTTCTGGACATGCAGCCTGTTCTCTGCCTGGTCATAGACTATAGAGTTTGGAGAATCAATGACCTCATCGGTTACCTCTTCCCCTCTATGAGCTGGGAGACAGTGCATGAAATAAGTTTCGGGCTTAGCCTTGGAGAAAAGCTCCTGGTTAACCTGGTAAGGCTGAAAAATCTTTTTTCTGGCTTCTTTCTCTGCTTCCTGGCCCATGGAGGCCCAGACATCAGTATAAATGGCATCAGCTCCTTTTACCGCTTCTACCGGGTCATTGGTTACTGTCAATTCAAAACCAGTATCCTTACCATCTTCCTTAGCCCAGGCGACTATCTCCGGGTTTGGCTCGTAGCCAGCAGGAGTAGCGACCGACATTTTCATCCCGGCTTTGGCCGCAGCCAGCATCAAACTGTGGCAGACATTGTTTCCATCTCCAACGTAAGCCAGCTTCAGGCCAGCAAAACTTCCTTTCTTCTCCCACAGAGTAAAGAAGTCAGCCATGGCCTGGCAGGGATGGAGCAAATCGGTCAGGGCATTAATGACCGGTAGCCTGGTGCTCTCAGCCAGCTGCAGAATTATGTTGTGTCCAAAGGTCCTGATCATAATCCCGTCCACCCAGCGTTCGAGGTTCTTGCCGATATCGCGAACGCCTTCCCGGGAGCCCATCTGAATGTCAGAGGGAGCCAGATAAACAGCTTCTCCTCCGAGCTGGAGCATACCCACTTCAAAGGTCATCCTGGTGCGCAGTGATGGCTTCTGGAAAATCATGGCCAGGATTTTATCCTTGAGCACCTGACGGTACTTTTCCGGTTTCTTCTTCATCTTTTCCGTCAGGTCCATGATTTCATGGAATTCATAATGGCTAAGGTCATGGATGGTAATGAAATCTTTTTTCATGCTTGTCCTCCGATTTCAATTTGTGGAGTGCTCGGTAAGCCGGCCACTATTCTGGTCCCAGAACGATTGATCAAGGCAGCTTTTAGATGGTTGGCCGAAGTGATGAGCACTTCTTTACCACCAGCTTCAATGTATTCAATGGCTGCTTTTATCTTGGGACCCATAGAACCGGCCGGGAATTGTCCCTCGGCCAAATATTTCTTAGCATCTTCTACGGTAATGACCGGCAGGGGTTTCTGATCCGGCTTACCAAAATTATAACAAACCCGAGAAATACCAGTCAGAATGATGAAAAGTTCAGCCCCCACTTCTCTGGCTAAAAGACTGGCGGCATAATCCTTATCAATAACTGCTTCCACGCCTTCGTAAAGTCCCCGGCTGTTCAGCACGACCGGGATTCCTCCTCCGCCAGCGGCAATGACCACCCGGCCGGCCTGAACCAGGTCGCGGATGATCCATTTCGGAACGACATCAATCGGCTTAGGCGAGGGCACGACCTTCCGGTAACCGCGGCCGGCATCTTCCACCATGGTCCACTTCTTCTGCCTCATGAGCTGCTGGGCCCGGAATTTTGGATAAAAAGGCCCAACGGGCTTGGTCGGCTTCTGAAAAGCCGGGTCATCTCTATCAACCACTACCTGGCTGATGACCGTGGCCACATCTTTATCTATGGATTCCCGCCGTAGTTCATTAATCAGGGCTTTCTCCAGCATGTAGCCCATACTGCCTTCGGTCATAGCATCACAGACGTCAAGGGTAAAAGGTGGAATTTTATTGGAAGCTTCTTCCATCTGAATCAGGATGTTGCCAACCTGAGGTCCGTTGCCATGCACCACAATGAGCTCGTAACCCTTTTTTATGATCTGGACCATCATTTCTGCTGCCTTTTGAGCATTCCGCATCTGTTCTTCCTGCAGACCCCTCTGGTTTTCAGGCAGGATGGCATTCCCGCCGAAGGCAATCAGGGCAATTCTTCTTCTCATGCTAATCCTCTGTCGTACTGCTTTATTTAGTTCTCTCTTTTAAATTTTCTCTTTCTCCTTAAAAATCTTTCAGCACGGTCTTAAGGTTCGGGGTACCGATTTCTTCCAGCTCGTAGCGAACTCTGAGCATTGGTTTGTTAACTTTAATGACCCGGTTCAGGTCAATCGGCGTAGCGCTGACCACCAGGTCACAGTCTATTTTATTGATGGTCGCGGCCAGCTCTTTCGTCTGTTTCTCTCCGTAGCCCATGGCTGGCAGAACTTTATCCAGATGATTGTACTTTTCAAAGGTCTTCTTGATACTGCCCACGGCATAGGGTCTGGGGTCAATTATCTCAGCTGCCCCATACTTCTGGGCGGCCACGATGCCTGCGCCGTAGCGCATGCCGCCGTGGGTCAGAGTTGGACCATCTTCAATGACCAGTACTCTTTTCCCGGCAATCTGCGAGCCATCTTCCACAAAAATCGGGGAATTACCTTTGATGACCTTGGCCCGCGGGTTAATTTTCTTGATGTTATCCATCACCAGCTTGACCTTTTCCGGGTCCGCTGTGTCCATCTTATTAACCACGTACACATCCGCGCGGCGGAAGTTGGTTTCACCAGGATGATAGGTCAGTTCATGACCAGCCCGGTGCGGGTCCACGACCACGATTTCAAGGTCAGGTTTGTAGAAGGAAAAATCATTGTTGCCACCATCCCAGATGACGACGTCTGCTTCTTTTTCGGCTTGCTTCAGGATGGCGCCGTAATCCACGCCGGCATAAACCACAATGCCGTTATCAATGTGCGGTTCGTATTCTTCTCTTTCTTCTATGGTGCATTCATGACGGTCTAAATCTTCATAGGTGGCGAACCGCTGCACCGCCTGCTTGACCAGGTCTCCATACGGCATCGGATGTCTGATAACCACCACCCTCCGACCTTTAGCTTTCAGGGTTAAAGCTACCTTTCTGGTGGTCTGGCTCTTGCCCGAACCAGTTCGGACAGCACATATGGAAACCACCGGTCTGCGGCTCTTAATCATAGTGTCATCGGGACCGAGCAGGACAAAATTGGCTCCGGCCGCCATCACCTGAGAAGCCTTGTGCATAACATATTCGTGAGCAACATCGCTGTAGGCAAAATGAACTTCATCTACCTTGTGTTTTTTTATCAGGTCGGTGAGCTCTTCCTCAGCATAGATGGGAATTCCCTTCGGATAAAGTTTTCCTGCCAGAGCTGCAGGATACTTCCGGCCTTCAATGTCCGGAATCTGGGTAGCTGTGAAAGCCACCACCTGATAATCCTTGTTGTCCCGGAAGTAGACATTAAAATTGTGAAAATCTCTCCCGGCCGCTCCCATGATAATGACTTTTTTCATATACCTTTCTCCTCTCTTATTTAGAATGTTTCAATTTTAAAAAATAAGATATAAGTATAGCAAAAAACAGGGGTTAATGTCTAATAAAACAGGCTGGACGAAACAGCCTATCAATAATTTCAGGGCAAAACTGAGTTTTCAGGGCCATAATGTGCCTTGAATTTTAAGAACAGCTACCCCCATCAGCCTGTTTGCCCGGCTGCTTTCCCCGTGTCTTTGCCAACCTTTTTCTTCTTCTGGAACCAGGCTGCATTCCTGGTCTCAGCAGCAGATAGAGTCCCGGTAAACTGTCTTCGCTTTTGCAGCCAGCCAGGTTTCTGTCTATTACCCAGGCCTTTCATAGGAAATCTCCTCTAAATATCAGGCCGTCATTTTCAGAGAATCAATACCTCAACCACCTTGGTTGCGGGGTCCAGAACCGCTGCCGTGGCCACTCCCTTTACCCAGCCGCAGGTTTCGCCCGGGTTGATGACCAGCCTGTGACCATCCCGGTTAATCTGTGAGCGATGGGTATGACCGAAAATAATGACCTCTGCTTCTGGCCAGGCCTCAGGTTCCACCGGGTAATGAGAAACCAGGAAATTAAGGTCTTCAAAGGTAAACTTCAACGGCGCAGCCTTAATTTCACCAAATCCCTGGAAAACCCGGTTTAAGCCCTCCTTTTCCCCATCGCAATTGCCGAAAACCGCCTTGACCGGGCAGTTCAGGTTTTTTAACTCCTGAGCGGCAAAAGGGGCCACCACATCACCAGCATGGATGACCAGGCGACAGCCAAGCTGGTTGAAAAGTTCTACGGCTTTGCGCATGTTAGGAATATTATCATGAGAATCTGACATTATGCCTATCATGTTTTAAATTATAGCTTAAATTTAGCTTTTTGTCAGAGGATCAGCCGGTTCACCATCCTGATTAAATAAGCTCAACAGAAAAGTGCAGCTTGACAGGATAAGGCAGAATTCATTAATATATAGAAGCTTAAATTTGGTGTTAGGCAGGCGCGTAGCTCAGTGGGAGAGCGCTTCCTTGACGCGGAAGAGGCCGTGGGTTCAATCCCCTCCGCGCCTACCACTTTTTTAACTTATCACCTGAGTTTTTCAAAAACTCGAAGAGTGGTAAAATTAAATTAAAAGTATAAAATTGAACCAATGGAAGAATTAATCAGAATTAAGGTTGAGGAGTCTGTTTTTTTTCTGAAAAAAGGTACCCCTCTGTCTGAATTGCTTTCCGAGCTTCCCCTGAATCATAAACCAATACTTTTCAGAAGTGAAGGTCAGTTGCTCGACCTGGGTTACCCGGCTGATAAAGAAAGAGAACTTAGCCTGGTCTTTGAAGGAGACCCTGAAACCCTTGATGTACTCCGACATAGTGCTTCACATCTCCTGGCTCATGCCGTTACTGATCTCTTCCCAGAAGTTCAGGTAGGTGTAGGACCGGCTGTGGAAAATGGGTATTACTATGATTTCTTAAGAGACACGGCCTTTACTCCTGAAGACTTAGAAGCCGTCGAAAAAAAGATGAGGGAGGTTGCCTCCCAGGATCTGCCCATAGAAAGGCTGGTGCTGCCGAAAGAAGAAGCCATTAAGGTCTTCAAGGAACGACACCAGACCTTAAAGGTCGAACTCATTGAGGAAAAAGGCGGAGCTGAAGTAACCTGCTACCGGCAGGGTAATTTCATAGATTTCTGTCTTGGTCCCCACCTTCCTTCCACCGGGTTTATCAAGCATTTTAAACTCCTTTCCGTTTCGGGTGCTTACTGGAAGGGTGATGAACACGGCCCGCAGCTGCAGAGAATTTATGGAACCGCCTTTTCCAGCGAAAAAGAGCTTCAGGATTACCTTAATTTCTTAGAAGAAGCCAAAAAACGCGACCATCGCCGGTTGGGTCCAGAGCTTGAGCTGTTCAGCACCCACGAAGAACTTGGTGGCGGGTTAGTCATCTGGCACCCTAAGGGAGCCATCGTCCGCCACGAAATCGAGACCTTCTGGAAAGAAGAACACCTGAAGGACGGGTACGATTTTATATATTCTCCTCATATTGCCAAACTTGATTTGTGGAAAAGAAGCGGTCATACCGAGTTTTACGATGCTATGTTCCCGCCCCTCGACTTTGAAGGGTTCAAGTACCAGCTCAAACCGATGAATTGTCCGTTTCACATCATGGCCTATAAAAACAGGCAGCGCTCCTACCGTGAACTGCCCCTGCGCTGGGCCGAACTCGGCACGGTTTACCGCTATGAAAGAAGCGGTGTTCTGCACGGTCTGCTCCGGGTGAGAGGTTTCACCCAGGATGATGCTCATATTTTCTGCCGGGGAGACCAGCTTGAGGAAGAAATCAAGGGAGTAATCAGGCTGGCCACCAAGCTACTGGCCGCTTTCGGTTTTGAAAGCTACCAGGTTTACCTGGCCACCCGACCGGAAAAGTACGTGGGAAAACTCGAAGACTGGAATAAGGCAGAGCGGGCCCTGGAAGAAGCCCTGAAAGCTTCCGGTCTGCCTTACCAGATTGATGAGGGTGAAGGAGTTTTTTACGGGCCCAAAATTGACATAAAAATCAAAGATGCCATTGGCCGTCTGTGGCAGTGCACTACGGTGCAGTTGGACTTCAACCTGGCCGAGAGGTTTGACCTGACCTACGTCGGTGAAGACGGACAATTTCACCGTCCATTCCTGATTCACCGGGCGCTTCTGGGCTCGCTGGAACGTTTCTTCGGCGTGCTCATCGAACATTACAAGGGAAATTTTCCTCTCTGGCTGGCTCCGGTCCAGATAATCATCTTACCCATTGCTGACCGTCACGAAGCCTACGCCAGAGAAATCCAGGCCCGGTTGCGTTCTGAAGGCTTGAGAGTCCAGGTTGATGACTCCCGGGAAAAGGTAAACAAGAAAATTCGGGAAGCTGAAATGCAAAAAATACCTCTCATTGCCCTCGTCGGAGACAAAGAAATTTCCAATCAGAACGTTTCCTTGAGGATTCATGGTCTGGGTGACCAGGGACAGGTGGACGTCCAGACCCTTGTTCAGCAGGTAAAAACCTTAATCCAGAATAAATCTTTGGAAATCAAGTTTTAAAGGAGGTTGACTATTTTCCATCGAGAGCCTTATCGCCCCGTTAAAGCCAAGGAAAAATTACACCGGATCAACGAGATGATTCGGGCTCCTCAGATTAGAGTGATTGATGAAGAAAAGCACCAACTGGGAATCTTGACTGTGCCTCAAGCGCTGGAAATCGCCCGGGAAAGGGGCTTGGACCTGGTAGAGATTTCTCCTCAAGCCAGCCCCCCGGTCTGCCGTATCATGGATTATGGCAAGTTTCTTTACGAACTGCATAAAAAGGAGCATGAGGCCAAGAAGCACCAGAAACAGATACAGGTCAAGGAAATCAAATTCCGCCCGAAAATCAGTATTCACGATTACAATTTCAAGCTCAAGCACATTCGTAACTTCATCGAGGAAGGAAACAAAGTAAAAATAACTATTATGATAAGAGGAAGAGAAAGAGCTCACCCCGAGATGGCCCAGCAGATTCTCGATAGAATCCTGGCCGACGTGGTTGACATCGCCAAACAGGATGGCGAAACAAAAACCCAGGATTGGGCCAGCACGGTGTTGATAGTTCCCATAAAAACAGGAGGTAAAGATGCCAAAAGTAAAAACCAACAGAGCCGCCAAAAAGAGATTCAAAATAACAGCCAACAAGAAGGTTCTGCACAAGAAGGCCAACAAGAGCCACATTCTGACGAAGAAATCAGCTAAGAGGATTCGGCAGTTAGGCAAACAGGCTGAGTTGAGCCCCACTGACCGCAAAGTGGTTAAGAAGATGCTGCCCTACGAGTTTTAAACCGCTACGCCATTCTGAGCTGTTTAATCTGAAAGAAAGGAGTGAACGACAATGCCAAGAGTAAAAAGAAGTGCCAAGAAAAGAGAAAGAAGGAAAAAAATATTAAAATTAGCCAAGGGCTACTGGAGAGCCAAGAAAAGCAATTACCGCACGGCCAAGGAAACAGTAGAAAAGGGCCTGCAGTATGCTTACCGTGACCGTAGGGCCCGGAAAAGAGATTTCCGCCGCCTTTGGATAATCAGAATTAAGGCTGCGGCTGAAGCCAATGGTATTTCTTACAGCCTTTTCATGAAGGGTTTGAAAACCCTGAAAATCGACCTGGACCGCAAGATCCTGGCTGAGATTGCTGTTTCCGCTCCCCAGACTTTTGCCTTTTTGGCGGAAAAAGTAAAACAAACAGCTGCCTGACAAAAAAATGAACAGCCTGTCAGCAAAAATTGGAGAATACCGCCATCTGTTTGACGACCTGGCAGCCAAGATAAAAGAAGCCAGGGCTGTGGAAGAACTGCGGCAGAATTTTCTGGGAAGGAAAAAGGGATACCTAACCCTGTTGTTTGAAGAGCTCAAGAACCTGCCCGGGGAAGAAAAAAAGACTGCGGGCCAGGCTCTTAACGAATTTAAAAAAGAAATTGAAGCAAAGCTGATTGAACTAGAACAGAAATTCAGCACAAAAAAAGTAGAAAAAATTGTTGATGACCTGACTCTCCCAGGAAAAGAAATATTCTGGGGCACTCCTCATCCGCTGACTCTTTTTGAAAGAGAAATAGAAAAAATTTTTGTTTCTATGGGTTTTTCAGTCGAAGAGGGACCAGAAATTGAAACTGATTACTACAATTTTGAAGCCCTGAACTTCCCCCCGCACCATCCAGCCCGCGACGCCTGGGATACACTCTACATCAACGATAACCTTTTACTCCGTACCCATACCTCCCCGGTTCAGATACGGGTGATGGAAAAAAAGAAGCCGCCCATCCGAATTATCATCCCGGGAAAGGTTTTCCGCCGGGAAACACCTGACCCGACCCACCTCCCAATGTTTTGCCAGGTAGAAGGCCTGGTGGTAGATACTGGGATAACCTTTGCTCACTTGAAAGGCACGCTGGAATTCTTTATCAAAGCCCTGTTTGGTGAGAAAATTAAACTTCGCTTCCGGCCGAGTTTTTTCCCGTTTACCGAACCTTCGGCCGAAGTTGATATTGAATGTATAGTCTGCCACGGGCAGGACCCAGGCTGCCGGGTTTGCGGTGGAACAGGCTGGAAAGAAATACTTGGTGCCGGTATGGTTGACCCCCAGGTTTTCAAAAACGTAAACATTGACCCGGAAAAATATTCTGGCTGGGCCTTTGGCCTGGGCATTGACCGGACAGCCATGTTCGCCTATCAGATACCGGAAATACGTCATTTTTATGAAAACGACCTCAGATTTTTAAGGCAATTTAACCGAAAATGAAAATATCATACGAATGGCTTAAAGAATACCTTGACCTAAACGTCTCCCCCGAGGAACTGGCCGAGTGCCTGAACCGTATCGGGCTGATGGTTGAGTCGTTTGAGAAGTCCGGGGGGGACACAGTTTACGAAATTGAAACTTATGCTAATCGTCCAGACACCCTGGGACACCTGGGAGTAGCCAGGGAATTAGCTACCCTCCTTGATTTACCGTTGAAGGCTAAAAAATGGACTTTTCCTGAGCTCGAACAAAAAACCGCTGACCTGGTTGACATCCAGGTTCTGGACCCGCAGCTTTGTCCCAGGTACTGTGGTCTGGTGGTAAAAGGGGTTAGGTTGGGGCCTTCTCCAGATTGGTTGAGAAAAAAATTAGAAGCCGTAGGCCTGAGACCAATAAATAATGTCGTGGATGTCAGCAACTACGTGTGTTTTGCCCTGGGGCAACCCATCCATACCTTTGACCTGCACAAGCTGGCCGGACAAAGAATAATCGTCCGCAGAGCTCGCAAGGGAGAAATTATTACCACGTTGGACGGGCAGAAAGTTGAGCTTAACCCGCAGATGCTGGTCATTGCCGATGAATCAAGGCCGGTAGCCATCGCCGGAGTGATTGGAGGAGAAGATTCAGGCATAACTGAAAGCACCACAGATATCTTCATCGAGAGTGCCAATTTTGACCCCGTTTCAGTAAGGATTACGGCCAAGCTGTTGGGTCTGAGCACCGATGCCTCTTACCGGTTTGAAAGAGGCGCCGACATCAACGCTGCGCCTGAGGGAGCCAGAATGGCCGCCGCCCTGCTAAGCCAGTTCGGCGGACGCACTTCCAAAGAAATGCTGGATGTTTACCCCCTTCAGAAGAAAACTCGGTCGGTAACCCTCCGGCTTAAGAGAATAACTGAATTGCTGGGCACAGAAATACCGGCTGATTTTGTGACTAATACCCTTTCCAGACTTGGTCTTAAATTGAAAGAAGAAAGAAATAATGTCTGGTCAGTTGAAATACCTTCCTTCAGAATTGACCTGGAAAGAGAAGCTGACCTGGTCGAGGAAATAGCCAGGTTTTATGGCTATGACAGAATTCCGAGCGAGGTCACGCCAGTCAAATCTTTTGACCTGCCGCCAGTAGAACGAAAAAGGGATAGAATCTGGAAGGCAAAAGAAATACTTTTCCACCATGGCTTTGATGAGGTTATTAACTTCAGCTTTGCTGACCCGGAAAAAGAAAAACTCTGGCAAACCAGCTGCCAACCGATTGCCTTGAAGAACCCCATTTCGGCTCGTTTTTCTATACTGAGAACCTCTCTGTTACCCGGTTTAGTAGAAACAGCTTCCTGGAATTTCAACCGTGAAGCTCAGGGGGTTCATGTTTTTGAAGTGGGTAATGTTTATTTCTGGGAAGAAGAAGGGGAAAAGCACCGAGAAGAACTAAGGCTGGGTATCTTAACCAGCGGAGTTCGAGAGGCGCAAAGCTGGATGTCGCCCGGGAGAGAAACTGATTTCTTTGTGCTTAAAGGTGCAGTAGAAGCACTGATCCATTATCTGGGTTATGATCATCTGTCCTTCGAACAGGTTGATCATGCATTCTTTGAGCCTGAACATGGCTTGAAAATAATGCTTAAAAACGAACCTGTAGGCTTTCTGGGACTAATCAGGTCAGAGATTTCCAGGACCTATGAGCTGGAACAACCTGTTTACGGTGCCGAGGTCAACCTGCAGATGATTCTCCAGAAACCAGCCCGAACCTTCACCTTCAAGCCTGTACCCAGGTTTCCAGGGGTCAGCCGTGACCTTTCTTTCCTGGTTGATGGGAACATCACTTACCAGGAAGTCTATCAGCAGTTGCAAAAACTTAACGTGCCTTATCTCGAAGGTTTTGAAATTTACGACCGGTTTAAGGGGAAATCCATACCAGCAGACAAGATCAGCTTCTCGGTTCGGTTTTATTTCCGGCATCTGTCCAGAACCCTGCAAACCGAGGAAATTGACCGGGCCATGCTGGATATCACCTCTCAACTAAAATCTTCTCTTAAAATTCAACTGCGTTAAGGAGGGAAAATTGACATCCGAATTGGAGAGGATTAAAATACTGGAGGGCAAAATTTCACAGCTGGCCGAGAATTTTTCTCGCCTTTTTTCAGATAATTCTCGGCTCAAAGAAGAACTGAAGCAGGCTAAGGCCGAAAAGAAAGAGTTGGAAGAAAAATTAAAAAAGATGGGCCTCCTGGAAGAAGAAGTGAAACAACTCAGGGAAGAGAAGGAATCGGTTAAGACTAGGATAGAAGCCTTGATTGCCCAGATTGAAAAACTTGGCTTATGAAGGATAAAATAATAGAAGTAGAAATTTTTGGAAATAAATACAGGATCTGCGTCAAAGGAGAAGAGGACGAAAGATATATCAGCCAGCTCACAAACTACGTTGACCAGAAAATGCATGATGTGGCCATGAAATCCAGGTCTGGTGATGTGGCCAAGATTGCGGTCCTCACGGCTATGAACATTGCTGATGAGTTGTTTGTAGCCGAAAGAACCGTGGACCAGCTGAATAAAGCACTTGACCGTTTGGAAAAAGAGTTGGCTCAAATTGAGGTTCAGGTAAAAGAAAATGATGATAATTTTAAGCCTCTGGAAAAAGTTACCCCTTAATTTAGAAGATTTTGATCTATTTTCTTTTGATAGATTGGTTGGCCAGTCTAACATAAAAGCTCGAGCTGAGTTCTGTTGTCCTAAAAACAATAAGATTGAGGGGCCGTGGACTGACCTTTTCCCGGGGTAAAATCCTGACCTGCCTTCTCCTCCCTTGACCCTGAGGTCCTGAAGGAGGTTGCCATGAGCAAGACCATTTTATTCGTGGGTATTCCCCTGTTATCCTTAATTTTTCTTTTTTTAATTTTTCTTATCCTGAGAAGAAGCAGGGGATTAAAGAGCATCCTGCAGGCTGAAGAAAAAGCCAAGGAAATTCTAGCCCGGGCCGGCGAAGAAGCCGAAAAAATTAAAAAGCAGGCCGAGTTCGAGGCAAAGGAAAAAGATGCTGTCCGGCAGGCTGATTTTGAAGCCCAGACGAGGGAGAAAAAGCGCAAGCTAACTGAGCTTGAGCGCCGCCTGTTGCACAAAGAAGAAGCCTTAGAACGACGGTACCAGAATTTAGAAAGAAAAGAAAGGGACCTTTCTCTTAAGGAAAAACGTGTTTACACCAAGGAGAAAGAGCTGGAGCTTTTAGAGCAGAAAATAACCGAAGCCCTGCAGAAGCAAACCGAAGAACTGGAAAGGATTTCCGGCCTGTCTCAAGAAGAAGCCAAGAACATGCTCATTAGAAAAATTGAAGACGAGGCCAAGCTGCAGGCGATTCAGACCATAAGAAGGGTAGAAGAAGAAACCCGGGAAAAAAGCCGGACTCTGGCGCGCGAAATCATCTCCAACGCCATTCAGCGCTCCGCCGCCGAACACGTGGTAGAAACCACGGTTTCTGTTGTGGACCTGCCTTCTGATGATATGAAGGGCCGGATAATCGGCCGAGAAGGTCGGAACATCAGGGCCCTGGAAATGGCCACCGGGGTGGACATCATCGTTGATGACACACCAGAAGCGGTCATCCTCTCGAGCTTTGACCCCCTGCGCCGGGAACTGGCCAGGATGGCCATAGAAAAGCTGGTGGCTGATGGTCGTATTCACCCGGCCCGCATTGAAGACATAGTGGAGCAGGTTAAGGTTGACCTGGAAGAAAAAATCAAGCAGGAAGGCGAAAACACGCTGCTGGAACTTGGAGTCCAGAGCATGCACCCCGAACTGGTCAAGTACCTAGGCAAGCTGAAGTACAGAACAAGCTACGGTCAGAACGTCCTGCAACATTCTAAAGAAGTGGCCCTGCTTTCTGCGCTCATGGCCAGAGAACTCGGGGTTGATGTCAACGTGGCGCTGAGAGCTGGGTTACTCCATGATATAGGCAAAGCTGTGGACAAAGATTACGAAGGAACCCACGTCGAGCTTTCGGTCGAGCTGACCAAGAAATATGGCGAGCCTGAAGCTGTGGTCCAGGCCATTGCTTCCCACCACCGTGATATTGATTTTCCGTCAGTGGAAGCAGTACTGGTCCAGGCAGCCGATACCCTGTCCGCAGCCAGACCAGGAGCCCGTCGTGAACTCCTCGAAACCTACATCCAGAGACTGGAAAAACTGGAGCAGATTGCTACTTCTTTTGAAGGTGTAGCCAAGGCTTTCGCCTTACAGGCCGGCCGGGAAATAAGGATTATCGTAGATGCCCAGAAAGTTTCGGATGACCGAGCGGCGGTCGTTGCCCGGGACATTGCCCAGAAGATAAAAGATGAACTTGATTATCCGGGCCAGATTAAAGTCATGGTTATAAGAGAGATGAGGGCTGTTGAATATGCCAGATAAGTTCGGAGTTCTGTTCATCGGAGACGTGATTGGCCGGCCGGGCCGGAGAGCCCTGGCCAGGTTTTTGCCTGAACTTAAGAAGAGGCATCAACCTGACCTGATCATTGTCAATGCCGAAAACGCAGCCGGCGGAAACGGCCTGACTGAAGAAATCGGCCAGGAACTCCTGTTCCAGGCCGATGTTCTGACCTCCGGCAACCACATCTGGGACAAGAAAGAAGCCCTCAGCTACCTCGACCGAGAACCGAGGCTGTTAAGACCAGCTAACTACCCGCCGGGCAATCCCGGTCGCGGTTCATACATCTTCCAGGATGAACACGGCCAGAAAGCCGCGGTGCTTAACCTGCAGGGCCGGGTGTTCATGGAGCCAATTTCCTGCCCCTTCCGAACAGCTGAAGAAGAAATTGAAAAACTGAAGGCCCAGACTCCCATCATTATCATTGATTTCCACGCTGAGGCCACTTCCGAAAAGCAGGCTCTCGGCTGGTTTCTCGATGGTCGCGTCTCAGCCGTGATCGGGACCCATACACACATACCAACAGCTGACGAGCGAATTCTGCCTGGCGGGACAGCTTACCTAACCGATGCAGGCATGACTGGTGGGTTAAATTCAGTAATTGGCATGAAGCCAGAGCAAGCCCTGCAACGTTTTCTGACTTCCCGGCCACAGCGTTTTGAACCGGCGTCAGACGGGCTTATCCTGGGTGCTGTCTTTATCGTCATAAATCCAGAAAATGGACGGGCCCTGTCAATTAAGCGTGAAACTTTAACCGAGGAAAAAACCGGTGAAGAATGAAAGCCTGGTAATACCGGACAAGGTTTATACTGTCAGCGCGTTGACCAGGTTGATTCGCCTGAACCTGGAGAGCTCCTTCCCTTTTATCTGGGTTGAGGGTGAAGTTTCCAACCTCCGACAGCCCACTTCGGGTCATTACTACTTTACTCTCAAAGACGATGGCACGCGAGAAGAATACCAGTTAAGAGCTGTTCTTTTCCGTTCCGATGCTTTAAAGCTTCAGGCTGCTAACCGGAAAACACCTCTTCAGCCAAAATTTGAACTCAAGAACGGTCTCAAGGTTATCTGTGGCGGAAGAATTACAGTTTATGAGCCTCGTGGAGAATACCAGCTGGTGGTAGAAAAACTTGAACCGAAAGGAAAAGGAGCCCTGCAGTTAGCTTTCGAGCAGCTCAAAGAAAAGCTTAAAGCAGAAGGATTGTTCGACCAGAAATACAAGAAAAAACTTCCCCTTCTGCCCAAAAAAATCGGCATCGTCACCTCGCCAACCGGGGCCGCCATCAGAGACATCCTGCGCATCATCGAGCGCCGTTTTAACCGCCTGCAGATCATCATTTACCCTTCCCTGGTACAGGGCGAAGGAGCAGCAGAAAATATTGCCGAAGGACTTAACTATTTCAGCCAGCGCGATGACCTGGATGTGGTCATTGTCGGCCGCGGTGGCGGCTCGATGGAAGACCTCTGGGCTTTTAATGAAGAAGTCGTGGCCCGGGCTATTTTTAACTGCATGAAAACCAAGCCGGTTATCTCGGCTGTCGGACATGAAATAGATTTTACCATCGCTGATTTCGTGGCTGACATCAGAGCATCTACTCCTTCAGCAGCGGCTGAAATGGTTGTGGCCAAAGAAGAAGAATTCCGGGACAAGATAGATAACCTGTTGAACCGAATAGTCCAGACCGAAAGATATTTTATAGAAGGCCTTAAATCCCGTATCACCTTCCTGGCTGAACACCGAATCTTCAAGAACTTCGAGCTCCGGCTCATGGGCCTGGCCCAGAAAATCGACGACCTGGAAATGAAAGCCTGGAAAATCATTCGGGAAGAAAAGCAGAAACTCTCTGAAGAAAGGGCTCACGCGAATTTCATGTTGCAGCAGCTTCGCCATGTCTTAGAGCTCAAAATCAACGAGCTGAACTCCACCTGGAGAAGCCTGGCTTCAGCGCTTGATAACCTATCTCCCCTGAACATCATGAAGAAAGGTTATGCCATCTGCTGGAAGGCTGGTGGCCTTCAACCGCTCCTGAAAGCCAGCGAAGCCGCACCAGGTGAGGAAATTCAGGTATCCTTTTACCGGGGTCAGCTCAACTGCCAGGTTAAGGAAGTGGACCCAAACATAAAAATTGAGTCAAAATTCATCAAGGAGACAAAATGAACAGCAAAAACAAGGAGATGAATTTTGAAAAAGCTCTGGCCGAACTGGAACAGATTGTGGCCAGGCTGGAAAAAGGGGGCCTGACCCTCAACGAATCCCTTGGGCTTTTCGAGAAAGGGGTTAAACTGGCCCGCTTTCTCCGCCAGGAACTCGACCAGGCTGAGAAAAAGGTTGAAATTCTACTAAAAGACGAAAAAGGCGAAATCAGGGCCCAGGCTTTCAGCCTGGAAGCGCTCGAGGACGAAGAAGAGGATGAAACGGAACATGACACCTCTGAAGATGATGAAGAAAAATCTTAACCGTTTAAACTGAAATACTCATGGAAGCGGAAGCATACCTCGAGGCGAAAAAGAAACGGCTGGAAGAAGCCCTGAAAGAATACCTGTCTATTTCTGACAACCCGGTTTTTGAAGCCATGCGCTATGTTGTGCTAAACGGCGGGAAAAGGTTCCGGCCGCTCCTTTTCCTGTCCTGCGGTGAACATTTTGGAGCTTCGGCAGAATTTCTCCTTCCCTACGCTTGTGCTATCGAACTTATCCACAACTATTCGCTGGTGCATGATGATCTTCCGCTTATGGATAATGACGATTTTAGACGGGGTCAACCGACCTGCCACCGAAAATTTGGTGAAGCTCTGGCCCTGCTGGCCGGAGATGCCTTACTAACCCTGGCCTTCCAGGTCCTGGCTGAGGCATCCCCACCCAACAACCCCGTTCTTAAAGATCTTTTTATCAAAGAACTTACCGCGGCCGCCGGGCCGGCGGGTATGATCGAAGGTCAGTGGCTGGATATAAGCTTTTCTCCAGAAAACAAGGACCTTGGGTTCTATCAAGACATCGCCGCTAAGAAAACAGCGGGCTTAATCATGGCTGCGGCCACTGGCGGCGCTCTTCTGGCTGGAGCTCCGGCTGCTTCCCTTGAAGCTATAAAACAATACAGTTTCTACCTTGGCTTGGCCTTTCAGCTGAGAGACGACCTGGAAGACCTTGGCTCTAGCCCAAACACCACTGAATCCCTGAGACCTAATCTGGCCGTTTTTCTTGGAAAACAGACGGCCAGGGAAAATTTGTTTGAACTTCAGTCCGCCGCCATAAAAGCCCTGAGGACTTGCGGAATAAACAACTCCGTGCTTGAATATTTTGTCAGGATGCTTCAACCTGAAACAGGAAAAAGGCTATGACCCCAACCAGAATTCTGCCAAACATCAACTCCCCAGAAGATTTAAAAAAATTATCTGTTAAAGAACTTGAAGAGCTCGCCCGGGAAGTCAGGATCACTATCCTGGAAACCGTGGCCCGAACGGGTGGGCACTTGGCTTCCAACCTGGGTGCCGTGGAATTAACTCTGGCCCTCCATTATGTTTTTGATTCACCACAAGATAAGATTATCTGGGACGTTGGTCATCAATGTTATACCCACAAATTGATTACTGGGCGACAGAAAGATTTTTCAAGATTGCGCCAGAGCGGTGGTTTGCTAGGCTATCCTTCAAGGGAAGAAAGCGAACACGACATCTACAACACGGGTCATGCTTCTACTGCTCTCTCGGCCGCCCTTGGACTGGCCGTGGCTCGTGACCGGCAAAAAGAAAATTTTAACGTGGTGGCCGTGGTCGGAGACGGCAGCCTAACCGGTGGCGTGGCTTACGAAGCCCTGAACCAGATTGGTCACCTGCGCGAGAAGCTGATTATTGTCTTAAATTATAATGAAATGAGCATTTCCCCGAGTGTTGGCGCTTTATCACATTATCTTTCTTACCTTGTTTCCGGGCAACCGTTCCTGAGGATGAAAGAACAGGCCAAATCTGTCCTGCGCTCGATCCCGAGAATAGGCTGGCCTCTGATTAAAGCCGCCCGGGCCCTGGAAGAACTGGTCAAAAAGACCTTTTTCCCCGGCATATTCTTTGAAGAGCTTGGTATCCGGTACGTGGGGCCTATCCACGGGCACAGTTTGCCAAGCCTGATTGAGGCCTTTGAAGCTGCCAAAAATTATGAGGGGCCGATTCTCATCCACTGCGTAACACAAAAAGGTCGTGGCTTCAGGCCGGCCCAGCTCAACCCGGAAAAATTTCACAGTGCCCCGCCGTTTTCCATCAAGACCGGAGAACCGCTTAAAGAAGACAAACAAACGAGTTATTCCCAGGTCTTTGGCGACACGGTGAGAGAACTCGGGCAGAAAGATGAAAAAATCTTGGCCATTACTGCTGCCATGACCGACGGAACCGGCTTGCACCAGTTTGCCAGTGATTTCCCGGACCGTTTCTTTGATGTGGGTATTGCTGAGCAACACGCGGTAAACTTTGCGGCTGGCCTGGCCGTAGCCGGGCTAAAACCCATCGTGGCTATCTATTCAACTTTTTTACAGCGCGCTTATGACCAGGTTTTTCATGATATCTGCCTTATGAACCTGCCGGTTGTTTTTGCCATGGACCGGGCAGGTATAGTAGCTGAAGATGGACCCACTCACCAGGGCATTAATGACATAGCTTACCTCAGGCACCTGCCCAACATAATCCTGATGGCCCCCAAGGATGAAAACGAGCTGCGCCACATGATTTTTTCCGCTCTGCAATACCAAAAGCCCGTGGCCATTCGCTTCCCGAAAGGTAAGGGGCCGGGCGCAAAGCTGGAAAAAGAGTTCCGGTTCATTCCCATCGGCCAGGCCGAATTGTTGAAAGATGGACAGGACCTGATCATTGGCTATGGGAGCATGGTCACCGTGGCTCTGGAAGTAGCTAAAAAGCTGGAAAGGGAAGGCTTTTCTCTGGCGGTGGTAAACGGCCGTTTTGCCCGACCGGTGGATGAAAGTTTGATTGTGGACCGGGCCAGGAAAGCCAGGATGATCATAACGCTCGAGGAAGGTGTTCTGCCCGGTGGATTTGGGAGCGCAGTCAGAGAACTCCTCGACCTGAAGGAAATTTATCACCCAGTATTCAAGAGTTTCGGCCTGCCGGCAGAAATTTACCCCGTGGGCAAGCCAGACGAAATACGTAAGTGGCTGGGCCTTGACCCGGAGAGCCTGAGTAAAAGCATAAAAACTGTTTACCAGAAAGCCGGAATTAAATAATCTATTACCTGGTAATAAGTGGCCCGATAAGATAATGAAAAAAATCCGCCTGGACGTGCTGCTGGTCGAAAGGGGTCTGGTGCTGAGTCGGGAAAAAGCCCAGGCTCTGATTCTTTCCGGAAAAGTTAGCTGGAAAGGCCAGGTCCTCAATAAGCCCGGGCACCAGCTCAGCCCGGAAGCGGAAATTACTGTAGCCGAAGATTTTCCCTTTGTCAGCCGGGGCGGGGCTAAACTGGCTCAGGCCCTTCGTGTCTTTGCCATTGAAGTAAAAGGAAGAATTGCCCTGGATATCGGCGCCTCCACCGGCGGCTTTACTGACTGCCTTCTTCAGGCCGGAGCTCTTAAAGTTTACGCCGTGGATGTTAACACAAAACAGCTCGACTGGAAGCTCCAGCAGAACCCTAAAGTCCACCCTTTAAAAAAGAATGCCAGGTACCTGGAGCCCGCCGATCTCCCTGAAATTCCGGACCTGGCCGTGGTGGACGTCTCTTTCATCTCGGTGCTCAAGATTCTCCCGGCTTTAAGGAAAATTATGCCCTCTGGTGACCTGGTGGTGCTAATCAAGCCCCAGTTCGAAGCTGGTCGTCAGCAGGTGGGGAAAAGAGGTATTGTCAGAGAAAAGAAGGTCCATCAAGAAGTGTTGACCAGGGTCTTAAGCCAAACCCAGGCACAGGATTTTGTGGTTAAGGGCTTAATAGCCTGTGAGACCATTGGCCAGAAAGGGAACCAGGAATTCCTGGCCTGGCTGCAACCAGGGAATCAACCTCTTACCGAAGAAGCCCTGGAAAAGATAATAGAGGAGGCCTTAACCCATGGGTCAGAGCCAAAAAATTAAAAAAATGGGGATAATCATTAAACCCCACGCTCCCGGCGTGGAAAAGATCCTCCGGGAGATAATTCGGTTTCTGGAGGAACGCCAGGTCGAGTGTGTACTGGAAAACATGGCCGCCGAAAAGATACGGGAAAGAACCAGAGTAAAAGAGATATACTCGAGGGAAGAAATGGCCAGGTATGTCCAGGCCATCGTTGTCCTCGGAGGTGATGGCACCCTTTTAAGCATAGCTCCTTCAGCCGCCAAGGCCGGCATTCCAGTGGTCGGGATAAACCTCGGTCGCTTGGGGTTTCTGACCGAGATTCCGGTTGATGAAGCTTTCACTGCCCTGGAGGCCTTCTTAACGAAAAAAGACGGTTTTATCAGCCGCCGAACCATGCTCGAAGTCAACTACCAGGGCAAGCAGGATATCTGCTTGAATGATGTGGTTCTGAACAAGGCAGCCCTGGCCCGGATGATTGAACTGCTGATCTACATCGACGGCAAGGAGGTCACCAAACTTAAGGGAGATGGGTTGATATTATCGAGTCCTACCGGCTCCTCGGCCTATTCTCTTTCTGCTGGCGGCCCCATCGTGCATCCAAGGGTGGAGACCATTATCCTGACACCGATCTGCCCCCACACGCTTTCCTTTCGTCCGCTGCTTATTCCTGCCCAATCAGTCGTTACGATAAGGCTGTTAACTCCTGAAGAAAAAGTTTACCTGACAATTGACGGGCAGCGAGGGCTGGCCCTGGAAAAAAATGCCACCATAGAAACAAAAAAATCAGAGTCCGAACTCATCCTGGTCACTTCTCCAAGGCGCTCTTACTATGAACTGGTCAAAGAAAAGCTCGGTTGGGCCGAGTGAAGCTTCTGCTCCGGGGTGATTGATTTTTCTAAGTTCCGCAGCTATTATTTTTTCTAATGAAAAAGAAGGACTTGCGGCTGGCGGTTATTACCCCGGAGTTTGCTCCCTATGCCAGGTCCGGGGAGCTGGCTGAAGCTGTCTCCGGACTGGTTAAAGCCCTGGCCAAGTCTGGGATGGAAATCAAGGTTTTTCTCCCCTATTACCGGAAGCCAGAACTCGAATCCCTGAGCAAGGAATTGCTGACCAGAGAGTTAATCGTCCCTGTTGGCCGGAAGAAATTGAAAGCCAGCGTTTATCGCTCCGAATTGGGCCGCTTTGCCCTTTATCTTATTGACCAGCCAAAATATTTTCACCGCGAACATATTTACGGTTCATCCCTGGAGTACTATCTGGACAATGATGAACGCTTCATTTTCTTTAACCGGGCAGTAGGCGAATTTCTGGTTGAATCAAAAATAAAAATAGACCTGGTCCATGGCCATAACTGGCCGGCCAGCCTGGTTCCCCTTTTTCTAAAGTCTGTTTACCAGAAAAAATCCACTCTTAAAAAGACCGCTTCGGTTCTGACCGTGCATAACTTTTCTTACCAGGGAGAATTCCCGGCCGAATCCATAGCCGGAACTGGCCTCAACTGGAACTACCTGAACTCCCATCAGTTAGCCTTCCGGGGAAAATTTAATTTCTTAAAAACCGGCCTGCTTTTTTCAGATGTGATCAACACCGTTAGCCGCACCTACCGCCAGGAAGTTCTTCTCCAACACCAGGACTTGAGTTTCATGCTCTCAGATAAAAAAAAACGCCTGTTCAGCATCAGGAACGGGATAGATACTGAAGAATGGAACCCGGCCACCGATGAATTCCTGGCCGCTAATTTTTCTGCAGACAACCTCGAAGGGAAAAAAATCTGCAAAAAACAACTTTTGAGAGATTTTAGCTTGACCTTGGAGGAAAAATTACCGGTTCTGGCCCTGGTAGGCTATCTAACCAGGCTCAAAGGCATAGACCTCATCCTTAATAACCTGAAGAGACTCCTCGAACAACACGCTTTTGGGCTGGTGGTGGCCGGTCAGGGCGAAGAAATTTACGAGCAGGCGCTTAGCAAATTAGAACAAATCTACCGGGGACGACTTGGCGTCAGACTTGGCTACAACCATGGTCTCTACCACCAGGTTCTGGCCGGCGCGGACATCCTGCTGATGCCCTCACTGGAGGAACCCGGTGGCCTTACTGTCATGCATGCCCAGCGTTATGGTACCGTACCACTGGTCAGAGCCACAGGTGGACTGAAGGAAGCAGTAACTCCCTTTGAGGCGAATTCTGGTCAGGGCAATGGCTTCGCCTTTGCTGAATACAGCGATCAGGCCTTCTGCCAGAAGGTCGGCGAGGCTCTAAAAACCTATCAGAATACTCAGGAATGGCTCAAATTAGTGTATAATTGTTTCATGAATGACAATTCCTGGACGAAGGTCCTGAACAAGTACCTGGCGCTTTATGAAAAAGCGATCAAAATAAAAAACGGAGAATAAGATGAGCGGAAATATTGTCCACACGACCGACGAAACATTTGAACAGGATGTTCTGAAATCCGAAGTTCCGGTGCTGGCGGATTTCTGGGCCCCCTGGTGCGGCCCCTGTCTGATGGTGGCTCCGGTGCTGGAAGAAATCGCTGCTTCTTATGCTGGCAAACTTAAGGTAGTCAAAGTTAACGTCGACGAGAATCCCAGGATTTCGGCTGCCTTTCAGATCATGAGTATCCCGACTCTGATCCTGTTCAAGAACGGGCAGCCGGTGGATTCTGTTATCGGTGCACTGCCCAAGAACAAGCTGGTAACCTTTTTATCGAAGCACCTGAACCTCAGCTGAACGGAAAGTTACCTGTCTCAACCTTGGCTGGAAATCCGCGCTTCGATTCGTTCGTTGATTAAAGAGGTTAGCTCTGCTCCCCACAACAAGATGAGAAGTGATGAAGAAATCCACAAGAGGAAGAAAATTACGGAAGTCAGGGTGCCGGCCAGTAGCCGGGAAAGAACCATCCCGATCGCCGAAAAATGAACTACATAGAAGGCAAACCCACGCTTAAAAAGTTCCCAGAAAACAGAAGCTACCGCCGCCCCCACCAGGGCGCTCCTGGTATGGACCCTGGTTTCTGGAATAAATTTATACATGATGAAAAGTATCAAAAAAGTCAGTCCGAAAGAAAGAAGATACTGAAAAAAGAAGTTGTTTATAAAGTTAATTACCCGCGGGTTGATGAATTCTGAGAAAACCGGGTTGGTTCTCAAGGTTCCCTGAAGAGCGGTCCATATCGCCGTTATAGAAAAAGAGAACAACAGGACCACCCCGAGCACCAGCATTACCACATACTCAATGAGCCGGTTATAAACAAAAGACTTATGGTATTTTGCCCGGAAAATCTGATTCAGAGAATTAATCAAGTTGGAAAAAAGGAAGGAAGCAGAAATAAGAGACCCCAGTATTCCGAACCAGCCCAAATCGCCCACGTTCTGGCCAAGAGCCTGGAGCTTCTTAAAAAAAGTCGGGTCCATGTGGGAAAAGAATTCTTCGGTAAAGACGTTCAGGCTGCGGAACAAAACTTCTGAACTGCCAAGGATTTTAACGGCCAGGAAAGCAAAAAGAGCAATCAGAGGAACGACACAGAGCAAAGCAAAATAAGAGATGACGATGGCCGCCGTCCAGCAGCGGTCATCATTAAATCTCTTAAAAGAAGTCCAGACTATCTTAAAAAAGCTGCCTGACATCTATCCAGGCCTGGTCTAAAGAGGCCCTGTTTTAATAAGCGC
>Ga0207433_10003747_pt1 | contig 28783 bp, 22 predicted proteins | sample YelNatPaOPGAMG01_FD_187559 | JGI IMG/M metagenome (GOLD analysis project Ga0207433, IMG submission 187559) | Hot spring thermophilic microbial communities from Obsidian Pool, Yellowstone National Park, USA - OP-RAMG-01 (SPAdes) (version 3) | ecosystem: Environmental > Aquatic > Thermal springs... | reverse complement strand
TAAAATTCTTTTCCACCTTACAAGAAGAATTAACAGATGAATTTTTTGCTATTTCAAATGTGCAATTGAGTGATCTTAAGTTTAGGAATGGGGTTTTTATTAAAGCTAAGTTAGGTCCAGGACTTGAAGGGAAGGATTATAAACTACTTAAGTCAAACAAAAAAGTTTTATTAAAGAAAAAGTTTTCCAATTTGGCTCTTTTAAAACCGCCATCCTATGTTTTCAGTCTCCACCCAAGAGATGATGCTGGAATTAATACTTTAACAAGTATAAGAGAGCGGTCTGTGTATAATGTGGCTCAGATATTAGCTAATGTTGGCGACCATGTATTATCCTTTTTTGATCAATTGAAATCTGAATTAGCCTTCTATTTGGGAGCTAATAATCTTTATGAAGAGTTATTAAGCTTAAATTTACCTTTATCTTTCCCTATACCATATGAATCTGATAGAAGAATTAGAAAATTTTCTGGATTGTATGATATAAGTTTAGCTTTGACAAAGAGAGAAAATATAGTAGGTAATGATTTAAATGCAGAGGGAAAAGATCTTTATGTAATAACAGGTGCAAATAGAGGAGGAAAGACTACATTTTTAAGAAGCATTGGGCAGGCACAAATATTAATGCAATCAGGATTATTTGTACCAGCTAAGTCTTTTTCAGCCAATATAAATAATAAGTTGTTTACCCATTTTTATAGGAAGGAAGATCCTCAATTGGAAAGTGGAAAGCTTGATGAAGAATTAAAAAGGCTTAGTAGAATAGTTAATGACATACAGATAAATTCTTTATTATTATTGAATGAGTCTTTTTCTTCAACAAACGAACAAGAGGGATCTGAAATAGGTATAGAGGTAATAGAAGCATTAATTGAAAATAATATGGAAGTATTTTATGTAACCCATCTTTATGAATTTGCAAAATATTTTTATAATAACAAATTAGAAAATGTAGTCTTTTTGAGGGCTGAAAGAAAAGAAGATGGTAGAAGAACATATAGGATTTTGGAGGGAGAGCCTCTTCCTACTGGTTTTGCAAAGGATCTTTACAAGTATATTTTTGGAGATTATGTATATCATGGAAAAAGTAATTAAAAAAATGAAGGTAGTAAAAAAATAATTTTGTGTATGGAAAGGAATAAAGAAATAGAATTGAGAGTGTATTTGGGAATGTGAAAGGGAGAAGAAGAGTTATTTAACATAAGAATTCTTTTAATTTGGCTTTTTAAAACTTCCTTTCTGAAAATTTTTAGAACATTCTCTGTAAGACTTAACTTTCAATTTTGATTTTTGTATAATAGTAAACAAGAAATAATTACAAATAACCATAAGTAATTATGACTCTGAGATATAGGGATAACAAAAATTATAAATTATTAGTGAATAATATTAATAATTCTCTTAAAGGTGTTAAAAAAGATTATGGTATATTTTTTACACCTGAATGGATAGTTAATCTCATGATTAATATGATTAATACTAATCATTTCAATAAAAAAAATGTAAATATATTAGAACCTGCTTGTGGTTTAGCTCAATTTTTAATGGGAATAAAAAGAAATATGCCTGAAATCTTTAATAATGCTCAACTCTTTGGGGTAGAGATCAATCAAGATGTAATTAAATATTTAACAACATTAGATATTGAAAACATAAAAATAATAAAAGATGATTTCCTTTTATGGCAATCTCCTTTTCTCTTTGATTTAATTATTGGAAATCCACCTTATGGTATTCCAAGTCTTTCTGAGCATTATACAATAAAAATTGATCCTGAAACTAAGAAAAAATATAAACTTCAATTTGAGACATGGTATGGAAAATATAATATTTATGGAGCTTTTATAGAAAAATCTGTTAAATTGCTTAAAGATGAAGGACAACTTATTTTTATTGTTCCTTCAACATTTATGATACTTGATGATTTTAAAAAACTCAGAATATTTCTTTCTCAAAATGGTAGAACTACTATAATTTATTTAGGATCAGAAATTTTTAAACCAGAAGCAGATGTTTCTACGGTAATATTGAACTTTTTTAAATCTAAGAATTTTACTCATAGATTAGAATTATTTGAATATCATGAAAATAAAATAAATGTGATAAAAGTTAATCCTAATTGGAGAGGTGATGTAATAACTTTTGAAACAAATTATAAACGCAATCTGGAAAATATCTGTTCATATAGATTAGGCGATATTTATGAAATAAGAATCTCCCCACGTACTCCAGAAATTAAAAACTGTCAATTTATTAGAAAAGAAAAATCTTCGGAAGAGGATGATTACTTACCTATTCTAAATGGGAGAAATCTTAAATGTAATAAGATTATTTATGAAAATTTTACTGGATATTGGATTAAAAAAACAGATATTGAAAAACTTCGTAAATTCTTTTGTATTCCACATATTGTTGTTGGATTAGGTTTTAGAGAGGATGGCAGAATAGGGGCTGCTATCGATGAAAAATGTTATCCATGGATGGGCGATGTCTATCATCTTTTAAAAAAGAATAACTTATTTAGCAGAAATTTTGATATGAATGAAAAAGAGGTTATAGAATATCTTAACTCAGATTATGTAAAGAAGTACATAAAAGATACTTATCGCGATATCACCTATCATTTAAGTATAACTCAACTTAAAAATTTACCATTACCAGATAGAAAGGAATGGGAAAAAATAAAAAGTGGAGATGTCTATAAAGAATCCAATTGAAGATTTAAAAAGATATAGGGAATTTCTTGAGAGTATCCCTTTAAATGAATATCGTATAGAATTGAAAGATATTAAATGGGTAGAGCAGGATTTACCAAAAGAAATTTTACCTCTTAATTCGATATTCAAATATTATTGGGAAGAGAGAAAATTTCTTCATTTTGATGAATGGTTTGAAGATTTTTGGAAAGAGATAAATACGAAAATTGAAAGTGTGAAAGCACTTGAAGATTTTAAAAAATATTTCTTTAACAAATCTCTTAAGGAGAATGATTGGTTTAAGAAGGGTTTTAGAGCAAGAATGTATAGAACTTGGATTTCTATTCTTACACAATTAGATTTTTGTTATATGTTTGAATATATCTGTGATAAAGAAGGGAAAAACTTAAAGCTAATTTGCAACGCAGAATTAGATGCAAAGGGAATTGATGCTAAGGTTAATGATATTGGTTTTCAGATAGCAAAAATAAGCCAAAGGAAAGAAGCAAGAACTGTTAGTAGTAAGAAAAAGATTATCCCTATCCCTTATGTAGTATATAATGTAGAGGAATTTAAAAGAAAAATGAAGAGTCCAAGAGTTAAAAATAAAAAGCGTTATCAAAAATCATTAGAAAAAAGAAGAATATCTTCAAAAAATAATAGAAAATATAAATGATATTGAAAAACTTAGAGAAGTAGTAAAAAATATTTCTAAAGAATTATCTGGAGAATTATAAAATGAGTATAAAAAGTCTTTCTCTAAAAAGTAGGTATATTATTGGATTAATTTTTATATTGGGAAGTGAATTTTTATTACGTGATATTTTTTTGCCAGAAACAGCAACAGATATTCATATTGGAATTGCAATATTAATAGAATGGATAATTCTTTTTATTCTAATTTTCTTTTGGATCCCTAAGGTAGAGAATAAGAAACTTGATAGTATTGGATTTAGAAAATTTAAATTTAGATATATAGGAATAGCTTTACTAACCTACTTTATAATTATACTTCTTTGGATGATAAATTTTTTTATTCTCAAGGCAATAGGAATGGAATTAACGATCTATTAGGTTTTCTAATCTTTCCAATATTTATGAGATAATAAAAAATAGTATTTAAAGGTTCCATATGAGTTTATGCATGGTGTAGGTTAAATGATGAAAAAATTTAAGATAATATTTATAATATTTTTTATTTTTTGGGAAATATTTTCTACCTCTTATTCCTTTACTTTTGCAGTTATTGGTGATAGAGCAGGAAGACCTGTAAAAGGAGTATTTGAGAGAAATTTTTCTGAAATTTTAAAAAGAAAGCCAGACTTTATTATTCAATTAGGAGATATCTTAGATAATAGTAGTGAAGAAGAATATGAATTTTTAAGAAATCTTATAAAAGGTGTAAAAATTCCTATTTATTTTGTCCCTGGAAATCATGACCTAAAAGGTGATCCAAAAGGCGAAAAGTTTCAATCTTTTACAGGAAGACCTCTTTACTATTATTTTGATTATGAAAATTCAAGATTTATAATCCTTAATAATTCTTCAGGAAAGATAGGTAAGGAGCAAATGAATTGGCTTATTAATATATTAAAAAATAATGATAAAAAATATAAATTTGTTTTTATGCATCAACCAATCATTTCTCCCAGTTTTTTCTTCTTATTTCATAAGGCGGATCCATTTGAGTCTAAGGAATTAATGAGAATATTTGAAGAGTATAAAGTAAATTATGTTTTTTCAGGACATATTCATATGTATTATAGAAAGGTAATAAATGGAGTAATCTATATAATTTCTGGAATTGGAGGGGCTCGTCCTTATGTATCAACACAAATTGATGAGGGAAAACCTCATTTTATTTTATTAGAAGTTACAGATATGGGAATAAAAGAAGAAGTAATTAGATTTTCTTGGTAGATTCTCTCAAAACAAGCTCTACATCTAAAGTAATATTACTATATTTTAACCTTCCCTTTATTATATTTATCAGCATATGGGCAGAAAATGAACCAAGTTCATACATTGGTCTTCTTATGGTTGTTAGTTTAGGTTGCACATATTGAGCTAAGTTTATATCATCAAATCCAACAATAGATATATGGTCAGGAATTTTAAAACCCTCTTCTTGTAAGGCTTTCATTGCTCCAATTGCCATTTCATCATTAGATGAGAAAAATGCAGTAGGCATTTCTCTTTTTTTCCTTAAGATAAACTCTTTCATTGCTTTATATCCTGATTCCTCAGTAAAATTACCTTGAACAATTAAATCCTCATGTATTTTTATACCAAATTTTTCCATGGCTTTTACAAATCCTTTATATCTTTCTTTATTATCATAAGAATCAGGAGGACCGCTAATAAAACCAATCTTCTTATGATTTAATTCAATAAGATGTTTTACTGCTTCAAAAGCACCCTTCTCGTTATCTATAAGAACACTACATACATTAACTTCCTCTAATTTTCTATCTAAAAGAACTAAAGGTATGTTTTCTTCTACAAGCTCTTTAATATCATCATTTGAGACAACAGGAGTCATTATTATAGCACCATTAAATATTTTTTCTTTTAAAAAAACTAAGGATGATGGTTTTCCATGTCCAGATTCACAAAATATAACCAAATTATATCCTAAAATATGAGCCACATCTTGTATTCCTTGAACTAATTTATCATAAAAGGGACCATTAATTTCATGAACAATAAGAGCTATCAAATCAGTTCTTAGCTTTTTTAAGTTTTGGGCAAATTTATTAGGAATATAATTTAACTCCTTCGCAGCTTTTAAAACTTTTTCCCTTGTTTTTTCACTTACCTTATTACTATTATTTAACGCATAAGAAGCGGTAGAGATAGAAACTCCTGCAAGCTTTGCCACATCTCTTATAGTAACCAAACAAAATCCCTCCTTTTAAAGAAACGTTTTTTATAATTTTATACAATTTTTTTCAAATCTTCAAGGATTCTTATAAAGAATAAATAGAAACATTAAGATTTTAAAATAAAATTTCTCAAAATTTTCCTCTTGACATAAAGAAATTTTAAAATAAAATTAAAGTAGAAACGTTTCATATTATTTTTCAAATAAAATTATAAATAAGAGGATAAAATGAAAGAGAAACTTTTCGAAAATAAATATGGTTATTTTACTGAAAATGGGAAAGAGTATGTTATAAAGACTCCTAAAACTCCTAAGCCTTGGATAAATGTTATAAGTAATGGGGATTATGGTTTTGTCATATCCAATACAGGTTCCGGATACAGTTTTAGGACACATGCATCTTTAAATAGGATAACTCGTTGGAATCAAGATCTTATAAAAGATGATTTTGGAAAGTATATTTATGTTAGAGATAATAAGAAGGAAATTTTTTGGTCCATACCTTGGAAACCTGTATGTGCAGATTATGAAAATTTTGAAGCAATATATAGCTTTGGCTACTCTATATTCAAAACAAAATATTATAATCTAAACTTTGAATTAACTTTATTTGTTCCTTTAGATGACCCTTTAGAAATATGGTACCTTAAAATAATAAACGAAGATAAAGAAGAAAAAGATATTTCTCTCTTTACTTATCTTGAATGGAATCTTGGATCTGCACCAGATTGGCATAGAGAATTTCATAAAACCTTTATTGAGACCTATTTTAATAAAGAAAGTAATTATATTTATGCAAGAAAAAGACTATGGGAAATTCCTAACGAGAAAGGAGAACATTGGAATAAAGACTGGGATTATACAGCCTTTCATTGGGTAAATTTTCCTGTAAGTGAAGCAGAAGGATCAAAGGAAGAGTTTATAGGAATGTATAGGGACTTAGTTTCTCCTAAAGCTCTTATTGAAGGAGGATTAACTAATACCTTTGGTAAATGGGAAGATGATATTGCATCTTTAAAAATTGATCTAAAGATTAATCCTTATGAAGAAAAATATTTAATTTTTTCTCTTGGAGCAGTAAAAAATAATTCTAATGAAAATATTGAAAAAATTTTAGAAAAATACAATACAGAAGAAAAAGTGGAAAAAGCCTTAAAGGATGTCAAAAAGATGTGGGAAGATTTATTATCTGGTTTTTATGTAGAGACAAAAGATCCTGCTTTTAATATTATGAATAATTACTGGTTAAAATACCAAGCCATTTCTGGTAGACTTTGGGCAAGAACAGCATATTATCAAGTAGGCGGAGCTTATGGATTTAGAGATCAATTACAAGATAGTCAGATATTTTTGTATCTTGATCCCCAAAAAACTCTTGATCAGATAAAACTTCATGCAAGACATCAGTTTTCTGATGGATATGTTTATCATTGGTGGCATCCAATTAGTGAAATAGGGCATAGGAATGAGATATCTGATAATAGACTTTGGCTTCCATTCTTAGTTATAAGATATCTTAAGAATACAGACGATTGGTCTATCCTTAAGGAAATTGTCCCATATGTAGATGGTGGTGAAGGAACAATATATGAACATTGCTGTAAAGCCATAGATCTTAGTTTAAAAAAGTTTAGCCCACGAGGTCTCCCATTAATAGGGAATGGTGATTGGAATGATGGGATGAATGCAGTAGGAACAGAAGGTAAAGGTGAAAGTATATGGTTGGGACATTTCCTCTATGGAATACTTATTGACTTTTCCTATGTAGCAAAAAGAAAAAAAGATCTTGAGAGAGCTGAATATTATATAAAAAGGGCAGAAGAACTAAAATTAGCAATTAATAAATATGGATGGGATGGAGAGTGGTTTATAAGGGCTTTTAAAGATAATGGTGAGCCAATAGGAAGTAAGTCATGTGAGGAAGGAAAAATATTTTTAAATGCACAAAGTTGGGCAATTATAAATAATTCTGCAGAAGAAGATAAAAAGGAAAAAGCTTATGAATCTATGAAAAAATATCTTTTTAGGGAATATGGTCCCTTACTTCTATATCCTGCTTATACAAAACCAGATCCACAAATTGGATATCTTACAAGATATGCTCCTGGAGTTAGAGAAAATGGAGGATTATATACTCATGCAGGATGTTGGGCAGTTTTAGCGGTGTGCATAATGAAAGATAAAATTGCTTATGAGATTTATAAAAGTTTTATGCCCATTTATAGGGGAATGAATCCTGACTTATATCAAGTGGAACCTTATGTAACATGTGGAAATGTAGATGGTCCAAACTCAAAATATTTTGGAAGGGGAGGATGGAGCTGGTATACAGGATCTGCCACTTGGTATTTCATATCAGGAGTAGAAGGAATCTTAGGATTAATTCCAACTTGGGAAGGCTTAAAAATTTCCCCTAATATTCCTGAAGACTGGAATGAAGTAAAGATTAAAAGATTATTTAGAGGAAAAATTTATAATATCCACATAAAAAGAAGAGGAAGATTTGAAATCTTTTTAGAAGGAGAAAAAATAAATGGGGATACCATTAATTATCAAGGTCCTAAGGATTCTGTATTTGTAGAAGTAAGTATTTAAGGGGGTGAGAAGGATTAAAAAATTTTTTGGTCCTTTTAAAAATTAAAAATTTAGGAGGGTTTTCTATGAGAAGATTTCTGATGATTATTTTAATGTTAGTTTTTCTTGGAGCCTTAGCATTTTCTTATGAATATGTAAATCCTTTGGATGAAATAAAAGGATTAAGTGATGATAATACAGGAGCCAAATTTGAAAAAAGTGTAGAATATGTAGCAGATGGAAAATATTCTGTAAAGATTATACCTTCAGGAAAATCCGATGAAACAAAAATGGCATTCCAAATATCAGGAGATATATTATCAAAATGGGTTGGAAAAGATTTACTAAAGATATCAGTATTCATTAAAAAATCTGCGGAAACAAAACCTAATAAATTCTTCCTTGGAATGGCAGATGTAACTTCTGACTGGGCTTGGGTAGATGGTGTCTTCTCAGAAAGCAAAGTAGTGGATGGTTGGAACATAGTAGAATTTAAGCTTTCTCCTAAGATGAAAGATGTCAAATCTGACGGGAAGTATATGCTGTATTTTGCATTTATTGAAGAAAAAGATGGAAAGAAAATTCCCATAAAAGATCCTTTCTATGTAGATAAAGTAGTTATTGAATCCTTAGAAGAACCTAAGGAACTATATATATGGAGCATGGATACATTATCTGAGATAAAAACTTTTGACAATGATAATACTGGAGCTGTTTTTGAACTAAGTGATGTTTATGTTGCCAATGGACAAAATTCTATGAAGGTAATACCTGATGGAAAAAATCTTGAAACAAAAGTAGCTCTATGGCTACCAAAGAATATGATAGGAGTATGGAATGAAATAGATAAGGTAATTATGAAAGTATACATTCCACCTGAAATGAAAGTTAAACCTGAGATGTTCTTTATGGGAATGGGAGATCTTACAAAAGGATGGGAATGGGTTGATGGTGTATTTGCAAACACTAAAGTAACAGATGGATGGAATGATATAGAATTTGTACTAACTCCAAAGATGAAGAGTTTAGCAGAGAATGGTAAATATAAAGTATATCTTGCCTTTGCAGGATATGATGAAAAAAGGAATAAAGTTCCCTTAGTGGATGCCTTCTATATAGATGGATTATATGTAAGTTATACAGGAGAGTTTGCATATATATGGACTATGGATACAAAGGAAGAAATTGAAACTTTCAATAATGATAATACAGGGGCTGTTTTTGAACTTAACACAGATTATGTAATACAAGGAAATGCCTCAATGAAGGTAATTCCAGATGGTAAGAATTTAGAGACAAAGGTAGCAATGCCCATACCAAAAGATAAGATAGAGACATGGAATAAAGGAGGAAATAAGATTATACTTAATGTATATATTCCACCGGAGATGAAACATAAACCAGAGATGTTCTTCCTTGGAATGGCAGATCTTACTAAGGAATGGAGATGGGTAGGAGGAGTATTTTCAAGCACAAAACCTACTGATGGATGGAATGCTATAACCTTTGAACTTGCAGGAGAAATGACAAGACCAGAAGTTGGTGGGAAATATATGGTCTATCTTGCTTTTGCAGCATATGATGAAAATAGAAATAAAATACCTTTAACAGAACCCTTCTATATAGATGGACTTTTCATGAAGATAGAAAAGAAGAAATTAACAAGGGAGGATCTTCTTGCAAAAGCAGATCCTAAGATAAAAGAAGAAGTAGCAAGACTTTTAGATTTAAGCGATAATGCGTTATTAGATGAAATTCAGAAGAAAACTTTCCAATACTTCTGGAATGAAGCAAATCCTGAAAATGGGCTAATTAAAGATAGAAGTACTGCAGATTCACCATCAAGCATAGCATCAGTAGGATTTGGATTAACTGCTATTCCTATAGCAATTGAAAGAGGATGGATAACAAAAACAGAAGGATATAATAGGGTACTCACTACTTTAAAGAGTTTTGCAGAAGGAAAAGTAGAAGGATACAATGGTTTCTTCTATCACTTTGTTGATATGAAGACAGGAAAAAGAGTATGGAACTGTGAACTATCATCTATTGATACCGCTCTGCTTCTTGCTGGGGTAATCTTTGTAGGAGAATATTTCAAAGGAACAGAGATAGAAACTCTTGCTGATAAGATATATAGGAATGTTAATTGGCAGTGGATGCTTGCAGGTGGAAGTACATTATCCATGGGATGGAAGCCTGAAGGTGGTTTTCTTGGAGGAAGATGGGGAGATAATTTTGATGAAGGAATTCTTGCTACTTTATTAGCTATAGGTTCACCTACATATCCTATACCAGTTTCTGCATGGGATCTATACTCAAGACCTATAAATGATACATATATCTCTTTTAAAGATGAATCTCTTTTTGTATATCTATATCCCAACATCTGGATAGACTTCAGAAATAAAGAAGATAAATATGCAAATTACTTTAATAATGCTATAGCTGCTGCAAGATATAATTATATGTTTACTTTCCTTAGAAAGAGTGAATATCAAACATATGATGAAGATATATGGGGACTTTCTGCAGGTGATGGTCCCGGAGGATACAGAGCATATGGAGCATCAGAAGGAAATCATGATGGAACTATAGTTCCTTATGCATCTATTGGTGCATTACCCCTTGTTCCAGATCTTAGTATGAAGGCAATAAAAGGAATGCTATCAAAGCATGGACCACTAATTTGGGGTAAATATGGATTTGTTAGTGGATTTAATGTAGATGAAAACTGGTATTCTAAAGAATATATAGGAATTGATCAAGGAACAATACTACTTATGATAGAAAATTATAGGACAGGAATGGTTTGGAAGTACTTTATGCAAAATAAATATGTAAGAGAAGCAATGAGAAAGATAGGATTCAAGTACAAGAGGGCAGATTATGCAGTCACTCCTTGGTATAAAGAAGAATATGAAAAAAGAGCCTTAGAAGCAAAAATGAAATCTACATATGCAGTAAAAACAGAAACTCCCCCTCAAATTGATGGAACTTTTGATGAAATATGGAAATCTACTGTTGAGAACAAGGTTACTGAAGATATGAATGTGCCAGGATTTACAAAGGTAGATAAAAAGAAACAAATTCTTCATAGTAATTTCTATGCTATGTGGGACAATGAATATCTATATCTCTATGCTAAGGTTTATGATGAATATTTAGTAATAAATATAGCACCAACAGATATTGGAGCATTCTATAGAACAGATTCTATTGAATTTTATCTTAATCCAGCTATTGCAGGCTCCAATGCAGGAATATTTAAGATTGCAATTCTTCCCTTTGATACTGCTGGAAATGTACAAGCAGTAAGACATGAAGATGCAAATCCAGGAGATATAAAAGTTGTGGCACCAGAAGTAAAAGTTGCCTCTAAGAGAACAGATTATGGATATGATATAGAGGTTGCTATACCATGGAAATACTTAGGTATAACTCCAAAAGAAGGAATAAAGATTGGATTCTGCCATACAATACATAATTCCAATAAGAAAGATGCAGCTATTGGTGCATATGTAAGAGAAAATATGCTATCTTGGGTTGATCTTCCTGAAATATGGGCACATCCTGAAAACTGGGGAACCTTAGAGCTTAAATAGATAAATTTTATAGGGGGGAAATTCTTCTCCCCCCTTCAAAAAAGCTTTGGAGGTGTAAGAAATGAGAAGAAAAATTTTATTAATAATTATGATTCTCTTAATAATATTAAGTTCTTTCTCCTTCTCCCAAGTAAAGACAATAAAAATTTGGGCTATGGGAGAAGAAGCAAAAAATCTAAATATTATGGCAGAAAAATTTACAAAGGAGACAGGTATAAAAGTAGATGTTCAAGCCCTTCCATGGACTGCAGCTTTTAGTAAGATTCTAACAGGAGTTGCAGGAAGACAAGTTCCAGATCTTGCTATGATGGGGACTACTTGGATGGCTCCTTTTGCAGCTATGGGAGCTTTTGAAGATCTTGGAAATTATATTGCAAAATCTAAAGTAGTAAAGCAAGAAAAATTTTTCCCAGGTTCTTGGGAAACTGTAGTTTATAACAATAAAGCATATGGAGTTCCATGGTATGTTGACGTAAGAGTACTTTACTATAGGATAGATATGCTTAAAGAGGTGGGATATAATAAAGCTCCAGATACATGGGATGAACTTTATGATGCTATTAAAAAACTTTCTCAAAAATACGGTGTAGGAAAAACAGGAATAGGTCTTTCCCCTACAGAGCCTGCAAACTTTATGCCCTTTGTTTGGCAGAATGGTGGAGATATTATTGATAAGAATAAGAATATCCTTGTTAAAAACCCAGAATTTGTAGAAGCTTTAGAATTCTATTCAAAATTCTTTAAAGAGAATCTTGTAGCAAAAGGTGGAGCAAATGTATTTGTAGACTTTGAATCAGGACTTCTTCCAATGTTCTTCTCAGGTCCATGGATGGTTTCCATGATAAAGGAGCAAGTTCCTAAAATTACAGGAAAATGGATGGTATCAGTAATGCCAAAGAAAAAGACAAGAACATCTTTTGTAGGAGGATCAAACTGGATAATATTCAAAGATGCAAAGAATAAAAAAGAAGCTTGGAGCTTTATTGAGTTTATGACAAGAACTGAAAATCAATTGGAATGGTACAAGATTTTAAGATCACTTCCTGCTGTAAAAGAAGTCTGGGAAAATCCTGAACTTGCTAATGATCCTATGACAAGAGTTTTTAGAGAACAATTAGAAGATGCAAAATCTACACCTATAGTTCCAGAATGGGATAAGATTGAAACTGCCTTAGGAAGAAGAGTTGAAGAAGTATGTCTTGGAAATAGAGATGTTAAAGAAGGAGTAGAACTTCTTTATAAAGATCTGCAAAAAATATTAAGAAAGTAATAGATAAGGGGCTGGATTAATCCAGCCCCTATTTAATTTTAAGGGGGTAATATTTATATAATGAGAAATAGAATCTGGGAAATAATTTTATTTATTGGTCCATCCTTACTTCTTTTGTTAATCTTTACTGTTCTTCCTGTAATAACATCTTTATTTTTAAGTATAACAGATTTTAATGCTTACTCTTTTTTAGACTGGAGTAAAACAAATATTGTCTGGATCCAAAATTTTATAGATGTTCTTCATGATGATTTATTTTGGAAGGCAGTTTTAAATACATTCTATGCTTTTATACTTGCATATCCTTTAACTATATTTTTCTCTTTGCTTTTTGCATTTCTCCTAAATAGAGAAGAAACTTATTTCAAAAACTTCTTTCGTCTTCTTATCTATCTTCCCTCTGTTACAAGTACCATTGCTATAGCAGTAGTATGGTCATGGATATTAAATCCAAAGTATGGTCTTTTAAATTGGTTCTTAGGTTTCTTTGGAATACCACCTCAAGAATGGCTTTCTAATACAAGATGGGCGATGCTTGCAGTAGTTGCCCTTGTAGTATGGAAAGCAATAGGTCCTAATATGCTCCTTTTTATTGCAGGACTTCAAGGAATTCCTGAAGAATTATATGAATCAGCTGAAATTGATGGAGCAAATAGATGGCAACAGTTTTGGTATATTACTCTTCCTGGACTAAGACCAGTACTTCTCTTTGTATCAGTTATGTTAGGAATTGGATATTTACAGTTATTTGAAGAACCTTATATGCTAACAGGAGGTGGACCATTAAATTCTACTCTTTCTATAGTTTTATACCTTTATCAAAAAGGTTTTAAAGCCTTTGAATTTGGATATGCGTCCTCAGTCGCTTTCATATTATTTATCATGATCTTTGGCTTAACTTATATTCAAATGAAGATGAGAATTTATCAAGATTAGAGGTGTAGATATGAGAAGGAAAAAAGTAAGTCCTTTTCAGCAAATTATAGTCCATGGATTTTTAATAATAGCTTCTATAGTTACAGCAACTCCCTTTTTTTGGATGCTTGTTACATCTTTTAAAACTCCTGGAGAGATATATACAATTCCTCCAAAATTTATTCCATCAGAAATTACTCTTAAAAATTATATTGATCTTTTTAAAGGAATAAATTTTTGGAGACCTCTTTTAAATACTTTAATTATTGTTATCATTGCTCCTCCCCTTTCTATACTTCTTAATTCAATGTCAGGATATGCATTTTCTAAATTTAGATTTAAAGGAAGAGATACTTTAATACTTCTTATTCTTGCTACTATGATGATCCCAGGTCAAATGACATTGATTCCTGCTTATTTAATAGTAAGAATTCTTAATATGTTAAATACATATCAAGGAATTATAATTCCAGGTCTTGTAGGAGCAGGAAGTATATTTTTCTGGAGACAATTTATAAAAGGAATACCTGATGAGATAATAGAATCTGCAAAAATAGATGGAGCAAATGAAATCTTTATTTATTTTAAAATAATCTTGCCCCTCTCTACTCCCTTTCTTATAACTTCCTTTGTTTTTGCTTTTATAGGTGCTTGGAACTCTTTTCTCTGGCCTCTTATTGTTGCCACAGATGAAAGTATGTATACATTACCTGTAGCAGTATCAGTCATTGCGGGACAATATGGAGAAAATATTGGAACAATTCTTGCAGGATCAACTATTGTAGTTTTTCCTATACTAATTGTCTTTTTAATTGCCCAAAGATACATAATAAGAGGAATAGCTATGACAGGCCTGAAGTTTTAGTCTTTATTAAAATTTAGGGGGATATAAAAAATGTTATATATTAATCACCCCTCCCTGATTAGGGAGGGGTGATATTTACTAAGGTTATTTTCTTCCTGTAGATTTCAGGAATGGAAGCACATATTTAAAGTTGGGCCAATGATGATAGACAATCTGATATGAATTTTCTGCTGTAGGATAGTTAGTCCAATAGTATTCATCCAAACTAATTACTCCAGGGTATGTAAAGGTAGGTATTGTTGGCATCTCTGATACTAAGATCTTTAATCCCTCCATTCCTAAAGTCTTGTTCTTTGTACTGTCTGCAGAAATTTTTTCCATCTCTTCTATGATTTTATCTAATTTTGGATTAGACCATCTTGAATCATGCCCTGGATTTGTTTCTCCTAAGGGTCTCATATATTGAGAATGGAAGAAATTGAGAGTCCTATATAAGTCTGGATGTCCACCCCAAGGTTCGGGAGCTGGCCAGTTACCTGTAGCACATACTTCATATTCTCCTCTATCAATGAGTGTCCCTGTATCTTCAAATTGTAAAAGCTCTACATCAATTCCAAATTTTTTCCATACTTGAGAAGCTGCTATAGCATTTCTAAAAGGAATGCTGTGAGCTGCTGTAAGTGTAGTAATAGTTATCTTCCATGGCTTACCTTCAGGTGTTAGCCATTTTCCATCTTTATCCCTCTTAAATCCATGCTTCATAAGTAGTTTCTCTGCTACATCTGGTGCATATTTCCACCATCCATATCCAAATATCTCTTTGATTTGTTCTGGCTCTGTTGGTACTTTATATCCTCTCTTTCTTGCATATTCTGCTACTCTTAATGCTGCATCAGGATCATAAGGTTTGAAAGGTTTTCCATCTACATCTATGGTGAAATTTCTTAACCAGCTTTCCATTGGTTTATAATACCAATTTAAATATGCTGGTGTTGATGGTATATGAAGAGCTCCTAAAGTTACAGCCCCATCAAAGGCAATTCCTACATACTCTGCTATATCTATAGCAAGGGTTAATGCCCATCTCACATCTCTTATATTCCATGGAGATTTTGCATTGTTAAATATAATACCTGATATACATGGATCGTTATTTACTACCCATGGATATTCTTTTCTATATCCCCTTGCATATGGATTGGATGCGAATACAGACCTTAATGCTTCCATAGTTAAGTCTGCTATATCTAACTGATGATTTCCTATAGCAATAACTTTCTTCTCTGGAGGTCCATAGTAGATATAAAGCACATACTTAGGTTGAGGCATTCCAAAAAGTTTTCCTGTAGGTGTTCTTTGCCAATCTTCTCTTCTTTGCCATAAAGTCCAATATCCACCTGGATCGTAGCTATGTAATGTATAGGGACCAGAAGATACTGGAGGCTTAAAATCAAAACTTACAGGATCCTTAACTTTTTCAAAAATATGTTTAGGAAGAGGTCTCCAGGCTCCCCATCTATCATAGAAAAATGTGTGGAATCTGGCATTTGGCTTCTTAAGGTCAAAAACTACTGTATATTTATCTGATTTCGTAATTTTTTCTATATTTGTGACAAACTGAGAATGGTATCCAAGATCAGAGTTTTTCATTGCAAGTTGAACCCCAAATACTACATCATCTGCTGTAAACTCTACACCATCACTCCAATAACATCCTTCTCTTAATTTTACTACCATCTTTGTAAAATCTTTGTTATATATAGGTTTATCCTTTGCTAAAGCATTTATTATTTTTCCTGTTGCTGGATCTACCATCCATAATGGCTCTAACATTAACTGCTGAATACCACGATCTGGAGATCTCCAAGTAGCTGCCCATACATTAAAATTATCAGGAGCTACTGCTCTACCACTTAGAACATCTACCATCAATGTTTCTTCCCTTGGTATTCCTGGGGCAAGTTGAGAAAAACCTATTTGTGTAAAACTAATTAAAGAAAGAGAGACTAATAACAAAACCAGAAAAAGCTTTTTCATAACTTTAACCTCCACTTTAAAAAAATTTATATATCAAAGAAGAGGTAAAGATATTAAATATTTTTATGTGTTATCTCAAACCTCCTTTCCTAATTTTAAAACTATTACGTAATCGTTTTTTATTAAAATAACATTAAAATTTATTTCTGTCAAGAGTATTTGGGCTGACTTTCAATTATTTTTTCATCCCTCAAATATTCTGTTAATAACTACTCTATTTTTTCAGAAGTCCTCTTGATTTTCTTATTTTCTCCTCCATTTTTTTAAAATATACTTTTTCTTCTTCTATTATCATTTTTTTATAAAGCTCTCAGTTTATTATATTCGCTGATAAATTTGAAATATAAGTATGGAAATCTTTTCTTCATAAGAAAATTCATTAATCTATTTAATAAAAATATTTTTTATGTTATAATGTTTTTATTGAAAAATGTTTTATTTAAAAATTTTTTGGGGGGAAGATGTTTTATGCCCTCGGAAGTTAATTTGCTTAAGTTACTTATTGAGATTGATGAACTTTTGCTCAGAGTAGAGAATGAAGAAAGTCTCTTTCCTGATGTATTAAAAAGTATTATAGAAACTGGAGGTTATTCTGGGGCTGAATTAAAAATAAAAAAGGAAGAAAAATATCAAGTTTTTGAAAGAGGAGAAAAAGAGCATTATATTCCATTTTCCTTACCTATAAATTATAAAGATATTAATTTGGGTTCTTTAACCATATATTCAGATAATGTTATTCCAAAAGATAGCTTTGAAGATAAGATTTTAAGAAGCCTTGCTATAAACATTGGTATAGGTATTTATTTTTTTAGATTAAGGGGTCTTTTGGAAAATGCATCAAGAGAATGGAGAGCCACCTTTGATTTCATTAAAGATATTATTTTTGTTTCTGATACAAAGGGAACTATTTTAAGGGCAAATAAACCATTAAGTAATTTCTTAGAAATTGAAATTGATGATATTTTAGGCAAAAATTATTTGGAACTTCTTAATTTTTTCTTTGAAGAAGATTATTTGAAGAAAATGCTTGAAAAGAGAGAAGGCATAAATTTTAATTTAAAATATGAAAACCATTGGTATAATGTTTCAATATATCCAGTATATAAGAATAGTGAAATTATAAGGGCAAATTTTGTAATCTCAGATATAACAGAAATAATAGAAAGTAGAGAAAGATATAAGAAACTTTTTGAGGAAGCTCCTGTTGCTCTTATGGAAGAGGATTTTTCAGAGTTTAAAAAGCATATATATGAATTAAGAAGAAGAGGAGTAATAAATTTGAGAGATTATTTTAAAGAAAGAAAGGATGAATTTTATGAACTTATTAAAAAGATAAAGATTTTAGAAGTAAACAAGGAATGTATAAGTTTATATGAAGGGGAAAAGAAGGAGGATTTCATAGGAAAGGATTTGAGCATTATCTTTGGTGAAAAATCATTTGAGAATAGTCTAAATAATTTGGAAAAAATGATAGAAAAAATAGAAGGTTTTCAATATGAAAATATAAATTATACTTTAAAAGGAAATGAAAAATATCTTCTAATTAAATTTATAATTTTCCCTGAATATAGGGATACATGGCAAAGAATTTTAGTCTCTCTTGTTGATATTACTGAAAAAAGAGAGACAGAAGAGAAATTAAGAAAAAATTATGTTATTGTAAATAAGGCTTTCTATCAAATAATAGATGTAATAACAAATTTTTGTCTCAAAAAGGACCCATATACTCACATTCATCAAATAAGGGTATCAGAATTAGCAACCGCTATTTCTGAAGAGATGGGTCTTTCTAAGGATACCATTGAAAGAATAAAAATAGCAGGTCTTCTACATGATATAGGCAAAATACTTCTTCCCCCTGAAATATTAAATAAACCAGGTAAACTCAACATTGTAGAGTTTGAATTAATAAAAACTCATCCAAAGCTTGGATATGAGGTATTGGAAAACTTAGAATATCCATATTTTATTGCACCTATAGTTCTACAACATCATGAGAGATTAAATGGTTCTGGATATCCCTTAGGTCTCCGAGAGGATGAGATTATATTTGAAGCAAAAATAATACAAGTTGCGGATGTGGTTGAGGCAATCTCTTCATATAGACCTTATAGACCATCTCTTGGAATAGATAAAGCTTTAGAAGAGATAGAAAAGGGGAAAGGGACCCTTTTTGATCCTCAAGTTGTAGATATATGTATCCATCTTTTTAAAAACAAAGGATTTAAATTCTCAAAGTAGTTTAGATTTTATAAGAAAAATAACTCTATCTCTTTGAAAGGCAAATCTTCTTTTATTAAATCTAAACTTTCTTTCAGAATTTTATCCCATGTCTTACCTAAGAGATTTATTCCATTTTCAAATATGGTATTTATCAAATTTTCCACAAACTTTTTTACTTCATCATCTGATAATTTATTAATGCTTCTATATACATATCTCCAATTAGGATTTAAATCATTAATTAACTTTCCAAAAATATTTTCTAAACCTTTTAAATTTTCCCTTAAAAATTCATCAAGAGATATATAAATTTTATCAATAACTTTTTTGTCTTGAATTTTATTCTTAAGCTCATTCCAAAATCTCCAAAATGTAAATGAATAAAGTACTTTTTTATCATCTTTTAAAGAAATTATCTTCTTTTCCCTTAATAATTTTTCTATTATATTAAATGTTTCTTCTCCAAAAATTTTTTCATCAATAATATTCTTTAAAGTATTTTCTCCATTTAAAAATAAAGAAATAATTTCTTCATAATCACTGCTACAAGTACCAATATATATATAGATCTCATTTAAATTATCTCTAATCTTATCAAGATAAGGTGTTTCTCCTCTTTTTACTTTATAAAGAGAAGAAAGATAATTGATAGATATTTTAGAAAAATTCTCAATAGCTTGAGTAGTATATTCCTTAAGATGTTTATAAAAATAGGGCCAAGATAATTTGCTCTCTTTAAGTCCTTGATAAATAGATTCCAAATCAGACTCCTCTATATCTTCTTCTCTTAAATGTGCATATATATCAATCACTGAAACTCCCTTTTCCTCTGTTATCTCCTCAAATATGGATTTTACCTTTTCATCTCTCTTAGAAAGGAAATTATACCAATTTCTCCTAATATTCCTTTCAGAGATACCTTTTTCAGGATATTCTTTCAAAATATAATGCCAATATCTCCAAAATATATATATCCAAAACAGTTCCTTCTCTTCATTTACCTTTATTAACTTCTTTTCAGACATCAATTTATTTAATATTTCTAATGTTTTTACTCTTGGAAGAGGGCTTAAATCTATAACATCTCCTACTTTTCTCACACCATCAAAGAGAGATAATATTGAATTTTCCTCTACTGAAACATCTTCTCTTATGGGAATCAAAATAAAATCTCCAAGATAGTCCATTCTGTCTATATAAGGTATTGCATTAATGAAAATTTCAAATGGATCCAATTCTAAACTACTCTTTATTATTTTCTCTTCTGGATTAAAAATAAAACTACCCCTTCTCCATAGAGCTAAGTCTAATAATGCAGAATAATTCTCTAAATTTCCTAACTTTGCATATACTATTTTCCCTTCCTCAAAATGTATCTCTACATTTCTTCCATTATCTTTTATCTCTAATTTTCCTGTCTTTCTGCCAGAAGATAATAACTGAAAAACTTCCCAAAGGGATATATTTAGTAAATCACCTCTAAGTCCCACTTCTTATTCTCTTCCCTCCCTTCTTGTAGAGATTATTGAAAAGACAATTGAAAATATAGATAATATAACAAACATTAAAGATATAGGGCTTTTTACAATAATGGACCAATCATTTTTTGATAATATTAAAGCTCTATTTAAGTTTACCTCTGCGATTGGTCCCAAGATAACTCCAAGAATAAGAGGTGAGAGCGGAAAATCATGCTTTCTCATAAAATATCCAATCAAACCAAATACAAGAGCAACTCCTATATCATATAGATTATTTCTTATTGTAAAGGCACCAATTATGCATAAAATAAATACAATGGGCATTAATATTTTTCTTGAAACTTTCAATATATAAGGAGCAATAGCACCTGATAGAAAACCTAATCCTAACATAAAAAATTGTATTACAAACCATCCTACAAAGAATGTGTAAACAAGATCAGGACGACCACTAAAAAGCAGTGGTCCAGGACGAACTCCAATAAGGATCAATGCACCTAATATTACAGCAGTAACTACATCTCCTGGGATTCCTAAAGCAAGCATAGGTATTAATGCTCCTCCTGTAACTGCATTATTCGCTGATTCACAAACTGCAACTCCTTCTAAAGCTCCTTTTCCAAACTTTTCCTTATTTTTTGACCATCTCTTCAATTCATTATATGCTAAGAATGTTGCAATAGTTCCTCCTGTTCCTGGAATTATACCTATAAAAACACCTATTATTGTTCCCACTAATATAGGTATTAGAATTGATTTTAGCTCATCAAGAGTTAAAAAGTTTTCTGAAATTGGCTTTATGAATTGCATTTTCCTCTCTTTTCTTTCCAATTCTATTAATATTTCTGTTATTGCAAAAACACCAATTAATATGGAAAGAAGCTCAAATCCTGAGGATAAATTGGGAATACCAAAAGTAAATCTTTCTGTTCCTCTAATATTTTCTATTCCTACTAAAGAAACTAAAATCCCAAAAAGACCTGCTATTAAGCCCTTTACTAAATTTCTTCCAGAAACACTTGCAATAATTGTTAATCCAAAGATAGCAAGAGAAAAATAATCTATAGGTGAAAATTTTAAAGCAACATTAGCAAGAAGAGGGGATAAGAATATAAGACAAAAACCACTTAAAATACCTCCAGCAAAAGATGCAATAACTGCAGTATTTATAGCCTTTCCTGCCTTGCCCTGTTGACCCAAAGGATAACCATCAATAACTGTGGCTGCAGCAGAAGGTGTTCCAGGAATTCCAAGAATTATTGCGGAAATGGACCCACCAAACATGGAACCCGCATACATACCTGCCAACATTAAAAGGGCAGTTTCTGGTTTTAGATAATAAATAAATGGTATGAGTAAAATTATTCCCATAGAGGATGTAATTCCAGGTAATGCACCAACAATAATACCCCCAAGTGTTCCAATAAGTATAATCAATAAATTCGTAGGTTGAAATGCAAATCTAAAACCCTCTATCCAATAGTTCATAAGCTTTCCTCCCAGAAAATATCATTAGAAAAGTGAAAAAGTTGGTAATGGTACTTTAAAAATAGAATAAAATAAAACATAAAGCACTAAGGTTACCCCAATACTTATCAAAATTCCCTTTACTAATTCCTTATAATCAAAAAGATATAAAAGAGAGAGAATAAGAAATGGGGTAAGAAATAAGAAACCAATATATCTGACCCAAAAGATATAAAGAAAGCCTAAAACAGTTATAAGAAGAATTCTTTTTAAATTTTCCCATGAATATACTTTTTTCTCTACAACTTTCAAATTTATATTTTGAAGAATTAAAATTATACCCAAGATTATAAAGGAAAATCCAACTATACGAGGGAAAACTGCAGGACCTATTCCCAGTGGTACAGATGGCATTCCTATAGTCAAAATCAAGATTATTATCCCCAATATTATTACTCCGATACCAATCTTTGTATCCCAATTTAATCTTGGACTCATATTTTTATCCCCTTTCGCTATTTATAACGGTCCCCTAATTTTTTAGACTTTATAAGATTTTCGTAAAATTTATCCTGATCTTTAATAAACTGATAAAAGCTATATGGACCTTTATATTCAAGGGTAAGAGATAGATCTCTTGCTTTCTGTATAAATTCAGGATCATTCATAGCCTTATAGAAAATACTGTGTAATCTATTTACAATCTCTTTTGGAGTTCCCTTTGGAACCGCAACACCTCTCCACATTCCAAATAAAAAGTTAATACCTTGTTCTTTTGCTGTAGGAACATCTTTAAATTTATAAAGACGATTTTTCCCAAAAACTCCTAATATTCTTAATTGTCCACTTTCAACATTTGCTAATCCTTCAGGTGCAGCACCCATGTAGGAATCAATATGTCCTCCTACTAAGGCAGTAATTGCTGGACCTCCTCCCTCAAAAGGAACATGAAGAAGCTTAATCTTAGCAAAATCTTCAAAGGCTAAAGCTGCAAGATGTGTTCCTCCTCCCATTCCCCCATTACCAATGGAGACTTTTTCTGGATTTCTTTTTGCATACTCAATATAATCATTTAAATTTTTCCATGGTGAATCAGCCTTTACTAAAATATAGCATGGATCATTAACTAACATTATCACTGGCTCAAAAGAATCTGCATTAAATTGCACTACACTCATATGTACTTTAATTATTATTGGGGATGCAATAGAAAATAAAGTATAGCCATCAGGTCTTGCTCTAAGAAATTCCATAGTGCCTGGTACTGCTCCTCCACCAGGTATATTTCTAATAATAAGAGGCTGACCTCCAGAATATTTTGGAAATACTGTTGAAAGAGTTCTAAATAGCAAATCAGTAGCACCGCCAGCAGACCAAGGTATGATTATTTCTACCGCTCTTCTTGGATAATCAACAGCATTTATAAATGAGAGGAGAATAAAAAGAAATATTTCTAAAAATATCAACTTTGATAAAATTTTTAAATTTCTCATAATATTACCTCCAATTTTTAATTTGCCCTCCCAAAAATATTATATCACTTTTTTTAATGATATAAAAATAAATATAATTTTTTAATTGTTATCGGGTGAAAAAAATTAGGATTTTTGGGTTATTCTTAAGTCAACCACCATAAAAGGTATAGAAATATTATTTTCTTCAAAAATTTTTTTAATTCTTATGCTTAATGAGTTTATTGCATCAAAATAAGATTCTCTTCTTACCCAAAAATAGATAGTATAAGTTATTCCAGATGTTCCATATTCTTTAAATGAAATAAAATTATTTACAGATTCATCTTTTACAATTAAAGGTTCTTCCTCTATAGCTTTTTTAAGTAAATTTATAACTTTATCTAAATCTGATGAATAATCTACTGTTACATCAAAATTTAGCCTTCTATAAGAATCAGGCCAATATTTGGTTACTGTTCCTGTCCAAACTTTTCTATTGGGAATTAAAACTAATTTACCATCAAAAGTTTTTATCCTTGTATGATTCATTTCAACCATATCAACAATCCCACTTATCCCATCAATATCTACCGCCTCTCCCTCAAAAACTTTTCTTGTTAATAATACTAAAATTCCTGATAAGAAATTAGTCAGTGGCTCCTGAAAAGCAAGGCCTAATATGATCCCTGATATTCCAAGCCCTGTTAAATATGGTATTAAATTTACATTCCAAAGAGATAAAATAATAGAAATACTAAATCCATAGATAAGAAAGCCAATAAGCATAGAAACAGTCTTTGGTGCCTTTATCTCTTTTCCAACTCTTGAGACCATTCTATTTATTCCCTTCATAATGATTCTATGAGATAAAAAGGCAATTCCTAAAACAAAAAGAGAGCCAAGAACATTAAGATATAGATTCATAAATTTTTCCTCCAACTACTTCTTTCTTGCAAGAATAAAATATTTATTGCTTCTTTTTGGTATTATTTCTTCTATATATTTCATACTTAAAATATCAAAATCTCTCATAAAATATAAGACTTCTTCTCTATCTAAATAATAATGGGGAATTCCTGCCTCTATTCCCTCTTTTTTAATAATAGTACCATCTTCAAGAATTACATTTTTAGGATTATTAAAACTCTTACTTTGTTTGGAATTGAATGTTACAAAAATTTCCCCGTCATCCTTTAAAACCCTTTTTATCTCAGAAATTATCTTTTCTAATCCCTTTCTATTTGTATGATAGATAACATGATATGCTAAGATACAATCAAAGTAAGAAGAAGGAAAAGGGAGAGAGTGCATATCACAAATATAAGTATTAATTTTTAAATTTTCTCTCTTAACAATGTCTTCTAAAATTGATATTCCACTCTCTGAAATATCAAGAGCGTAAACCTCAAAGCCATTTTTAGCAAAGAATAAAGAATGTCTTCCCTTTCCACAACCAAGATCTAAAAATCTTAATTTTCCTTGAGATTTCCATCTATTAAGGAGATAGTATGATTCTTCTGAGGGTAAATTCCATCTTTCATCATCTATCTTATTCCATTCCCATCCCATAATTTCTAAGCCTCTTTTTTATATTATATCATGATTGAAATAAACTAACTTATATAAAAATATAGATCAATTGTTCTGTTCAACCAGCCTAATAAAAATTTCTCCATCTTTTTGTTTTTCTCTGCAATCTCTTTATATCTTTTTATTCTTAAAATAATAAACTCTTTTGGGTCTCCTTTTGATTTTTTCATAAATTCATTTGCTATAGATATTCCCATATTTACAGCAGTGTCAAAAACAATCAAGTCCATTGGATAAGAAATTTTATCACAATTTAGTTTATCCCAATAATTCTTCTTATAAATTTCTTTTGCCCTCTCAAGGGTAAGGTTTTTAATATCAATATTGGGATAACTCTTTTTACTTATTCCATATTTTGTTTCTCCTCCAGGATCATCCTTATCATTTGTATATCCACCTTCCCATTTCATAATAAACTTAAATGCTTTATCAAAATTCTCTCTCATCTTATCACCTCAATTTATATTTTTTAATACTATATATAGTATCATATACTATCCAAAAGCTCAATATATAGTGTTAATAAATTAGCAGTAAAGTAGTTTCCTATAAGAACCTTATATTTACAAAACATCTTTTTTCTTTTATATTATTACTTAAGATTAATATCTTTGCTATAAAAAGATCATTAGTATGAATCATAAGAATGAGCAACTTAATTTTTGGAAAGAAAAGAACTTAGAAGAAGACTCAAGTGGAAAAGTTTCGATTCTTTTTAGAGAAACTATTCCTGAAATCCCTTCTACAACATATGGTACATTTTCCATATATAAATATCCTGCAAAATTTATCCCTCAGGTTATCGCATTTGTTTTAAAAAATTATGCAAAAACTGGAATGAAAATATTTGATCCTTTCGCAGGATATGGTACAGTAGGTATAGCTTCGAGAATTTATGGATATGACTATGAACTATGGGACTTAAATCCTATCATTGACGTTATACATAAAACCGCTACTCTTAAACCTTTTCCAATTGATCTTAATAGAATAATAATAAACATGAAAAATTCATCAAAAGAATTTATTCCCAATTGGTCAAATTTATATTATTGGTATCCTGAAGAATTTCTACCTACATTATTTAATGCATGGGGTTTTGTTCACTCTCTCCCCGAGAATATAAAATATTTCGTTCTGCTTCCATTGATAAAAGTTACTAAATATTTTTCTTATGATGACGAAAAAGTTCATAAGCTTTATAAGTCAAAATATTCAAAAAGAAAAATTGAAAATCTTTTAAAGGAAGACTGGAAAAATCAATTTTATTCAATGCTTGAAAAAGAAATATCTCTACTTTACAAAAAAATAGTCGAGTATAACACTCTTAAGCCTAAGGATGTTAATTATAAAATAAAAGCAGGCATAGACACTTTAGAAGAAGAGCTTGAATCAGAGATAAATATTCTAATCACATCTCCACCATATTTGCAAGCCCAGGAATATATAAGGTCTACAAAAATGGAGTTATTTTGGTTGGGTTATGATGAAAATTACATAAGAGAACTTAGTAAAAAAGAAATTCCATATAGAAAAGTAAAAAAAATTGAGATTTTCTCAGATAAATACTATAGATATAGAGAAAAAATAGAAGAAGAACATCTTAGAAACCTTTATGACCAATACTTCTATGCTATTTTAGATACTTTCACTAAATTAGGAAAAAATGTAACTGACTATATGTGTATATTTGTAGGTCCTGCAAAAATAAGAACACTTTCTATCCCTATCGATGAAATTATAATTGAACATTTAGTAAATTTTGGTTGGAAACACGAGATAACATTTGTGGATACTATTGTTTCACGAGTGATGTTCAAATCAAATATTAATCCTGCATCTGGCTTAAAAGATGATAGAATTTCTACAGAACATCTAATAATTTTAAGTAAAAAATAACTCCTATGATTTCTATTGACAATTTAAATTCACCAAAAAGGTTTAAAGAAAAAACGAGTACTCTTATTCTCCAATTACTGGAAGAAATAAGAAATAAATATCATATAGAGTTTAATATGGAAGAATTAGGTGACCTTATTTTATCTACATGTAGAAGTAATGACTTTTATGTAGTAAAAACTATCGGTAGAAAGAAATTTTTAGACCCTGAAATGCTTATAAATTGGATAGAGAAAAAATTAATACCTAATACTTTGGTTATTAACTTAGATGATCTAGAAGTTATCAAATTATTAATTTTCTGCCTTGAGATAACTTTTAGAATGTTTGAGGGAGGAACAAAAGCAACAATAACTCAAAAAGGTTTCAGAGAAAGAAGGAGAACTTTTGAAACAATCTTAGTAGATCAGTTTATAGGAAAATTAGGTGAAATTATGATAAAGAAATTTTTGGAAAGATTATTCCCAGTAAACATAGAATTAGATTGGGAAATATCAAAAGAAATCGAAAAATACAAAAATGATATCATTAATGCGGAAAAATATGTAAGCATAAAGACTTCTCCAGCTTTATCAGGAATATGGGCAGAAGCAGATATAGGATATGATTACGGTATTATGGTCAAATGTTCAATACCTTCAGGACCTATTTTACAGTTTTTTATTGAAGTATGTGGTTTCTCAAGATTATTAGATTTTGCATATGAAAGACTAACTTCCTACAACGATTTATTTAAATTTTATCTTGATAACCTGAAAGAAAGAATAAGATCTTATAAATGTGGAGAGATTAAAACATCCTTAAAAGGATTTATTTGTGGATACTTTAAAACTTCAGATTATGAACCTGTAGAAGAAGGCGAAAATTTACCATATTTAGGAAAAGTAAGAGAAAGAAGATATATAGTATCTATTAAAGATTTAAAATGGACGATTGATGATTGGAGAGATTTTTTAGAGGATAACAAGATTTTAAAATTAAAAAGGGAGAATTAATATGGTAAATTTTGATAATGAAGTTAAAATAAAGATTATTCTTGAATGTGCTATTTATACCCCTTCTGCCAGAAATAGCCAACCTTGGTTTTTTACGGTAATTAAAAATAAAGATCTTCAGAAGATGAGTTTATAAGAGAAAGAGCTAAAAAAGAATCTTTTAATGTTTTCCATCATGCCAATACAGTAATAATTGTCTCAGGTAAAAATGGAAATTCTTCTTCCGTTGACTTAGCTTCTGCAACTCAAAATATACTTCTTTCAAAAAAGTCCAAAGGTAGAAGAGTATATAAAAATATTGGGGATTCCAGAGGGATATAAACCTCTTTGGGCAGTAGCCTTGGAATACACAAATAAATATCCAGATAAAATCCCAGAAATAAAAATGGACGTTTTTAAAAAAGAACCGCTCAAATGGTTTCAGTATAAGAATATATCATTTTTAATGAAACCACAACTCCCATCAGGGGCTCTTTATTCTGCAATAAAGATGAACTTACTACAGGATTTAATTTGTTCTATTTATAAAAGACCTAATATTGGCACCACCGCACGGTTTATAATAGCAAAGAATGGGTTTCTTTTTGGTTTTAAAAAGAGATTTTATCGGCTTTTCAGACTTAAAATTTTATGTTAAAATTTCAAAATTTTTAAGGAGGAATGTGATTTTTATGTGTGTAGGATTTATAGGGTATGGAAGTATGGGAAGCATGCTTATTAAAAATTTTATATCTAAAAAAGCATTATATCCTAAGGACATTATTGTCTCTACAAGAACAAAAAGCAAGCTTGAAGATTTAAAGAAAGAATATCCAGAAATAAATATTGCTGAGAATAACATAGATTTGGCAAGTAAGTCAAAGTATATTTTTATATGTGTAAAGCAAAC
>Ga0207433_10003745_pt1 | contig 28800 bp, 29 predicted proteins | sample YelNatPaOPGAMG01_FD_187559 | JGI IMG/M metagenome (GOLD analysis project Ga0207433, IMG submission 187559) | Hot spring thermophilic microbial communities from Obsidian Pool, Yellowstone National Park, USA - OP-RAMG-01 (SPAdes) (version 3) | ecosystem: Environmental > Aquatic > Thermal springs... | reverse complement strand
CAAATTGCTGATGCTAGATGAACCTTCGCTTGGGCTGTCCCCTAAGCTTGCAGAAAGCATATTCACAGTTATTGAAAGAATTAATAACGAGGGCGTTACAATTTTATTAGTCGAACAAAATGTCTACCGTGCTTTAAAAGTATCCAAGATGGCATTTATACTTGAAAATGGCAGAATAGTACTTGAAGGCAAAGGGGAAGAGTTATTAGAAAATGAAGTTGTGAAAAAATCCTACTTGGGCCTGTAGAAGAATTTAGTATCTATCAAGTTTAAGACTAACCAGATGATTAATGCATTTAATTCTCCTCTTAGAGGTTTGCAGCCCTTTCCTAAGTTTATTAACTCATTCTAGCAGTAAACTTAGAAACACACAATATTCAAAATAATAGCACCTTGCTTTTCTAAGGCTTGACATCTGAAAATATATAACTAAAACAAGAAACCTTGATCCTCTCAGAAATTAGGCCACTTAGTTGATTTGACAAGTAAAAGATGGAATAAAAACCTTAACTCCCACGTTTAAATGGTTAAGAAATTTTTTAGAAAATTTTATATATCCTCCTGATTTAAAAAATAAAACGTGTCTAAAAATGGAAAAAAGATTATATGTTTTTAGTGACTTGTGTAATGGCTGTCGATTGTGTGAATTGATATGTTCATTTGTGGTATCGAGACAGTTCAACCCCAACAAGTCGTACATTAAAGTAGCTAAAATAGATGAGGAAGGACTTTCAATACCTATGATCAATTGCGATGGCAAAAGATGTATTGAAGCTGGATTAGTAATTCCGAAATGCGCAGAGCTATGCCCCACTGGCTGTATAGTTTTCACAGAGCTTGAAGACGCGGTACGGAAACAAGTGGAGTTAGTAAGGAAAAGAGTAGAGCAGCCTATATTTAAGGTAATAGCTCCATGGAAATGGCGCGCGCCTTGGCGTTCATGGGGGTGATAATGTGGTCATTAAGTGGTATGGTTGGAAAGGAAAAATTCTTCGCGTAGACTTATCACAAAAGAAAATATTTAAACAAGAACTCCCCGAAGATCTGGCTAAAAAATTCATTGGTTGTCGAGGGTTAATAACCAAAATTCTCTATGACGAAGTTAATCATAACATAGATCCTCTAGGACCAGATAACAAAATTATTTTTGGAACAGGACCACTAGATGGAACACCGGTAGGAGTTGGGAGATTCTCAGTCATAACAAAATCGACGAGAGGTTGCATGATAGAAGGCGGATTAGGCGGATTTTTTGGACCTGAGCTAAAATTTGCTGGATACGACGTTATAGTGATTCAAGGGAAAGCTGAAAAACCGGTGTATATTTGGATTAATGATGAAATCGTTGAGATTCGGGACGCATCTCATCTCTGGGGAAAAACCACAAAAGAGACGAATCTTACTCTAATGAAGGAACTTGGGGATCCGAATATTCAGGTATGTTGCATCGGTCCAGCTGGAGAGAACTTGGTACACGCAGCTACGATCATTGGTACAATGACTAGATCCGGAGGGAGAGGGGTCGGAACAATTATGGGAGCAAAAAAGCTGAAAGCGATAGCTGTAAGAGGTAATGGGGACGTTGAAGTAGCAAAGCCTAAGGAGTTTGAGAAAATGTATGATGTTTTCCTTGAAAACCTAGACATTAAAAGACCTGTGGATCCTTACATCGTGCCTTGGGCGCTTTGGGGTCCATGCTTTATATATAGGCTACATGACGAATTCGGAAATCTTCCAACTTTAAACACTCAACGGATGAATTACGAATTCGCCGACTTGTGTAGCGGCGAGGTATTGTTAAAAGAGTATGTAGTTAGAGGGAGAGGTTGCTTCTGCTGCCCGCTTCCTGCATGCGGTCGTTGGCTTGAAGTTAAACGTGGACCCTACGCTGGATTAAAGAGTGAAAATATCTGGCTAGGCGATCAAATCGCGTTTACTTCTATGGTAGGAATAGATTCTTTAGAAGTAGCTTTAAAAGCTAGAAATTTATGCAACGAGCTAGGGCTAGACGTATACCAAGTAGGTTACAGCACTGCTTGGGCTATGGAGTGTTATGAAAGAGGCATACTCACTAAAGAAGATACCGGGGGATTGAACCTTCACTTTGGCAATAGAGAAGCTTTTCTTGAACTTATTGAAAAGATACCTAAAAGAGAGGGCTTGGGAAAACTTTTGGCTGATGGAGTTGCAAAGGCTGCGGAAAAAATAGGAAGAGGATCAGAAAGATTCGCATTGACAATAAAGGGTCAAGAACTTGAAACGATGCCTCAGCGAAGCATGTATGTTGTTGCGCTCGGAGTAGCAACAAGCCCTAGCGGCCCTGATCATACAAGATGGTACCCGCCATATCCTGCAAAACCTGCTTTGGCAACTTCTGAAATTCTCGAAGAATTGCGAGAGTTAGGTATGTATATAGATTTTAAAACTGCGTTCGAAACGCGTAACCCACGAGGGAAAGGACAATTATTAAGATTCACGTCAATACGAGGGGCAATCGCAGAAAGTGTTCCTACTTGTATATTTCTTATTAGAGGCAGACTTCTCCTAGACTTCAAAATATGGCGAGACCTCCTCACAACTGGCACGGGTGTAGATTTTTCAACTAACGATCTAGTAGCCGCAGGAGAACGCATTCTTGCTATCGAGAGATGCTTTAATGCAAGAGAAGGCTTCAAAAGAGAACATGATATTCCTCCTCGAAGAATGCTTGAAGAACCTTTGCCTGAAAGGTATATCGGTCCAATTCGAATTGAAGACTGGAACTACATGCTGGATGAATATTATGAAGCCTGCGGATGGGATAAAGCGACTGGGATTCCAACAAGGAAGAAACTAGAGGAGTTAGGGCTCCAAAATGTTGCTGATGAAATGGAAAAGCTTGGATTGAGAGGTGTTAGAGATGCCTAAAGTCCAAGTTAAATATGCAGCTCACATATCTGTCGTAACCGGAAAGTTTAGCGAGTACATCGATGTTCAAGGAGAAACTATCAAAGACCTAATTCAACAGCTTGATAAAAAATATCCTGGGCTCAAAGAAATTTTCATCACTCCTACAGGCGAACTAACTGTTTCGACTTATATTTACCTAAGGAGAGTGGGGGAACCGACAGTATTCATCACAGACTTAAACACGCAACTTAAAGATAATGATGTTGTAACATTATGGTGATTAGGAAAACATGCGCGTGTGCTTCATAACCCTGCGCGCGCGATACATTATCTAATGTGTCAAGAAGCCTTTCATAATCAGGCCTTATATCTTTCAGTGTAGGTTTAGGTATTAACATGTATTTTGATCACACTTGGATTCAGCTTTATTGATTTTTCTATGCCTCTGATCTGGATTTTACGAAATCCACGCCTATTCTCTAGAGGAATTGTTATTGTGACATCTTTTAATATTTTAGCTTGACAAGCTAATCTATAACCAGACTCGATTTCCATTCTAGTCAAATGTTGCTTTTCAACTTCAGTTAACCCGCTTAAAGCTTCAGTATTCTTTACCATTACCCTACATTTTCCGCATAAACCCTCCCACCGCACTCAGACCTAATACCAATGCCTACCTCTATTGCTGCTTGAAAAATAGTGGTCCCAAAAGATATGCTAACTACCCTTCCCATGGGCTCAAATATAACTGTCACAACGTTTGCCAAATTGTAATCACCTCTAATTAACTAACTAAGCTAGATATGCATGTATGTACACAGACATTTCATAGCTGACCCATTTGCTTCTGGTAAATGTTTGGCTCCTACTATTCTAATAAGTATTATTGTTAATTAATATGGTAAATTAACAGAACAGAACGAAAAACTTAAAAAAACTTAAATGTAATAGACTAATGCCGTTTTCAAATTCAGTTGAAAAAGGGGGAACTAAGATGGCTACAACTATAAAGGTCGCAGAGAAGAAAGTTCAGCGTGAGTTGGTAAAAGTTGTAAAGGTGTTGAAAGACAAGGAAGGAAGAGAACTTAAAATAACTAACGCACTTGCAGGAAGAGCAACTTGGCTTGGGCCACCTCTCGGTACTCATAGAATGTTTTTTATAGCTATGGATCCCAGTATAGGTACCAAACATTGTCTGATGGCTCTTATGGTCATTCCACCGGGCAACGAAACATCATTACATGCACACATGCATGAAGAGGCATATTATGTAATAAAAGGAAGGGGAATAATGTACACCGACACGGGGGAAGAGTTTGAAGTCAAAGAAGGATATGCAACTTTCCAATCGCCAGGTGTATTGCATGCAATGAGAAATACCGGTTTGGAGGACTTGGTTGTCCTTTACATATGGGCGGGTCCAACAGTGCCAACATGGGAAGAAGCCATGAAGGGTGTTATAAAGACCGGTCAAGAAAAACATGACTTTGAAGTTCACCTCTAATTTCCTTTTTTTTAAAGATCAAGAAGGATGGGTTGATTTATGACTATTATTAGAAGTGTTGAAGCTATTCCCGTGAGCATACCATTAAAGAAGCCCTTTATCATATCCACAGGTGAGATGCGGACCCTTGATCATGTTATAGTAAAAGTTCATACAGATGAAGGTATTGTAGGTGTAGGAGAGGCCGCTCCTGTGCCATTTTTCTCGGAAGAAAGTCAAGAAGACGTTAAAGTCGCAATTGATAAATATATTTCACGGGTTATTATAGGAGAAGATATTTTTGATATAGAAAAAATTCTGGAAAAAATGGATAAAGTTGTACAGGGGCACTCTTATGCAAAGGCTGGAATTGAACTCGCACTTTGGGATGCTATGGGAAAAACTCTTGGAGTTCCCGTTCATAAACTACTTGGCGGAGTTTACAGAGAGAAACTTCCGGTTGTTTGGATAATTGGGATAGGGACTCCTGAGCAAATGGCGGCTGAAGCAAAAGAATACGTTGAGAAAGGATTCAATACAATAAAAGTTAAAATAGGTGTTGATCCTAAACAGGACATTAAAAATGTTGCCGCAGTAAGAGATGCTATTGGTGACGAGGCGCACATAAGGGTTGATGCTAATCAGGGTTATACAGCTGATATAGCTATAAAGACGCTGAAAAAGATGGAAAGATGTGATCTCGAGCTAATAGAGCAGCCGGTACCTCGATGGGATTTAAGCGGTATGGCAAGAGTATGTAAAGCTTTAGATACTCCGGTTATGGCGGATGAAAGTGTATTTACGCCTGAAGACGCGGTAAAAGTCGTAAAAATGGAGGCTGCGGATATAATTAACATTAAAATAATGAAGCCCGGAGGCTTATACAACGCCAAAAAAATAGCTTTTATCGCTGAATCTGCTGGTATCCCTTGTCTCGTTGGAAGTATGATCGAAATGGGTATTGGAACTGCTGCTAGTGCCCATTTTGCTTGCGCTACCAAAAATATACGATATCCATGTGAATTTATTGGGACAATGATGATTAAAGATGATATTCTAGATGCTCCTTATGTGCCTAGAAATGGACTTATAGAAATTCAGAGGAAACCGGGCTTCGGTATCAATTTAGATGAAGACAAAATGATGAAGTATACTACAAAAGCAAATTAGAGGGCTTTTCATGATCGATTTAAGCGTTGAGATTTGCGGCGTCACTTTCAAAAATCCCTTAATAGTCGCAGCGGGAACACCGACAAAGAACGCGAAGTATATGAAAAAGGCAATGGAGGCAGGGGCAGGAGGCGTTGTTGCCAAAACTATTACTCGGGAGCCCCTCCTTCAAAAGTATCCGAAACCGAGATTTACGATTCTGCATAAAAAGGGTTGGCCGTATATCTACTCAAATTATTCATGCGAATACTTCTCGACTTATAAACCTGAGGATTGGGTTAAGGAAATAAATGAGACTAAAAGGTTTGCCAATGAACATGGATGCACCTTAATAGGTAGTGTTGCAGGAAGAATGCCTGAAGAATGGGCTGAATTAGCACAAATGGTAGTGCAAGCTGGTGCGGACATAGTGGAATTAGACATGGGATGCCCACATCCGAAGGGGCTTGCTTATAAAACAGGTGGCGAAGTTGGGCAGGATCCAGAATTAGCTGCGTCAATTACTAAGCTTGTTAAGAAGGCCGTTGAGGTTCCAGTTTTTGTAAAGCTAACGCCTGAAGCAGTCGATGTTACACTTGTGGCTAAAAAAGTTGAAAAAGCAGGTGCTGATGGGGTCACTGCTATAAATAGGTATCCAGCTCTTGACATAGACGTTGAGACAGGTCGCCCTCTTCTACATTCATCGTTTGCAGGTGTAGGTGGTCCTTGGATGTTGCCAATAACACTTAAATGGATAGCAAAATTAGCTTCCACTATAAAGATTCCAATTTTGGCGACAAACGGGATAACATCTTGGAAAGATACTGTAAAATGCATAATGTGCGGCGCATCAGCTGTACAGATATGTACAGCCATAATGTACGGTGCTAAGGGATATAATGTAATAGGTGACATTATAAGTGGCGTAAAAAGCTACATGGAAGGAAAAGGATATTCGCGAATTGATGAGTTTAAAGGAAAGACACTTAGTCAGATAGTTCCTTTTGAATCTGTTGATCGTGAAACAAAGGTGTGGGCCATTGTTGCGAAGCAAAAATGTAATGGATGTGGTCTTTGCATAAATTGGTGCTTCTCTGATGCTGTTACAATTATTAAACTTGGTAATAAATCATACGCAAAAATAAATGCAGAAAAATGCGAAGGGTGTGGTCTTTGCGTTTCTTTGTGCCCGAAAAGTGCAATCGAAATGGAAGGCACACGTGTATACTTGGGAGATGAGACCAAAAATTGAAGAATGAGATAATTTTAGAAACAAACGTTGTGACCAAAAAATTTGGTGGATTAATAGCGCTTGAAGATGTGAGCATTAAAATAAGTAGAGGCTCCATTACAGGGCTGATAGGGCCAAACGGTGCCGGAAAAACGACTTTGTTTAACTGTATAACAGGAGTATATCGACCAGAAAAGGGATCTATAGTGTTTGAAGGTGAAGATATTACAGGCTTATCGCCGGAGGTTATCTGTCATAAAGGCATAGGAAGAACTTTTCAAGTGGTTCGTCCGTTGCACAATATGTCTGTGCTAGATAATGTAATAGTTTCCGTCTTTTATGGTAAAAAACGTCGCTTAAGCCTGAAGCAGGCGGAAGAGGAAGCCTTAAACATAATCGAGTTTGTAGAATTAAAGAGAAAAGAAAATGAATTTGCAAGAAATCTAACAGCGGCTGACATGAGGAGGCTCGAAGTGGCAAGGGCCCTCGCTACTAGACCTAAACTCCTCCTACTAGATGAACCTTTAGCTGGGTTAAACCCGAAAGAAACGGATGAAGCTCTAAAGCTGATTAAAAAAATCCGAGATGAAATGCGTGTCACAATTTTCTGGATCGAGCACGTTATGAGAGCCATAATGAGGGGTGCAGAAAGGATAATAGTTTTGAACGCAGGTAGAGTAATTGCAGAAGGCAAACCTGAGGAAGTTGCTATTAATAGTGAGGTCATTAAAGCATACCTTGGAGTAGAGTACAAAGAAGTAATAAGATGAGGGAGAGGTCGTGCTCAAAATTGAAAATTTAAATGTTTTCTATGGAAAGTCACAGGTGCTTTTCGATATAAGCCTTAAAGTAGAAAAAGGGGAAATAGTCTCCGTAATAGGAGCAAACAACGCAGGAAAATCCACCTTACTTAAAACCATAGTTGGTCTAGTTAAATCCTCATCTGGCTCCATATTTTTCATGGATAAACGTACAGATGGACTTCCCGCATATAAGATTACTGAGCTAGGGATATCCCTCGTTCCTGAACGGAGAAGGTTATTTGATCGCATGACCGTTCTGGAGAATCTTCAGCTCGGAGCCTACGTCAGGAGGGCAAGAAAAAACATGGAAAAGAATCTGCGAATGGCATTTGAACTTTTTCCGATACTAGAAGAAAGGAGAAATCAGTTAGCGGGCACATTAAGTGGCGGCGAGCAACAGATGCTTGCAATTGCACGCGGTTTAATGTCTGACCCCTTACTTTTAATGCTGGACGAACCATCCACAGGTCTTGCCCCAAAAATCGTCGATAAAATATTCAAAACAATAAAAGAAATCCAGCAGCATGGCATCTCCATTCTATTAGTTGAACAGAACGCGTTTATGTCTCTAAAAATTTCGGATCGCTCATATGTTATAGAGCAAGGTAAAATTTCGTTGGAAGGCAAGTCAGAAAAACTTTTAAATGATCCTAGAGTAAAAGCCGCATATATTGGCATATAGAGGCATGAGCAATGCTAGGCTTAATATTTCAAATCTTAATTAATGGGGCCTTACTTGGCTTCCTATATGCTTTATTATCTCTAGGTTTATCATTTTGCTTCGGGATCACGCGTGTGGCCAATTCATCCATAGCTGCTTTTACTATTTTATCATCTTTTTTCACTTACTGGATGCTTTATTACTATGGCATAGACCCACTTTTTTACTTACCCATGAACTTTATACTCTTTTTAATATTAGGCATATTAGTGTATAGAATAATTATTTATCGAGTCATAGGTACTCCTCTATTAATTCCATTTACAATAACCTACTTTTTGGCGTTTCTTTGCGAAAGTATTATGGTTTTGCTATGGAAAAATGACTATAGGTCGATAATCACGTCATATTCTTCAATTCCAATTAGGATAGGGGAACTCGCCATTCCATTTTCACGAGTGATAACAATGATTGTTTGTTTACTAAGCTTCGCTACATTCATATTCATAATAAAGTTTACATACACTGGTAAATGCTTCCGAGCAGTATGGCAGGATAGAGAGGCAGCACAGTTAATGGGTATAAATGTAAATCGCATTCTTATGCTTTCTTATGGTATCTCGACGGGACTAGCCGGTATAGCTGGAATACTATTTGGGTTAATATTTCCCTTTTATCCGTCCTTGCAGAGTGTATGGACTGGGAAATTATATGCCATTGTCGCACTCGGAGGAATGGGTAGTATTGAAGGTTCACTAATAGCTGGTTTGATTTTTGGAATTACTGAATCCAGCGTAGCCACATTAATTTCACCTATGTGGGGCTCAATTTTTGGATGGCTGGTTATGTTGCTCGTGTTATTAATGAAACCTACCGGGCTCTTTGGAGAGACGGTACAATGAAAACCATAGCAGTAAAATCTAAATCAACAAAGAAACTCTACTTTATTATCTTTTCAATGATTATTATTGGAGCAATAATTCCACTTTTCGTTAGCTCCTATGTTTCAGCTATGCTTATGCTAGTCTTCATGAATGTAATAATGGCTGAAAGCTATAATATAATTGGAGGGTTTACAGGCTACCCCACGTTTGGTCATGGTGTGAATTTTGGTATAGGCGCATACATTACTGCCCTACTCCTTAGAGACTTCGGATTTTCTCCACTTATTACTTTTCCATTAGCAGGACTCATCGCCGCACTTTTTTCGTTCGGAGTAGGATTTCCAATTTTAAGAGCGAGAGGCATATATTTCGCGATGGTCACAGTGTCCCTGAACTGGGTAATAGCATTAATTATTACGCTAACGCCCTATACAGGAGGCCCCACAGGCATTATAATTCCATATGCATTGAGAATTGAAATTTTAAATAGAATTGGATACGCTTTTTATTACGCACTATGTATAATTACAATCTTCATTTCGTATAAGATATCGCGGTCAAAATTAGGTTATGGATTATTCGCCATAAAAGAGGATGAAGATGCATGTAGGCTGCTTGGCGTACCGACCACAAAACTTAAGTTATATAGCTACGCAATAAGTTCATTCTTCGCAGGTGCTGTTGGAGGACTTTACCCATTCTTTTTCGGATACATTGACCCAACAGTTGTATTTGCAACTACATTATCTATAACCCCTATAGCGGCGGCATATTTAGGAGGAATTGGCACAATTTTTGGGCCAGTTTTAGGAGCTGTAATAATAACATTGCTTGCAGAAAACTTAAGATACTTATTTACGGTTTATGAAGGGCTACATATGCTTGTCACTTATATAATTACACTTATAATCTTACTTTATCGACGTGAGGGAATTCTTGGAGGATTTCGCAAAATCCGAGAAAGATGAAATGCATGAAAAAAATTTACGTGATTAACGATTTATGTAATGGGTGCATGCTATGTGCACTTCATTGCTCATTTATTCTTCATCGCGAGTATAATCCTTCAAAGTCCAAAATCAAAATTGTCAAGACTCATGGGCAAATCATTCCATTAATCGATTGCAATGGGAAAACATGCACAAAGAGAGGCGGTAATCCTAAGTGTGTAGAAGTCTGCCCAACTGGAGCGTTGATTTTTGCCACGAAAGCCTCCGCCTCCGAAATGATTAAGGAGTTTCTGCTTTTGAGGCGCAAGCAACCAATTTTTAAGGTAATTGCACCATGGAAATGGCCTTATAAATGGGCCCCTTGCGAGTGGGGATAAAAATGACCCGAAAATGGTTTGGGTGGAAAGGAAAGATTCTGAGAATAGATTTGTCAAAAAAGAAGATAAGCTATCAACAATTACCCGAAGAATGGTGTCGAAGGTTCATTGGTTGTAGAGGGATAAATTCAAAGTTATTATATGATGAGGTGCAGAGAAATACAGATCCGTTTCAGCCCGAAAACAAATTGATAATTGGCACAGGCCCTCTTGAGGGTACTCCATTAGGGATGGGAAGAATATCGGTAACGACGAAGTCACCACGCGGCACAATAGCGGAGGGGGGATTGGGGGAGATTTTGGTCCAGAATTGAAGTATGCAGGATATGACTGTGTAGTAATTGAGGGAAGAAGCGAAAGTCCCGTATACGTATGGATTGATGATTCTGTTGTGGAAATAAGAGATGCAACATTCCTTTGGGGTAAAACAATTCCTGAAACCGAAGAAATCATTAGAAATGAACTTGCTGATCAAAACATAAAAGTCTTGTGTATAGGGCCTGCCGGAGAGAATCTAGTACATTCTTCCCCTATCTTCAGTGGTGATCATGCTGGTGGTCGCGCTGGTTGCGGTGAGATTATGGGATTTAAAAGGTTAAAAGCTGTGGCGGTAAGAGGTACGCAAGGTGTTCAAGTTGCTGGTCCGGATGTTTTTGAAAAAAATTGTGATGAGGTACGCAAAACGCTTGATTTAAAGGAAGCAAAGGATCCTTGGATTATTTCGTTTAGTGTTTTTGGCTCATTAAGTGTTGTGAGAATTTTTAATGAATGTTATCAGCTACATAGCTTTAATTGTCAACGTCTTGAATGGGAAAAAGCGGAAAATCTAGTGGCAGAACTTTATTTAAAAGACTATGTAACGAAGCCAGAAGCTTGTTTTTGCTGTCCTTTTCCCTCTTGCGGTCAATTTTTTAGAATAAAAGAGGGTGAGTTTGCTGGAACCAAGGGTGCTAATATAAGAGCTGGGACTTGTATAGCGCTTGGCTCATTATTAGGAATAGACAACTTGCCAGCTGTTTTGAAGATGCAATCATTGTGTAATCAACTTGGTTTAGATTACTTTCATGTGGGGTACACAATTGCTTGGGCAATGGAATGTTACGAAAAAGGAATTTTGTCGGATAAAGACACTGGAGGAATTAAATTAAATTTTGGCGATTACAAAGCAGCAATTGAAGTTATTAAAATGATAGCTTATAGAACTGGATTCGGAAACATACTTGCAGAAGGAGCTCAAAAAGCTTCAAGAATTATTGGTAGAGGGTCAGAAAAATATGCTCTTACAGTAAAAGGACAAGAGCTTGAAACCATGCCACTTAGAACATTATATACTGCAGCGTTAGGTGTAGCAACAAGCGAGGTTGGACCTGATCACACCCGTTGGTACCCTCCCTATATACCAAACCCTGCTCTTATACCAAAAGGTTTTCTTAGAAAGATCGGAATAGACGCCGCAAATTTGGAAACGTTTAAGGCAACCTCAACAAAAAATAAGGGAGTTCTTCTCAAATTTCTTTCAGATCGAGCAGCAGTAATAGAAAGTTTACCAGGGTGCATATTTGTATGCGTGCGTGGAAGACTGGGTTTCGATTTTAAATTATGGGGTGAAGTGCTTACTTCGGCAACCGGCGTCGTTTTTAATGAAGAGGAGCTATTAAAATCGGGAGAAAGGATAGTAAACTTGGAAAGAAGCTTCAATGTCAGAGAAGGATTCAGGAGGTCTCATGATGTTTTACCTGGTAGAATATTAGAAGAAAATGTTCCAAACTCCATATATAAGGCGATTAGCCGAGAAGATTTCAATTGCATGCTTGACAGCTACTACGAGGCGCGCGGCTGGACACGTGACGGAGTTCCCACCGAAAAAAAGCTTAAAGAGCTGCAACTTGAAGAGGTAATCAACGATTTTAGAACCCTTAATATTTTGAGAGGTTGATGCGGTGAGAAAACTTGTTATAAAATATTGTACGCACATAGCTGTTTTCACAGGAAAATTAATTGAAACCATTGAAACAAAAGCTAAAACGGTAAAGGAGCTTATTACAGAGCTTAATGAAAAATATCCAGGTTTTAGGGAACTTTTCTTTATAAATGGAAAATTTAACGTAAGAACAATGATATATATTAAAAAGAAAGAGGCTTTCACTTTGCCAGTAATCGATCAGATGACAATGCTGAAAGATTTTGATGAAGTAATATTTATTTAGCTTATATTAACCTTTGCGTAATAATATGCAATTTTTCTACTCATTTTTCGTGTATATGTTATTTTGTTCATACGGAGATTCATGCTAAGACATCAGTACAAGAAAAAGTTTATAAGGATTCTAATCTAATCAGAAATACAAAAACCAAAACAGGTGATTGAATGTTGCTTTATACCTCTAGATATGGTATCACAAAACTTCAAGCGATTATCATAGCTGTAATAGTGATCGTCGGTGCGATAGTGGGCATTTTTACATATCAATTCATGACTCCTAAGGAGAAAGCTGAAGAAATTCTTATTGGAGCTGCTGTCTCTCAAACTGGAGTATACGCTGCTACGGGTTCTAAAGTTTTAAGAGGGTATCAACTTTGGGCAAAACTAGTTAATGAGAAAGGCGGCATACTCGGGCGTACTGTCAGGCTTATAACTTATGATGATAAGAGCGACCCATCCCTAACAAAGACATTATATGAACGCTTAATAACTGTTGACAAGGTTGACCTCATTCTTGGACCGTATTCAAGCGCATGTGCCCTCACAATGATTCCAGTAGCAGAACAATATGGTATGGTAACTATACAACCTACGAACAACGCACGCAAACTTTACGCTTCCGGATACGAATATCAGTTCTTAGCCCCATGCTCAGAAGGGCTCGCCGATCTACACAACTTTGAGCCCGTCATTAAACTTTTAGCCAGCCTACCCCAGGATATAAGGCCGAAAACAGTTGCCTTGGTTAATACGGCGGATGTCTATCCACAATCAGTGGCCGACGGCATACCCCCGTTATGCGAGAAGTACGGGTTCCAACTCGTATTCTCCGATAAAATAGAAAAAGGAACCACTGACGTTTCAGGAGTGGTGACCAGGGTTAAAAACTTAAACCCTGACGTGTTCATCGCTGTTGGATACGTTCCCGAAGAAACTCTTGTAGTAAAAACATGCAAAGAACTCGGCTTCAATCCAAAGGCGATGGTTATTGCTGTAGGAATGCAAAGCGCACCGCTAGACACCATTAAAACCTTGGGTGAAACCGCTAACTACGTAATGGGTCCAGCGTTTTATGACCCAAGACTTCCATTCGCATCTAACAAGGAATTTGTTGAAGCTTATCGCGCTGAGTATGGTGAGGATCCACAATTCGTGGATGCTGGGGGATATGCTGCATGCCAATTGTTGGAAGCAGCGATCGCTGGCACAGGAACTTACAAAGATCAGAACGCAATCAAGGAGTATCTGCTAACACACAAGATCTCAACAGTTTTTGGCATATGGGAAGTCGACAATGATCTCGCCTTGCAAGGAATCAAATATATTCCAAAAACAACAGTATATGCAGCCCAAATACTTAATGGAAAAGTTGAGCTAGTATATCCACCCGGAATAGCCACCGCAAACTTCGTATATCCCAAACCTCCATGGTGAAACGCCCCATTTCTCTTTTTTTTAAAAATTAGTTGCTTTTAAGTTATGATATAAACTTTTATATATGAAATCAAAGATAAAGCTGCAATTGAAGGTTGACATAATGCGCAAAATAAAACTTACCGTTAACGGAAGATTGTACGAATTAATGCTTGGATGTCATGTCCAGCCTTGGCACACATTAGCTTTCACTTTGAGGGAAAAATTAGGATTAACTGGTACCAAGATAGGGTGTGATAGGGGAGAATGCGGCGCGTGCACAGTTCTCATTGATGGCAAGCCAGCTTTAAGTTGTATGACTTTGACGGTTGAATGTGACGGCAAAACCATCGAAACTATCGAAGGTCTATCTGATCCTAAAACTGGGAGGCTCCACCCACTTCAAGAGTCTTTCATTGAAAACGGAGGTTTTCAGTGTGGATTTTGTACTCCAGGAGCGATTATGACGGCGAAGGCATTATTAGAAGAGAATCCGAATCCAACGCTTGAAGATGTAAGGGAAGCGATGTCCGGCAACTTGTGCAGGTGTACCGGTTATATTCCCATATTTAAGTCGATAATAAAGGCTTTGGAAAAAATGAGAGCTGGTAAGTAGATATGAGCTTCAACATTATAAAAACTGATGAGGCTGAACAGAAATATAGGGAGTGGAAAGTTTTAGGGAAACCTGTGCCATGTATAAATAGCTATTTAAAAGTCACCGGAGCAGCAAAGTTTGTAGATGATGTTATATTGCCAAACATGTTATACGGGAAAATACTTCGTAGCCCCTTTGCACATGCGAAAATCAAGATGATAGATGTGAGCAAGGCGGAAACTTTGCCAGGAGTGGCTGCTGTGGTAACTTACAAGGATATAGCCCACATGGGCATTATTCAAACCCCTCCAAGATTTATACTAACGGATAGAGTGCTTTATGTAGGTGACGTTGTGGCTGCTGTTGCTGCGGATGATGAGACAATTGCAGAGGAAGCCCTTGATCTCATTAAAGTGGAATACGAATCGCTTCCATTTTCCCTTACCCCTGAAGAGGCATCATCATTTCCTCCAATGCACCCAGAAGCCTCAACTGATAACATTGTAATAGGGGCGTGGTTTCCCTATCAGAGAAGCGTAGGTTCAGTGGAAAACGGATTTAAAGAGGCTCATATTATCACTGAAGTGGAGTTTAGAAAGCCCAACATAAAACATATGTTTTTGGAGAATTACGCAGCTGTGGCGGACTGGAGAGGCGACGAATTACACCTTTGGTCTCACCCGCAAGTAGGAGCCGCTACTTTTGCAATGCAGCTTGCATCAATCCTTAATATGCCAACGAATAAAATTCATGTTTATCAATGTTTTATAGGCGGCGGGTTTGGAGGCAAGCACGGAGAAGCCCCGATCAGAGTAGCTGTGTTAGCTGCGATGTTAGCTAAGAAATCCGGTAGACCTGTAAAAATTCGAACAAACATTCGTGAACATTTTGTTGAAGGTCATGTGTTAGATCCTGGGATCACCACTTTTAGATACAAGGTTGGAGCTGATAAGGCGGGAAAACTTAAGGCAATTGATGCACTAGTGCTGGCAGGGCAGGGTGAAAGATCGTCCAATGTTGGAATAGCGTATTGTGGAGATACCGTATTCAATACTTACCGCATACCAAATAGATCATTCAGAGCATATCCCTTTTATACCAACACACCTATGTCAGAAGCTCTTCGTGCATATGGTTCACAAGCAGGGGTGCCGCCTTTAGAGGCGGCGATGAACGAAATTGCAGAGTCCTTGGGGATGGATCCTGTAGATTTCATAATCAAAAATGGGTTGCAGGATGGCGATATAGTTACGCAATACCTTCACAACGACTTCCAACTTGCCGGCGGCGATCTCCCTAAACTGGTACAAAAGGCCGCTGAGGAATTTAAGTGGAAAGAGAAATGGAAGGGTTGGGGGGTGCCAACAGAAGTTTCAAGTTTCAGAAGGCGAGGAGTAGGTGTGGCTGTGGCAACACATACAGCATGGGGGTTACCTAGACCTAATATGGTAAAAGATACCGTGATAATTAAAATAAATTCAAATGACGGAACTGTGGAATGGGTGACTGACGGCAGGGATATGGGTTCAGGGTTTGATACAGTTGTTAGTCAAGTTATTGCGGAGATATTAGAGATTGACGTAAAAGATGTTGTGCATGCGCCGCCCTGCTCAGTTGGACAGCCAATTGGCGGTGATACGCGTGGAAGTAAAGCGCTTCAATCGACGGTTTTCGCTGCTTATAATGCAGCTCAGGATTTGAAACGAAAAATACTTGAGGGAGCATCCTCGGTTCTCAACGTAGACTCTAACAGGCTAATATTAGATCTCAAAGGTCTACGTGTTTACGTTAAGGATAATCCATCAAGCGCTGTAAAACTCTCGAAATTAGGGGAACTGTTTAGTGGCGTGTTGGTTGGAATAGGTTCATGTCCTTCTCATTATGGAGGACCTGAATCTTTCATGGACCCTGTAACCGGCAGAAGACTTGGCATGAAGGGTATGTTTTGTTCATTTGCGGAAGTTGAAGTAGACACTGAAACTGGACGATTAAATATTGTCAAACTTTTAATCGCAACCCAGTCCGGCATGATTTTGAACCCACTAATAGTTTACGGCCAAATTATCGGCGGGATAGTTCATGGTCTTGGTTGCATGTTGTGGGAGGGAATAGTATACTGTGAAAAAACAGGCGCGCCATTAAATGCGAGTTTTATAGATTATCCCATCCCTACAACCCTTGATGTGACTGAGAATCAGCTTGCCTCGGTTGTAATAGTTGACCCAAAACACGCAAGGCTTACGCCTTATATGGCCAAAGGTATTTCAGAGGGAGTCTTTGCTGCCATTTGGGGCTCTATTCATATGGCTGTTTATAATGCTATCGGTGTGAAGATAAGGGAATTTCCGTTAAGGCCTGAGAAAATATTGAAAGCTTTAGGAAAGGCTCAGTTTCCTAAAACAAAGGGGGTTGTGTGATGAAAAGATTTGAACACTTCAATGCTAAAACAGTTGATGATGCAATTTCGTTACTCGAGAAATATAATGGGGAGGCGATGGTCATTGCGGGCGGAACTGATTTAATCAGAATTTTAAAAGACGATGTTCTGCCTACATACCCTAAGGCTATTATTAATTTAAAGACTATACCTGGTTTAGATTATATTAAAGAGGAAAATGGAACATTGAAAATTGGCACTCTCACGAAGTTACATGACATCTCAACATCCTCCCTAGTGAAAACTAAGTATAGTTTGCTTGCAGAAGCTTGTCGTTCTGTTGGATCCCCTCAAATTCGGTACATGGGGACTATTGGCGGAAACTTGTGTCAGCATGTTCAATGCTGGTATTATAGGGCATCAAAATCTCTTGGGATAGCTTTTCGTTGTCTTCGAAAAGGTGGTAATGTTTGTTATGCCATTTCTGGTGACAATCGATTCCATTCTATTTTTGGAGGTAAGGGATGCGTGGCTGTATGTTCATCGGACGCTGCTGTAGCCTCGACAGCATTAGGTGGATCAGTAAAAGTTAAAGGGCCATCTGGCGAGAGAGTGATTCCAATTGATGATTTTTACACTAATATAGGTGCTAAACTTGAGATAGGTGATATAATTACGGAAATTCAAATTCCGGAACCTCAAGCGGATAGTAAACAAGTATGGATCAAGTTTAGGTTACGCAACTCTTTAGAATTTGCTATAGTCAGCGTTGCAGCGATGCTAAAGTTAAAAGCCGAAGATGCAATATGCGAAAATGCAAAAATATTGTTGGGGGCAGTAGCACCAACACCGAAAAGAGCAACGGAGGCAGAGGAAACCATAAAAGGTAGAGCCATAAACGAAAAAACAGCAGAGGAAGCGAGCAAAATGGCAGTAGCAAAAGCTATCCCTCTTAATCATAACGCCTACAAAATTGCCATAACAAAAAGCTTGGTGAAGAGGGCAATTTTAATGGCAAAAGAGCAGGCCAGCCTATGAGAAAATCGATAAGAATAAGGGTTAAGTATTTTCTCTTGCCCCGAGTCCTTCCAAAAATGGAAGAGGTAGATGTAGAAGTTCCAAGACTGGGTCATCTTATAGAAAAGCTAAAAGAACGATATGGTAAAGAACTATTAAAAGAGCTTTTAAGCCCATTAACTTCTAATACTGATTAACGGGAAGCCAGAGCACTACGTTGATGAGTTCCATGTTGAACTCAAGGACGGAGACGAAATTACTTTTCTACATGTAGTGGACGGAGGCTAGATAAAAACCGTATGACTTAATGAGCGGTCGTTGTCGCTTTGCTTCCTTTGACAAAAGTCTTCCAGGGCTTTAAAGCTGAAAGATATGGGAGTCAAAAGCTGTCTCGCTTAAATGAGATGTAGACGTTGTAACGTGTCGAAGACATTAAAGGACACGTCGAACAGTAACGAATTAAAACCCCAACCACGAAAATTAAATTTAAATATGTTGCTTTATATACTTTCTTGTGCTTTAATAACAGAGGGGTACACGCTATGAGTTTAGAAGTACAAGTTGGTGACTTGGTTTTTAAGAACCCAATAATTGTAGGATCGGCGGGATACGCTGAAGATGAAAACGGGATAAAAAGGTTTATAAAGCGGGGCTATGCAGGTGTTGTAACCAAATCCACATCAAAAGATCCTCTTTCCGGTGCTCCACCTCCACGAGTTTTTTGGTACGACCCTTACAGAAAGTTGTACCTTGACTGGGATGAAGCCCATCGAAATCCAGGTATCGAGAAAATGGCAGAACATATAAAAGCTTGCAAAAGCCTAGCAGACAAAGAAAATTGCCATATAATCGGAAGTATTAGCTGCAATACTATTGATGAAGGCGTATATGTTGCTACGAAGTTTTACGAAGCTGGTGTTAGTGCAATTGAGATAGATATGCAATGCCCTGCGATAGGTCCACACCTAGGACCAGAATATGCGACGAGAGGTGGATCTTACTGGGGTGATCCCGAACATCCAGAAAGAGCAGTAGAGCTCATTAAAGCGTTAAAATCCGCAGTTGACGTGCCGATATGGCCCAAAATAGCTACTATAAGCATATATTTGAATGGTGAAGTAATCGAGAAGAGCTCTAACCTGGATGCCTATAGCTATATGGGATACACATTTCCATTTTATCCGCTCGGTCTGGCTTTAGACCTTGATACTGGTCACCCAATATTTAATGGAAACACCCTGCTAAAGATTAAAAAAGGAGTAAAGTTTAAACCACATTTCCCCGGGGCTCTTCCTTTATTGCCCACAACTGTCCTTGCAACTGCTCTTCTGAAGAGAAAGCTTAAGACGCCACTGGTGCCGTCAGGTGGTATCATGAGAGGCTTTGACGTTATACAAGTTATGATGGCTGGTGGAAGTGCTGTAGAAATATGCACAGCAGTTTACAGGGATATAAATATCATCGAAAACATGCTTAGGGAGATAAGATGGTATATGAATAAAAGAGGTATAGATAGACTTAGCGAGATGGTCGGAATTTCAATTGAATATATTCCATTCGACCTCATGGAAATACCAATTCCGAGAACATAGAAGAGAGGAGTGGTTGAATTGCCTCGGCCAAAAATAAATGAGGATTTATGTTTTGGCTGTATGTGTTGCACCGTTGCTTGCCCAAGGGGGGTTCTGATAGAGCCGAGGATAGGAATGATACCACTTATTAAGACGCCTAAAGAGTGTACTGGGTGTAGACGCTGCGTAGATGAGTGTCCTCATAATGCAATCAAAATTCTCACCTATTGGATAGGGGAATAACATATGTATGGTTATGCGGGAAAAATTCTATATGTTAACCTATCAAAAAAGATCACAAAAACTCACGTATTGATAGAAGATGAAGCTAAAAAATACGTTGGTGGGTTGGGTTACGCTTTAAAACTATTGTATGATCATACAGAGCCTAAAAAAGACCCATTCGACCCTGAAAACATACTGATTTTCGCAACTGGTCCAATAAGCGGCGTAATGGCGCCTACAGGTTCAGGATGTGTTGTGGCATCTAAATCTCCACTAACTGGAGGATTAGGCGTCTCTGTAATGCAAGGATTCTTTGCACGTGAGCTAAAAAGGGCAGGGTATGACGCTATTATTATAGAAGGTAAAGCAAAAACTCCTATGTTTTTATGGATCAACGATGACTTTGTTCAACTGATGGATGCCAGAGGTTTATGGGGACTGTCTCCTGAAAGAACTGAGGAAGAAATTAGAAAGCAACTTAGCGACTACTCGATACGCGTCGCTGCAATTGGGTTGGCTGGTGAAAGATTAGTAAGATTTTCGTGTATAGTAAGTGATCAAACAAGAGTTGCGGGAAGAGGCGGCTTGGGCGCGGTAATGGGTGCGAAGAATTTGAAAGCTATTGCAGTTCATGGGACCTCAGATTTAAAGGTGGCAGATCCAAATTCCCTATTAGAGTTTTGTAAAGAATTTTTCATAAGAGCTAGAGGGTCAACGGCTGTAAAACATTACACAACCCACGGGAAACTTGCAGTATCAGTAAAAGATAGGTATCGTGTGACACTATTTGGTACCACTGCAAAATATCGCGATTTAGGAACAGTTGAAGATCTATTAATATACAACAATGCTGGGTGTCTACCTACAAGGAATTTTTCTGCTGCCAGTTTCGAAGAAATTGAGAAGATTAACGGTGAACACTTAAATAAATATTTCGTTGCAAAGGTTCAAGCTTGTTCCTCCTGTCCAATTGGTTGCGAACATATGGCTATCGTACCAGAAGGTCCCTATCAAGGTGCTGTTGCCCGCATAGAATATCAGACGATGTGGGCCTTCGGTCCGAATTGTGGGGTTAATAGACCAGACGCCATCATTAGAGCCATAGAATTATGTAATTTCTATGGTTTAGATGCGGTATCTACTGGCGGTGTCATTGCTTTTGCTATGGAGTGCTACGAAAAAGGAATAATCACTTACGACGATACTAATGGTTTAGATCTTAAATTTGGGAATTATGAAGCCATGCTTAAGCTTATAGATCTCATAGCTCGTAGAGAGGAGCTAGGCGATATTTTAGCTGAAGGTGTCAAGCGATCCGCAGAAAGGATAGGTAATGGATCAGAAACGGTGGCTAACCACATAAAAGGCCTTGAAATGTCTGGATACGATGTTAGAAGTCTAAAAACTGCAGCGCTGGGCTACGCTGTATCTTTCAAAGGGGCTGATCACAATACTCACTGGGCTCATGTTTTTGATCTGAATGAGGATGAAAACTGTTTCACCGTTCAAAAAGGCTGTGGGAAATTAGTCAAAGATATGGAAGATCTATTCGCAGTTATGGATTCACTTGTTGTTTGCAAGTTTACAATTAGCGTATATGATGGGTACGAGGATCTAGCAAAGCTTTATAACATTGTTACTGGATTTAACTTGAAAGCCGTTGACTTGAAAACAGCTGGGGAACGAATAAACAACCTTGCTAGATTATTTAATATACGGGAAGGCTTCACTCGTAAAGATGACGACCTTCCTCCAAAAATTTTCTCCACTCCTATTCCATCAGGGCCTTCAAAAGGAGCGTCGATCTCGAAAGAAGAATTAGATTTTATGCTCGATGAGTACTATGAAGTGCGCGGTTGGACCAGTGATGGAATCCCCTCTCCAGAAAAACTTAAAGAATTAGAACTCAAAATTTAGGGTCAAAGAAAATAATATTATGGATATGGAGGTAGATATACACATATGGAAACTAAGGATGCAAGTTTGGTAAAGTTTATGTTCATAGATGTGGATCCAAATAGATGTATAGGTTGTGGAATTTGCGAATTAGTTTGTTCATTAGAGAAAACTGGAAATAAAGCATTTAATCCAACGAAATCAAGGATTAGAGTTTTACGCATCCCTCCAGCGTTCAATTTTGCTATTTCTTGCAGGCTCTGTGAAGATCCACCGTGCGTAAGAGCATGTCCACGCGGAGCTTTGAGACAATCTGATGATGGTCTTATCATGGTTAATAAGGATAAATGTAATGGCTGCGGATGGTGTATTAAGGCCTGTAATTTCGGAAGCATCACTATAGATCCCGACGAGAAAATAGCTATAGTCTGCGATCTATGTAAGCAAAGAAAGGGAATAGGGGTTTTTCCGGGTCGTAAAATTGCTAACCAAGCATGTATAGAGTGGTGTCCAGAAGAAGCCATAGAATTGGTAAATCGAGAAAGACTTGCTCAAAAAGCCAGGGAATCAACACTTATTAAACTACTTAGTGGCTCTCGTAAACCTGAGTAAAGGCATATGCCCGACTAAATTTTGCGCGCGCGCACAAGTCAGCTCGATGGGGGGGATAAAATTTAATTATAACCTATGTCCCGAAACGCGAGTGCGACTTATATTAAGCGCGCGCTGGCAATGGGCACCACAATAGTTAATGGTTTAATAGTGAGATATTAGCCTTGTCTATAAGGAAAAAGACTAATTTTTACGTGTCACGGTAGCGTTATTCGTTTGTGAGCTCAATCCCAAGAGAACTCTGCTTCGCTTTCTCTATTTTGATTTCTGTCCGATGTATTTCTCAAAGTCTTCTTTAGTGTCGATATCTATAAGGACTTCCTCTGATCCTACTTCAACCACCCTCACGGTATCTCTATGCCTATTTACAACGGCTTTCAATCCATAAGTTTCCTCATTTATTTTCATTAACTCATTGAAAAGAGATTCATCAAAAAGTATGGGATGGCCTGTTTGGCCTTTATAGCCTGCTACTGTTATGGGGCTTTTAAACTTTTTGTAATCTTCGATAACCATGTTAATGGCTTCAGGGGTTATTAGTGCCACATCTCCGGGATGTATCAGCACAGCATCCGCATACACCATTACTGAACTAACGCCAACTTTAACTGAGGAACTTTGCCCAGTTCTAAAATCTTTATTAAATACGAATTTGCAGTTTACGCCTTTAAGGGCTTCCATGATTTTTTCAGCTTCATAGCCAACAACAACTATGGTCTCGTCGGCCTTTGAGGAAATAGCGCTTTTTATAACTTTTCCAATTAAGGTTTGGTTGTTTATCTTTTCAAGGAGCTTATTTCTACCGAATCTGGATGATAAGCCTGCTGCAAGTACAATTATGCAGATCAATTTAGACTTCCTACTTAACGGCAAATGGTCGGGAAAGGCCCTTGACAAGCTTAACGTTGACCATTTCGCCCTTTTTAACGATTTCCCTCCCTTCATCAATTATGATGAAGCCATCTGCCCTTACGACAATATTCAATAGTGATGAATCTCCTAATAATGGTTCCGCAGTGTACTCCTCTCCATCCCATGTCAATTTCACAAATCTAACCCTTTTGAAGGGTTTGAATTCCTTAACTGAGATATCCTGGGAAACTCTTGCCCTTAAGGTCCTTAAGGAATATAGTAGTGAAAGGCCCTGAATGTGGTTGATTATAGGCAGAAGGACAAAGTAAAAGCCTACAAGCATAGATTGAATGTGACCTGGCAGCATCACGATAGGTTGATGGTTGGCAAGAGCCATGCTTGTAACCCTACCCGGTTGTACTTTGATGCCGCGTAACACGACTTCTGATCCGAATTCTCTGACGGTTTCCCATGTTAGATCCTTATATCCCACAGAGGCTCCTCCAATGGTTGCCACCATATTCGCCTTTTTCAGTCCTTTCTTTAGGGCGTTTAGGATGCTTAATTTATCGTCTGGAAGCACACCCATATCAATCGGTATTCCACCAGCCTCTTCGATCAATATAGATAGCATTAAACCGTGGCTGTTGAACTTTTTAATGTCTACCTCATCAATCTTATTTGTTAATTCGTTGCCAATGGACAGAACTGCAACTTTTGGTTTCTTGAAAACTTTCACGCGCCACCTTTTAATATCAGCAAGAAGTTTGATGTCCTGTGCGCGTAAAATTTGTCCTCTTTTTAGGACGATTTCCCCAGATTTAATGTCAGATCCAGCTGGAGTAACGTTTTCATAGTTCTTTACTTTGCGTCTTATCTCGATCATTTCTCCTTTCTCTGCAACAGACTCTATGGGAACAACAGCATTTGTGCCCTTTGGAAGAGTGCAGCCTGTTGAAACATAGACAGCTTCGCCGCTGCGGATTTCTCCTTTATATTCCCTGTCTAGAAAACTCCTGCCAACAACCCTTAAAGTTAAAGGAGCCTGATTGATGTGTGTAGTATCTTCGGATTTTATAGCGTAGCCGTCGAAATGGGAAACATCAGCAGGTGGAATGTTAATCTCAGATATTATGTCTTCGGCTAAGACTCGATTATATGCATGAAAAATTGAGACATCCTCTGTTTCTGGTTTTATAACATCCAATGCCCTTTTTATTAATTGATGGGCTTCATCTAATGACATATATAAGAACCTTTTATTAGTCCACATGGCAACTCCTATGTAGGCTTTACATTTTAGCAGCTTAAGTCATGTGTGGCCGTCTCTTCTCCTTTATAATTTCTGCTAGAATGCTTATCGCTATTTCTTCCGGTGTCTGCGCGTTAATGTCTAATCCAACAGGTGCGTGTAAAATCTTGAGATCTTCATTGCTGATTCCCATCTCTTTAAGTCTCTTTATCATCATTGCCACTTTTGTCTTGCTGCCAAGTAACCCTATATAGGCAGGCTTCCTTTTGATGGCAATTTCTAATGCCAAATAATCATGTTCAGGTTCTCCATGGGCGATGATCACAAAATCATTAAAACCTATTTTTATCTTCTCTAATATTTGGTTGAAGTCGCCGGTTATTATTTCCTCGGCCATTGGGAAGCGTTCCCTATTTGCTAATTTATCGGTGTCGTTCACTACGGTCAGCCTATACCCTAACGTTTCTGCGATTTTTGCTATGGACAGGGCTACATGGCCTGCACCTATTAAAATTATTCTTATTTTGGGTTCCATCACGTCGATAAACATTGTTATTTCACCCCCACAAATTAACCCTGTTTTAATTATTTCCTCTTCTTCTCCTTTCCCGCCAAGGGAGAAAACCACTTTTTTTGGCTTCCCTTCTTTCATAGCCTTTAGGGCTTCATTGACCATAGATATCTCAAGATCCCCCCCGCCTATCGTTCCAATAACCTCACAGTCTTCGCTTACTGCCATCTTAGCCCCCACATCTCTTGGTCCTGATCCTTTTTTTTCGATGATGGTGCATAAAGCTACCATTTTGCCTTCTTCCAAGATCTTGACCATGGCCTTCAACACTTCTAAATCGGTTACCATAAGTTCCACTCGCTAATGCCCATTACCTTTATTTGGTGCTAGTTTTTATACTAAAATTTTTCCTACTGTTTCATATATTAAGCCTTCCAACAAGGTTTCCATTATTCGTTCAAGCCCTTCAATTGATTTATTTGGAGAAACAGTTGTGTTGAATGCGCGCAATCCCCCGTTTGCGAACGCCCATTCATCCCATTCATTCATAGAGGTAAAGGAAAGGTTTCTCCATCGCACCAAATCCTGAAGTTTCAACAAGTCATCCAACGCTTCAACCTTTCACAATTAAAATTAAGTGCATGTGCCCTACGCACCAGAAAGAAAGGTATTATGGCTTCGTGGCCAGGTGTTAATTGCGGCATATTTTTTCTCATGGTAAGCCTTTTTTTATAAACATCAATAGAAAATAACTTTCCAATAGAAAGTTCTTGCGCCTGCACGCAGTAAATGCCTTTTTTTAGGCTTAGCTATAAACCCGATAAATAGCGCGCATATTCCACCTAAAAATATTAAAGTTCCCAATGATGTATATGGATAATATTTGCGGATAACGTTTCCTAGCTTTTTTATATTGCCTGAAATTTTAATAGCATTTCTACCCTCATTCTTTACTTCAAGAAAGTCCGCGCCTATCCCGTTTATTGCAACTTTCTGGTTAAACATCTTATCGCTGCGGTCAAAAATTATATTAGTCCATATTTGTTCTCCTGTGGTTTCATTGAAAGATATATTTCCTATTCTAACTCTTACATTATCTGAAGCTGTTATGTTCAGTTCTAAAAACGTTCCATCCTTTGTTGAGGCCATAAACGCCCAGCCCGTAACATTTCCAGGATAAAGCACCGAAGGCGTTATGTGATCCCAAGCATCCAAAACAGTTTCTTCAAGACGAGTCTGCCAAATCCCAAATGAAAGAATCAAACCCGCCGTAAGAAACATAAATGCCAATATAATGAGAGATTTAATTAATTTCCACCCCTCCATAATGCTGATTAAAATATTTTTTTCCTTAATGATAAATATTTTTAAATGCATAACTCATTCAAAAAAGTGAGATTTAAAAAACAAACAAGCAAATGCCTCATTATCTAAAAATAAATATTAGTTTGTCGTCATAAAAATAGTTGGTTGAAGGGATAAACTAATGCCAGCAGAAGAAAAGTGCACTCACGAAAAAGTCGAGCTTTTAGGAGAACAGAAAGGCGAAAAAGGAACGAACAAATATGTCAGGTGTCAAAAGTGTGGAAACGTCTTAATACTGTCAGAAGAAGGTGTCCTATACGAGGTGCCGAAAACGGATAAGCAACGGTAAAATACGTGAAGGAAACTGCTCCTCTATTACTTTTTCAAGCGCATCTTTTGTTTAGTATCGGCAATGTTTTAAACGTTTGATTAAGTTTTACGCAAGAATGCAGTAATGTCTCGGACCTGCTCGAGAAATAGCTTGAGGAGCTAAGAGGCACTTGGGCATGGGCCACGAGGTCGGTGTTAAATGGCAACAGGGCGAAATCCAATTTAGGAACTGGAAACTCCTTGAAGAAGAGGTTGTGAGAAACTTCATTTTTATATACTCTCCAAGACCTAAAGCCAAAACGCTACAAACTACGACTTTGCGCGCTCCTAAACCAACATATAAAAGATAGAGACAACCAATAAACAAATTTATAGAATCTTGGAAGATATAGAGAGAGAAAGAGAATAGTAAGCGCAACAGCAAAACTATTCGCGAAAAGCGAAAATTGAAGTATGTCCCCGAGCCGGGGTCTCCTAGTCTGGTAGGGAGCAGGCCTGGAGACAAAACCGCTTAAAAGCCACTAAGCCTGTAGCCCGCAAGGGCTGCGTGGGTTCAAATCCCACCCCCGGCGCCTAAAAATGTGAAGGTGGTTGATGGTAGCATTGAAGAGGGATCTTCGCCTAACTTTGTTAGGTGTTGCTCACTCTTTGAATCATTCGCTTTTTGTTATTATCCCTCCGCTTTTAACTTTGATTATGGCTGATTTAGGTGTGGAAGAATCTGTCATAGGCACGGTTTCAATGGTAGCCTCTTTTATTTACGGTTTTGGAGCGTTGATAGGTGGACCTTTAGGTGATAGGATAGGTGAGGCTAAAACAATAGTCCTTTTCCTACTATTCTCCGGGTTTTCAACGTTCATAATGTTTGCGGCTATGGCTGCTAGGAGCATATACGGTTTTGCTTTAGCCCTTATTTTGATGGCTGTTGGGGCAAGCCTTTACCATCCTACGGCTAATTCGCTTATTTCAAAGGCTTTTACGGGTCGGGTTTCTGAATCCATGGGGCTTCATGGCGTTGGCGGAACATTGGGTGTTATGTTAACTCCTACAATAGCGTGGTTCATAGGCTCGGCTTACGGTTGGCCCTCTGCCTTTGCAGTTTTCGGCGTTTTGTGTTTATTGTTTGCTTTTCTTTTTGCAAAAATTTTTGGCTTAAGCAAGAACAAAAATAATAGAGGTTCTGGGAGCATAATTGGAGCCTTTAAAATTCGTGAGCTTTGGTTGCTGCTAATTTTCAATGTCATGATAGGGCTTTTCATGAAGGGAGTTGACCTATTTTTCCCGACGTACCTTCAGAAAAGCAGAGGTGTTGACCCAATGTGGGCTTCTATTGCTTACACGTTTATTTTGGCTTTCGGTGTTTTCGGCCAGTGGATTGGCGGCAAAACCGCAGACATGTATGGCTCTAAAAGGGTTTTAATTGCGGCTTCGGCAGGGGTTTGCGCTGGCTTATTCTCTTTGCTGCTTATTCCATTTTGCATTATTGGAATAACGGCTTTCATAATATTGTATGGAATCTTCTTTTATGCTCATCAGCCGGCATTAAATGCGTTGACCGGTTTTCTCTGCCTTGAAAATCAGCGAGGTGCTGTTTATGGTGTCTTCTTTTTCACGTCCTTTGGTGTGGGCTCAATTTCCCAGCCCATTTCAGGCTTTATAGCCCAAATTTACGGTTGGGATGCATCCTTTTACCTGCTTACGGCCTTTGCCTTGGCTGCTTTGCTTCTTTCGTTTAGACTTCCGGATAAGCAGGAAAAAAGTTAGCTGTTTTGCTATGAAGGCATGAACACTAACAGAATTCGGAAGGCTATTCCTCCGAGAAATAGGGCGAGGGCAATGTCTGTGAAAGTTATTGCCAGGGCTTTTTTCCATCCAAACTCTTTTATGAGTGCGGCGATTGTGGCTATGCATGGAATATAAATCATGACAACGAGTGAAAAAACTATCATTTGTACAGCTGCTAAATCTGCTAATTTCATGCCTTGCGGTAACAACGCGTTTTCAAGAAGGATTAGGGCTAACTCTTTACGCAGGACCCCAAATATTAGCGGGATTCCAGCCTCCGCCGGAAGTCCAAGCCAGCCGTTAATAAGGGGTTTTGCGCCGGCAACTATGTAGTTGATGAAGCCTGTAATGTTGAGGGCTGTTATTGTTAGGCTTCCAGCGACAATTATTGGGAAGGCTATGTAAACAAAATCTTTTGTTCTGCTC
>Ga0207433_10003740_pt1 | contig 28821 bp, 20 predicted proteins | sample YelNatPaOPGAMG01_FD_187559 | JGI IMG/M metagenome (GOLD analysis project Ga0207433, IMG submission 187559) | Hot spring thermophilic microbial communities from Obsidian Pool, Yellowstone National Park, USA - OP-RAMG-01 (SPAdes) (version 3) | ecosystem: Environmental > Aquatic > Thermal springs... | reverse complement strand
CGGTCGAGGGTGCGCAGGTCGTGCGCGGTGAACAGCGCCACCACGCGGTCGGCGTCCACCTCGGGCTTCACCGCCTGCAGCGCCAGTTTGCCCATCTCCACGCTCGACAGCCAGGTTTCGCGCAGCACCTGCTTCACCCCCAGCTCGCGCAGCCGCATGAGGTGGGTGCGGTTGCGCGCCCGCGCCAGCAGCGGCACGTCGGGGAAGTGGGTGCGCAGCAGCTCGGCGATTTTCAGGCTGGCCTCGACGTCGTCCACGGCGAGGACGAACAGCCGCGCGTCCTGCACATGCGCGGCGCGCAGCAGCGACAGCCGGGTGGCGTCGCCGTAGTAGATCTTGTTGCCGAACTGGCGCACGAAGTCCACCTGCTCGGCGCTGGCGTCGAGTGCGGTGAACGGCACGCCCTGCGCGTTGAGCAACCGGCCCACCACCTGACCCACCCGCCCGTACCCGGCGATGACCACCGGCTGCCCCGGCTCGTCGATGCGGCTGAACGGCGGCGCCTGCCGCTTGCGCGCCCAGGGCTGCAGCAGCCGGTCGTTGAGCATGAGCAGAAACGGCGCCAGTGCCATCGACACCGCCACCGCCACGGTCAGCAGCTCGGCGGTGCGGCCGTCGATCAGGCCGCCGCCGCGCGCACTGGCAAACAGCACAAAGGCGAACTCCCCGCCGCAGGCCAGCACCACAGCCAGCGGACGGCTTAGCGCATCGTCACCGCCGATCAGCCGCCGCCCGGCGTAAAGCGTGAGCGCCTTGAGCAGCAGAATGCCCGCGCCCAGCCCCAGCACCTGCAACGGCGCGGCCAGCACCAGCGGCAGCTGGATGCCCATGCCCACGGCGATGAAAAACAGCCCGAGCAGCAGGCTCTCGAACGGCTCGATCGCTGCCTCCAGTTCGTGGCGGAATTCCGAATCGGCCAGCAGCACCCCGGCGAGAAACGCCCCCAGCGACGCCGACAGCCCGACGCTGCTCAACCCCACGCCAATGCCCACCGCGCCGAGCAGCGCCGCGGCGGCGAACAGCTCGCGGTTGCCGCCGCCAAACCGCGCCACATAGCGGAACATGGTCGCCAGCACCGGCCGCCCAGCCAGCGCCACCAGCAGCAGCGCCCCCAGCGCCGGCCAGCCCGGCGCATGGCCGCCTGCGCCAGTGAGCGCGAGCAGCGCCAGAATGGGGATGACGCTGACGTCCTGGAACAGCAGGATGGCGAAGGTCTCGCGGCCGAAGCGCGTGGTCAGCTCGCGGCGCTCAGCCAGCAGCGGCAGGATGTACGCGGTGGACGACATCGCCAGCGCCACACCCACCAGCGCCGCCCCCGTCCACCCCAACCCCAGCGCCACGGCAATGCCCGCCGCAGGCAACGCCACCCCCGCCATCTGCAGTGTGCCCAGCCCGAACACCTGCCGCCGCAGCGCCCACAGGCGGCTGGGCTGCAACTCCAGGCCAATGAGGAACATCAGCAGCGTCACCCCCAACTCGGCCGTGTGCAGCACCGACTCCGGCCGGCTCACAACCCCCAGACCAAACGGCCCCACGGCAACCCCCGCCACCAGATACCCGAGCACCGAGCCCAGGCCCAGACGTTTGAACAACGGCACCAGCAACACGCTGGCGGCCAACAGGGTGAGCAGGGCGGTGGCGGACATGCCGCGATGGTAGGGCGGGGCGAGGGGTGTGGCGTGGGAGGCGTCACGCCTTGAAAGGGAAGGGTGGAAGTGTCGATCGACGCGCGGCGGCAGCGCTTGGCAACCAGCTTCCGGCCGTACTCAACCGAAGTGGTTGATGCCATACTCGACTATCCCGACGTGACTGGCGCGGGGTGTTCTGCAAACGACACGGATGGGCCCATTTTCGTTTGCCACAGATTATGGATTTAAGGCCGTGATGAATGGGGTAAATTCTAAAAAAGCTAGATATAAACCCAAACGTGGAATTAACAATCCCGAAAATTTTATAATGTCGACCACGATTTTAATCTAGCAAAATTAAAATGGACCAAGCTCGTCGCCAGAAAATCCAGCTAATTTTCCAATAATATATTCTAAACTCCAGGATGGGTCGATAAAACTTACAGAAGTGCATTTCCCTTCTTTCAAGTCGAACACGTGATTTTTTAATTCTCTCATATCTTCTGTTGGGCACAGTATGATATACGTATTTGGCAGGTAAAAATCTCCTACGTGCCTCCACTCACGCTCCCACCAAAATTCTTTTTTATAACCTCTTATTCTTCCTCCAGCGTCAGTCTCTCCGGCGCCCATTTGTTCAACAAAAGGAGAAATTTTTGAAATATCTGATTTATCAAATTCACCCGCCTCGATGGCAATATCAACCATATTATTTAGTGGATTTGTAAGCCAAAAGTGCCCGGGTGTTATATCGACATACCAAACAGGATTTACCCCCATTTTTCTGCATTGTTTTCGTGTAAACGCCAATCCGTAAGGCTCGAATTTGCAGCCACGATTCTCAATTTCACCAGTTAGCAAAGATAGGTGCTCCATGGGGGTCTCAGTAAAACAAACAACCTTCTGACTTTCAGTGCTCAACCTCTTATCCTGAAGTTTTTTTGCCGCTATTCCGTAAGGGGAGCCAGCAATAATTTTATCATCTGAAATTATCTGTTTTAGAACATCCTTTGCTGACTTATCATTCGCGGATCTGGTTAAATGAACAAGAAACGTACTCAAATCGGTTCGACTAGAAAGCAGGTCTTCAATTTTCATACCAATTTTTCCACTAAAATTTGACAGAAGAATCTAGGTCCGGTCTAGATTCGTTGCATCTTGATCGGTTTCTCTTCCACGAATCCAAATCTTACCGGGTTGCTTTTATTTGCCCCGCAGCCACAGGCAAGATTTTCCCCGTGCCGCCTCACCCGCGCGAGACGGGGTGTAGAGTTCGCCGCTGGACCGGGCCTGCGGCTGTGGTGATGGCGTCGTGCAGCGGGCGCAGCAGGCCGGCGGCGAACAGGGCTTCGGCGACGACGAACATCGGGCCGACGAGCAGGCCGCGCAGGTCGTCGAAAAACGCGGGTTTGCGGCCTTCCCACACGTGGCCGATGGTCTGCAGCACCCAGCCGACGACAAAACTGCCCAGCCCCCAGGCCAGCCACGGGCCGGTGTTCAGCGCCGCCAGCGGCTGGGCGATGGCGATGATCGCCGCAAGCGCGCCCAGGGTCGGCAGCGTGACTGCAGGGCAGCGCAGCCGCAGGTACCACACCGCCGCCAGCGCCCAGAGCAACCACGCGGCGGTCAGCGGGGTCACACCCAGGGACAGGCGCCCGAGCAGCACCGCAACGCCGAACACGATCAGCGGGATGCCGACAAAGTGGGTGGCGATGTTGCGCGGGTCGCGGTGGTAGCGGGCGTAGTTGATCAGCTGGAAGGTGGCGGGGTTCATGGCACGAAGGCGGTGGGTTAAGCGGGAGACGCATCCGGCGGCGGTGGGGACGGAGGAGGGCGAATCTGACGGTCTGATGGTCGCGCCAACGGCCCGCGCGCGGGCAGCGGGATAACACGAAGGCGCTGCCCGCCGCGATCAGGCCCGCAGGCACTTGCCCTGCGCGGCAAGCTCGGCAAAGTCGTGGGCAAGCGTGTCGAGCACGAGGCGCACCGCGGGGCGCAGCGCGTGGCGGCTGGGCAGCGCGGCTTGGATGCGCCCGGCCGGCGGCGCCCAGTCGGGCAGCACGCGCTGCAGCTCGCCGGTGTGCAGCGGCTCGTGCGCGGCCAGCAGCGGCACGGCGGCGATGCCCACGCCGGCCAGCGCGGCGCGCAGCAGCGCATCCATGTCATCGACGATCAGGCGCGGGCGATGCGGCACGCGCTCGACCGCGTCGCCCGGGCCGTGCAGCGTCCATGCCGATTCCTCGCGCGAGTTGCCCAGCCCCAGGCTGGGCAGGCGCTGCAGGTCGGCCGGGCAGGTCGGCGGCGCAGCGTTGGCGAGCAGGGCGGGAGCAGCGACCAGCACATGCGGGCTGATCGCCAGGGCGCGCACGACTTCTTCGGCCGGCAGCGGCGCGTCTGCCGCGCGCACGCGCAGCGCGAGGTCGACGCCGTCCTGCCACACGTCGACGTTGCGGTTGGTCGCCTCGATCTGCAGGGTCAGCTCCGGCCAGGCGTTGAGCAGCCGGGCGATCATTGCATCGACCGCGTGATGCAGCAGCGCCGGCGGACAGCTCAGCCGCACGATGCCGCGCGGCTGCTGATGCGGTGTGGCGACGGCGTGCGCGGCCTGCGCCTCGGCGAGCATGGCCTGGGCGTGGCGCAGCACGGCCTGCCCGGTTTCGGTGAGGGCAAAGCGGCGGCTGGTGCGGTGGATCAGCCGCACGCCAAGCTGGCGCTCCAGCGCGGCCACGCGCCGGCTCAGCCGCGAACGCGGGGTGCCCAGCGCGCGCTCGGCCGCAGCGTAGCCGCCGTGCTCGGAGACCGCGGCGAATGCGGCGAGGTCGTTGAGATCGTTCATCGGCGGGTCCGTCGTTCTGGAAATGCAACGATGCAACGCATTTTCGCCGTCTTTTGTTCGCATCGTTGCAGACGCATTATTCCGAGCATCGCTGCCGCACCGGCGGCGCTTTCGCAACGGAGGAATGCCATGTCTGCCAAAACTCTGCTCAGCCTGCGCCACGCGCCCGACCGGCATTGGGTCGGCGACGGCTTTCCGGTGCACGGCCTGTTCGGCTACAGCGGCGCCGAGGTGGCGCAGCGCAGCCCGTTTTTGTTGCTGGACTACGCCCCGCCGTACGACTTTGCGCCGATCGAGCAGGGGCGGCGCGGCGTCGGCGCGCACCCGCACCGCGGTTTCGAGACCGTGACCATCGTCTATTCCGGCGAGGTCGAGCACCGCGACTCCACCGGCGCCGGCGGGGTGATCGGCCCCGGCGAGGTGCAGTGGATGACCGCGGGCGCCGGACTGCTGCACGAGGAATTCCACACCCCGGCGTTTTCGCGCCGCGGCGGGACGTTCGAGGTGGCGCAGCTCTGGGTGAACCTGCCGGCCGCCGACAAAATGACCCCGCCGCGCTATCAGGCGATCAGCCGCGGGCAGATTCCCGAAGTCGCGCTGCCGAGTGGCGGCGGGCAGGTGCGGGTGATCGCCGGGGAGTTCGCTGGCACGCGCGGGCCGGCCTCGACACACACGCCGATGAATGTGTGGGACGTGCGGCTGACCGCAGGCGCATCGGTCGACCTGTCGCAGCCCGATGGCTGGAACACCTTGGTGGTGGTGCTCAGCGGTGCGGTGCGGCTGGGCGGCGGGGAGGAAGTCGGCGCGGCGCAGGTCGCCACACTGTCGGCAGAAGGCAGCGAGGTGAGGCTGCAGGCATTGGCCGACACCAAGCTGCTGCTGCTGGCGGGGGAGCCGATCGACGAGCCGGTGGTCGGCTACGGGCCGTTTGTGATGAACACCGAGCAGCAGATCCGCCAGGCGATGCTGGACTTCAACGCCGGGCGGTTCGGGCAGATGCCCTGAGCCGCAAAGCGTGCTTCGCACCGGCTCCCGGGGGAGCGTGACGCCTACCGTGCCGCCGACGCCCCCGGCAGCGGCCCGATCGCCGGGCGGTCGTCCTCCCCCCATCCACCTCCCAGCGCCTGGATCAGCGCCACACTCGCTGCATACCGGCGGTTGAGCAGGGTGAGCTGCGCGTTGCGCGCGCTGGTCAGGGTGGTCTGCGCGGTGATGACGTTCAGATAGGGCGCGGTGCCGGCCTTGTACTGGTTCTGCGCCAGCCGCAGCGACACCTCGGCAGCCTCCACCACCGCCGCCTGCTGCTGCGCCTCCTGCGCCAGGATGCGCTGCGCAGCGAGGTTGTTTTCCACCTGCTGCAGCGCCGTCAGCACGCTTTGGCGGTAGGTGGCCACGGTCTGGCGGTAGGCCGCCTTACTGCTTTCCACCTGGGCGCGGCGCAGCCCGCCGTCGAACAGCGTGGCCGCGAGTTGCGGGCCGAGCGACCAGAACAGCGACGGCGCGGAAAACAGCCCGGCCAGCTGGCCCGCCTGGCTGCCGCCCTGCGCCGAGAGCGTGAGGTTGGGGAACCACGCGGTCTGCGCCACGCCGATCTGCGCGTTGGCTGCCGCCACCTGCGCCTGCGCCGCAGCCAGATCGGGGCGGCGTTGCAGCAGCTGCGCCGGGATGCCGGCGGGAATGTCCGGCACGGCGGGCAGCACCCCGGTGTCGGGCAGGGTGAACGCTGCCGGCGCCTGGCCGACGAGCACGGCGATGGCGTTCTGCAGCTGCGCGCGGGTCACGCCCAGATCGGTCAGGCTGGTCTGCGCCTGCAGCAGCTGGGTGCGCGCCTGCGCCACGTCGGCAGCGGTGTCCACCCCGGCCTTGTAGCGGTTTTCGGTGAGCTGCAGCGCGCGTTCGTAGGCCGCCACGGTGTCGCGCGCGAGCCGGATCTGCGCGTCCACGGTACGCAATTGCAGATAGCTGCTGGCCAGCGTGGCCTGCAGGCTGAGCTGGGTGTTGGCCAGGGTGGCGGCGCTGGCGGCGGCGGTGGCCTGCCCGGCCTGCACCTGCAGCCGCACCCTGCCCCACAGATCGGGCTCCCAGCTTGCGCCCAGCGAGACGCTGAGGTTGTTGCCTACGGCGCCGCTGCCCGCCGTGCGTGCGCGGCTGGCCGCGGCCCCGGCGGTGACTGCGGGATAGTAGGCCGCCTGCGCCTGGGCGACTGCGGCCTGCGCCTGCTCATAGGCGGCGAGCTGCGCGGCCAGGCTCTGGTTGTGCTGCGCCACCTGGTTTTCCAGGCCGGCCAGCACCGGGTCGTCGAACACGCTCCACCACGCGCCGCGCGGTGTGGCCGCCAGCGCCTGCGCCGGGGCCCAGTCGCCCTGCGCCTGGGCGTAGCTTGCGGGCAGGGCGATGGTCACGGCCGGCTCGGGCGGGTTGGCGGCGCAGGCGGCCAGCAGCAGCGCCAGCGGCGCGGCGAACAACAGGCGGGACGGGACGGTCGGGTTCATGGCGGTCAGGCCGGGGTATCGACGGCAGCAGCCCGCCGGCCGTGGCCGAAACGGCGCAGCGTCCAGCGGCGCAGGCGGTCGAGTTCGAGGTAGATCACCGGTGTGGTGTAGAGGGTGAGCGCCTGGCTGACGATCAGGCCGCCGGCGATGGAAATGCCCAGCGGCTGGCGCAGCTCGGCGCCGTTGCCAGTGATGAACGCCAGCGGCAGCGCCGTGCCCAGCGCGGCCAGCGTGGTCATCAGAATGGGCCGCAGCCGCAGCGTGGCCGCCTGGTAGATCGCCTCGCGCGGGTCGGCGCCCTGCTCGCGCTCGGCGGCCAGGGCGAAATCGACCATCAGGATGGCGTTCTTTTTCACGATGCCGATGAGCAGGAACACGCCGATGAGGGCGATGATGGAAAACTCGGTGTGCGTGAGCTGCAGCGCCAGCAGCGCGCCCAGCCCGGCGGGCGGCAGGGTGGAGAGGATGGTCAGCGGGTGCAGCGTGCTCTCGTACAGCATGCCCAGCACGATGTAGATGGCGAAAATCGCCGCCATGATGAACAGCGGCTCGTTTTTCAGCGTATCGGCGAACAGTTGCGCCGTGCCCTGAAAGCCGCCGCGGATGTCCGACGGCAGGCCGATGGCGGCCATCGCCTCGTCGATCCGCCCCTGGATGGTGCCCAGCGACACGCCTTTGTCCAGGTTGAACGAAATGGTCGAGGCGACGAACAGCCCCTGGTGGTTGACCGCCAGCGGCGTGTTGGTGAGCTCGACGTGCGCCAACGCCGACAGCGGCACGCGCTGGCCGTTGGCGGCGAGCAGATAAATGTCGCCCAGCGCCTGCGCGTCGTTCTGGTAGGGCTGCGCCGCCTCCATGACCACGCGGTACTGGTTCAGCGGGGCGTAGATGGTCGACACCAGCCGCTGGCCGAAGGCGTCGTTGAGCGTCTGGTCGATGGCCGACACGGCAATGCCGTAGCGCGCCGCCGCGGCGCGGTCGATTTTGAGCGAGAGTTGCAGGCCGCTGGCCTGCTGGTCGGAGTTGACGTCGTTCATCCCCGGGATCCGCTTGAACGCCGCCAGCACCTTGGGCTCCCATTCGCGCAGCAGGTTGAGGTCGCTGGCCTGCAAGGTGTATTCGTACAACGCTGCGCTCGGCCTGCCGCCGGCGCGGATGTCCTGCACCGGGAACATGAAGGTTTGCGCCCCGGGCACGCGCGACAGCGCGCGGCGCAGCTGCACGATCAGCGTCTGCACCCCCGGTCGCTGGTTGACGGGTTTGAGCTGCATGAACATGAACGCGCTGTTGGTCGTGCCGCCGCCGGTGAACGCCACCACGTTCTGCACCCCCTCGTTGCGCCGCACGATGGCGACGATCTGCTGCAGTTTCTTGCTCATTTCCTGAAACGAAACCGACTGGTCGGCCTGCACCGAAGCCACCAGCAGACCGGTGTCCTGCGTCGGGAAAAACCCCTTGGGCACGATTCTGAACAGCGCCACCGTCAGCCCGATGGTGGCAAAAAACACCGCCAGCATCAGCAGCGGGTGCTGCAGCGCCCAGCGCAGGCTGCGGCCGTAACCGCGGTGCACGGCGTTCCAGCCGCGCGCAAGCCGCGAGCCGCCACCTGCGGCGGCCGGCTGCGGTGCGCGCTTCAGCCAGCGCGACGCCAGCATCGGCGTCACCGACAGCGACACCAGCAGCGAAATGCCGATGGCCACCGACAGCGTCATGGCGAATTCGTGGAACAGCCGGCCGACGATGCCGCCCATGAACAGCACCGGCAGGAACACCGCCACCAGCGAAATGCTCATCGATAGCACGGTGAACCCGACCTCGCGCGCGCCTTTGAGCGCCGCTTCCAGCGGGCTGAGCCCCGCCTCCACGTGGCGCATGATGTTTTCCAGCACGACGATGGCGTCGTCGACGACGAAGCCGGTGGCGACGATCAGCGCCATCAACGACAGATTGTCGAGCGAGTAGTCGAGCAGCCACATCGCGGCAAAAGTGCCCACCAGCGACAGCGGCACGGCCAGCGCCGGAATGAGGGTGGCGCGCCAGTCGCGCAAGAATAGCCAGACCACGCCGGTGACCAGCAGCACGGCCAGAATCAGGGTGTTTTCCACCTCCTTGAGCGAAGCGCGGATGGTGGTGGTGCGGTCGGACATGAGCGTGACCTTGATCGCCGCCGGGATCGACGCTTCGAGCTGCGGCAGCGCCGCCTTCACCCCCTCGACGGCGTCGATGATGTTGGCGCCGGGCTGGCGGTAGATGATGAGCTGCACCGACGGCTGGCCGTTGGCCAGTCCCATGTTGCGGTCGTTCTGCAGCCCTTCGCTGACCGTGGCGATCTGGTCCAGGCGGATCGGCGCGCCGTTTTTGTAGCCGACGACGATGCGCTGATACTGCTGCGGCGTGGACATCTGGTCGTTCGCCCCGACCTGCCAGCGATGCGCGCCGCTGTCGATCGCCCCCTTGGGTGTGTCGACGTTGGCCGTGGCGATGGCCTGACGCACCTGTTCCAGGCTCAGCCCCATGCCGTTGACCCGCGGCAGGTCCAGTTCCACGCGCACCGCAGGCAGTGCCGCACCCCCCACCGTCACCGAGCCGATGCCGGGAATCTGCGAGATTTTCTGCGCCAGGATGGTCGAGCCGGCGTCGAACATCTGCCCGCGCGACAGGGTCTTGGAGGTCAGCGACAGAATCATGATCGGCGCGTCGGCCGGGTTGACCTTTTTGTACGTCGGATTGCCCGTCAGCCCGCTGGGCAGCAGCGGCATGGCGGCGTTGATCGCCGCCTGCACCTGCCGCGCGGCGTCGTTGATGTCCTTGGACAGATCGAACTGCAGGATGACGCGGGTGGAGCCCAGCGTGCTGCTCGACGTCATCTGCGTGATGCCGGCAATCGTGCCCAGGCTGCGCTCCAGCGGCGTGGCCACGGTGGCGGCCATCACCTCCGGGCTGGCGCCGGCCATATTCGCCGTGACGGTGATGGTGGGAAAGTCCACTTGCGGCAGCGGCGCCACCGGCAGCAGGCGAAACGCGATCAGCCCGGCGAGCATCACCGCCAGCGCCAGCAGGCTGGTGGCGACCGGGCGGCGGATGAACAGCGCCGACGGGTTCACCGCCCGCCCTCCTCCGTCCCGCCGGCCGCAGCCGCGGCGTCGCGCGGTGAAACCCGCTGGCCGCGGCCACGCCGCGCCGCCACCGCCGCGGCCAGGCGGTCGAACGTCAGATAGATCACCGGCGTGGTGAACAGCGTGAGCAGCTGCGACAACAGCAGGCCGCCGATGATGGCAATGCCCAGCGGCTGGCGCAGCTCCGCGCCCATCCCCGTGCCCAGCGCCAGCGGCACGGCGCCGAACAGCGCGGCAAACGTGGTCATCAAGATCGGCCGCAGCCGCAGGTGCGCTGCCTGCAGCATCGCCTCCTGCGCCGGCAGCCCCTGCCGGCGCTGCGCCTCCAGGGCGAAATCGACGAGCAGAATCGCGTTTTTCTGCACGATGCCGATGAGCAGGATGATGCCGATGATGGCGATGACGGTGAGCTCGTGCCCGGTAGCCATCAGCGCCAGCAGCGCGCCGATGCCCGCCGACGGCAGCGTGGACAAAATGGTCACCGGGTGGATATAGCTCTCATACAGCACGCCGAGCACGATGTACATCGTCGCCACTGCGGCCAGCAGCAGCCAGAGCTGGTTGCTCAGCGCCGCGCGGAACGCGCTGGCCGCGCCCTGGAAGGCAATGGTCACCGCCGCGGGCAGCTGCGCCTGCCGTGCCGCTTGGTCGATGGCGTTGACCGCGTTTTCCAGCGACACCCCCGGGGCGAGCTGGAACGAAATCAGCGCCGCGGGGAACTGCCCGAGGTGGTCGATGGCCAGCGGCGTGGGCCGCGGCACGATACGTGCGATGCTCGACAGCGGCACCATCTGCCCGCTGCTGCCGGTGAGGTAGATGGCGTCGAACGCCGCCAGGCTGCCGCCAGCCGCCGGGGCGGATGCCGCACCGGCCGGTACCGCGCCCGGATGGTCCACGCCGAGCACCACGCGGTACTGCGCCGACTGGGTGAAAATGGTCGATACCAGCCGCTGGCCGAAGGCGTTGTACAGCGCGCTGTCGATCGCGCTCATCGTCACCCCCAGTCGTGAGGCGGCGTTGCGGTCGACGTCCACATACGCCTGCAAGCCCTGATCCTGCAAATCGCTGGTCACCCCGGCGAGTTGCGGCAGCGCGCGCAGCCGCTGCATCAGCGCGGCGTTGGCGCTGGCGAGCTGCGCCGCGCTGGTGGCGGCCAGGCTGAACTGGTAGGGGTAGCGGCTGGCGATGTCGTTGATGGTCAGATCCTGCACCGGCTGCAGGTAGGCGCTGATGCCCTCGACCCGCGCGGCGCGGGCGTCCAGCCGCGCGATCACCGCCTGCACCCGCGCGCGCTCGGCCAGCGGCTTGAGGTTGATGAGCAGCCGCGCGGTGTTCATGGTGGTGTTGACGCCGTCGATGCCGACGACGGACGACACCGAGGCCACCGCCGGGTCCTGCAGCAGGGCCTGCACCAGCGCCTGCTGCCGCTGCAGCATCGCCGGATACGACACGTCCTGCGGCGCCACCGTCGTGCCCTGGATCAGCCCGGTGTCCTGTACCGGGAAAAAGCCTTTGGGGATGACGATGTACAGCCCCACGGTCAGCACCAGCGTGGCCACGGCCACCAGCAGCGCCAGCGTCTCGTGGCGCAGCACCCCGCGCAGCGTGCGGGTGTAGGCCGCCGACAGCCGATCGAACGCCGCGCCGGTCAGACGGAACAGCCGTCCCTGCCGCTGCTGCGGCGTGTGCCGCAGCAGCCGCGCCGAGAGCATGGGCGTGAACGTCAGCGACACCGCCGCGGAAATGATGATGGCCACTGCCAGGGTGATGGCGAACTCACGAAACAGCCGCCCGACCACGTCGCCCATGAACAGCAGCGGGATGAGCACGGCGATGAGCGAAAACGTCAGCGTGATGATGGTGAAACCGATCTGCCCGGCGCCCTTGAGCGCCGCCTGCAGCGGCGGATCGCCGGCCTCGATGTAGCGCGAAATGTTTTCGATCATGACGATGGCGTCATCGACGACGAAGCCGGTGGCCACGGTCAGCGCCATCAGCGTCAGGGTGTTGATCGAAAACCCGAGCAGATACATCGCGCCGAACGTGCCCACCAGCGCCAGCGGCACTGCGGTGGCGGGGATGAAGGTGGCCCGGGCGCTGCGCAGAAAGACGAAAATCACCGCCACCACCAGCAGCACCGCCAGCAGCAGCTCGTCCTGCACGTCGGCGATCGCCGCGCGGATGGTCACGGTGCGGTCCGACAGCACCGTCAGCTGCGCCGCTGCGGGCAGTTGCGCCTGCAGGCTCGGCAGCAGTTTGTGGATGGCATCGACCACGGCAATGACGTTGGCGCCGGGTTGGCGCTGCACGTTGATGACGATGCCCGGCCTGCCGTCGACCGTGGCCGCCTGCCAGGCGTTTTCCGCCCCGGTGTCGATGCGCGCGACGTCGCCCAGCCGCACCGGCGCGCCGCCGGAGTAGGCGACGATCATGTCGCGGTACTGCTGCGGCGTCTGCAACTGGTCGTTGGCGTCGATGGTGAACGCCTGCTTGCTGCCGCTGATGCTGCCCTTGGGGCTGTTGACGTTCGCCCCGGCGATGGCCGTGCGCAGATTGTCCAGGCTCAGGCCGAGGGCGGCGAGCTTGGCGCCGTTGACGGTGACGCGGATCGCCGGCTTGTGCCCGCCCGACAGCGTCACCAGGCCGACCCCGGACACCTGCGACAGTTTTTGCGACAGCCGGGTGTCGGCCAGGTCGTACAGCGTGGTCAGCGGCAGCGTGGCCGAGGTCAGCCCCAGGGTGATGACCGGAGCGTCGGCCGGGTTGACCTTGGCGTAGATCGGCGGCTGCGGCAGGTCCGACGGCAGCAGATTGCCCGCGGCGTTGATCGCCGCCTGCACTTCCTGCTCGGCCACCGACAGCGACAGCGACAGGTCGAACCGCAGGGTGATCACCGAAGCGCCGCCGGAGCTCACCGACCACATCTGCGCCAGCCCCGGCATCTGCCCGAACTGCTGCTCCAGCGGCCCGGTGACCGAGGACGCCATCACGTCCGGGCTGGCGCCGGGGTAGAGCGTGGTCACCTGGATGGTCGGGTAGTCCACCTCCGGCAGCGCCGCCTGTGGCAGCAGCCGGTAGCCGATGAACCCGGCCACGAGCACGGCGAGCATGAGCAGCGAGGTGGCAATCGGCCGCAGGATGAACAGCCGTGACGGGCTGGGGCGGTCGGCGGCGTCCTGCCCGCTGTCGCCCGCCGGTGCGGCGGCTGCGGGGGGACGGGCGCCTGGCGTGTCTTGCGGCGCGCTCATGGTCAGCGCGCTCCGCCGGCAGCCGCCCTGGTGTGCGCCCCCGGCGTGCCCTGGCCCGCACCGCCGGCAGCCGGCACCACTTTGACTTCACGCCCGTCGCGCAGGCGGTCCAGGCCGTCGGTGACCACGCGTTCTCCCGGCTGCAGGCCGGAGACGATCTGCGTCAGATTGCCATACGCCACGCCGGTTTTGACCACCCGCATACTCACCCTGTCGCCCGCGCCGATGACGTACACATACGTGCCCGGCGCGCCCACGGCCACCGCCGTGGTGGGCACGACCACGGCGTCGGCGATGGTGCGCACCAGCAGGCGCACGTTGACGAACTGGTTGGGAAACAGCGTCAGCCGCGGGTTGGCGAACTCGGCACGGAAATTGAGCGTGCCGGTGGCGGCGTTGATCTGGTTGTCCGCCGCCAGCAGCCTGCCCGTGGCGAGCAGCTCGGTGTTGCGCGCGTCCCAGGCCTCTGTCTTGAGCTGCCTGCCGGCCATGAGCTGGGAGACGACCTCGGCGATCTGCTGCTGCGGCAGGGCGAAGATCACGTCCACCGGCTGCACCTGCGCGATGGTGGCCACCGGCGACGCCGAGCTGCTGCCGCTGCTGGTGCTGGTGCCGACGGCACCGGAGGTGGTGACCATATTGCCGGCGTCCACCGGGCGCAGCCCGACCAGGCCGGACACCGGCGCGGTGATGCGCGTCCAGCTCAGTTGCAGCCGCGCGTTGTCCAGCGCCGCCTTGTTGGCGTCGAGCGTGGCTTTGAGCTGCGCCACGGTGGCGCGCTGGTCCGACACCTGCTGCGCCGAAATCGAATCCTGCGCCAGCAGGGTTTCGTAGCGCTGCAGGTCGCTTTGCGCCCCGGCGAGCTGCGCCTGCGTCTGTTCCACCTGCGCCTGCGCCTGCTCGACGGCGATGCGAAACGGCCGCGGGTCGATCTGCGCCAGCAGCTGCCCGGCCCTGACCATCTGCCCCTGTTTGTAATCCACGCTTTGCAGCAGCCCGGACACCCGCGGCATGACATTGACGTAGCTGCGCGGCGTGACCGTGCCCAGCGCCGTCAGCCACACCGGCAGCGGCTGCGCCCGCGCCACCGCCGCCGTCACCGGCTGCGGCGGCATCTGGCCTTTTGCCATGCCTGGGGCACCGCCGCGCATCTGCGCCTGCGCGCGGTGCGTCGTCAGCGTCATCCCCAGTGCGGCGCAGACCAGCAGCGCCGCGCCCAGCGCCCCCCATGTCCAGTGGCGCAAAGTGGAAGCGGAACGCGGGCGGGCTGCAGCGGCGGGGCGAAGGCGGTTCATGGGCAGGACGTCAAAGCGGACAAACGCAACGGGCGGCAGACATCGATGCTGCCTGCACGAGGTGAAAGCCGTGTGCAGGCCGTGTGAAGAAACATGAAGCAGCCGGACTCACCCCGGCTGGCGCGCGTGGTTCCAGTACACCTCGGTGCTGCCTTGGCCGCCGGCGCGGTTGAGGGTGCGGGCGAGGACGAACAGCAGGTCCGACAGCCGGTTGAGGTATTGCAGCAGTTCGGCGCGCAGCCGTGGCGCGGCCGCATCTGCAGCCTGCGCCGCCTCCTGCGCCACCGCCACCACGGCGCGCTCGGCCCGCCGGGCCACGGTGCGGCACACGTGCGCCTGCGCCGCGGTCGGCGCGCCGCCGGGCAGGATGAATTCGGCCAAGGGCGGCAGCCGGGCGTTGTAGTCGGCCAGCGCGGCGTCGAGCGCGGCGACCTGCTCGGGCTTGAGCAGGATCATCCCGGGCACCGACAGCTCGCCGCCCAGGTCGAACAAATCGTGCTGCACCTGCAGCAGCAGGGTGTCGATGTCGGCCGGCAGCGTCATGCTGCGCAGCACGCCCAGGTGCGAGTTGAGCTCGTCGACCTCGCCGAGCGCGTGGATGCGCAGCGCCGACTTGGAGCAGCGCGACCCGTCGCCCAGCCCGGTGGTTCCGGCGTCGCCGGTGCGGGTGACGATGGCGGTCAGTCGCTGTCCCATGTTCACCCCGCCGTCGCGCTGGCCGCGCCGATCTGGCGCGCGTGTTCGGCGAGCTCTCCGAGCATGCTTTCCGCCGCCGCGGCGCTCAGCTCCAACGGCGAAAACCGCGCCTCCAGCGAATACGCCAGAAACAGCGCGCGGTTTTTGTCGGTGCTCAGCACATAGCCCATCGACCACTCGCCGAACAGACGCCTGTCGATGTCGTGGTAGTGCAGGATCACCGAATCGGTATGCCGCGGGTCGCGCAGAATGCGCGTATATAGCGCGTTGATGCGCGAGCGCGCGCCTTCGAGCGCCTGCAGGAAATAGCCGTCGGCGAACACCAGCAAGCCGGTCAGCCCCAGCGCCGGATTGTTGCGGCGGGAGGTGTTGAGGATGTCGTGCACATCGGCCGGGCCGAAATTGGGCGCGATGCGGCTGGCGTAAATCATGCGGATCAGTGGGTCCATCGTCGTCCTTGGCGAAAAAGCTGCCGCGGGCGTCCCGGCAGCGGATTTGCGGGACAATTGTGCCCGATCGTCGGCGCCAGCGCCGTCGCCTGCGCCCTCACCGGGTTTTTCCCCTCCCGCCGAGCCATGAACACCGCCGCCACCCCGTCCATCGTTCCCCGCCCAGCGCCACAACCGCTGCTCGATGCGCTGGCTGCGCGCTTTGGCGCGCAATGCTCGACCGCGCTGGCGGTGCGCGAGCAGCATGGCCGTGACGAATCCCCGTTCGACGCCCCGCCGCCAGCCGCAGTGGTGTTCTGCGACAGCACGCTGGACGTGGCCGACGCGGTCAAACTCTGCGCCGCGCACGACTATCCGGTCATCGCCTGGGGCGCGGGTTCGTCGCTCGAAGGCCAGTTGCTCGCCGTGCGCGGCGGCGTGGTGCTCGACCTCACGCGCATGAACCGGGTGCTCGACATCGCCACCGGCGACCTGCTCGCCACCGTGCAGGCCGGGGTGACGCGCAAGCAGCTCAACGACGAGCTGCGCCACACCGGGCTGTTTTTCCCGATCGACCCGGGTGCCGATGCGACCCTCGGCGGCATGACCGCCACCCGCGCCTCCGGCACCAACGCCGTGCGCTACGGCACCATGCGCGAAAACGTGCTCGCGCTGACCGTGGTGCTGGCCGACGGCCGGGTGCTGCGCACCGGCACCCGCGCGCGCAAAAGCAGCGCCGGTTATGACCTCACGCGGCTGTTCGTCGGCAGCGAGGGAACGCTCGCCATCATCACCGAAGTGACGCTGCGGCTGTACCCGCAGCCCGAGGCGGTGGCGGCAGCGATCTGCTCGTTTCCGGACGTGGCCAGCGCGGTGGACTGCACCATCGCCATCATGCAATCGGGCGTGCCGATTGCCCGCTGTGAGCTGATGGACGCCAACGCGGTGCGCGCGGTCAACGCGCACGATCATCTTGGCCTGCCCGAAAGCCCGCTGCTGTTGATGGAATTCCACGGCTCGCCGTCCGGCGTGCGCGAACAGGCGCAAACCGTGCAGGCGCTGGCGCAGGACTTTCGCGGCTCGGACTTCGCCTGGGCCGACACCCCGGAAGAACGCAGCCGGCTGTGGGCGGCGCGCCACCATGCGTATCTGTCGGCGTTGCAGACCAAGCCCGGCTGCCGCTGCGTGACCACCGACACCTGCGTGCCGATTTCCAAACTGGCGCAAAGCATCAACGCCACGGTCGAGGAGGCGCAGGCGGCGGGGCTGCCGTATTTCATCGTCGGCCATGTCGGCGACGGCAACTACCACATCGGCTACCTCATCGACCCGGCCAAGCCCGAGGAGCGCGAATTGGCCGAACGCCTGAACGCCCAGCTCGTGCGCCGCGCGCTGGCGCTGGGCGGCACCTGCAGCGGCGAACACGGCATCGGCCTGCACAAACAGGACTTTCTGCGCGAGGAAGCCGGCGACGACGCCATCGACCTGATGCGCGCGATCAAACACGCGCTCGATCCCAGGGGGCTGTTTAACCCCGGGAAAATTTTTGTCTGACGGCGGTTGCCGGCCCCGGGCGCGTACCTGACATCAGGCTGCGCAATCAGGTGGTGAACGGCGGCTCTACCCCGGCGAACAGGTCGGCCAGCGGGATGCTCAGTTGCAGGCTGTCGCGTTCCTGCCGACAGAGACACAGTGTATTCCCGCCGCGCTGCCGATACGGCACGACACCACTTTTTCGGCAACACAGCTTTGCTGCCGGCAGTGGCAAAAGCCGGGTTAGTCCTGCCCCGCTGCAGCGCAGCAAAGGCGATAATTCGTCAACAAATACAACAGATTTCCCGTGGACGGACTCGCCATGAACGCCCCCTTGAACCCCGACCTGGCGGCGCGCGCCGCGCGCCAGGCCGAAGTCGTCGCCGCGCTGTCGGCCGAACTGCCCGCCGAAGTGCTGCTGTACCAGCCCGAGGAGGTCACACCCTACGAATGTGACGGGCTGAGCGCCTACCGCCGCAAACCGCTGGTGGTGGTGCTGCCGGAGACCGAGGCGCAGGTGGCGGCCACGCTGCGGGTGTGCCACCGGCTGCACGTGCCGGTGGTGGCGCGCGGCGCCGGCACCGGGCTGTCGGGCGGTGCGCTGCCGCATGAAGACGGCGTGTTGCTGGCGCTGGCACGCTTCAACCGCATCAAGCGCATCGACCCGGTGGCGCGCACCGCCACCGTCGAGTGCGGGGTGCGCAACCTGGCGATTTCCGAGGCGGCTGCCGCCTACGGCCTGTTCTACGCCCCCGACCCGAGCAGCCAGATCGCCTGCACCATCGGCGGCAACATCGCCGAGAACTCCGGCGGCGTGCACTGCCTGAAATACGGCCTGACGGTGCACAACGTGCTGCAGGTGCGCGGCTACACCGTCGAGGGCGAGGCGCTGACCATCGGTAGCCTGGCGCCGGACTGCCCCGGGCCTGATCTGCTGGCCGCGGTGATCGGCAGCGAAGGCATGTTGATGGTGGTCACCGAAGTGACGGTCAAGCTGCTGCCCAAGCCGGTGCTGGCGCGCTGCATCATGGCCAGCTTCGACGACGTACGCAAGGCCGGCGACGCGGTGGCGGCGATCATCGCCGCCGGCATCATCCCCGCCGGGCTGGAGATGATGGACCAGCCGATGACCGCGGCGGCAGAAGCCTTCGTCCACGCCGGCTACGACCTCACCGCCCGCGCCATCCTGCTGTGCGAGAGCGACGGCACCCCCGAGGAAGTCGAAGAAGAGATCGGCCGCATGACCGCGGTGCTCACGCAGTGCGGCGCCACCGCGCTCAAATGCAGCGACAGCGAAGCCGAGCGGCTGCGTTTTTGGAGCGGGCGCAAAAACGCCTTTCCCGCCACCGGCCGCATCTCGCCCGATTACTACTGCATGGACGGCACCATCCCGCGCAAACGCGTGGCCGACATGCTGCAGGCCATCGAGGCGATGCAGGGCAAATACGGGCTGCGCTGCGTCAACGTGTTCCACGCCGGCGACGGCAACCTGCACCCGCTGATCCTGTTCGACGCCAACCAGCCCGGCGAGCTGCAGCGCGCCGAGGAGTTCGGCGCCGAAATCCTCGAAACCAGCGTCGCCATGGGCGGCACGGTCACCGGCGAGCACGGCGTGGGGTTCGAAAAAATCAACTCCATGTGCGTGCAGTTCAGCGCCGAGGAACGCGAGCAGTTTTTCGCCCTGCGCCGCGCGTTCGATCCCGGCGAGACCCTCAACCCCGGCAAGCAGATCCCCACCCACGCCCGCTGCGCCGAATACGGCAAGATGCACGTGCGCGGCGGGTTGCTGCCCTTTCCCAACATCCCGCGGTTTTGATCCGGCTGACCGCACCGCGCGGCGCAGACCCGGCCCCACCCGCGCGGCGCCGTGCGGCAGCGCCCGGCGGGCAGTGAAACGACGATGCAAGCAGACGACCTCCTCCCCCTTTGGCAAGACCTGGTGCGCGACGCCGCTGCGCGCGGTGAACACATCCGCATCCACGGCGGCAACAGCAAGGCGCCGTGGATGCCCGCGGTGCAGCGCAGCGGCGCCGAAACCGCCGAGCACACCCTGGACACCACGCAGTTCAGCGGCATCACGCATTACGAACCCACCGAGCTGGTGCTCACCGCGCGCGCGGGCACGCCGCTGGCCGAAATCGAAGCCGCGCTGGCCGCGCACCAGCAATTCCTGCCGTTCGAGCCGCCGCATTTCGCCCGCTCCGGCACGAGCACGGCCACCGTCGGCGGCATGGTCGCCTGCGGCTTGAGCGGCCCGGCGCGCATGAGCGCCGGGGCGGTGCGCGACTACGTGCTCGGCGCCAGCCTGCTCAACGGCCGCGGCGAAGTGCTGCACTTCGGCGGCGAAGTGATGAAAAACGTCGCCGGGTTCGACGTGTCCCGGCTGCTGTGCGGCTCGCTGGGGTCGCTCGGCGTGATTTTGTCGGTGTCGCTCAAAGTCCAGCCGCTGCCGGCGGCGCAGGCCACGCTGCGCTTTGCCATGACGCAGGACGAAGCCATCACCCGCTGCAATACCTGGGCGGCCCAGCCGCTGCCGGTCAACGCCAGCGCCTGGCTGCCCGACCGCAACACCGGCAAAGGCGTGCTCACCCTGCGGCTGCGCGGTGCGCAGGCCGCGGTGCAGGCGGCGTGCGCGCGGCTGGGCGGCGAGCGCCTGGCCGATGCCGAAGCCGCAGCGTTCTGGCAGGCGCTGCGCGAGCAGACCCTGCCGTGGTTCGCCTCCACCTGGCCGGGCGACTCGCAGGCGGCATTGTGGCGGCTGTCGCTGCCAGGCACGGCGCCGATGCTCGACCTGTCGGGCACGCAACTGGTCGAGTGGTACGGCGCGCAGCGCTGGCTGATCAGCGCCGCGCCGGCGCCGATCATCCAGGAGGCGGCGCGGCAGGCCGGCGGCCACGCCACGCGGTTTCGCGGCGGCGACAGCGCTGCCGAGGTGTTCTGCACCCTGCCCGCGCCGCTGGACCGCATCGCCCGCAACGTCAAAGCCGCGTTCGACCCGCACGGCGTGTTCCCCACTCTGTTCTGACCGCCCGCGATGGAAACCCATCTCAGTCCCGAATTCGCCGCCACGGCCGACGGCCAGACCGCCGAGGCCATTTTGCGCAACTGCGTGCACTGCGGCTTTTGCACCGCCACCTGTCCGACCTACCAACTGCTCGGCGACGAGCTCGACGGCCCGCGCGGGCGCATCTACCAGATCAAGCAGGTGCTCGAAGGCGCGCCGGCCACGCGCTCGATCCAGCTGCACCTGGACCGCTGCCTGACCTGCCGCAACTGCGAAACCACCTGCCCTTCGGGGGTCGAATACGGCAAGCTGGTGGACATCGGCCGCGCCGTGGTCGACGCCAAGGTGTCGCGGCCGACTGGCGAAAAGCTCGCCCGCTGGGCGTTACGGGAAGGCCTGACGTCGCGGTTGTTCGCCCCGGCGATCCGTCTGGGCCAGGCGCTGCGCCCGCTGGTGCCCGCCGCGCTGCGTGACAAGGTGCCGCCGCGGCAACGCGCCGGGCAGTGGCCGCAGCGCACGCACGCGCGCAAGGTGCTGATGCTCGCCGGCTGCGTGCAGCCCGCGCTGATGCCCAATATCGGCGCGGCCACCGCCCGCGTGCTCGACGCCGTGGGCGTGCAGCCGCTGCTGGCCGAAGGAGCGGGCTGCTGCGGCGCGATCCGCCAGCATTTGTCCGACCACGCCGGCGCGCTGGCCGACATGAAGCGCAACATCGACGCCTGGTGGCCGCTGGTCGACGCTGGCACGGTCGAGGCCATCGTCATGGACGCCTCCGGCTGCGGCGCGATGGTCAAGGACTACGCGCATCATCTCCGTCACGACCCGGATTACGCCGCACGCGCACAGCGCATCAGCGCGCTGTGCAAAGACGTCAGCGAATACCTGCCGCAGTTCAGCGCCGAGCTCAAGGCGCGGCTGAAGACCAGGCCGGCAGACCATCTGGCCTACCACCCGCCGTGCACGTTGCAGCACGCGCAGCAGGTGCGCGGCGCCGCCGAAACCCTGCTGCGCGATCTCGGTTTCGAGGTCAAACTGCCGCTGGAAAGCCATTTGTGCTGCGGCTCGGCCGGCACTTACTCGGTGCTGCAGCCCGAGCTGTCGAGTGAACTGCGCAACCGCAAGCTGCAGCACCTGGCCGAAACCGCACCGCAGCGCATCGTCAGCAGCAACATCGGCTGCATCCAGCACCTGCAGGTCGGCACGACCATCCCGGTGCAGCACTGGATCGAATTCCTCGACGAAGCGCTGCATGGCAAACCCTGAACGCACGTCTGCGCCCTTCTCCCATCGCCCCGTCCTCCTGCACGAAACCGCCATGAAATCGTTTTTCGCCTGCGTCGCCCTGCTGCTCGGTTTGACCGCTCCGTCGTTCGCCGCGGTAGCGGGGGTGAGCGACACCCAGATCGTCATCGGCCAGTCCGCGCCGCTGAGCGGCCCGGCGGCGCAACTGGGCGTGCGCCTGCGCATGGGCATCGAGGCGTATTTCCAGCGCGTCAACGCCGAAGGCGGTGTGGCCGGGCGCACGCTCAAGCTCGTCAGCCTCGACGACGGTTACGACCCGCCGCGCACCGTGGCCAACACCAAATCCTTCATCGACGGCGGCAAGGCATTTGCGCTGCTGGGTTACGTCGGCACCCCCACCACCCTGGCGGCCAAACCGCTGATCGACCAGGCCGGCATACCGCTGATCGGCCCGTTCACCGGAGCGATGGCGCTGCGCCAACCGGTCGATCCGTTCATTTTCAACATCCGCGCCAGCTACGACGACGAAACCCGCAAGATCGTCGATCAGTTCCTGTTTCTCGGGCTGAAAAAAATCGCCGTGTTCTACCAGGACGACGCCTACGGCATGGCCGGGTTGTCCGGGGTGCAGAAAGCGCTCGCCGCGCACGGCCTCAAACCCGTGGCCACCGGCACGGTGCAGCGCAACACGGTCGATGTGGCCGCGGCGCTGCGCTCCATCCTGCCGGCCCAACCTGATCTGATCGTCGAAATCGGCACCTACACCGAAGTCGCCGCGTTCAACCGGCAGGCCATCGCCCAGGGCTACGGCGGCCAGTTCGCCAACGTCAGCTTCGTCGGCTCCGAGGCGCTGGCCCGCGCGCTCGGGCCGCAGGGCAACGGCGTGATCATCACCCAGGTCGTGCCGTTTCCGTTTTCCACCGTCACCCCGCTGGTGCGCGAGTATCAGGAGGCGATGAACGCCGCCGGCCACAAGGGTGACTACGACTTCACCAGTCTGGAAGGCTTCATCGACGCCAAGGTGCTGGTGCAGGCGCTGCGCAAGGCCGGTAAAAATCTCACCCAGGCCGGGTTGATCGACGCGCTCAACGGCATGAGCGACGACAACCTCGGCGGCTTCATCGTGCGCTTCTCCCCCACGAACCATGCCGGCTCGGACTTCGTCGACGTCACCAGCATCACGGCCAGCGGCGGCTTCCGACACTGACGGCAGCGACTGTCAAGGCAGGCCAGATCTCACTTCTCCCACCGGCCACGGCTGACGACGGCGGGAGGTTCAGGGATGTGGGTGCCGCGCCGGGGTGGATGCAGCCGGGCGCTGCCAGGCGGCGAGCAAAATCGCCAGCAGAATCAGACTTCCGCCGAGCACCGCCTGCGCGCTCAGCCGCTGCGCGCCGAGCAGCACCGCGCTGCCGCTGGCGAACACGATTTCCACCGTCATCACGACCGCGGTGAGCGCCGAAGGCAGGCGCGCCGCGCCGAACTGCAGGCCGAAATTCGCCGCCAGGAAGGCCAGCGCCATCGCCACCACGCCAGCCACCCACCCCGGCGCCGCAGCCGGCAGCGGCGCGATGCTGCCGCGCGCGGTGAGCACGGCGGCCACTGCGCCGGCGACGACCACGCCGCCGGCGAACATCGCCAGCCCGCGGGCCTGCGCCGGGGTGTGGGCGTATTTGCGCAGCAGCACGTTGTTCAGCGCGAAAAACATGCCGCCGGCCACGCCCAGCCAGTCGGCCAGATGGCGCGGCAGCGGCAGCCCGCCGTCTGCCGGCCACAGCACCACCATGGCTCCGGTCAGCGCCAGCACCAACCGCAGCGCGAGCAGCCGGGTGAGCCGCTCGCGCAGCAGCCAGCGCGCCAGCAGCGCGGCCCACACCGGCATCAGATAGAACAGCAGCACCACGCGCACGACGTCGCCCTCGGTCACTCCCCAGTTGAACGCCGCGTTGGTCGCCCCCGAAGCGAGCACGATGCCCCACAGTGGCCGGTTGCGCCACAGTGCCGCCAGCGCCGACGGCGCCGCGGCGACGATGAGCGCGCTGCTCACGGCGTACATCGCCGCCGTCGCCCACAGCGGATCGAGACCGAGCGCGCGCAGCTGCCGGAACGGCCACCACGACACGCCCCAGACGAAGGCGTTGAGCATCAGGGCGAGAACCGCCGCCAGGGTTTGCGCGCGCGTGGCCATCGGCTGCTGCCGCTCAGCGCAACGCGGCGATGCCCTGCTGCAGCGTGGCCGCCGACAGCTCGCCGACGTGCACGCGCCGCACCGTGCCATCCGCGGCGATGAACAGGGTGGTGGGCAGCCCCGGTGAGCGGTAGGCGGCGAGCAGCCGGCTGTCCGGGTCGAGCACGATCTGCGGCGCATGCAGCCGCTGGCGCTGCAGATACGCGGCGACGCGCTGCGCGTCCTCGCCCTCGTTGACCAGCACGATACGCGCCCCGTCAGGCTGCTGCGCCGCAGCGATGAGCAGCGGCAGTTCGCGGCGGCACGGCGGACACCACGTCGCCCACAGATTGACCACCAGCGGCTGCCCACGCAGGCTGGCCAGCGCCAACGGCGGGCCGGCCAGCGTCGGCAGGGTCAGCGCCGGCAGCGGTGGGCGCGGCGGCTGCATCGCCTGCAGCAGCGCGGTTGCCGCCAGCACGACGACGGCACCGGAGGCCGCGCTCAGCGGCAGGCTTTGCCGCAACGCCGGCCGGCGCCACGCCCAGAACGCCACGCCGGCGGCAGCGGCGATCCACCCCGCCAGCGCATCGAAGCCGCGGTCGCGGATGTCGAGCATCGCCAGCGCGCCGGGATAGGCCGCGGCATGGCGCAGCACGAACACCGCGCGCGCGACCAGCAGCGCCAGCACCAGCAGCGGCAGCAGCGCCGGCTCGGCATTGCCGCGGCCGGATTTTTGCGCCCAGGCCGCCACCCACACCGCCACGGCGTAGCCCAGCACCAGCAGCAGCGGCGCCCAAGGCAACACCAGCGGCCCCAATCGCAGCGCATCCATGTCAGCAGGCGGCAGCCGGGTTCAATGCGCCACGCCGTCGTGGCGTGGTTCGCCGATGAGCTGCGTCCAGTCGCGCTGGCGCTGGTTGCGCCGGTGCCAGAGGATCACCAGCCCCATGGCGGCGGTGACGAAGGCGCCGAACAGCGCGATCACCCACGGCACCGGCAGATTCAGGCGGATGAGCAGGGCGTAGAACGACAGCATGACGAGCACGCTGACGTTTTCGTTGAAGTTCTGCACCGCGATCGAGTGCCCGGCCGACAGCAGCACATAGCCGCGGTGCTGCAGCAGCGCGTTCATCGGCACGACGAAATACCCGGCGAGCGCGCCGATGAACACCATGAAGCCGTAGGCGATGAGCATGTACAGCGGCAGTTGCAGCAAGCCGAGATGCAACTGCACCACGGGCAGCAGATCGCGGTTGAAAAACGCCAGCAGCATGGTCGTCAGCCCCATGCCCATGCCCAGCGGCAGCACGCTCAGGCTTTTTTTCAGCGGCACGCGCAGCGCGGCGCTGACTGCGCCCACGGCCACGCCCACGGCCACCGCCGCCTGCATCACCGACGCCATGGTCAGGTCCAGCCCCAGCGCGTGCTCGGCCCATTTGAGGACGATGAACTGCAGCGTCGCCCCGGCGCCCCAGAACAGGGTAGTGACCGCCAGCGAAATCTGTCCGAGCTTGTCGGTCCACAACACCCGAGTGCAGTGGGCGAAATCCATCAGCAGCGCCAGCGGCCGCGACGTCTGCCGCTCGTAGCGTGCGCCGGTGTCGGGAATGCGCAGATTGCACAGCGCGGCCAGCAGATACACCAGGGTGATGACCAGGATCGCCGCCTGCGGCGTGGTGCGGATGCCCACGGCGGCCAGGCCGGGCAGACCGAGCAGCAGGTCCGACGCCGCCTGGCTGACGAGAAATCCGCCGAGCACCGTGCCGAGAATGATCGAGCTGACCGTCGTCCCCTCGATCCAGCCGTTGGCCGCCACCAGTTGCTGCGGCGGCAGCAGTTCGGTGAGGATGCCGTACTTGGCCGGGGAATACGCCGCCGCCCCCAGCCCGACCACGCCATACGCCAGCAGCGGGTGGACGGAAAACAGCATCAGCACCAACCCGCCGACCTTGACCAGATTGGTGATGAACATCACCTTCCACTTCAGGATGGCGTCGGCGAACGCGCCAACGAACGGCGCCAGGACGACGTAGGAAATGGTGAAAAAGAACTTGAGCAGCGGCGTCATCCACGCCGGCGACTGCATTTGCACCAGCAGGGCGATGGCGGCGATGAGCAGCGCGTTGTCGGCCAGCGACGAAAAAAACTGCGCCGCCATGATCCAGTAAAAACCTTTTTTCATCAGCTGGCGGCCCGCGCTGCGGGGCCGTGTGGCGGGGCGTGGGGCGAAAGACGGTGCATCGATCGGTGGACGAAGGGCTGGCGGCAGAGCAACGCTGGGCGGACGCCGGCTGCAGGCGCGCGGCACGCTGGCGCGGTTTATAGCACAGGGCTTTTGCGACAATGGCCGCACTGCAGCCGCATCGCCGGCAGTTCCACGGTTCACTTGCGCCCATGCCCCGCCCGATTTCCGCCGTCATCCACACCGCCGCGCTGGCGCACAACCTCGCCCGCGTGCGCCAGGCCGCCCCTGCCAGCAAGGTCTGGGCGGTGGTCAAGGCCAACGCCTACGGCCACGGCATCGCCCGCGCCTACGGCGCGCTGCGCGGCGCCGACGGCTTTGCCCTGCTCGATCTGGCCGAAGCCGAAAAGCTGCGCGCCCTGGGCTGGGTCGGGCCGATCCTGCTGCTCGAAGGCTGTTTCGCCGCCGAGGACCTGGCGCTGTGCGAGCGGCTGAACCTGTGGCACGTGGTGCACTGCCGCGAGCAGATCGACTGGCTGGCGGTGCACCGCGGCAGCCGCGCGCACCGCGTGTTTCTCAAAATGAACACCGGCATGAACCGCGTGGGTTTCCCGCCTGCGGCGTATGGCGCGGCGTGGCAGCGGCTGAACGCCTTGCCGCAGGTCGGCGAAATCACCCACATGACGCACTTCGCCCGCGCCGACGAGGACGGCGGCATCGACGAGGCGATGCAGCGCTTCGCCCAGGGCGTGGGCACGCTGCCGGGCGAGCGTAGCCTGGCCAATTCGGCCGCGGTGCTGCGCCACGGCGGCGACCGCCGCGTCGCCGCCGACTGGGTGCGTCCGGGCATTGCGCTGTACGGCAGCTCGCCCACCGCGCTGTCCCCCGACGCCGCGCACTGGGGACTGCAGCCGGCGATGAGCCTGCGCAGCGAACTCATCGACGTGCAGCACATCGCCGCCGGCGAGCGCGTGGGCTACGGCGGGCTGTTCACCGCGCCGCACGCCATGCGCATCGGCGTGGTCGCCTGCGGCTATGCCGACGGCTATCCGCGCGTGGCGCCCACCGGCACCCCGGTGGTGGTCGACGGCGTGCGCACCCGCCTGGTCGGCCGGGTGTCGATGGACATGCTCTGCGTCGATCTGGAGCCGGTGTTCGCCGCCGGCGGCCAGCCGGGAGTCGGCAGCACGGTGCTGCTGTGGGGGCAGGACGCACAGGCCGAACTGCCGATCGACCAGGTCGCCGCCGCCGCGGGCACGCTGGGCTACGAGCTGATGTGCGCGCTGGCGCCGCGCGTGCCGGTGCGCGTGGAGTGAGCGCCGTGGCCAGACCGCAGACCGTTTACATCTGTTCCGCCTGCGGCGGCCGCTCGGCCAAGTGGCAGGGCCAGTGCCCGCACTGCCAGGCCTGGAACACCCTGGTGGAAAGCGTCGAACGCGCCCCCGACTCCGCCCGTGCGGGCGCGCGCCACGGCGCCGCCGCCGCGCATTTCGGCGCCCGCGCCGGCCTGGCCGCGCCCAGCGGGCCGCTGCTGCTGGGCGAGGTGCAGGCCGAGCGTCACCGCCACCAGCCCTGCGGCATCGGCGAGCTCGACCGTGTGCTCGGCGGCGGTCTGGTGCCCGGCGGCGTGCTGCTGCTCGGCGGCGATCCGGGCATTGGCAAGTCCACCCTGCTGCTACAGGTGCTCGCCGGCCTCGCCGCGGAAATGCCCACGCTGTACATCAGCGGCGAGGAATCCGCCGCGCAGGTGGCGCTGCGCGCGCAGCGCCTGGGGCTGCAGCACGCCCCGGTGCGGCTGATGGCCGAAACCCAGCTCGAAGTCATGCTCGATACGCTGGCCAGCCAGCGGCCTGAGATTGCCGTCATCGACTCCATCCAGACCGTCTACACCGAGGCGCTGTCGGCCGCGCCCGGCTCGGTGTCGCAGGTGCGCGAGTGCGCAGCGCAGCTCACCCGCGCGGCCAAGGCCGGCGGCATCACCCTGGTGCTGGTCGGCCACGTCACCAAGGAGGGTGCGCTGGCCGGGCCGCGGGTGCTCGAACACATGGTCGACACCGTGCTGTATTTCGAGGGCGACACGCAGTCGCGCTTTCGCCTGATCCGGGCGATCAAAAACCGCTTCGGCGCGGTCAACGAACTCGGCGTGTTCGCCATGACCGAGCACGGTCTCAAAGGCGTGTCCAACCCCTCGGCGATTTTTCTCTCCACCCACGCCGGGCCGGTTCCCGGCACCTGCGTGCTCGCCACGCTGGAGGGCACGCGGCCGCTGCTGGTGGAAGTGCAGGCGCTGGTGGATGGCGCCGCCGCGCCCAGCCCGCGCCGTCTGTCCGTCGGGCTGGACGCGGCGCGGCTGGCGATGCTGCTGGCCGTGCTGCACCGTCACGCCGGGGTGGCCAGCGGCGACCAGGACGTGTTCGTCAACGCCGTCGGCGGGGTGCGCATCACCGAGCCCGCCGCCGACCTGGCCGTGCTGCTGGCCATCCAGAGCTCGCTGCGCAACCGCGCGCTGCCGCGCGGCCTGCTGGCCTTCGGCGAAGTCGGTCTGGCCGGCGAAATCCGCCCGGCGCCGCGCGGCCAGGAGCGGCTGCACGAGGCCGCCAAGCTCGGCTTCAGTCAGGCCATCATCCCCGCGGCCAACGCCCCCAAAGGCACGGCGCGACGGTTCGAGACACTGGAACTGCACCCGGTGTCGCGCATCGACGAAGCGCTCGACGTGGTGCGCGCGCTGGCCTGACGCCCGTGCCCGACGCGACCCGCGTCAACGCCGTTCCCAGCGCCCGCCCTCGGCGCGCCAGCCGTCGCCATGCGGCACCCAGCGGTACGGCACCCAGTGGTAGCCGGGACGCGGGGCCTCCCAGCGCCCGCGGTGCCACACCCAGCGGCCGCCGATCCAGCCCCAGTAGCCGCTGATCCAGATCGCCCCGGGGAACGGCGCCACGCCGACGACCTCG
>Ga0207433_10003737_pt1 | contig 28833 bp, 27 predicted proteins | sample YelNatPaOPGAMG01_FD_187559 | JGI IMG/M metagenome (GOLD analysis project Ga0207433, IMG submission 187559) | Hot spring thermophilic microbial communities from Obsidian Pool, Yellowstone National Park, USA - OP-RAMG-01 (SPAdes) (version 3) | ecosystem: Environmental > Aquatic > Thermal springs... | reverse complement strand
AGGCATAGAAGACGTACCCCTAGTAGGAGGAAAATCAGCAAGCCTAGGAGAAATGCTCAGGAAAACAGGCGTACCAGTGCCAAACGGCTTCGCAACAACCGCTGAAGCCTACAGATACTTCATAAAATACAACAATCTCGAGAAGAAAATAGCAGACATACTGAGCGAGCTCAAAGACCCCAACGACACCAAAACCCTGCAAAACGTAGGAGCAAGAATCAGGAAAACAATCATGGAGGCAAAAATGCCCCCGGAAATAGAGGAGGAAATCAAAAAATACTACGCGCAGCTGGAGAAAGAAGTAAAACAGAAAAACCCATTCGTAGCAGTAAGATCATCAGCAACAGCCGAAGACCTCCCAGACGCAAGCTTCGCAGGACAACAAGAAACATACCTAAACGTGTCAACACCCGAACAAGTCGTAGACAAGGTTAAAGAATGCTACTCAAGCCTCTTCACAGACAGAGCAATATTCTACCGAGTCCAAAAAGGATTCGACCACATGAAAGTCGCACTATCAGCAGCAGTCCAGCTAATGGTCTACTCAAAAGCCTCAGGAGTAATGTTCACACTAGACGTAAGCAACGGAGACCGGAGCGTAGTAATGATAGAAGCAGGATACGGCCTCGGCGAATACGTCGTCCAAGGAAAAATCACACCAGACGACTACTACGTTAGAAAAAGCGACCTCCAAATCGTGAAGAAAGTCGTATCAACCAAAAAAGTCATGCTCGTCAGAAAACCAGGAGGAGGAACAGAAGAAAAAGAAGTCCCACCAGAGCTGCAAGACAAGCAAATACTCACCGACCAGCAGATAAAAGAACTAGCAGCATACGCAATAGAAATCGAAAACCACTACGGCAAACCAATGGACATCGAATGGGCACTAGACGAAAGAGACAACAGACTCTACATACTCCAAGCAAGACCAGAAACAGTATGGGCACTCAAAAAACCAGAAGAAGAAAAAACAGAAACAGTAGCAGTAACCAAAGAGAAAGAAGTAATATGCCAAGGACTACCAGCATCACCAGGACTAGCAGTAGGAAAAGCACATATAATTCTAAGCGTCGATAAATTAGACACATTCAAACCAGGAGAAATACTAGTGACTATAATGACGGCTCCCGAGTGGGTTCCGGCCATGCGTAAGGCGGCTGCAATAGTTTGCGATTCAGGCGGCATGACAGCGCACGCCGCGATCGTTAGTCGTGAACTCGGAATCCCATGCATCGTCGGAACCGCGTCGAAAGGAAAACCTGCAACCGAAGCAATCAAGGATGGAGAAATCATAACGGTTGACGCGAAGCTGGGAGTCGTATACAGGGGAGCGTTAGCAGAAGTCGTTGAGAAGAAGGAGGAGAAGAAGGTTGAAGCCGTCGCAGTTGCAGCAGAATCATACCCGGTGACGGGAACAAAGATCTACGTTAATCTAGGTGAGCCTGAGCTCGCTGAAAAAGTCGCTTCACTACCTGTCGACGGCGTCGGACTAATGAGGCTCGAATTCACGTACGCTGCCGAAGTAGGCGAGCACCCGCTACACCTAATCGAAACCGGCCACCCTGAGAAGGTTGTCGACAAGCTTGCCGAGGGAATGAGAAAAGTCTGCGCAGCATTCTATCCTCGTCCCGTCGTGGTTCGTCTCGTCGACTTCAAGAGCAGCGAGTATAGAGACTTGAAAGGCGGGGAAAAATATGAGCCGGAGGAGCCCTCTGCGCTATTAGGCTGGAGAGGAGCATCGAGATATTACGATCCTAAGTATCTGCCTGCCTTCAGGCTTGAGCTCAGAGCTATAAAGAAGGTTCGCGACGAGTACGGGTTGAAGAACCTCTGGGTCATGATTCCGTTCTGCAGGACGATAAGCGAGATTGAGAAGGTCGTCGCGATCATGAAAGAGGAGGGATTGGAGCGTGGACCAGACTTCAAACTGTGGGTCATGGCTGAGATACCTTCAAACATCTTGATAGCTGACAAGTTCAATAGATATATAGATGGGTATTCGATCGGTTCTAATGATTTAACTATGTTAATACTTGGGGCAGACAGGGATAATGAGACTGTAGCGAAAATCTTCGACGAGAGGGACATTGCTGTTAAAAGAGCAATTAAATATTTAATTAAAATAGCACATCGCGACGGCAAGACAGTTTCAATATGTGGTCAGGCCCCAAGCCAGTACAGTGATTTCACAGAATTTTTAGTTCGTTGCGGCATCGATTCTATCTCAATTAATCCCGACGCTGCAGTCTTCACACGTAAGCTCGTCGCAAGCGTTGAGCAGAGGATTATGCTTGAGAAAGCCCTTGGTCAGGTTAAAACTGATCCCGACTGGGACCTGCCTGACCCTGATGGGGAGTAAGTTCTTCAAACCTAATATTCTACCGTCTTCCCATTTTTCCTTGAATTCTCCTCATAAGGTTTAAATATTTTTCTTCGCATCCCTAAAAACAATGCCCACCAGAATCCGAAGGAGAGCTTTTGTTCTGATAGCCTTCCAAAATTTGAGTGATGGAAATGGAGGTAGAGTAGATGGAAGAATTCATGAATTTGGCTATTAATGGAGGCGATATTTTGAATTCAATACCGATTTGGAAAATAGAAACGACTAGACAATATTTAAAGCAAATTTTAAATGGAAAAACATTAAGGATGCATCTTTTAGATAAAGGCATAGCCCATTCTTTTTATAAAGGATTCTTATGGATCATACCAATAAATGGAAAGGAAACTGATGAATTAGATCTAAAAGGGATTTCTGAGAATTTTTTAAAGTGGGGGAAAGAGCAAATCTGCGAGTTTAATAATAATGAGTTCTTTTCTGAGGAGTTTTGGTACCCTTTAGGCATTGTAATACTTAGGGATGCAATAAGTTATGCCTTACGCGCTAAATTAAAAGACGAGAGGAATCTCATCATTAATGTTCGGAATGTTTACGATAAAAAGCAGATAATCTATGAAAGGGGCTATTCATATGTCATTTTAGGCTTATCTCTCAATAAGATTTTACGTATTAAACACTTGAATTTGAACAATGTATGTATATGTCCAGAAATCGTCTATGAGTGTTACAATTTAACGAGCATAGTTAGAGATCGTTTCGAAAGGCAAAGAAATATTTTAGTAGCCAGTAGATGTAACTCAAGGGAGTATTATCGGAGATTAAGTTTAATGATAGGGAAGGTATTCCCACTTGATGTGAAGTTAGCTAATAAGACTTTAAAATTTAATTCTGCTTTCTACACTATTCCCATGAAAGAAGATAGAATTAGGCAGGAGGGATTAAGAAAATGGTTTTAAAGGATGAACGAGAAACAAGTACCTTTGCGACAATAATACAATTAGAAAAATTAGATAGAATCCAAATTTTACAGACCCCACTAGTATTTTCTGATAAACAGCCTTTACAGGAAATGCTTTCTCCTATAGACGGGATTAGAAAATACGGGCCCTATGATACTAATACTTCGGATGGACGGGTATTAAGAAAAGTTAGGGGCATAGAATTTTTTGTTTTCTATCCAAATGGTGAGGATAAAATTCGTGAAGGTTTAAATACCTTGATGTCTATGCTTGAAGAAGGTTATGTTAAAAGAAGCGAGAATGATGTAGAGTTTAAAGGATTTGAGAAGGAATTTCGCTTAAAGGCATTTGTACCCAAAGTAGATGATTTTATTAAATACCAACCTGGAAATTTGCAACAAAAAATAGAAGAAATAGATTTCGAGGAAATACGTGATAGAGGAAATTCTCCAGTTGCAATAGTTGGTGGTACTACTCATAGATCGGTTTTGAAAAATCGCGATCAATATCTTGAAGCAAAACGTGAATTCACTAATCTAGAAATTCCATCTCAATATGCAGCATTCTATGAATACGAAACTGGTGGAGCAGGGATTCTTTATCAAATAGGCAGAAAGAACTTGCCATTAGGTTATTCTCTCTGGAATTTTGCATTAAATATTTATGGGAAGATAGGAGGTCTTCCTTGGATAATTCGACAAAGACTCTCTAAAAATACTGATGAAATTATTGATTTGGCAATTGGAATACGTTTTGCTAAATCCAAAATTAAGAGGGGCTTTAATATAGGATATGCTACAATTATAGATCGTTTTGGTAGGTTGATTGGAGTTGTTTCTTCACCGCCTTTTAAGGCGAGACTTGAAACTACAGGTATGGTCTTATCTCCTGATATCATAAAAAATATTGTGAATGAAGCTCTAAGCAAAGCTATAAATGACCCTCGGATAAAAGATATTCTTCTAGAGAAAGAATCTTTAAATGTTGCTTTGCACAGACTTTCGATTTTTCATCCTAATGAAATTTTAGGCATTAATCTGGCGGTAAATGAAAGATCAAAGCTCGATTCATTAAGAATAAAAATCGGGCTCATTACGATTTCTGATGTTCCATCTATATTGGTTTTTAATAAGGCCTCTGAAAGTTGGAATAATGAAAGAGGGACTGCATTTATGATTAATAATGAAAGCGCCATCCTTTATACGACGAGAGCATATGGAGAAGAAATGTCATATCCTGTTACAGTAATAGCTAAAAATCTAGGGACGGAAAAATGTCCTTTCAAAACTCTGGAAGAGGTTTGCAATCATGTGTTTTCATTAACAAACTTACATTGGCAAACAGTGGTGCCCGGCTTGGTTAAATTACCTATAACTCTCGAATTTGCCAAAGCTATAGCACAGTTATCATCCTACGAGATAAAACCGAAAGAAGATTCATGGTTATGGCGAACCCTCTGGTTTATTTAGCCTTTGATAGTCGATTAATCACAAAATAAAATGTACTTAATAATACGGATACTGCTATTGAAAGTCCTATGTTAGAAAAAGCTAAATAGCTCATAATTACTGTTAAGCAAATTAGAATTAGGCAAAAAACGATTAATAGATTATATTGAGATACTTCTAACATTTTTATTCTACGGGTTTTCATTTTTTCAAACCATCTTACAGCCTCATTTACATGACTACTTTCCTTTAAAGGGAAAAATGCAATTTTAGAAATTGGTGATTCTGCAAGTGCACGAATCAGGAGACTCAACTCTGATAATGGAGGTTTATCTTTTAAGATATTGGTTTCATCACATAGAGCCATTATTCTCTGGATTATCTCTTTTTTAAATGAATTGTCAACACTTAGTTGATTCATAACCATCAAACAGTAAGACAAAGATGCAATATCGAACATTTCGCTTTTAACCATCTCTTCAAATTTATTAATCGTAAGTTTTTCTAGTGCTTTTTCTAAGGAAGTATCCCGCCAAGTATCCATCCTTCTGGATACCTGGTATTTCCATTTCTCCTCTAGTGTAGAAGAAAATCTTTTTCGCAAAGTTTGAAATGTGGAAATTATCAGAAAGGCGTCTCTAGGTGGAATATCTTCTAAAAAGAATTTAGAAATAACAAAATTTAAGATATCATCAGGAAATGATGGTAAAGAAGGAATTATGTGACATTTTAAAATGCTACATGCAACTTCGATATTGTCAAGGGCTTTGATTGATTTTGCAACATTATCCTCAATTTTTAGAAAGGCGCTTAATGTTTTCTCATACAGTGTACCTCCGCCTAAAGATTTGTCTGGCCAAAGTGCGTAAAAAGCATTGCTAAACTCAATAGCTATCCTATCTAAATCGCTGTATAATTCCTCAGTTTGCAATACTTCATTGGATAATGACTCAATGATGCCTTTGAGGAATTCTTTTCCCCGCTTAATCTCTTCTTTTAAACATTTCTCTTTAGTTGCTTTCGAGTAGGCTACTAATGCCTGTAATGCTAATGCAGTAGTTAGAATATCATTAGACCAGCTCCCATCGTCAAATTGAATTAAAGATAGATAATCAGAAAGAGATTTTAAGCATGGTAGTGTCCCGGTTACGATCAAAAGTTTCTTGGGTTTTCTTAGTCTGTTTAATAGACTCTTGCCCTTTCCTATCAAAATCACACACCTATTACTATAAGCATAGTGGTATTTCCGTTTAAAGTCCCAAAGTTATCAGATAAATATATCCAGTCTATGTTTAATGTTATATCTAAAAGTATCCCGTTTTCTAAAGATAACTGCTCCATTTATAATCCCCCTTTGAACGCTTTATCGAGAATTGAAGGAACGAGTTTCTCAAGTTCTTCCTCTGTTTTTTGCTGAAGCTTAGCAAGAGATTTCATAATTTTACGCAACTCGTCCAGATAAACTATTATTCTTTTTTGCTCTTCAAGAGAGGGAAGTGGGATTAGTATTTCTTCTACATTGTGTTGAGTTATGCCTCCTTGTGCTGCACCGTGGAATAAATCACGTATCTGTTTTTGACCTACTTCAGAAAATAGAATGAAAAATAAATACTTATTTATGAGCCTACTTTCATCTAGAGACCTTATGACGAAAACGTGTTCGTTAACAGCTACCTTTTTGAATGGCAAGCTTTCAACGTAAGCAGTTTTACCTGTTGTTGCTCCATCCTTTACAACCAATACATCCCCTTGCTTAACCTTGCCTTTCTTTAAAGTATCGAAAAAATCTTCTGGAATGTATCTCAGTTTTTCCCAATTTACTTCGCCTGTTGGTAGCAACTGTTCCCCACCTAAACTTGGTACACCAGTTTCCGTTGATCCCCCTTTTGGGCGTTTCCCTGACTCTATTAAGACTAATTCCTTTAATTTTGCCAATTCCCATCCTTCTTCTTCGACTCTGCTGAAGACTTTGTTTAAGGCTGCTTGCATTATTTTCTCGGCTTCTTCTCTTGCTTGTTTTCTAAGCCTCTTGGCCTCTTTAGCCCTGTTGACGAGTTGTTCTAAGCGTGAAACTATGCGTTTCTGCTCTTCAAGAGGCGGGAGAGGTACTGAAAGGTTTTCTAAGTCTATCTTCTTAATAGCTTCGAAGGTACTCCCCTTCCCGGACCATCTCTTTTCAATACTCTTAAGATAGTAAAATAAGAATGAGTAATCAAGAAAACATGAGAAAGGTCTTATAGCTGCTAATCCTCTTCCAATGCATGATTTTTCTTTACAAATGTTTACGGGACCTACCGGAGCCCTTACAGAAATTAAAACATCATTATTCTCGGCTATCTTGATTGGTTTACTGCACCATATACGTGGCTCAGGGTATTTTTCTCTAAAATCTATTTTCCCTTGATAGAATGGTAATCCATTTTTTTCTCTATTATAGGTTGTTGAAGGGGGAGACTGGCCCATTATAATTTCAGCTACAGCTCTAAGTTTGACCCATCCCCATCCTTCAGGTAAATCATAAGATCCTTGAACTTTTTCGCCCTCTATCGTCTCTTCTGCCTTTCCGCCTGCGAAGGTGCCTAATTTTGCTTGCTTACCCATTACTCTCACCAAGAATATTGCGGAATTCTTCAAGTATTTCCAAAATCTGTTTTTCCTTCTCAAGTATGCTTTCAACTAGTTCTTCTGGCTCTGCGTACACTGTTTCCTGTTTCTTATTCGGATTCCTTGCAGTCAAGTCATAGTCTCTTTCTCTGATCTCTTCTATAGAAACTATCCATGAGTTTTCCGAGACCTTTCTGTTTTTCCACTTCTCGTAGCAGTCGGCTAGATGCTCGTCTTTAACGGGGTTTGCCTTAGTATAGTTCTCCCCGTTCGGCGGGATAAGCTCGTAGTACCATATTTCCTTCGTAGGCCCGGTTCTGTCGAAGAACACTAGGTTTGCCTTGGGTCCTGTTCCTCCTTTAGGAGCTATGTGGGCGAAGGTGCCGGGGGGCAGGCTTATTATCGTGTGAACGTTAAACTCTTTCAACAACTCCATCTTAACCCTTTTATAAGCTCCACCCCTGAATAAAACTCCTTCCGGCAAGACTATCCCGCATCTCCCGCCTTTCTTCAGCTTTCTCATGCAGTATTGGAGTGCTGCAAGCTCTGTCGAGCCTGTTGGCACTGGCAGGTTTTCCTGAAGAGTCTTAGCTAGGCTTCCGCCGAAAGGAGGATTGGTGAGTATTACGTCAAACCTTTGAGACGGCGTGTCGACAACGTTTTCCTCGAAAGTGTCTCTTCTCACTATGTTTGGCAACAGTAGTCCGTGCAGGATGCAGTTCATCGTTCCTATGAGGTAGGGCAGCGCCTTCAACTCCTGCGCGTAAAAGGTCTTCTCCTCAAGCATCTGGTACTCCTCCGTAGTGAGTTTCCTCTGCTCCTTCATCCACCTGAAGGATTCAACCAGGAAGCCGCATGACCCGGCGAGCGGGTCGAAAACCGTTTCACCTATCTTAGGGTTGACGATCTTCACCATCAGCCTAACTATGGGCCTCGGCGTGTAGTATTCCCCGGCTGCCCCGCCCTCCCTGCCCATCATCATCAGAAGCTCCTCGTAAAGCTGGGAGAGCGTGTGGGAGTCCTCAGGGTTTGTGAAGTCGATGCTGCTCAGCATCGTAACCACTTCCTTCAGGTTGAACGGGTCCCTCATCTGCTGCCTAACCTCTGCGAAAAGCGTTGCTATCAGGTTTCTCTCCTTCGAGCCGCGTAGCTCTCTAAGGTAGCGCAGCAAGTCTGTTTCTATGAAGTTTTTAAGCTCCTCAGCCTTCATGTCCCCCCTAGCCCAGTTGGACCAGCTGTACTTTGGGTCTATGATTGGCTCGTAGGTTCTTCCCTCAAACTCTGCTTCAAGCCTATACTCTTTCTCCAGGTCCTCGAAGATTTTCAGGAAGATCAGCCATGAGAGCTGCTCCATGTAGCCCAGGATGGTTAAACCGTCTCTCCTCATTATCTCGCATACCTGCTCGATCTTATTCGCCAGCTCCCTCCTATCCATCTACCTGCGCACCCCAGCTGGTTGGACGAGCTCCGGGTAAAGCCCCTTCTCAATATCCTGGATAACCTCTTTTAAGGGTTCCAGCCCCCCGAAAATCTCGATAACCCCTTTCAATGCCCCCATCTTGTCGAAGGGCGGTGTTCTGAACACTTTCGGGTCAGTTATCTCGTCGATACCGGCAATCTTATACCTGTCGACCAGCTCTAGGATAACTTCCCTCGCGCCCGGCCCGTATTTCTCTATGAATTCCCTCTGAAGGTCCAGTAATGCTCTAGCCCTCTCATCCCTGCTTAGGACGGGTGCTTTAAACAGGATGTGCGCTATCAAGTCGAACTCCTCGGCCCCAGGCTTCTTAAGAAGCTTCGACAATATGTTCAGGTTTATCCCTGACTTCTCCAAATCCTCCTTGAATTTAATCCTCTTCGCCCTGTCCCTCCATATTCCGGCAAGCTGGTCTAGGGTTGTGATCCTCTTAATCAAACCGTTTTTACAGTACTCCACGTACTCAGCGTCTAGCAGCTCGTTTCCGAGAACATTGGCTTTAACAATACCCTCCTCAGCTATGTAAACTTCAACGTTTTCAGCCCTTATCAGCTCCTTCCTCTCCCTAACCTCCCTCTCCAGGCTGATGACTACGGACTGCTCAGGAGTTGGGAAAGTCGGCACGGTAGTCTCCTTCTTCCTGTATCCGCTTGCAGCCACGTCGATTTTAACACTGCCTCTCGGAACGTCTTTAAGCAGGATTAAGCCGTTTTCATCAGTCTTCAACGTCACCGGCTTGCTCGGGGCTACAAGAGCCATGACGGATGCTTTCGCAATGCCCACCCCGGTTTCAGCGTCAATAACCCTGCACGCCAAGTACCAGTCCGCTGGCCCCTCATGCTTTTTCCCAATCTCCGGCAGGTCCCATTCGTCGAAAAGCCTGGTTGCATCAGTATAATCGATTATCCGGAAGGTGAATTTCCTCGAGTTCTCGTCTATTCTCGCCCCCCTCCCTATTATTTGGTGAAACACTACTTTGGAATCTATATGCTTCAGGAACACTATGTTCCTAACAGGCGGTATGTCCACCCCCGTGCTTAGCAGGTCAACCGTCGTGGTGACTACTGGAAAATCCTTCTCAGAATCCTTAAACTCCCTCAAAACTTCGTGAGCATAAGGCTCGTCTGTAACTACTCTGACAGCGTAGTTGCTGACTCCAAATATGGGAGCGAAATAATTGTTCAGCTCCTTAGCCACCTCCGCCGCGTGCGACTGGGAGACGCAGAAGATAGCGGTCTTCCCCTTCGGACCTGTGCTTTCAAGGATCCTAGCTAGATGCTCGCATATCCTCTTTGTCCTGTCGGGAAGCGTTATCTCTCTTTCAAACTCCTCCACGGTGTAGTACTCCTTCAACTCTACTCCTGGGGGGACTTCTATTTTAGCGCCTTGGCTCTTCGCTTCAGTTATGTTGAGAACACCCGACTTATCTATGTTGGTGAACACCCTGATTATCTCGCAGGGCGCCAGATATCCGTCTTCAATCCCCAGCCGCATAGGATAATCGTAAACAGGCTCTCCAAAATACGCGTACGTGTCTATATTATCATCCCTTTTAGGCGTGGCTGTCAGACCTAGGTGAATAGCGTTAGAGAAATATCTTAAAATCTCGTGCCACCTCTTCCACCCCGACCTATGGCATTCGTCGATTATTACCATGTCGAAGAAATCCGGTTCGAAAAGCTCGTAGATCTTCTTACCGTCTTTCTCGCTGTAAAGAGTCTGATAGGTGGCGAAGTATATGTCCCTGTGTTTCGGAATGCTCTCCGCCCCCACTAGTTCCTCCCTAGCGTTCCCGAATGGGAAGAACATGTCGTGAGCCTGCCTCCTGAGAAATATCCTGTCAACCAGGTAGAGGATCCTCCTCACCCTTCCCGTCTTGTAGAGCTTCCAGACTATTTGGAAGGCAACATAGGTCTTACCGCTGCCCGTGGCCATCGTGAGCAAAACCTTCTTCCTACCTCTAAGTATGGCTTCTATCGTTTTCCTGACGGCAACCTCCTGGTAATATCTAAGCGGCCTCTCGGGAAAAGGATAATAGGGGTACAGCAAAGGGTCTTTCTCAGTGACCTTGCCCAGTTCTTTTCCTTCAACATATCTCCTCCATAACTCTGATGGGGAGGGGAATTCCTCTAAAGTAGCTTGACGCTTATGGAAATCGTCATACTCCTCAATCTTATGCCCGTTGGTGGAGTATGCGAACGGTACTCCCAGCTTCTCCATGTATTCTTTAGCCTGCTGCATTCCTGTTAGGTGGGACTCTTCCTCCGACTTCGCCTCCACGACGGCGAGCGGTACCCCATCCTTATCCGGGTAGTACAGTATGTAGTCCGGCCTCCTGGTTGGGAGACGGTCTCCGCCATCATTTATGATCATACCCCTTGCTATCGCCTTATCCCTCTCCACCATTTTCTCAGTCCAGCCGCTTCTCTGAAGCTTAGGATCGATCAGCTTCGCCCTCGTATCGGCCTCGTTAAGCATGCTCCCCCGCCTTTATCCCATAGAATTATGCTTCAGCACGTCTTATTCTTTTCGATTTCATGCACTTTATTTACGGTCTTTTAAACAAGTATAGGCGAGGTTAAGTGGCTAAAGAGCAAAAAATCCCGATGTAAACCTATAACGTAGTTCTCCTCTTTCTTCTCTAATTTCATCCAATACCGTTACTTTTATGCCTAATTTGCTTAACTCAGTATAAATTTTATCCCATGATAATCTTTCAGACTTAATTTCCTTTACCGTTGTTGGCTTAATTTCCTCTCTCATTTTTCTTAGAAACTCCTTTCCACTATATGTTTCTATAGGCATCTTATTGCGCGAAAAGACGGAGGCAGAAAAATTTTGAGAGTTGATTTCTACCACATGGATATCACTGTTAAAAGTATACGGTGGGAAATCGCATATGTTAATAAAACAAGTTCTATCTAAGAAATTCGGGGAACACTGAGAAAGCTCTAAGGTATCTATGAATAAAGGGAACACATACCAAACATTTTTATACAGAAAAGAAGATATTCGAAGGATAACATGCTGTTTTCTATTAGTATTTATTTCGAAACGATATATATTGTTATTCATATTCGTTGGCTTCTTGTATTGAAGCGCAAATAAAAATCTGTTATTTCCTGGCAGGTTTATAGAACTATCTAAGCCTCGATATTTTTCTTCTCTTAAAGTAAAGCCGTAGATAAACGCTTTAGAAAATAACCCGCCCCATTGTCTTATTACATTAACTAGGTTTTCGTTAACGTTCATTTCTAAGGATTTTTCTGAAATTAAACTCATCAAAATCATCCCGTGTTTAATTTAGCTTCATCAACTCTCTTTGCCAGAAGACTTGCAAACGAAAGATATTCCAGAGTCTTGTACGGATCCCTTTGCTCACCTATACCATGTGCCTTCGGATTCCGTATTCCAATTACGGCACCCATGTATAAATGCATGAAACCCTTTTGTTCATCCATGTCTTCTTGTGTACGTAGCTCATTTAATTGAAGAACAGGTTTCTTTATAACCTTCAGAGTTTTATCATACTTAATGCTAAATACTTTTCCTATAAGGTCAACACCGTCTAAAGTTTTTTCACCAGACTTCTCTTTAACGTAGTTAATAAGAGCCTTATAAGCTTCGAAAATTGCTTGCGCATAATGTCCGTCTTTAAATAGTTCTCTAGACGCTTTCTTTATGATTGGATGTAATCTCAACTCATCGAAAATAACAACTCGCATATCTTCCGTTGTATGTATGCGATATATCGCAAACTCCATAGCTATCGCTACCAAGGTATTAATAAGATCTAAAAAGCGCAAATCGTAATGAATTTTATCACCCAGCTCGCGTAATTTATATAAAGCCTCTTTCAAGGTTTCTGCTCGAATTCTGTGCCGAAGTTCTTCTGATAGCTGCAATATTTCATCTAACCATTTATAGACAGCCTCCTTTTTTCTTTCCACATCTTCAAATGTAAAAGAAAATTTTGCTGCAGTTTCATAAATAGGTCGTATAAATTGTGTGGTGCATATCTCAATTTCTTTCTTCATGAAGTCGCTTAGCTTTGAGATCATGCTTATTTCTGCAGCAGCTTCTCCAAATTGATTACTTTCGAGTAGATCCATCGTTGATAAGAGTGTATTAGTCATTTCTTTTCGAGTATCTTCAATTTTGCTAATTGGAGAAATGATATTTTCAACCATTTTCTTCAAATACTTCTCCCGAGACAATAGCTTCCTCTATCTTTAGATGAAGGATATGTTAAAAGTCTTTCTTCAAATCTCATGAAAAACCTTTAAACAACGCATTAGAGATATATAGCATAGCACGCTCTCTGCCACCTACAGAATAATCTTCTAGCCATTATTCATGCTTTACGAAGATAGGTGGGGCCGGTAGAATTAGGTTAAGGTTCAGGGAGACATGCTTTTACTCTTCAGCTATGAACCCTTCCTCCATCAGGATTTGCCTACAATTCTTGCAGAGCGACTTCGGCCATTTCGTGAGCAGCTTTCTCTCCTGCTCCGCAGACTCTATCTTAACGCTGAAAATCCTGTCGAACTTTCTCCTACATTCTTCGCACACGAGGTCGTATGCAGTGGAGCACATCCCCTTATGGGAGGGGGAAGGATGATTTAAGCATTTGTTGTCGAGAACGACAACATGTTACGCTCAGCATCATAGCATGTACTTTCTAAAAATGATATTGCATACTGATCATTTGCGGGAAGATTTGTGTTAAAATGGCATATCTTATAAACTTTATATTCTTCCTATATATCACTTAACCAATACGGTGTGAAATATTTGCCATGAGGGTTAAATCTATTCGTGTTCAAAATTTTCGTTGTATTAGGGATGAGACCCTGAACTGTAAGGACTTAACTGTGCTTATTGGGGCTAATGGATCAGGTAAATCTTCATTCTTGAGGGCGTTAGACATGTTTTATAATCCTAATGCAAAGTATAGTGAAGAAGATTTTTATGCTAGAGATACCTCTAAAAACATTAAAATCGCGGTAACTTTTGATAATCTTAGTGAAGGAGAAAAACAAATCTTCAAAAAATACGTGGAAGGCGGAGAATTATCAGTTGAGAAGGAACTGACTTGGCCGCCATCTAGAGGTAGCCAAAAGTATTATGGAATGAGCCTCATGAACCCTGATTTTCAAGCTTTTCGCGAAGCAGAGGGAGTGAACTTAAGGAGGGAATACGAGAAGTTGCGTGAAATGGGTAAATACTCAAGCTTGCCTCCTTACTCTAACAAAGAGTCTGCCGAGGCGACCCTTAAGGAATGGGAGGAAACACATCCAGATGAATGTGAAAGGAGGAGGGATGAAGGACAATTCTTTGGATTTAAAGAGGTCGGAGAAGCCCGATTAGAACGTTTCACTAGATTTATCCTAGTCCCTGCTGTTCGAGATGCTTCTCAGGATGCTTCTGAAGGAAGAGGTGCAATCATGACTGAGATAATGGATCTCGTGGTCAGAAAAGCTTTGACTCAACGTAAAGATATTACAGAATTCCGTGAAAATGTCAACAAGTATTATAAAGAAATTTTTGACCCGGCAAAAATACCGGAGCTTCACAATCTAGAAAAAGAGCTAGGTGATCTACTTAAAACATATTCTCCGAATACAGGTATTAAAATAGATTGGAGAAAGGACATGGAAATAGATGTCCCGATGCCTGAAGCAAATATCAGTCTTATTGAAGATTATTACTCCTCCCCTGTCAGCCACGCGGGTCATGGTACACAACGTTCATTTATTCTTGCGATGCTACAATATCTTGCTTTAGCAGAGCGGAGCGAGGAACAAGAAAAAGAGGCATCTAGCTCATTAATCGAAATGCCAAACTTAATATTAGGTATAGAGGAACCAGAACTTTACCAACATCCAGATAGACAACGGTACCTTTCAAAGATTTTGGCGAAACTATCAAAACAGGGGATTCCCGGGGTGACAAGGCAAATACAAGTGATCTACAGTACTCATTCCCCCCTCTTTGTAAATATAGACCATTTTGATGAAATTCGGATTTTTAGAAAAATAAAAGAGGATGATACCTTACCTAAGCAAACTAAAATATTTTACGCGAAATTGGACGATATTGCAAGAAAACTTGAAGAATTTGATAGTAAGCCGAGAGGTACATACTCTGGAGAAACTCTAAGAGATCGTCTTAGAGCACTTATGAACCCTTGGGTTAATGAAGGTTTCTTCGCAAAATTTGTTATTTTAGTTGAAGGGGTAAAAGACAGGGCGATAATATTGGCTGCTGCACAAGTAATGGGACACGATCTGGAGAGCAAAGGTATCGCTGTCATACCTTGCAATGGAAAAACATATCTGGACCGTGCAAATCTTATTTTCTCAAGTTTCGATATTCCGACCTACACAATATGGGATAGTGATTATTCCGAGAATAGGAATGTTGAAGATACGTGTGCTACTAATCGTCGTTTATTAAGAATATTTAATCAACCGGAAGAAGATTGGCCAGAGAAAGTCTCTGAAAAATTCGCATGCTTCAAGCAGAACTTAGAACAAACATTGAAAAATGAGCTTGGAAGCGAATATGACCAAATTCTTGGCGAATATTGTCGAACCCGTGGTTTAAAAAAAGACCATGCTATTGGGAATCCTGTGACATTCGAATATGTTTTCAAGAGGATGAAGGAAAGTGGAAAATCAAGTCCTATGCTAGAAAGTATAGTCAATAAAATAATTTCTCAAGCTAGTTCGATATCTTGACCATTATTTTCGCTTCATCGGTGTCTCCCACGTTTACACTGCTTTATCTCCCCGTCAGTATTTTTACTTCTTTAATACTATTTTCCATTAAGCGTTATTCTCGTCAGCTTGGTGGTGGAGGAGGCGTTGGTGGAATCTGTCTTTTCTCAGTTTTCCTAGCTACACGTTTCACTATCAAGTATATTATTGATACTGTTAGCAGTGCTTGCAGTAATCCGCCAAAAATTCTGCCGAGCCTAAAGAAGAACGCGCGTGCCTGAGCGCGCGCGCTAGTATTTGTAGAGAGTTAATCTTGACGATCTTAATATATCTCCCATTCCAGACATTCTGAATAAAGAATATTGCAAAAGACATTTTATAAGCGTTATGTCAGTACCTTCTTAAGATTGACAGAAGAAACTTGTTCTAATTACCTCGTCCTTCAACCTGTTTTAGTTAATTGCTTAAAGTAGAAATATAAGCTTTTGTCACGTTTCCTCTACTTCCAAAGAATAATTCGATTACCTGAAGGTTCCTTGGTCACAGGTAGCGCATGCTAAGGTTACCTTTGCAGTTTCTGAGCTTAAGTTAACAGGGCAGTTAAGAAGTTATTGTTTAAGTTCTTCTAAGCCTGTAGTTTCAAAGGTTGTAACGTGCTAAAGTTTAAGTATTTTATTCTTACAAAAAAGTGCTGATGAAAGACCGCGAAGAAAGAGCAAAAGAAGTTATTCAAAGCGTAAAGGAGAAGGATGGAAAAAACTTTAGGGTAAAGATCGATTTACACCTACTTGAACTTTGGCTAGAAAACTTAGAAAGAAATTCCAATGTTTTAAGAGTGAAAAAAGTTGAATAAAATTAAAAATGTAGCGGAAGAATATGGTCGTTTGTACGTAAAACAATATCTAACTGAAGCTTTAACTCAAAAAGATGAGATTTACACAGATTGGTGCAAAGGATTAAAATTCTTTTTTAGCAAAAGTTTCAATAGAGGGCGCCGAGACATACTTTCAAAAAAATTCAGGGAAAGAGCAATAAGAACTCTTGATAAATTTGGAATTTGGATGCGGCTTAATCAACAATCGCTGAATCAACAACTGCTAGAAGAGGCATTAAAGGAAAATGGAGTAAATAATGAAGTCGATAGGAAGATGGTTGTGAAAACATTAGATTTTATTTCCAAGTTACCTTCTTGGTATGAAAATAATATTGTTAGATATACCGTCGAAGAGATTAAAAAGGGAAATATTAAAGCAGTTTATGAAAAACTAGACAATATTTATGGAATTGGCGATAAGTTAACTTCATTCTATTTACGAGATGTAGTGATACTTTATGGATTAGAAAAATCACTTACTAAAAATGATTTAAAATACTGCCAGCCTATTGATACTTGGGTGAAACAAGTTGCTTATAAACTTGGAATTATAAAATCAACTAAAGATAAAATAACACTTATTAAAGATGCCATTATTGACCGTTGTTTAGAAGTTGAAGTTTCGCCACTCTTATTTAATGCCGGAGCTTGGCTTATAGGAGCGCGCTCTTTAGATTTATTAATAGATAAATTATAAGCATGCGCTCTCGGTATGCTAGGATAATAATGCCCAAGGAGCCTTAAGCTAGAATGGGAGAAATCTCATCGGTAATCCTCCTTTTTTCTGCCTCTAAGTTTTAAATGTATGCTCTATAAAGAGTAGTGGGGATTGAAGGTATGCCTGTCATAAGGTACTCGCTTAGCCCCCAGGAACTGAAAGTTTGGAAGGGCCGTATTGGTGATAGAGTGGCGGAGTGCTATATTGAAGAAGTGTTGATCCCGAGGCTAAAGAAGGAAGAAGGCTGGGATGGTGTTCTTTACACCGATGGTTGGTTTAACATGGGAGCTTCTCTTTATCAAAAGGGCGAAATGTTTTGGAAACAGGAATTGAAAATCCTAGTATGCGTAGGACTATTTCCAACTCCAGATTTCCTGAAAAGGTTTGAGAAATTGACAAATTTGTTGAGGAACATTCCCGATGGTTTCTTAATCAAGTGGAGGAAGACTGGAAAGCATATTACCCTAAAGGATGCCCTTGCGAAATCGGGATTGGAATCATGGGAAAGCTGGAGGTTTGGAGAATTTAAGTATGTCCGTTCAGAGCATAGCGATAAAGAGCAACTACCAATAGTTAAAGGGGAGGTGGAGGTGGTTGAGGTTAAAACTGGCAAGGGCTTCCTACCGCCGAGCCAAATTGAAAGTTACACCAACATCGTCAAGAAAGGCTATCGTTTACGCTATTTTCAAGTAGATATAGTTTCGTTTGAAAGGAATCAATTTGAGATAAGGGAGGAACTGGTCACCATTGAAACTAAACTAAGGCATTTAACGCTATATAACAATTCTTGAAAAGACTCGAGACGTATTGCCAGTAACCTCTCTTTTCCCTCATTTTCCAAGTTTTAGAGCCACTCTTTTTGGCAAAGTTTAGCGTGCACCTAAGTCCCTAGTGTATGGTCTACGTAGCACGCTATCACGGCGAACGCGTGCTGGATAGTAAAGATTATAAAATGCTATGTGAAACGTAACTGGATGAAGAGGCATCAAAAATTCGAAATAATTGCTTTTTACGAACCAGAGCTTAAAGAGATCTTGGCAGCTTTAGGATTACTGGAAAATTTTAATGAAGGTAAGCTAAGTTGTTTTTTCTGCGGAAAGAAACTGACCCATGAAAATTTTGGGGCTATTTTCTCTGAACAAGGCCATATTTATATGGCATGCTCGGATTCGAAATGTATGGGAAAGCTTGGAGGATAGTATGCTATGTCTATATTAGAAATCTTTCAACTAATTTTTGAATGGCTAGTCCAATGGCTTCCGCCCACAGTCGTTACATTCGTTCTATTTATTATGCTGTATGTATTCTTTCCAGAAAAGTTTGAAAAAATCGCTTCTCATATTTTAAAGGTATTAAGTTGGGTATCTTCTGGCATCGGGAAGAGATATGTGGCTGCTGATCTTCAATCGAGGGTTAACGAATCCGCCAGAAAACTGGAAAAAACAACTTCAAATCTTTTGCCGTACCGTTTAAAAATAAAATGGGTTAATTCTAAATCTATTGAAGGATACCTAAAAGATGGACAAGTTATTGTGATGATGAGGAAATACAACAATCAATCAAAAAATCTTGCATATGCAACGAAGAAATATGTACAAATGGGATTATTGCCGAATGCACGTCGCTATATAGAACCTATTCTCAGAACAGCAATAGATGATGTGTTTTGTAAAGAAATAATGAAAGATAATCCTGATGCTGTAGAAATTTTCAGTAAAGAGATCATAGATCCAGAGACGAAGGAAAATCCTGGTCTGGAGCAAAAGATAATTATGATAGATGAAATAAATGTCCGAGGATATCTGACCCGGATTCTCTTAAGGGAATTCCAAAAACTGAATATAATATATCCTAAAGAACCATCGCAGGACATTTTTGAAGAAACCGTCGGTACTACTGAGATGCTTCATAGACTGGTTGCCAAGAAGCCGCAGGAGAAAGTCAATCCTACTTATAGTGGTAAATACATAAACTTAGTAATCGTTCCAGTAGCTAAAGAGGAAGTTGGAGATATAATGCCTCACAAGAAATTTATTGCAAATAGAATAGCTCAAGGTGCCTCTGAATTCTATATAGTTGCGGCTGGAAAGTTAAACATCTCACTCGCAAAATATCTAATTCATAAAATTATAAAAGAACTACATTTAGAGCTAAAGTTCGAAGATGAATATTCTGGATTCTACCGAGGCCAAAGAATGAGTTTGTTTTGCGCCTTATTAAAAATGCGTGCACTATAATGGCAAAATTAGATGTTCTCTCTGGGACAATATATCTCTGAAACCTCATATTCACGTGCTCGACTTCCAAGTTAGGGATTGGACGTTTTACAATGAGCATGCCCCGGTTAAGAGCCACGAGGTCGCAAGGTTCCGCTACACCCTCCACCTCTCCAGGCAGCTTGACACACGTTTCGACGAGCCCCACTTCACTCTCTCAGTAGACCCGATGAGGCGCGCGCGGCAATTGGAAAGATTAGGCAGATGGTTAAACAAGAACTTGAGCCTGAAATCGCAAAGATAGATCAGCTTGTAAAGCAGATATTGGTTGAGCAAGATGTAAGCACCAAGAATCTAAGAAACTATATCTAGCGTGCGCTAACCAAGAACTATTCTTAAATGTGGAGATTATCCGCATGCTGACCTGGGACACGGTACTCGAGATCGGGGCTTGGGATATGAGCTTGGGCTAAGGATTTCCAGAAAATGTTTAAAGGCGTAGATAGGGGAAGGCTTAGGAATGCCTAGCTGGAAAGTGCATAGGCGCGCGCTTCCTCTTGTTTTCTCTGTTTCCAGTAGTTGAACCTCTCATCCCTCTCATTTAGAAAGTAGTTTACCTTCGTGTTTCTGTGGAATAGATGATGAGCCAATCCATGAGCGATCAAATGTCTCTTCTTATATGGATGCAAATTCGGATCTATCACAATAACTCCCTCATCCTTTATGTAAACTTCTTTGGTTATTTTTCCAAGAGGAATTTCAACAACTTCTGCCCCCAATTTCGAAGCTAAAAGCTCAAGGTCATCAATCCCATACCTTTTCCTTATTTCATTTGCTTTTTCAATAATATGCTTCATGATTTTCTCTTTTGTTTTCTTTCTTTAATTTTGAGGTAGGCATTGATTATAGCTCTTTTATCTTTTTCGGACAAGCTTGGAATGTCCTTGAACAAACTCAAAAGTTCAGGCTCTTTTATTCCTAAAGCCTCAAGTTTTGACTCCAAAAGCATATTCTCAATCTCTTTGAGACATCCAAAGCCCTAGCGATCTCCCTCAACTTATCCCTTGAAGGAATAAAATGTTCGCTTTCAACATCAGAAACGTAGCTATTTGTAACATAGCCTAGTTTCTCAGCCAACTGCTGTTGAGTTAAACCTTTCTTTATTCTCAATTGTCTCAATTTTTGCCCAAAATTCATATCGCCTATAAATGATATTAGCAAGAGCAAAAATTGCTGTCAAGTCCTTTTTAATCTGGGGTACGTTGTAAAATAATGTTTTTCAGGATTACAGGAGTAACGATAGGAAAGAGGAAAGTCAATACTCTTCCTCATTCAAACAAAGAGAGTTCTAATAAAAGTATTATAAGGGAAGAACTTCACCAAATTTACAGCGAGAAAGGAAAACCATCGACTTTAATTTCATATTAATTCAAAAAATCAGCTTTGTTGTTTGCAGATAAAAGTATTTTTCTTAACTCTTTCTTGAATTCTTCGATGCTTACTAATTCTTTATTCTTTAAGTCCAATGTGTAAAATTCTACATTCTTGTAATGTCTCTTTCTTTTTTCTAAGTCCTTTAAGTGTAATAGAAATCCAAAATTATCCATAACTATGTTTACCTTTTTACCACCATGTTTCCTAATTGTTTCATCAATTTTCTTGTCAGCATCTACACCTTCTCCAAACAAGGTTTCAACTTCATAGACTTCATTGTCTACCTGAACATCAGGGGTTTCCTTTCCTTCACCTTTTTCCTCTGTCTTTATATGTTTTATTATTTCTTCAAGAGTTCTTAACTGTTTTCCTTCTTTCCTTAACCTGTTTACTAGGTATCTAACTATGAAAACTTTAATGTTGTAGTGAAGATCCGATTCTTCTTGACCTTTGTTTCTAGCAGTAGCAAGCTTGAAGAGCCCATTTTCTTCATTCTTTATTTCTTCAAGAACTTTGTTAAACCGACTATCTTCCTTAAAGAGAGCATCATTAAAAATATAATCGAAAGTTAAGAAAGTTGGTATGCGCGCGTGCGCGCGCGTTAAGAAAGTTGGTATTACTTCGTCTATTATCACTTTTACTGGCGGTTTAAATAAGTCAACCATTCCAGAAGATAGCCTTATCAAATCTAAAGGTAAGTTTCTTGCTTCCATAAAAATCATGTTTAACCTTCCTTGAGACATTCGGTTGATATTATGTAAATCTTCTTTCATCTTCTCAAATTTTTCTTCACTTCTTGTAGTGAATATTATGAATCCTAGTCCACTAGAGTATGTTTCCTCTAATCTTTCCATTAAATGAGTTACATCAAATCTTTTCATCATCTTATCGAATTCTTCTCTGTCTGCTTCCTTTATTTCATCTAAATTTATCGTAAAGATTTTTCCACCGGCTTCTAACCGTCTTTCAATCTCTTCTTTGTTTAAATGATCTATTTTTTCAATTTTTACGGCTTCTGGTTCTCCTCCCTCAATTTCTCTGTAAACTCTTAAGCATACATTTTCTAAGAAATTAATGTAGCTATCTTTCTCAGCATCTTTAAACAATATTATCTTTGGGCCTTTTCCTCTAATCTTTCCTCCTTCACTACCAAACGAAAACTCAAGGAAATCAGGAATTTCTTCTTCACCAGCAGGAGGTACTCCAGCTTCTCTAGTTCCTACTTTCTCCCTTAACTCTTCTACACTTTTTACTTTTAGCTTCGTAATTTCATCAGCGGTCAAAACATTTGAATTAAGGCTTTCTAAGTATCTTGGTAAAGAGAATCGTTCTACATTGTAGAATGGTATTAAAGGTTCTCTTCGTTCTTCTTTTATTTTTCTTACTTCTTCATCGAATTTTTGAATAACTTGAGCTTTAGCTAAAGTCTCCAGCCTAAAGATTGGAACAGTAGATAAAATTTCTTCTCGCTCTATAATTACCATTCTGTCGTTAAATTTTTGCTCAACTACAACTGAAGGTTTTTCTTGAAGTTTAACGAACGGTATATTCGCAATTATTTCCTCTCTCTTTATTTCTGGAACTTGAATGTTTAACTTTAACTTATAGGTTTCAAAAGAGGGTTTCTCTAATTTTAATATTGGAATTATTAAAACTTCTTCAACTTCAGCCTCTTTTCCTTCTTCTCTAGAAACTTCTTTCTTTTCTATCCTTTCTTCACGAACACTAGTAGTTTTTTGTTTTTCTTTCTCCCTTCTTTTCCTTTCCTCTTCTTCAAATTCTTCTTTTTCTTCTCTCAATTCCTTCCTTTGCAACATTTATCACTTACTCCATGTGGTTCCCAGTTCCAGTCTATCACCGGTCTTTTTAAGATAAAGAAAATAGAGGAATAACGCAGGCGAGAAGTCATTAAGAACTTTAAGTAGGCTTTTTCCTTCATAGTATTTAGCAGGTACGCTATCTCTCCAGTAACCATCATACTCACGAGAACTCCAGTTTCTGACAACAATTCCCGAAACCCAAAATTGGCAGTACCATTTTCCTATTGTCCCAAAATCGACTTCAGGGATTTTCCATCCTATAAGTTTTAGCTTTTCTTCTGCTTTATTTAAGTATTCTTTCTTTAAGTCTTTAAACGAGGGGGAAATAAAGCCAAATATTGGTGAGAGATTAGAGCTTGGACTAATACTTTCCCAGATTAAATTGTTTAAGTTAAATATTAGGTTGCATAGTCCTCCCTCCACATGACCCATAATAGTACATTTTTCTTTTATATCTTGTACTTCAGTTTCCGGCTCAAAGATTACTCCAAGACCTAAAAATTCTCTTAATTCATCAAAATTCTCCACAAACTTTGGATATGCCTTTGTAAGATAGAAGAAAGGTAAGTTACTAGTACTTACCGTAAAGAAGGTATAGTAGTTGTAGTTTGCAGTTACCCGTAAAACTTTTTCATAAAGTTCTCTTAAAACTTCAAGTATCTTCTCAGGTTCTCTAATTAATTCTTCAACTTCTTTTACTTCAGTAGTTTCTAATCCAACTTTGCTAACTATTCCTGAAGATAATGAACTTAGATTTCTTAGAAACTTAATGAACTCTGTTTCTGCGTCAACTTCAACTTTAACGTATGCAAGAGGATTGATTCCTTCTTTTGCTAGAGCAACATATTGTTTTGAATCCACATAAATTCCAAAGGCATTTTTAATGAACAAGGCTAAGCTATTCTTTTCATAGTCTCCTTCTTCGTTAATGCCTCCAAGTAAAAATTTTAGTAAGTTGTCGTCTAAGTCTGACAGTTTTCTCCCCACTGTTCTTGAAAGAATTTCTTCTCTTAGCTTTAAAAGCTTGCTCGACGAAACATGAAGAGGAAGAATGTGATCTTTAACGAATTTTTCCCAAGCTCCTTTATTCCAATACTCAAATCCTTCAATTTGTTCGTAGCTTGACATCCAGCTTGTTTTCTAAATCTAAGCTTAAAAATTTTTCTTCAGCCCAAAGCTTAAAAACAGAAGTTCATCGGAGAACTTGTACCATTGGAAATTCCTAAAGAACCAGAAGGAATAAAGGAGAATAGCTTTCTAAATCCCCAATTGAAAGCAAGGTTATTCAACTAAAAGCCAAGTTAAGCGCGCGCTGGCTCTATTTTGTCACTGGGGCAATAGCAATCTGTATTATCGTTCCCATAGTTTTGAAGCTAAAAGCGCGCGCTAACCTTTTTAATACTTTTCATCGCATCTCTTTTCGCTCCTGTCCTACTGGTGTTGTCTACATGACTACTCGGATATATTCTTCATCTTCTGGCGGATGCAACCACGAAAACCAGTATTCCGAATAATTTCAACTAATGAATTAGCGCGCGACGCACGCTAGCGCCCGCTAGGATGGTTAATAAGAAAGCATCAGAACCTTGCAAGCGATATTATTTTTAAATTGGTTGCTTCTACGTCGATGTTCAATGTGATTACCGTGGGGATGAACCCATACTTTTCGGCTAACAGCAGTCCTTTAAGTTTAGCTCCTTTTAAATATCCAAGTCCAGTGTTAGTCTTAACCTCAACAACATATATTTCACCACTCTTCTTCGCAACCAAATCAGGATAATACTTAGTTTCCTCCTGAGCATTACTTGTTCCACCGATAATACCCAATTCCTCCACGTATTTTCTAAAAGACTCCAGTTTTTCACCAAAGAAGTTCTTCAGCTCTTCAAGCCCACGATGACATTCTTCCTGAGACAGGATATAGGATGCCCCTCCATATTCCATAATACATTTGCCTCTTAGATCTTTTCTATCTGACGGCTTTGCATAAAGATACCTAAGGCAATTGAGTAAACCACCTCTGCCTAAACCTCCCCTTTTCCGAAGAGGAGATTCGATTGGAAAATACGGTGTAAATAGCCACACGTCAAACCCTCTTCTTACGAGAAATTCCTCAGCCACCATCTCGCCTATATTACCGTAATATCTTCGAAAACGGCTCCTGTCAAACTCTACGTTACCAATTTCCACCAGCGTCTTCCCCATCCATGACCTCATTATTTCCTTCATTCAAATGTTTGCATAACGCTTATTTAAGCAATTTGCTGATCTGAATGCATGAGAATGATTGGAAAACTTAACTGCGTGGCAGAATATTTAGCAAGAACTTGGAGACAATGGATTGAGGAGATTAGGAGAAGGGTTACTATTTACGGACGAAGAAAAGCTTTCCTGATACTTGATGCAACGCTATACTGTCTTCTTCTCGGCGTGCTGTCGTATATGTTTTTAGTTGTACCTTCCTTAGACATGGAGGGTCATAAACATGCTGGATTGGCAATTATAACGTTAATTGTTATAAGTACACTTATCTATTCAGAGTTGAAAAAGTATATTTTGTCTAAGTCGCAAAAGAAGTTGACTCAATGGAATAAATGACGTTGAGCGTAACATGTTGCTGTTTCCGACAACAAACGCTTAAATTACCCCTACCCTCTATCCTAAGGGATGTGTTCCTCAGAGTATGATTTGGTCTGCGAAAAATGTAGGAGGAAGTTTGACAGGATTTTCAGCGTTAAAATAGAGTCTGCAGAACAAGAGAGGAAGCTACTGGCGAAGTGGCTGAAGTCGCTCTGCAAGGATTGTAGAAGAATCCTAATTGAAGAGGGGTTCATAGTCGAAGAGTAGGAACAGAATGAGTGGCGAAGCAGAGATTATAGATTATTAAGAGATAAGAGAGAACATTAAATTTGCTTAATTACCGGCTCTGGACAGTAGCGCGCTAACGTTGTAAAGAGGCATTTAATAAAGGATACGGTATAAAATTTGGTTACAATTCTTAAGAAAAAGCTTAAGTAATAGAAAACAGAGGTAACAAGTAATAAGAATGCTGGAAAGTGAAGTTAGAAAATTAGTTTTAATTAAGGGAATTTTTCTACATGGGTGTACTCATGCTAATTCAAAAGATGAAATAGGTAGAGTTCTTGCTGTCCACCATTTTGATCTTTCCGTGGAAATGATGCTAAAATGTATTGCAGTAAAGCATAATATCGTCTCTTCAGTAAAACAAGAATTTAAATTTAAAGGTTTGTGGGACGAAATTACCAAAAAGGGCATTAAGCTACCTTTAAAGAGCGAGATATTTAAATTACATGACGAAAGAAACCTAGTACAACATGCCGGTATAGTTCCTTCTCTAGAAGATGTTTTAAACTTTAAAGGGTATGTTGAAGGTTTCTTAGAACAAGTCATCGAACAAGAATTCGGAATTTCATTTAAAGAGCTAAGCCTTGCACAACTAATAGAAAATAAGGAATTAAGGAAAATAGTGCAAAATGCTGAAAACCTATTTGAAGGTGAAAAAATATAAAGAGTGTATATTAGAATGCGATGAAGCCCTCATAAAAGCAAGTTTTGACGTTGCAGATATATTTAGAAAAGCGGGTGCATTAACAGGATACTTTGGAGCAAGAGAAGAATTAAAAAAGTAATAGATAAAGAGTATGCTGAACAGTTTAAAGAAAAGGAGTTCTATGTGCTTGCCAAGGACTTTAGTAAAGCATTACTTCAGCTTGGTCAAGCTTCAACAGGCATGCAATTTTTAGAGGAGTTTAAAAGCAAATTTATTGAGTTTAGAAAACTAATTGATAATCTTGAAAATATTCCAGCAGAAGAAGAGCTTAGAGAAAAAGCTAGATTTTCTCTTGACTTCATAAGAAATCTTATCTTTAAATGGCAGGAAGAAGGCTTAATACGTTCTTCCAAGGGATAACAAAAAGTGCTTTTAGTTTCGACAATTAATCTTCATAGAAGCATCATACAACTATTTGTTAGTAGGAGCTCAGCTGAGCCTGTCCATGATAATCCTGGATTTGCTGTTATTGGAACAGGTTTCATTACTGGCGGAAACCTCCTTTTAAGGCTTCTAGGTTACTCAGCAGAGGAAAGCTACACTATTGATGCTGATACTCTAGCAACATTCATAATAGATGTTGTAAGTGAAATAGATCTTGCAGTAGGTCCTTTCATAGGAGAAAGTTACTATATGAGAATTGAGAAGGGCAAGGTCTTACTTGGTCCACTGAAGCCTGAAGCCATAAAAGAGTATAAGCGTAAGGTTGCAAAAAGAAAGGAGCTACTGCAGCGAATATGGAAGCTCTTTGATAGTATTGGAGAAGAAAAAAATTGAGAAAAATAGTAGAAGAATCAGAGAAAAGCGCGCGCTTACAGCACCCACCAAAGAACCGCAAATCTTAATTTGTTCTAAAGTTATCTGAAATTTGTGGGAGAAAAAGTGCGGAATAGAGAAGAGGTACGGTACAATGCCTCTACCATTGAGCATGAATTAAAAAATCTTCAAGAATTAAGGTCTCGACACGATTACCGTAAATTCTGGCATCACGCTAGAGAGATATCTAATATGTTTAAAAGTCTCGACCTTTTAAGAGAAGACCGCCAACGTTTATGGGCAAATTATAGCAGTATCTGTGAAAGTGTTAAGCAGGAAATGGAATCAAGACGCGAGGAAGCGAAAACTAATGCTTTAGCAATTGAGCGCGAAATAAACAGCCTTCGTTATGATCATCTCGACAAGAATGCCTCATTATTTACTACAAGATATTATTATCATGAATTCTGGCAACATGCAAAAGAAGTTTCTGAAATGTTTAAAACTCGCAAACTTTTAAAGGAAGACAGGGAACGTCTGTGGTCAACTTATAGTAGCCTTTGCGAAGAAGTCAAAAGAAAACAAGAAGAAGAACGTCATGAATCGCGTAGGAACCGTGAAATCTTAGAATCTCTAATTACAGACGCGTACTTTCAAGCGGATGGAGCAAGGGACAAGGAAGATCTTGATAAAGCAAAGTCCATGCAAACTGAAAATTTGAGAAGAATGAAGGAAAGCAGGCTTTTTAGGGAAGATAGAGAAGCCTTGTGGAAATATTGGAAAGAAGTAAATCAGAAAATATTTTGGAAACGACATGAACTACAAGAATCCAATTTTCTTCAGGCAAGGGAGGAGGCAAATCGTGCTCTTAATGTAGCTAATTATGGTGACCCTTATGAAGCACTCCAAGAGATCAAAGAGGTTCAGAGAAGTTTGCGGGGCGTATATATGAGCAGAGACCAACGGCATGAGATATATGATACGTTAAGTGATGCGTGGAATCGAGCGACATCAAGAATTGTAGAGATCAAAGAAGAGAAAAGAAGAAAACGTGACGAGTGGTTACAACGACAAGAAGAAAGAAAGAGAAAATATGAAGAATGGCGAGAACGGATGGAAAGTAATATTGAGCGATGGGAAAATAACATAGAAAAAGCTGAAGAATATATTTCTAGATTAGAGGAACAAATCGACAGACTTGAGGAAGAGGAGGCAAATGCAAGAACGGACGAATACGCCGAAAGGGTTAGAGGGTGGATCGAGGAAAAACAAGCAAAAATCGAAGAAGTCAGAGAGCAAATAAGGGAATGGGAAGAAAAAATATATTCTGTTAGAGGGAAGTTAAAGGATTATTGAACCTTTACCAGGCAGGATTAAGCACGCTAACCATAGCCTACTCTAAAATGCTTGGTACAGGGAACAGGATACGTATTCACTGTTTTTTCATCATGGGTGTCTTTCAAGCATCCTCTTTAACGCTATTACCTCAAGACCTGGTAAGAGAAGCCCTAGGATCCTCTCTAGCAACTCAAGCATGGGAGGAATCGAAGGAAGCGCAGCATAATCAACCGGGGCAAGCTGGAAGAAAAGGCCGATGCTCTTTCCGAGACCCTTGAGGAAGGATTGGGGCGAGACCTGACCTCCTTGGAAGACGGTGAAAAAGAGTGACATTGAAAATATCGTTGCGAGCGCGCGCTTACTCAGAGGAAACAGACTTAAGTTCATACTTAAGTGAAGCTAAGTATTCTTTTGTTAAAAAGCATGCACGCTAGTTGTTAATAATTTGTTTCATCTGATTACTGTTAAAGCAGATAATTTTTAGCACTTTTCACGTCAATCTTCTTCTCTATCATAAAAACTTAAATGCACACACGCTTAGAACCCTCCTTTATG
>Ga0207433_10003726_pt1 | contig 28901 bp, 19 predicted proteins | sample YelNatPaOPGAMG01_FD_187559 | JGI IMG/M metagenome (GOLD analysis project Ga0207433, IMG submission 187559) | Hot spring thermophilic microbial communities from Obsidian Pool, Yellowstone National Park, USA - OP-RAMG-01 (SPAdes) (version 3) | ecosystem: Environmental > Aquatic > Thermal springs... | reverse complement strand
GATGGTTAAAAAGCATTTCTTTTCCACGCCACAGATTCCTGAAGTAAGAACCAAGCCACCAAAACTGGAAGAACCAAAGAAGAAAAAAAAGAAAAAGAAGAAGAAATTTTCGATTAATCCGAGAACCGCAAAACGCACATTTAAAGAAACCGTGATGGACTTCTATGTAATTCTATCTGCATGTGTGGCAATTGAGATGGTCATAGAATACCAACTTGGAACAGAGCAGGCAATGCGTTGGTGGGTTGACCCTGGGCATTTTGACGTTCTGAACGCAATGGCGCTAATCGTAACCTTATCTCTTGCGATTGGGGGTTTGATTGTATTTATTTCGAATGTTCCAAAGATGCCAAAAAGGACAAGTTTTGGTTTTTCTATATATTTATTAGGAGCAACAATTACCTCTGCTCCATTCATAAACCAGCGGTTCTTTTATAGTATCCCAAATTGGGCTGGCTTTCCCTGGCCTTGGTGGGTCTTTGCAATCCTAATCATAGGCTTGGCTATTGCATACTATGGCACTGTGCATACAGACCACCGGCTTGGGTATTTCAATATCACATTCATTGGTAATTTTATAATTTCTCTTGTGCCTCTTCATGCTTATGCAGGAATCTCGAATATGTGGGGCGATGCTGACACCTATCCTTTCTATAGAACATATCTCTCAGTTGATCAGCCCATGGTTATGGTTGGTCTAATTTTTCTATTCACTGGTGTGGTGCTTTATGGATATTCGCGCACTCAACTAACCTCGATTGAGGAGGATATAGACCAGGCAAATAACATGTACAGGCTTGGAAGATATAAGGAAGCTATGAAACTTTATGATAGTGCAATTAGGAAAGCAATAAAAGCAGACCCGCATGGAAGACCTGCCTTCCCTGAAAAGGGAACCGTGCTATTCGAACCTGATTTTGATGCGCCCTGGCTTGGAAAAGGTCTAACAGTATCAAAGATAGGTAATCCTGCAAGGGCATTATCTTATTATGACACTGCGCTTGAAATGAATCCTGATAACGAAGATACTTGGTTAAACCTCGGAAATGTCCATGCAAAGATGAATGAAATACAGACTGCACTTCAGTGTTACGAGAAAAATTTGAATCTGAACGCGAAAGATGAGGTGGGATGGAATAACCGTGGCAATGCGCTTTTTGTTCTGAATAGAATAGACGAATCATTAAGTTGTTATGATATGGCAATAAAATTAAATCCGCAATATTATGAGGCATATTATAATAGAGGACTTGCGCTTGCTGCAAGAGGATTACACGAAGATGCGATAAATTCGCTTGACGAAGCAATAGAGGGTTTTTCGAGCATATTAACAGCAAAAAAAGAGTTGATGAATGCCTGGTTTGTAAAAGGGATTTGTTTATTTAACCTAAAGAAGACCTTGAAAGCGCTTGAATGTTTCAACAAAGTATTATCGACAAATCCAAACGATTACGAGGCTTGGAATGCAAAAGGGCAATGTCTCATGCGGTTGAAAAGATATGGAGAAGCGATGTATGCATTTGACCGTGCAATCCAACTTCAGCCAAGTTTTGAAATTGGATGGAACAATCTTGGCAGGGCGCTTGCTAAGCAGAATAAACATGAAGAAGCAGTTCCCATGTTTGAAAAAGCGGTTCTTCTTAAACCTGAATTTACAGATGCGCACTTTAATCTTGCAATTTCGTTGTATGCTTTAAAGAGATATGCGGAAGCAGAAACAGAGTTGAAAAAAGTTGTCGAGCAGGATCCAAAGCATGCCCAGGCTTGGCTAGTCCTTGGAAATTGCCAATCTAAGTTGAGCGAGATTGAGGATGCAATAAAATCTTTTGACAATGCGATAGCGTTAGATGCAAGGAATGAAATCCTATGGAACAACAAAGGTAATGCCTTGTCGAGAGGGCAAGAATATGAGAAAGCGATTGCATGTTATGATACTGCGATAAGGCTAAATCCGAAGTATGTTAACACATACATAAACAAAGGGAATACTTTATTTAAATTAGGGAAGTACAACGATGCAGAACAATGTTATGATGAGGCGCTCAGGTTAGACCCTGATAATGCAAACGCTTGGTTCTCGAGAGGAGCAGCGCTCTTTTTCCTTAAGAGACATGAAGATGCGATAAAATGCTTTACAAAGACAACAGAACTAAAACCGACCTATGTTGAGGCTTGGTTAAACAAAGGTGCTGCGAATGCAGAGTTAGGAAAATTTGGAGATGCGCTTGCTGCTTATGATAGGGTCCTTGAACTTGACCCGAATAATGTTTCGGCTTGGTTCAGTAAAGGTGCGATATATTCGCAGATGGCTAAATTCCATGAAGCAATAGATTCTCTAGAGACAACAACGGAACTTGACCCTGAACATGTAGAGGCTTGGCATTTGAAAGGCACATCTTATTATAGCATAGGTTCAGTAGAAGAAGCAATTGCGTGTTTTGATAAAACGACAGAACTTGACCCTGAACATGTAGAGGCTTGGAATAATAAAGGAAATGCATTATTTGCGATAGGAAGGATAGAGGATGCGATAGTCTGTTTTGACCATACGCTCGAATTAAGAAAGGATTATGATAAGGCTTGGTATAACAAAGCGAGTGCGTTAACAAAACTTGGACGATTAGAGGAGGCATTGGTTGCCTACGATGAAGCATTAAAAATTAGGCCCGATTATGAGAAGGCTTGGAATAACAAAGGGAACATTCATTATTCGCTTGGTCAGCATATTGAGGCGATAAAAGCATTTGATAAAGCACTTGAGATTAAACCTGATTACGATAAGGCTTGGAATAATAAAGGTTCTGCATTGTTTGCAGTTGGAGACCATGCAGAGGCTGCGAAATGTTTCCAGCGTGCAGTTGAGATTTCGCCTGATTATGATAAAGCGCACTTTAATCTAGGTAGTGCATTAATGGAGATTGGTAAATATGGAGATGCTGCGAAAGCATTTGATAATGCGTTGAAACTGAAACCTGAGTATGCAGATGCCTGGAACGGAAGAGGTTCTGCATATTATGAACTTGGAAAAATTGATGAAGCAATTAAGTCTTTTGATAAAGCGATAGAAACCAAGATGAACAATTACGAGGCTTGGTATAACAAAGGGAATGCATTAAATAAGGCGGGGGATACTGAAGGTGCGATAGCGTGTTTTGACAAGGCGATAGAGATAAATCCGAATTTTGAAAAGGCGTATTTCAACAAAGGTAGCGTGCTATTTTCACTTGAAAGGATAGAGGAAGCAATAATAGAATTTGACAAGGCGCTTGCGATAAATCCGAACTATGAGGAAGCGGCAGATACTCGTGCACTCTGTCTTGAGAAACTCTCTAAAGCAGGGAAAGAGCATGAATATTGGCTTATGCGTGGCAAGGCTATTGCAAAGAATGACCCTGAAAAGGCTCTTGAATATTTTGATTTGGCGATATCTATAAATTCTGTATTTGATGAGGCTTGGTATCAGAAGGGTTTGTTGCAGGTTAAGAAAGGGAGTTTGGAAGATGCGGTTATAAGTTTTGGGAAAGTAACGGACCTTGCGCCTAAAAGAGTGGAGGCTTGGTTAGAAAAAGGTAAAGCATTGTTTACTTTAGGAAAGGCAGAAGAGGCTTTGTCAGTATATGATAGGATTACAGTTGAGCATCCTGAGGTAATTGAGGGATGGGTAGGTAAGGGCTTGGCTCTTGTTAAATTAGGAAAGTTAGTTGAAAGCCTATCGTGTTACGATGCGATATTATCAAAACAGCCAGAGAATGCAGAGATTTGGCATGCAAGGGGTAGTGCGTTATTTTCGACAGGCAGAGTAGAAGAGGCATTGGATTCGTTCGACAGAGCGCTGGCAATAGAGCAGAACAACGAGAAGTTCTGGTATAACAAAGGAGGGGCGTTACTTGCACTTGAGGATTATCAGGGTGCAATAGAATGTTTTGAAAAGGCAGTATCGTTAAAACCTGACTACGATAAGGCTTGGTATAATCTTGGAACTGCCTACTATGGACTTGAAAGATACGAAGATGCGCTTTCGGCGTTCGAGAGAGCAATTGAGATAAATCCAGATTATGAGAAAGCGAAGAAAAATAGAGAGTTGTGTCTTGAGAAGTTGTCGGGTGAGACTGAGAACAAGGGAGATTTCGAAGAAAAAGTAAAAGATGAAGAGACCGAGAAAAAGGATGAGGAAAAGATAGAGAAAGAAGAGGCAAGCAATGAGAAAAGTGAAGAGGAAAAGAAAAACGGAGAACAGGACAAAGAGAAAGTGCCGAAAGCAGGCGAAAGTTCAGAGACTGCATCTGAAGTTCGGTTAGATGAAAAGAAGGAGAATACGAAGGAAGAAGATAGCAAAGAACAGAACTGATACAGATAATGCAGATGGTGAATAAATGCCCGAGGATATTGAAGATAAAAAAGGATTGAGTTTGACTGGACAATCACCAGTCCAGGCTCTAAAAACTTCAGTATCTCAGGGCAAAACAAATGGAGTTGTGAATGGAAAGCCAGCGAATTTGGAGAAAAGCGGCTTGGTATATGGTGTTATAAACGGTTTAATCAACACCTTGGGTAATAATGGAAATAAAGGTAAGAGAAACGAGAGAAGAAGGAGAAAACTGACAGAGGGACCTGTTGCAAGAGGATTGACGAACGGAAATGGGTTGATAAATGGAAATGGTCTGATAAATGGTAATGGATTTATAAATGGTAGAGGTCTGACAAATGGGAAAAGATTTTTGTATGGAGATAAAATGCCGTATCTTCCAAGGACAAAAAGAGGTGTTACATATGGAATTGTTTTTATCATAATCCTATCGCTTATAATAGGACCATATTTTTACATAACTGGGCTTCCTGATATTATAACAATAGATGGTGCGTTTGGCGATTGGGAAGAAGTTCCGAAATATACAGATGGTTTAGGTGAAGTTAAAAATAGTGATATAGATATAGAAAAAGTGGCTGTTGTTAACGATGAGAAAGCAACAGAGATCTCGGTTTATGTAAAGGTTGATGGGAACATCTTAAAAGGCGATGGCACGAGTGTAACTTCAGCGGATGGGAGAAAGATAAATGACGGCTTGGACACAATAGATATTTTTGTTGATATGGATTCTGAGGAAACAACGGGTTATTCGGTGGGTGGTTTAGGTGCAGATGCGCACATGAGGATAATAGGTTGGGGTAACGTGGTAAGAAGGGCAGTCGGTGCATCCTTTGACGATATGCGTTCTAAAGACGATTGGAACGGCTTTTCGCATCAATTCCCTGTTGCAGCATCATGTGATGGAAGCGAACTTGAAGCACAGATGGACCTTGAGTATGTGGGGAAGAAAGTTCGTTCGCCGAAAGTATATGTGATTGCAAGCGACAATACGGGTGAGAAAGATGATTTAGATTTTACTTTTTCAACAGATTTTGGGCTGCTCTATTTTATGCAGAGAGAGATAGAAATGCCTATTTTGATTCCAGGGAGTTTTTCGAATTGTGTTTCATCATGGAAATGTTCTGCAGAGGTTCAGAGTTATTGGATTGAGGGAGTAACATTAACAAGGCTTGGGGGCAAGGGTGGAAACGGAATTGGAGATGGTGGGGGGAGCGATAGTTTTGAAAATGAGGATAAAGATGTGAGTATGGTTAGGTTCTATGTAGATGGAGATGGGAATGGTATATTTGATGAGCATGTGGATACAAAGTTAGGTACGGGGCAGTTGATTGATGGAATAGTGAATATTCCATTTGGAGAATCGTATAAAATCTCGATAGACGAAACAAAGATATTTTTTGCGGTAGTCGATATATCGCCGAATGCGAATAATGGAAACACTTTGGGTTGGCAGTTAACAGAGGTATCAACAAAAAATGGATATGTCTCAATTGGAAGAGCGGTTCGGGGATTGTCGCATATATCTGTACCGAGTTCGATAGTTATAGATGGGGCGTTTGCAGATTGGGCGAATTATCAGGAATATAATGATGAAATAAACGACGTGAAAAGACTAACAGCAAGCACACCTGGGAAAGGAAATAGCCAAAAACAGGCAGTTCCAAATATAGATATTTCGGGCATTAAAGTAGCAAAAGAGAAAAAGGACATCTCGTTCTATATTCGAGTTGAAGGAGAAATGATGAGTGGTTCTGCAATTTTAGACTTGCCCACTATGAGGTTTTCTGATACTACGAGTACTACTACAGTTTCGCATCCCTCTACAGAGCCAGAAGAAATAACATTACCTGTTGCGATAGGCGAAGATTTAACGATGATATACATAGATTCTGATAACGATGCAAAGACAGGATACAACTATTCCGGGCTTGGGGCAGATTATCTTATACAAATCTCAGGTAAGAATGGGGTTGTAAAAGGAAGTAATCTGAGCAAGTATGAAGATGGGAATTGGAAATATTTGTGCAATGTCGATGTGGGTATAGATGAACACAGGTTAGAAACTCAGGTATTGCTCTCAAGGCTTGGGTTGGACGATGGTAATGACAACTCCAAGATAAAGGTTGCATTCAAGACAACCTCATGGTCGGGTGCGTTTGATGAATATAGCGAATTTGGAAGAAGTGGAGATAGGGCATATCCTACGGGCTTGGTGTGGATAAATGAAATCTCGCCTGGTGGGAAATGGGTTGAGTTATGGTGTAACAGCACCTCTGAGGTATCAATCCAGAATTGGTATATCTATGGAATTAATGCAAATAGGTGGTATAGATTAACAGGCACTATTTCAGCAAAGAGTTACAGGGTATTTTTGAGTGTATCCTGGTTACTTGCAAGCGATACTCTTATACTGTTTTCGCCGAATCCTGACCCTGGTGGAGACCCGTATATTACAGAAGATTATACTACCTATAACATAAATCCTTCAGTATGCAATTGGGGAAGGGATAATAATGCAGGAGATGGAATGGGTAGTTGGACGACGACATCTCTTGATACTCAGGGTGAAAGAAACGAACCTGTAGTTGTTAGCGAATTTGAGGAATTATTTGTGCCGATTTTTGTTGTATCTGTAAGTGCAATTGTATTCATAAGAAAAAGGAGTAAAAAGAGAAGGTAAGAAATGAAATTGGTAAAAGTATAGACGTTCTGGCAAGAATGCGTTTTTTTACTTAACTGAATATAGTTAAATTAGAGAAATTGTAGATTATGGACTTTTTAAATGTCGGAATTTTCAAATCTGATTTTTATGCAAATAGAGTGAATGCTTGACAAGCAAATTGAGGTGAGGTAATGCAGAATAGGATGATAACCATATTCGTTGTTTGCGGGCTTATTTTTAGTATGTTTGTATTTATAAGTGTGAAAGATGGAGAAAAAGACAAAAAGAGATGCGAAATTTTTACCACATACGAGATTGGAGGAAAGGAAGAAAGAGAAATGCCGACGGTAAATATAGAATTAAATGCTGCGTATGGTCCTAATTGGAGTGTAACAAACAACGAACTTCCTCGGTTATTTGATATGCGGATATACGGACATAATTTGCCGATAAAACAGAATCAGACCTGGGACACGAATAAGGAATACTGGTGGTACACTTCTACGATGTATAACCTTGTAAAGGCGATAAAACCTGGGATTCTGAGATTTCCGGGAGGGGGTATTGCGGACACTGCGTATTTTGATAGAACTAATAGTTATCTATGGTATCAAGGTCCCGAGGGGTATAACGCAACTATAAGAGCAGATGCGATAGACATGTTTGTAGCGTTTTGTAGAGAAGTGGGTGCAGAGCCCATGATACAGATTAACTTCAAATCGAAGAATGTGCAGATGGCTGCAGATATGGTAAGATATGCGAATGTAGAAAAGGGGTATAATATAAAGTACTGGGAACTTGGTCAAAGACCTGAACTTTATCCTGGATATACAATTGCAAGATACCAGGAGGATTTTACATTATTTGCGAATGAAATGCTTTTGGTTGACCCTACGATTAAACTTATAGGGCCAAGCAATGCAAATCCAAAAGTTCAATGGTATGACTGGGCACTTCGTAATCTTACGACAACGCTCTCTATAATATCAACGCAATTCTATCCTCTTGATGGAAATGCAAATACGAGCGCGCCTAACTATCCTTATGTTCATAATCTATTCAATTACGACACGCCTACGGGTCTTGCAGAGGTAAGTAACTTTTCGCAAAGAATGAACAATGCAAGAATGAGATGGAACGAAAGTGCAGAGATTGCAATTACAGAACTTGCAGCAATGACTAACGGAAATAAGCATAACTTATCAGATTCTTTTGCATATGCGCTCTATCTTGGCGATGTGCTGATGAGAATGGCATCCAAGGGTGTTAATTTGGTTACACAATGGAAACTGATAGATGAGAACTTTAACGATACTTTGATAAAACATGATTCTTCGAATCCCATGAAACATCTTTATCTGCCCACACCTGCTTACTATACTTATCTTATGCTTACAAACTATTTTGGCGACGTTCTTATTTATGCAAACTCATCTAACGATAAAGAACTATCTTCATATGCGACTTTGTATTCTTCGAATGAAAGCAAAATGTCTTTATTGGTTGTAAACAAGAATTTAAACGACGATGTGGTTGCATCGATCAACATAAACAACTGGTCTATTTCTGGCGATGCATTGGTATATACCCTAAGCGCGCCCAAGCCGGAATCTACAATCAATGTAACCATAAACGACTACGAACTTAATCCGGAAAGTATCTTTGAATCTATGACATATATACCGATAAGGAAGATAAATTCGCCGAGTTCTGGATTCTGGTATACATTTCCAAAACATTCGCTTACAATAATAGAGTTTTCGGGTCAGAACATGAGGAGCAGTGAGAACACGCCGCCGAGCATTCCACAACTTGATTATCCCCCTCAGGGCGCGGCATTTGCTGAAAAACCATACTTTTCATGGAATCCCTCGACAGATACGCAGGGGGATAAGATAACATACCAGATTCAGATTGCAAACGAAGGCACTTTTTCGGGTCTGATTTTAGATACAAAGACAAAAAATACCGTGTATAACATGGCTTACAATTTGCCGATGGGAAAATACTACTGGCGTGTCCGCGCATTCGATGGAAATGCGTTTAATTCATACAGTGCATGGTCTGAAGTAAGAGATTTCACAGTTGGAGAAAACACGCCGCCTACAGTTGTTCTAATAAGTCCTTCGAATGGAGGAATTGCAAAAGGGCAGATGATTAGATTAAAATGGGACGGAAACGATGCTCAAGCGCATCCTTTGAAATATAACTTGTATTTGGATAAAACAGATGGAAGTACGCTTGTTGCAGAGAACATATCTACAGAACATTACGATATAGAACTTGAGAATGGAATTTACAAATGGAAAGTATCTGTAACAGATGGAGAGTATTCTGCGACGAGCGAAATATGGACCTTCACAAAAAGTGTAAATGCGCTCCCAAATGCAGAGTTGGTTTCGCCATATAACAATTCGGTAATTTTGAAACCTTGGGTAGAGTTAATCTGGCGAGGTTACGATGACGATTCAGAGCCTTTGAAGTATGATATATATGTAGAAACCTTAGGTTCCGGCTTGGGGTTTGAGAAAGTTGCTGAACTTTACGACGGTGTAAAATACAATTACAGCATATCTAAAAGAGGTACTTACAGATGGTATGTGCAACCTAATGACGGGTGGGAATACGGCTTGGGGTCGAAGATATATACATTTGATGTAGAAATTAGTGTTAATTCGCTCCCTACGGTTTCGCTTCTTGCGCCGAAAAATGGAGCAATAGTTGGTAGTGCTCAGGTTACGTTAATCTGGAATGCAAGCGATTTAGACGAAGAACAGACAACTTATGATATTTATTTAGATACCAGTCCTACGCCTAGCGTAAAACTATTCTCGGGCGTTACTGAGAATAAATGCGTATATACTGCTCTTTCAGGCACAAAATACTATTGGCGAGTAGATATTTCAGATGGAAAGGGAAAGAGTTCAAGCGAAGTATGGAGTTTTACTGTAAATACAGTTTCTGGAAATAAGCCGCCTGTATTTGGAAATGTTCAGCCTGTTGATGGCTTGGTAATAAATGAAAACAAGGTCGGAATTAACTGGAGTGCCTCAGACCCTGAAAACGAACCTTTAACTTATAAAATATTCATAGGTCGTGAAGGTCTAATTCCACAGGTTTTTGATGCAGGGGCAAATACGAATTTTATACTTACGGGATTGTATAGAGGAAGATACGTTTGGTTTGTTTGTGCGTATGACGGGACTAATGCAAAGACAACAGATACGCGCGTTCTTACAGTGGATGTAGATAATGCGCCGCCTGATACCCCAAGCCAACTATCACCTGGAGATGCTGCGATATTCTATAACGGCTTGGTAGTTCTAAGATGCGAGCAAGTTCGAGACCCCGAGCGCGCGCCCATAAGTTACAATTTTGAAGTCTCCTCAAGTCCTGATTTTGCAAATTCTCAGATATACAACAGTCGCACTAATTACGTTGTCCTAACTTTGAAAGAAGGAGTATATTATTGGAGAGTAAACGCAACAGATGGAGAACTATGCTCTCCTTGGTCAAATGTATGGAAAATAACCATCGAGAACGGGACCATTCCACTAAATCTAACCAATCCAAAAGAGGACATTATCGTTAATCAAACCACTACGATATTAAGATGGGACCCGCTTCCAGGTGCGGTATATGCGATATACCTTTCACAAGAGCGTGCGCTTGTAGAGAACCAAGATTTAACGGTTCGTGTTGCTGAGAGTTATGCAGATTCCAGCTTCCATATAGGAAATTTGCAGAATGGAACTTACTATTGGACAGTAAACGCAACTGCAGGTGGACAAAATGCAAACTATCCAATTGGCAAATTCGTAGTACTAATAGGAGCAGAGCCTGAATTGAGGTTCAAGAAAGAGAAGTACTCTGTGTTAGTAAATGAAGTTGTAAAATTCCAAGCCGAGATTATAAACAAAACTGCAGAGTTTCAATATTACTTTGATTTCGGCGATGGGACAACCTCAGGGTGGCTAAAAGAACCTATTGCAGAGCATAAGTATAACAAGACTGGAAAATACAATGTTACAATAGTAGCAAGGGATATAGAAACTGGTGCGGTCTTTGGTCCTGCAAATACAAAAGTCGAAGTGAACGAGAAGTCAATAATTGGAACATCAATGTTTGTCATTATTGTAGGTATGATAATAAGTGCAATTGTGATAATTGTTGCCGTGTATATATTCATGCGCAAACGTCAGGGGAGAATTAGCAAAAACAAAGAAGTAAGGACTGATAAGACCGAGAAGACAGATAAGGGAACATGACCTATTCACTTTTTGGTTTTGGATTTATTGTCAAGTCAGCGCCGCAATTCGGACATACACTAACACGCTTTGCGCAAAAATCGTGATATCCTTTACCGCATCTGCATGTAATCACTACAAGACCTGGTTTTATCATTCCGCCGCAGACAAAGCATTTGTATGCTTCAGCAAGCGCAGATGCTGGTATTTCGAGTTTTGACAAACATACCACGCATTCGCCGTTGCGCTGTGCACATCCGATATGGTATTTTTTTCCACATTTGCATTTTACATGCTCGAGGTCTTCGGGGATTTCTTCGCCACAAGAGCCGCAATTTTTAAGTTCGCTCGCAAGTTTCAATATGCGCATTCTTTCCTTATTACATGAAGTTGCAAACGATAGAACTGCGCCATAATCGTTACATGCAAACGCATCTTCGACTTCTTTTATTGCCGCACGCAATCCCGAGACTTCGATACCCATTTTTTCGCATTTCTCTGCATCATTCTCTGCGGTTCGTATGAATTGAGGCACGACTACCTTTACAGCAAGGCGAATTTCATCTGCGGCTCTTATGATTCCATTCAGGCAGTTTTCGTAATTCTCATTTGCAAAGTCGTATTCTACTCCATTTATTGCTTCGAGCACTCTCTTTATATTTGCACCAATTGCTTTTGCGTCTTCAGCTTTTGCTTTCACAACGTTTAGTTTCTCGATAACTTGATGGCGCAAATTCGTATTTTTATCGAGTTCTTTTTCGCATACTTCAGTAAGTTCTCTTGCTCTTTTATAATCGCCTTCTTCGAATGCTTTCTGCGCTTCTTTAATGATAGGTATGCAAGGAGCAACGTTGAAACCTGCTCTTTTCGCATCATCAATCTTTCTTTTGCAATCCTCAATCATTTTCTTTGTTCTCTCGAAATGCGCAACGAATTTATCAAATTGTGGATGTGGTTGTGCAGGTTGTCGAGGAGGAATCTCTTTTTCGGTTATTGTTGGTATGTTTTGAGTTTGTGTGGGAACATTTGTTTTTTCCTGTGGAATAATAGGAATCTTAGGTGTTGGAACAGATGTAGGAACGGTCGTTGCGATTGAAGACGGAATAGGCTTGGAGCCCATCTTGGCTTGGATTGGTTGCGATTGCATCGATTGAGTAGTTGGTGGTTTAGTGAGTTCGGGTGCTAATTGAACTTGCGTAGATGATTGTGGTTGTGATTGCGGATGTGGTTGTGATTGTGCAGGCTTGGAGTATGCTGTTTGCCTGGATTGTAACTGAGGTTGTGGATATGCTCTCTTTGATTTTGAAGTTGTAAATACACCTGTGAGTGCAATTGTGCTTTTAAGTAGAAGAGGGTCGATACCTTTGGCATTATCTGGCATTTTTTCAGTCTCGGAGATAAGCGCGAGAGCAGTCGAATAGTCGCCTAGAATGGCGTTCTTTGTGGCTTTTGCAAGTTTTTCGATTGCGGGGATGTCTGTTTTTTCAAGTTGTGAAAGTATCTGTTGTGCATCTTCTACACGGCCAAGAGAACCCAGGATGCGTGCACTGCCTAATCTAGATAGAGAAGCAATCTGCATTCTAAACTTGTCGCCGTATGAGAGCATGAAACCTTCAAACAATCCTGATATTGCAAAAGCACTCGAAATAACAAGAGTACATAAAGTAGAATCGGAAGCAAATCTTCCACCTAGTATAATGCTAAACAAAGATGCCAATAAAGTTCCTGAAAGACCCGAAATTACAGCCATGAACTTACTTTCGCCATCGTCAAAAGATACAGAATATCCCAAGCCGAGAAGTGTTCCCACTATGATTGAGATTAGAATAACTATCGTAGGTTCGGGCATTTTGAAATCAGCCAAGGTGCCCGGATGGATTATTACTGACGAGATAAATGCACCTGTGGCGTAGGTAATTGCGCATGCTACTGATATAACGAATGTTCTATGCGAGGTAAAAAGATAATATCCAAGCCCTGCACCTTTTGATGCGCCTAAGACAATACCAAGAATAAGTGCAAAAATAGGTGTGGGAAAATCGTTTTTATCTATACCCATGGGTTGTGCGAGTACGAATGCAAGAGTGGTTGCAATAAGAGTGCCTATGAAGAAACCCAAGCCTGATAGTATTGCACAAGATAAAGCCACTTTAGCCTGATGAACTCGGAAAGATGAGATTTCTTTATTGCCTGCTAATTGAGAATACAATTCTAAAGATAGGTTGGGCTGCGAACTTTCCAGCGTTTCTGCTTGCTTTAAGGTTTTTAACATATTCGAAGAACGATAAGGCAAGTTTTGTTATTAACTTTTTTCTTTAGTTTTCTTTCATGATGACAAAAGTAAGTAGAGGTAAGAGATAAAGTGATAAGTAATGATAAGATGGGGCGTACTCAATTCTTTTGGAAAATCGTAAATCAAAAATAAAAATCAAAAAGTTCGAAAAAATATCAAACAAACTTATTTTCTTTGTTTATATGATTGAGGTTTAAAGAAAAATCTTCGTCGAATATTAGAAAGATTTTAAAGATGTAAATCTTTAAAATTAAAAACTCTTCCAAATTTGCAATGCATGAATAAAATATAAAATTTAAGATAATATTCCTATTTTCTATTCTCTACATTTCTCTACAAAACTAATCATTGTCTGTCAAAGAATATAGATTTGCTCGTAACAGAAAGAGGAATACCCATTGCCACATTAACATTCATAATTCCCTCTTTAACTGCAATTACTCCTGGTCTATACATGATTCTATTATCTACATTATGTAAACTTGCAGTCTTCACGGCAGAGCCAAGCGCAATTCCGAAATCCAACAGACGTATCATGCAATTTGGTCCTTTAAATTGAGGACCTCTTTTTGCTTGCATCTCAGCACATGTCGAAAATCCACATGCACCGCAGTTTAATCCTGCCCCCGGATGTTCTTTAAGACCAACAAGAAGCATTGCATCTGAATTCTTAACAGAATTCCCATCACGCACAAAACCTTTGTTCTCTTTTTCAGTCCCATATTTTATCATGGCGTCGCCAATCTTTTTTAGTTCTTCTCCATCTAAAACTTTAGTTTCAAGGAAATCTTTGCCCAAGCCTTTAGGCGCTGTTTTAATAGATATTTGCATTAAGTCAACAACTGTTTTTACATAATTTTCCATAGCAAACCCCCACCCTGCATTTGTAAATGTTTAGATTAAATTATCGGCTTGGATATTGATGTGGATATTGCATGATATTGGATATGTTGGACTTTCATAGATATGTTTGACATTCATAGCATAGATGGCTCAAGATGTTTTTCATGAATGCATAACATTATTTTACTTGGATGTGTTTTAGATGGGTGATACTATGAAAGTAATACTTACGCATTCAGATGCTGATGGTGTATGTGCAGGGGCTATTGCATATTCAAGATATCCAGATGCAGAAATAAAAATAACCCGCCCATCATCTTTATTAAACGACCTGAAATCTCTCGGAAATAATGATAAAATTGAGAAGATAATAATACTAGACATATCTATAGATGAGAACGATGCAAAGAGTATTCTGAATTATCTTAACAATTTTTGTTCGAGAGGGATAGAGGTAATTTACATAGACCATCATCCACTTCCAAGCCTGCTATGTGGTAAGTTGCCTGAATATCTTATTTCAGATACGAGCAAGTCGGCAACTGAACTTTCTTACGAGTATTTTAAGAACCAAGAAATGATATTCGTTGCTCTTTATGGCGCGATAGGAGATTATTTTGACAATACAGAATTTGTGCAAAATACCTTGAAAGATTTTGATAAGAGGAGTATATACTTTGAAGCAGGATTGCTTACGCTTGCATTGTCAGAATTGCAGGGGTATGATATTAGGAAAGAAATAATAAAAAGGTTGGCATTAGGCGTGCAACCTTGTGAGATGAACGACGTTGTGGAATCCGCAATTCGTGCAGAACAGATAGGAACTCATACATATTTCTATTCGAAAAAGAACGTTAAAAGATGCGGTCAGATTTCGTATGTGCTTGATGTTCCCACGAGTGCAGTTGCTCAAGTAGCAATGATTGCAGCAAGAGAAGGAGGTACTTTAGTAGGTATTGGTGCGCGCACTTGTGGAGAAGAATACGAGATGTCTCTTCGAAGGAGAAGCGAAGATGTTGACCTAAACAGATTGCTTCGTGAAGTTGCTCCAACTGTAGGTGGTCGTGGGGGCGGCCATGCAGCCGCTGCAGGCGCCTCGATACCAAAATCATCATGGGAACTTTTCCTCAAACGTTTAAACGATAGTATAGAAAGACAACTCGAAAGAGTGGTTAAAAAGAATATGCAACAAACTCAGCCTGAATGCAAAGATTGATTATTATGGATTGTAATTCACCATTTAGGAGGTTAAAAATGGCACCTAAAATTAACGGTGATAACTGCAGTGGTTGTGGCGCCTGTGTGGACCAGTGCCCGACAGGTGTTCTTGCTTTGAAGGACGGCATTGCAGTAGTAGCAAAGCCAGGCGATTGTTCAGAGTGCGGTGCGTGCGTAGATGCCTGCCCCTCATCGGCAATCACATTATAAGAAAAACAAAATATAAACAAAATATAACAAGAATAGGGTCAATCGTTTTAGTTGTTTTTTTTGTTCGTTTTTTATTCTGTTTTTGAGTAAACTCGAGTAAACCTGAGTAACCCATAGTCTGAGTAAATAGTCTTAGTAAATTATTATCTATCAGAAACTATTTCTCTACTTGTGCAAAAGATTACTGGATTCGATGTAGGCTCTACGACTGCAAAGATTGTGGTAATAGAAGATGGAAGATTAGTTAAAAAGAAGGTTTCGGAAAGCAGAAAATGGAAAGAGTTAATAAAAGAAACAGAAGGTAAGATATGTGCCACTGGTTATTTTAGAAAAGTAGTTCCGAACGATATCTCGATAACAGAAATAAGTGCTGCAATAGAAGGAGTAAAACATCTGTTTCCAAAAGTGGAATGTATAGTCGATATCGGAGGACAGGATACAAAGGTTATAGACGTTGGTAGTCATGATTTTATTCTAAACGATAAATGTTCTGCAGGGACAGGTGCTTTTTTAGAATTCACAGCAAAGTATTTTGATATTCCAGTTTCAGAATTGGGTAAGTTGCATTTTAAAAGCAAGAAACATGTTCCCATAAATAACACCTGCGGAGTATTTGCGATTTCTGAGATGATATCACAACTTGTTGCAGGATATGCCATAGAAGATGTTATTGCAGGAATGCATGATGCTTTTGCAAAACGAATCGTCGATTTAGTCCCTGATGTTAAGAACGTTGTTCTAATTGGAGGAACGGCCAAGAACGACGGCTTGGTAGATTCTCTTGCAAAGTTGCTTAAAGTCCGAAATGTAAAGATAAACATTCCTGAAGACCCGCAAATTGTAAATGCGTTAGGCGCTGCAGAATATCTGAGGTGTCGAATTGAATATGCAAGAAATGAATATGCAAATAAAAGAAAGAAGCGAAGAAGAGATTGAAAACTGGAAGTTCAGATTGCGCACTCAGGCATCATGGACTAAAGATTGGCGAAGTTGGATTTATGATAAAATCGGAATTAGATGGAAAAAGTTAATTCTTGATGCGGGATGCGGTAGCGGAGAAATCACAGACGAGATTGCAAGATGTACGCTCGGAAAAGTTGTTGCTTTGGACCTAGATAGAAAGATGCTTGATGTTGCACGAGATACTTCAAGTAAAAAAAACAAAGTTACCTTCGTGAATTGCGACATTCAACACTTACCATTTAAGAACGATACATTTGACGTTGCGCTTTGTAATCTTGTTTTGATGTGGGTCGCATCGCCCGAAAGAGCAGTAACTGAACTTAGTAGAGTAGTAAAGAAAGGGGGAATCGTTGCAGCGACCTTAGAGCCTGATTACGGCGGAAGAATAGATTATCCTGATTTGCCTTTTGCAGAAGTAATGATTAAAGATTTGCATAACAAAGGTGCAGACCCATATATTGGAAGAAAACTAAAATGGATTTTTAGGCGTGCAGGCTTGGAGGTCAAGATTGGTATTCAATCCTCTCTTTGGGACGATAAGACGATGCTTAAAAATTTCGACGATGATTGGAAAATGAACGAAAGTGTCTTTCTCGATGCTGGTTTTTCAAAAGATGAGATTGAGAGAATAAAAGAGAGAGAGAAAGATGCGATAATGAAAGGAATTCGGCTTGGATTTTTTCCTTGCTTCTACGCCATAGGAAGAAAGAGATAAGTTCGAATAAGGTAATAAAAAAGTCATAGAAAAGTTATAGAAAAAGTTATAGAAATCCCAAGCCGGAATTTATTCTACCTAACTCAATCCCAGTTGTGTTCATGCCTGTGATTGCACCTTTATCATTTGCTATCACACAAGCCCCGATGTAAGGTGTGCCATAGTTTGCAGTCCCAATGTCTGCATCAACTTTGAATTTCTCTTCTATAAATTTTAACTCGTCTCTATTTGCTTTTGGATGACAGAGCACACCTTTGTTATTTGCAACTGCGCAGGTACCAACTATCTTCAATCCTGCAATAGTCCCTCTGAATACTTCGACACCAAGAACATCTCTGATTACCTTTTCGGATTCTTTATTCATATCTGGATGGATAAGTGCTGCTTTGTCGTTTGCAAGTATATTATTCCCACATGCATTATGCTTATCGGTAATACGTTCAACTCTAATCTTTTTTCTCAAAGGTGCAAGTTCTTCGTTCGATGCAAAATCCGCTACAACTGCTCCATTGTTATTCATACAAAGAAGGACTCCAAGTATGGTCGAACCGCCAAAAGTAGTTTGAATTATATTCTCTTGCTCGATACCAAGGGTTTTTGAAATTGTTTCCATTACATTCTCTTGCACGCCAGGCGGAACTATTGCAATCTCATTATTTGCCTTCGACAGAACGCCTACGTAGGGGTTGCCTAATATATTTAATTGTTTTAACATGCAAAAACTTCCAGATATCTACTTTTCCGGAAGCGTAACTTCGACAATTTCGTCTTCTGCAATTTTAGTTGCTTTAACTCTAATCTGGCTACCTACATTCTCCATACCTCTTTCCCAGATTGCCGTATTTACTCCAGGGTCAATCCACACCTTTTCCTTTTCGACTTTCATGTGTTTTGCGGTGTAGGCTTTGATATAATTCACTGCATAAGCGGCTCTCTTTGTTCTTGGAACCTTTTTTACATCTTTTAATGGAACGATAAAGATTTTCTCTATATCAGGCATATTTTCACCCTCATTTAGTTTACACCTTTACTCCGCCACGTCTCCAGTGATGGCGTTTCGGATGTCTTGTGAACATCTTATTAGTTCTCTGCATTACCCAAGCCGGGACTCGTCTATTCTGTTTTACTTTTGCTAACAATCTAGCCTTTTTTGCTGTCGGTTTTACTCTTGCCATATTATCACTACCTTCTTTCTATTCTAATTTCACGTTTTTTTGGTGTTATCCTATCAAGAATATTTACAAGCATATCGTCGTCAACTTGCTGGTTTAATCTTCCTGTTTGCGCAAGCATCACAAGTTGGTTTTCTACATTGGTAGCAAGTTCAGGATATGCAAGTTTAACTCTTCCAAGCCGTTCTCGGGCTTCTGGAGTTAATATCGCTCGCAAAATATTTTGTTTCATTGCTTCTGCTTCAGCCATTCTTTCTTGTGCAATCTGCTGTTGTGCCTGTTGCATCTGGAGTTCACGAAGCTTTTTTTCTCTTATTTTCATAATTTCTACATCGTCATCATCCATATGCCTCACCTGCACAAACAGATTGACAAATTCAATATTTACCAAGTTCGGGGTTCTTTAATGCAAGTTCTTTATGAAGTTCGTGCGCAATGGTATCTACAAATTTTTGTCCTGCTGGAGTTACAACTCTACCTTTACCCTTTACACTCGTTAAAAGACCTGCTTTTTCAAGTTGCATCAAAGATTTTCGCACTATAGAACCTGACCCTTTCATAACTCTATTTGGCTTGGAACCTCTATTTTTGTTACCGCCAAATTCTGCAGATAATCTTTCAGTTCCAATAGGTCCTTGGATGTAAACCTTTCTTAAGATAGCAGCAAGTCTTACATGCCACCAATCTTTTTGCTGAGGTGGTTTTTCTCTATTAGCGCCTGTTTTTACGTATGCACTCCATTCTGGCGGTGAAAGTTCAGGTCTCTCTTTCAATTTAACAGCCATTTTTTGAATGAGCGGTTCTGCAGGTACGTCGTATGCCGTTGTCATAGTCTTCCCTCCTTTTTTGCATGATAGAATGAACTGTGTATTACAGATTCTATCTCTCTATCTCTCTCCAAGCCAGTGATATCCAACCACTATTGATTATATTTGGATTACTGGCAGTTCGTTAATCAGGAAATACTTTTCCTTTTGAAATACTTTACGGTTAAAAACTTACAAGTTCTAAAATGGATGGTTAACGTAAAATAAATAACATAAAATAAAGAACTACATAATAATTAGAATTATGGGTAATTAGAATTATGGGCTGAATTGGATAAGATAGCAGGCTGACAAATTGTTATATAATCTAAGAACATTTCCTACAAAATGTTAATGCATAAAGTAGAAATGATACCAAATAGTAAACAAGCAAGCATAATTTGTTAAATGTAAATGAGAATTTAGAATAGAATTGAAATGGGTATAAGAATGGTGCGAAAATGTGGATAGAGGGATATGGATTTAGAGTAGTATCTGAGGAAGAAAAGAGATGGGATAAGGATGAAGATAACGACGAAAATAATTATAAAAATAAAGAGATAGATTTTATTAAATTTCAGAAGGAAAAGATAAATAGGAAAGAGAATGGAATGAAAAATACAGGTGAAAAGAATGATGGGGGAGAAGATAATAAGGAAAATGGCAGCGGTGGCTACCGCAGGAACTGTGATAGTACTTGCAGCGGTTGCGAAGACCTTGGCAAAGAGGACAGTAAAGATAGTTGCAAGAAGTGCTCGAATGTAGATATAGATGCATACAAGGCATGCACAGGGGTATTAAGAGACCCAAAAACAATTCTTTTTTTTGATTTTCGGAATAAAAAGATGGTAAATAATACCTCGGAAAATAGCCAAGGATTTCTTTTTAAATCATTTTTATATTTTTTGCATGATTTTTTGAATGATAGCGGCTTGGGTATAGATAAACTTGTCATAGATAGAAGGGTGCTAGATACTGTGGTAATAGATAAAGTGGTAGTAGATAGAAAGTTACCACATTCTATAAAAGAAGTGAAGATGAGTAAAGGTAAGATGAATATTATCAAAAATAACAGTAGAGAAATTAGAGAAATAATAGAAAATAGAAGAAAAAAGGGTGATAAGAGATGAGGAGTGAGGGTTCGACGAGTGGACGAAATCGTGAAAGTATGAAATATGAGAGTACGAAGTATACTACAAGAATGGTAAGCGAAGAGAATGCAGAAGTTGTTGGTGGAAGCGCTGAAATTTCTGCAAAATTAAAGAAGCACATAAAAGAAGAGAATGCGCTCTATGAGGAAATTACATTTTTGGAGTATCTGGACCGTGTAATAAAGAATCCAAAATTGGCGCAGTTATCTCATGAAAGGATATACAACATGATAATGTCGCATGGAATTGATGAGAATGGGAATTATAATTTCTTTAAAGACCATTTGTTTGGTTTAGAGGAGCAGTTGAAAAGCGTAGTTGATTATTTTAAAAGTGCATCAGAAAGAATGGATACGAGGAAGAGGATACTGCTGTTACATGGACCTGTAGGGTCAGCAAAATCTACATTAGTTGACTTGCTGAAGAAAGGCTTGGAGGAGTATTCGAAGACAGAAGAGGGTAAGTTGTACGGAATAAAAGGATGCCCGATGCATGAAGAGCCATTGCACTTAATACCTTATGAATTAAGAGAAGAGTTATATGAGAAGCATGGAATATACATAGAAGGAGACTTGTGTCCAAGATGTAGATACGTGCTTGAACATGAGTATGGAAAAGATTACACGAAGTTCGCTGTAGAGCGAGTGATTATTTCAGAACAGGGTAGAGTAGGTATAGGGACTTTTTTACCGTCTGATCCGAAATCACAGGACATCACGGAACTTATAGGTTCTATAAACTTTTCAAAGATATCAGAATACGGGACAGAGTCAAATCCGTTATCGTATGTGTTTGATGGTGAGTTAAACATTGCTAATAGAGGATTGATGGAATTTATAGAGATGTTAAAGGCAGACGAGAAGTTTCTTTATGTGTTATTGACTTTGACACAGGAACAGGTAATTAAGGCGCCTAGATTTCCGAGGATATACTGCGATGTTGTGATAATTGCACATACAAACGAAGCAGAGTTTAAAGAATTTATATCTGATGAGAAATCCGAGGCTTTACAGGATAGGATAATAAAGATAGATTTTCCATATAATCTTAGATTGAATGAAGAGCAGAAGATATACAAGAAATTACTCAAGACTACAAAAACAAGAAAACATCTAGCACCTCATACGATAGAGATTGCATCTATGCTTGCAATTTTGTCTAGGATAAGAGAAGAGGTAAATCCATCGATTGATAGAGTAAAGAAGATGAAATTGTACAACTGGGAACTTTTAGATAAGTTTTCAGAATCTGATGTTAGGGCGCTTCGTGAAAGGAATAAGAGAGAAGGGATGTTTGGAATTTCTCCAAGGTTTATAATGAACACAATTTCGAATGCGCTTATCCAGCCTGAGATAGAGTGTTTGACGCCTATAAGGCTGTTAAAGTTAATGAAAGAAGGGCTAAATAGGCATGCTAAGTTTTCAGATGAGGAAAGGAAAGAGTATCTGGAACTTATCTCGGTCGTAAACAATGAGTACATGAAGATGGCACAGGCAGCTGTTAAGGAAGCGATAGTCTATTCGCTCGAGGCTTCGTGTAACGACCTTTTTGACACATACATAACAAATGTAGAGGCATATGTGAACGGCACCAAACTTTACGATGAATTTGACAATCCGATTTCTATAGATGAGAACCTTATGCGTTCTATAGAAAAGAGGATGAACATTCCTGAAAATGGTAAAGATGCGTATCGTGCGCAGATACTTGCGAAGGTCGGGACACTTGCAGTTCGAGGAGAGAAATTCACATACAAATCAGACGGTCCTTTGAAGAAAGCAATTGATGAAATAATTTACGAACAGAACAAGAACCAGATAAAGGCAATAACGACTGTAAAGAATCCGAACGAGGAACTTCAGAAAAAGATATCTACGACAGTGCAAAGGCTGATTGATGAGCAGGGGTACTGTGTGCATTGTGCGAATGAACTTCTGAAATATGTTGGAGCGGTCTTTAGCAAGACAAGCGAATAGAAGGAACAAGAGACTGTAACAGAATAAGAGAAAGGGAAAGGAATAAACGAACATAAAGAAACGAAAATAAAAATCGAACAAAATTAATCAAATCTGCCAAATAAAAAATGGAGGTAGATGCGACGAGTGAAGACATATACGAGTTAAAGAGGAAAGGAGAACTTGATAAAGAGAGGCTTGAGCGTAAGATAAAGGAAGCAATAAAGAAGAACATAAGGAAGTATCTTACAGAAGAATCGATAATAGCAGGGGATGGACAGAAGAAGATAAAGATACCAATTAAGGGCTTGGAACTTCCTGAATTTAGGTATGGTAAAGAGCATGAGGGCTTGGGAGCAGGGCGAGGTAGTTTAGGTGAGGGTGATGCGATAGGGACTGTTCGTGGAAGAGGGCAGAAAGGAGGGCAGGGTACTGCCGAGCATATCTATGAAGAGGAAGTAACTATAGATGAACTTGTTGAGATTGCGTTTGAGGAATTGGGTTTGCCTAATTTAGAAGAGAAATCGAGTAAGAAGATTAGTGTAAAGAGCGAGGTTTTTGAAGATATAAGGAAATCTGGTCCGATTTCGAGACTTGATGCGAAGAGGACTATAAAGATGAACATGAAAAGGAATGCACTTGCGGGTAAAGCAGAGATAAAGAACATAATAAGGGATGATTTAAGGTTCAAGAGTTTTAGTGAGAAGTATGAATATGAAAGTAATGCGTTAATAGTTGCGATGATGGATGTATCGGGTTCGATGACAGAACATAAGAAGTATTTGGTGCGCATGACACTTTGGTGGATAAAGAAATATTTAGAGCGACAATATGACGGCTTGGAGTTTCTATTCATAATCCATGATACGCGCGCACAGATTGTAGATGAGAAGTTGTTTTTTGCGACTACGACAGGAGGAGGTACAGAGATATCAAGTGCGTTTGCGCTTGCACTTAAAACAATTGAAAGGAATTATGTAGCAAGTGAATGGAATATATATCCATTCTATTTTTCAGACGGAGAGAATTTTGATTATGATAATGCAAAAGCAGTTGAGTTAGCGAATAAACTAATCAGTTATTCGAAGATGTTCTACTATGGACAGGTTGATTCGGGTGGGTTTGATACATTCGATGAGATTATAAAAAGAGAAGTAAAGGAACCTGACAAATTGGTTGTTTCGATATTAAAAGAAGAGAAAGATATAGTTGTGGCGATAGAGAATTTTCTTAAGGTCAATAAAAAAGGCTTGGAATTAAAGAACAGTAAAAGGTAATGCGAGCGATAGAATGGCAGTAAATGGGTAATGTAAACTGTATTACGATAATATCAGCAAATAGTACAGCAAGTCTATTACGAATAAAAATAAAGAGATTAAGATAACAAAGAAGAAAAGAGAAAGAAAGGAGAAAAAAGAAGAGATGAGGTATTATGGAAATAGAGCAGGTTCGCAGGCGTGAAAGAGAGATTGAACGAGAACTTCAGAAAGAAGTCTGGGCGATAAAAGAGATTGCAGAGAAGAGAGGATTGAGGTTCTGTCCTGTGAATTTCGAGATAATAACAAAGAAAGCGATGGTTGAATTTGGCACTTATGTATTACCAAGCCGGTATTCTCATTGGACATTTGGAAAAGATTTTGGTAAACTGCAAAAGTTGCATGAGTTAGGAATATTGCAGATACTTGAGATGGTAATAAATACAGAACCTGCGGTTGCGTTTCTGTTGGATTCGAATACATTAGTAGAGCATAGGATGGTAATTGCGCATGTTTTTGCACATGTTGATTTTTTTACAAACAACTACTGGTTTTCGAAGACGAACAAGAAGATGTTGGCAGAGAGCGAGCATGCGGAAAAGAGGGTTGCGGAACTTGAGTATGAGTATGGAAAAGAAGAGATAGAAAAGGTTCTTGATGCGTGTTTATCGATACAATGGCATGTTGATTTTTATTCTGAATTTAAATCGAATACAGAAAAGAAGAAGGTAATACCAGTATTGAGCATGAAATCTCTCGGCTTGGATTTAGAACTCGGAGATAATGGCAAGAGTGATTATGGAAAGAGTGGAGAGAAGAAAGAGAGTATAATGAATGAGAAATGGGAAAATAAGGATAATAAAGATGATGAAAAAAGGTATAACCAAGGTCGAATGAAAAATGGAGAAGTTGAAGTAGAGGGGAAGAAATTAAGAAGCAAAGAAGAATTAGAATGTAAGGAAGAAAAAGAAGAGAAGGATTTGTTGAAATATCTAATAAAGAATGCGCCGTTGAAAGATTATGAGATGGAGATATTGGAGATTGTAAGGGATGAGACATTATATTTTATGCCAAATGGACTTACTAAGATAATGAACGAGGGCTGGGCGACTTATTGGCATGTTGAGTTAATGAAAGAATATCTATCTTTCGAAGATTTTCAGAGATTTGCACAGAAGCATGCTGAATTGATGTCTTCAGAAGGTCTGAATCCTTATAAATTGGGGTATATGATATATGATTCGATAGTAAAGAGATGGGATAAGGAGTATGGAGAAGGAGCGGGGCTGAAGAAGATATTTGAGGTAAGGGAATTTGAAGACGATGTGTCATTCATAAATAATTATCTTACACAGGATATATGCGATACATGTGGTTTGTTTGTGTATGAGGAAGACCCATATTCGGGCGAAAGGAGGATAAAATCTACGAATGTGGAAGATATAAAGAAGAAGATAATATCGCAGATACTGAATTTTGGTAAGCCTTTGATAGTTGTAAAAGACGGCGATTATAGAGGAAATAGAGAATTATATTTGTTGCATAAATACGACGGAAGGGAATTAGATAGGGTATATGCAGAAGATGTTCTGAAGGCAATATATAGGTTATGGAAAAGGCCAGTTCATGTGGAGACAGTATATCGAGAAAAGAGGAGTCTTTTTTCGTATGATGGAAAGGAGCATAGTTTAAGGGACTTAGAGTAAGTAGGTTAGAGTAGAATGGAGTAGAGCATGGTAAAATAGAGTATAATATGGTAGAATGGATGTAATTTTTGGTGTGAGCAGTGAAATATATCAGTGAGATATATCAATGAAATATATATGAGAGATACATCGGTGAGATATTACGATTGTTACAATTGCGGAAAGTAATAAAAAAGTATATTTGATGATTTTTTAAGAATAGAATTTGAAGAATAATAGAATTTGGAGCATGAGATTGGTAGCATGGGAGAGGATATGCCATTTGTTCCATTCGTATCAGTGATAATAGCAGTAAAAGACGAAGGAGCAACAATAAGGACGACTTTAGATGCAATGAGATTGCAGAAATATCCGCATGATAGGTTTGAGGTGATAATAGTAGATGGAGGCTCTCGAGATGGAACTATAGATTACATAGAGAACTATATTCGAGAACATGCAAGTGATAGAGATAGTGTAAATATGAGGCTAATTTCTGGAATTCCGAGGAGAGGGCCATCAGATGCAAGGAATGCAGGAGTTCTGGAATCAAAAGGAGAGATAATAGCATTTACAGACGGTGATTGTGTACCGAGTAAGAATTGGCTTGAGGAGTTAATACCGCCATATTCTGATAAAGATGTAGGGGGAGTTGGGGGCGCGTTAAGATATGTAGATTTGAAGAATAGTCTATCGAGGTTAGAGGACCTATTTGCAATGGCTAATTATAGAGGTTTTATAACTTCGAATATGTCGTATAGGAAGGAGGCATTTATAGAGGTAGGAATGTTTGATGAGAGTTTGTGCTGTGCAGAAGATGCAGATGTTTATCTAAGAATAAGAGATGCAGGTTGGCGTGTTGTGTATGTAGATGGAGCAGAGGTATATCACGACCCGCCTGAGAATAGAAGTTGGTATGAATACACGAAGAAACAGTTCTGGTTTGCAAAGAGCGACGTGGGGATGATAAAGAAGCGGCTTGGGTTGCTTGTGAAAGATAGATATATGAAAGAGCAAAAAGGTAAACTTGAGAGGACAAGTTCATGGAGATATTTTGCGAATTGGTTTCTGCCTGCATTTTCTGATATTTTTCTGATTTTGTCATTGGTTGTTTTTTTGGTTGCTTTTTACATTCCATTTTTATCGATTATTGGGGTTGCAATATTTGGGTTATGGATATTGACGATTTGTTATGTTCTCTATTGGAGGATATCAAATTTGAGCAGGATATCAGAGAAGGTAAGGTATGAGAACAAGATGTATCTTTATTTTCTGTATCCGTTTTATGTGCTTTGGATGTGCATAGTGCGAGGCTTGGGCTCTATATGGGGTTGGCTTGGGATTTTTTCGGTATTTGAGTATAGAGCAAGAAAAGATGCGAAGAAGAGTAGCGCGGTTCCGCAATAGTATCAATAGCAATAGTATCAATATCAAGGTATCAAAAGTATCAAGATTAGTGTGAGATTAAGATGTGTCAGAATAAGATTAATGTTGAGAGACGGTAAAATAAAAATATCGAAATACGATACTGAAAATGTGATTAAGATGGCAGAAGTGAAAGTATTTAGATGCAGGATATGTGGCGACCCGTATATAGGCTTGGAACCTCCGACGAGATGTCCATTTTGTGGTGCAATGTCAAAATATTTTGTGGAAGCGCAGGCTTGGAAGAAAGATGAATATGATGTGGAATTGAGCGAAGTATCGAGAAAGAATTTAGAGAAAGCATTGGCGCTTGAGTTGAATAATTCAGGGTTTTATGCATGTTCTATGGAAACTGCAAAGAAGGAGAAAGATGAGTATTACATAGCAAAGTTTAAGGCGTTAATGAAAGTGGAGTATGAGCATGCGTCTGCGATATGCAAGTTTTTAAAGAAGCAGGTTCCAGAAAAGGATAAGGTAGAGTGTATGCGAACAAGTGTAGAAAATAGCAAAGATGGGTTTAGAAGAGAGACAAACGCAATAGAAGCATATTCGAAATTCAGAGATGAGGCGAGAGAGAGTAGGTTAAAAGAATTCTTTAATGCGTTAGTGGAAATTGAGAAAGACCATTTAGACTTGCATAAAAGGAACATAGATAATAAGAAGAACATAGATGAGAAGAATGTAGAAATAAAAGCAAGTTAGTAGAGATGTAGTCATTTTTAAATATACAGAATTGCATTTTGATAAATACCCAGCGAGGTGCTCTTTATGGCGGCGAATGATGAGTATTGGATACAGAAGGGAGAAAAGGCTTGGAGAGAAGGAGACCTCGAGGGTGCAGTAAAGGGATTTTCGAAAGCGTGCGAGTTGAATGAGAAGAACGACCGAGCATGGTATAATAAGGGCTTGGCGTTGCGTAGATTAAATAGGAATTCAGAAGCATTAAAGGCATATACAAGGGCGCTTGAGATTAGGTCGTCAAACGAGAAGGCTTGGCTTAATACTGGATATGTGCTTGCGTTAATGGAGAAGTATAAGGAAGCCTTGAATTGTTTTGAGCGTGCGATTGCGATAAAAGAAGATAGCGATATGGCATGGTATAATAAGGGCTTGGCACTTCGGCATTTAGGCGAGTATCAGGAAGCAGTGCAAGCGTATAAGAGAGCGATTGAGTTAAGACCGAATAACGAGAAGGCTTGGTGTAATATAGGATATGCGCTTGCAAAATTAGAGAAGCACGAAGAAGCGGTGCAGTGCTATAATCGTGCTCTCGAGATAAGGACAAATTACGAATTTGCGTTATTTAATAAGGGCTTGGCATTGCGTATGCTTGGTAGGCTAGATGAAGCAGTAGCAGCGTATAATTCTGCATTAGAGTTAAATCCTACTAATGATAGAACTTGGAACAATTTAGGATATGTTCTGATAAAGATGGGAAAGTACGAGGAAGCGCTGAAATGTATAGAGAAATCGATAGAATTAAAGAGCGATTCAGATTTGGCTTGGTTTAATAAAGGAGTGATTTTAAGACATTTAGGGAAAGACGAAGAGGCAAAGGTTTGTCTTGAGAAAGCGAAGTCATTAAGGGAAGGGCTTGGGGCGCTAAAACGAGAGATAAAGGAGATTGAAGGTACAGAAGGAGAGATTGAAGAGTTTTCAGAAGTTGAAGAAGTGAAAGAAGATAAAAAGATAGAAGAGAAGAAGGAAGAAAAGAAAGAAGAGAAGATAGAAGTTGCCAAGCCCGTGATTGCTCAACCTCTTGCACCATCAGCGCAAGTTAAAGCATCTGGTAAAGAAGAGAAGGTAGAAGTTGCCAAGCCCGTGATTGCTCAACCTCTTGCACCATCAGCGCAAGTTAAAGCATCTGGTAAAGAAGAGAAGGTAGAAGTTGCCAAGCCCGTGATTGCTCAACCTCTTGCACCATCAGCGCA
>Ga0207433_10003722_pt1 | contig 28921 bp, 27 predicted proteins | sample YelNatPaOPGAMG01_FD_187559 | JGI IMG/M metagenome (GOLD analysis project Ga0207433, IMG submission 187559) | Hot spring thermophilic microbial communities from Obsidian Pool, Yellowstone National Park, USA - OP-RAMG-01 (SPAdes) (version 3) | ecosystem: Environmental > Aquatic > Thermal springs... | reverse complement strand
AAATAAGACAAGTTATCTTGAATTTAATCGACAATTCAATAAGATACACTCAAGAAGGAGGTGTAAAAGTTAAATTGCAAATGGCAAATGGCAGATTGCAAATTGTAGTCTCTGATACTGGAGAAGGTTTGACAAAAGAGGAAAAGGAAAAACTCTTTGAAAAATTCTCAAGAGGAACTGCTGGAACAAAATTCTGGACAGAAGGGGCAGGACTTGGTCTTTACATTGCAAAAGAATTCGTTAAGATGCACAATGGCAAAATCTGGGTTGAATCTGAAGGAAGAGGGAAGGGATCAACTTTTTATGTGGAGTTGCCAATGAGATAGCTTATTAGCTGATTAGCTTTTTAGCTTATTAGGTTGTAGCTTATTAGCTTTTTAGAGGAAAATGAAGATTCATTCTTATAAAGATTTGGTAGTTTGGAAAAAGGCGATGGAATTGGTCGTGCGGATTTATGAATTAACTGAAAAGTTTCCTTCGTCAGAGCTTTATGGCTTGACTTCGCAAATGAGAAGAGCCGCAATTTCAATTCCTTCTAATATTGCTGAAGGGAGAAGAAGAGGGTCTAAGAAAGAATTCCTCCGCTTTCTTTTGAATGCTTATGGATCGGGAGCTGAGCTTGAGACTCAATTAGAAATTGCCAAGAGACTACCAAAAACAAAAAATTTGGATTATACTAAAGTATGCTCTTTATTAGAAGAGATTATGAAAATGTTAAATCGAATGATCAAAATGTTAAATTCATGCTAACAAGCTAATCAGCTAACAAGCTAAAAAGCTAAAGCATGAAAAAAATTTTAATAATTGAAGATGAGAAGGTTTTGGCTGAAATGTATCAGGAGAAATTAGAAAAAGAGGGCTTTAAGGTCCTTTGGGCTTTTGATGTAAAAGAGGGAATTGAATTAGCAAAAAGAGAAAAGCCTGATTTGATTTTGTTGGATATTTTGCTTGCCGGGGAAAACGGAATTTCTTTTTTGAAAAAACAAAGAGAAATCCAAGAAATTTCCGAAATTCCAGTGATTGCTTTTTCAAATTTTGACGATCCCAGAGCAAGAAAAGAAGCAACGGAATTGGGAGTCAAGGAATATTTAGTTAAAACCAATTATACTCCAAGACAGATTATTGAAAAAATAGGGGGTTATCTCAGGAATAAATAATTTTTCATTCAAGGAAAAATTTTTAACAGACAACTAGGCAAAAAATGATTTTACTTGAAAAAAATGAGTCCTTGCTTTGTTTTGGATTTGGTCTTTTTAATATATTCTCATAAAAGGAATTGTTTTCTTGTGAATGTGATGGGCCGAATACAGGCATTTGGTGGGTAGAGAAAAGTGAAAATGGTCCAAAATAGGGTCTTTTATTTTTGATAAAATTGAGGTATAATTTAGCAATTGAGATTATGCGAATTTTTAATGTAGAGACGCCAAAATATGTTGGGAAGAAGGTGAGGGTTTGTGGATGGGTGAATTCGAGGAGGGATCATGGAAAGATTGTTTTTTTGGATTTGAGAGACAAAAGCGGAATTTTACAAGTGGTTGTTGATTCAAAAATGGCAAGAGGAATCAAAGAAGAAGATGTTTTAAAAGTTGAGGGGGAAGTGAAAGAAAGGCCAAAGGAAATGGTAAACCCAAAATTGGAAACTGGAAATGTAGAATTGAGCGCAGAGAGGATTGAAATTTTAGCAAAATCTCAAAAATTACCCTTTGATATTAAAAATTTAAAACTTTCTTTGCCAAAGCTTTTGGATTTTAGGCCCTTAACTTTGAGGAACGAAAAACAGAGGGCAATTTTTAAGGTTGAAAGAGAAGTGATCGATGGTTTTAGAAAAACAATGAAAAATCTTGGTTTTTTTGAATTCGAAGCGCCGGCAATCGTTGCTTCAGCAACAGAAGGTGGGGCAGAATTGTTTCATGTAGATTATTTTGATAAAGATGCCTATTTGGCACAATCTCCTCAACTTTACAAACAAATTTTGGTTTCTTCTTTTGAAAGAGTTTTTACTGTCTGTAAAGTTTTTAGAGCAGAACCTTCAATGACAACGAGACATTTGACAGAATATATTTCTTTAGATTGTGAGATGGGATTTATTGAATCTTGGGAGGATTTGATGGAGGTTTGCGAAACTGTAATGAAAAATGTTTTTTTAGATGTTGAAAAAAATTGTAAAAAAGAACTTGAAATTTGGGGTGCAAAAGTTCCGGAAATAAAAGGGAAAATTCCGAGATTAAAATTAAGAGAGGCCCAAGAGATAATTTTCAAAAGAACTGGAAAGGATAAAAGAGAAAATTCTGATTTAGATCCAGAAGATGAGAAAGAAATTTGCAATTTTGCAAAAGAAAAATTCAACTCAGAATTGGTTTTTATCACTCATTTTCCAACTTCAAAAAGGCCGTTCTATACTTTTGAGGACCCAGAAGATCCAGAATACACTTTGAGTTTTGACCTTTTGTTCAGGGGTTTGGAAATTGTGACGGGAGGACAAAGGATTAACGATTACAAGTATTTGGTCAAAAAAATGAAAAGATTTGGCCTAGACCCTAAAGATTTCAAATATTATCTTCAGGCTTTCAAATACGGAATGCCACCCGAAGGAGGGTTTGCGATCGGAGCAGAAAGGGTGACAAAACAAATTTTGAGATTAGAAAATATCAGAGAAGCATCTTTGTTTGTAAGAGATTTACAAAGAGTCGATACGAGGTTGAAAAAGAAAAAATGAGGAAGAATTTATTTACATTTTTCATTGGAATTTTCTTTGGCGGGTTTTTAACCTATTTTATGAATTTTTCTCAAATGAAGTTGGAAAATTTTTTAACTGCACAAATTACAAAGCCCTTAGAAGAAATAAATTTTGTAAAAATTGAGAAACCGAAAAAAGCCCCTTTGGAACTCGATGTAAAAGCAGCGCTTTCCATAAGGTTTAATCCTCAAAAGAAAATAAAAGAAAAAGTACTATTCTCAAATAATGAAAACGAAATTTTGCCGATTGCTTCTTTAACAAAATTAATGACAGCAGTGATTGTGATAGAAAATCAAGAAAATTATCCACTTGAAAAAGAAATAATGATTTCTAAACAGGCAGCCCATCAAGTAGACGTTCCAGAGTATGGAAATTTAAAAATTGGAGAGAGAAAAAAAATAGATGAGCTTTTATATTTAATGTTATTTTTTTCCAGCAACGATGCAGCCTATGCCTTAGCTGAACAAATCGGAATTGAAAATTTTGTAAAAAAAATGAATGAAAAAGCGAAAGAAATTGGTTTGGAAAATACTCATTTTTCAAATCCTACTGGATTGGATCCAGAAAATTTAAAATGGAGTTTAGAAAACAAAGATTATTTCAATTATTCAACGGCCAAAGATTTAGTTTTGCTCGGAAAATACATTCTCGAAAATTATCCTTTGATTTTTGAATTTTCAAATCAAAAAAATAAAATTCAACTTTTAGAAAATCAGCATTTGATTGGAATGAAAACTGGATATACAGATGAGGCAGGAGGTTGCATTTTTTTAATTTTTACCAACGATAATGAAGATTATTTTTTAAATGTAATTTTGGGAGCAAAATCAAAAGAAGAAAGGTTTTTACACATGCAAAAGTTAATAGATTGGATCAATGGAAAAATTTGATTTTGCATTTGCGATAGTTAAGGTTTTGTTTTTCTCTGGGGTAACCGCCACTCTCTCTTTGATTTTTGCCCCAATTTTAATTAATTTTTTAAATAAAATCAAATTTTGGAAAAAGAGGGCCAGAGAAAATGCAATCTCTGGAGAAAAGGCAGAAGTTTTTTACTCTCTGCACAAAGAAAGGGAGGTCTCTGTTCCGAGGGGTGGGGGATTGCTAATTTGGGTTTCAGTATTTTTTGTCATTTTTTTAACTTTCATTTTGGCAAAAATTACTGGAATTTGGTGGTTAGAAAAATTAAATTTTTTGTCGAGAAAAGAAACCTGGCTTCCTCTTTTCGCATTGGTTTCTGCATCAATCATTGGATTGATAGATGATATATTAGTCGTTTACGGAAAAGGGAAATATATTGGTGGAGGGTTGAGTTTTTGGAGAAGGTTTTTGATCATTTCTTTGATCGGTTTAATCGGTGGTTGGTGGTTTTATTTCAAATTAGGTTGGAGTCAGATCCACATACCTTTGCTTTTTAATTTTCCAGCAGGAATTAATGTTGATATTGGTCATTGGATTATTATTCTTTTTATCATCGTTACCTTAGCTTGCTGGGCAGGAGGGGTAGTCGATGGATTGGATGGGTTAGCAGGAGGAGTTTTTGCTTCAATTTTTGGTGCTTTTTCGATCTTGGCATTTTCTCAAGGAAAAATAGAATTGGCAACTTTTTGTGGTGCGATCGTCGGTTCTCTTTTTGCATTTTTGTGGTACAACATTCCACCAGCAAGGTTTTACATGGGAGAAACCGGAGTGATGGGCTTGACAGTGACTTTAGCAATAGTTTCTTTTTTAACAAATTCAGTTTTGGTTTTACCAATAATTGGGGGAATTTTAGTAATAGAAGTTGGTTCTGTAATCTTGCAACTTTTATCAAAAAAAATCAGAAAAAAGAAAATTTGGTTGTCCACTCCAATCCATCATCATTTAGAAGCAAAAGGTTGGCCACCCTATCAAATAGTGATGAGGTTTTGGGTTTTGTCTATCGTTTTTGCAATTTTGGGAGTGGCGATCAGGCTTTTGAGATGAAGGCAGAAACTTTGAGGAAGAAATATTTTGAGATAGCAATCTATGGAGGTCCGACCTCCATAATTAAATGAAATCAGAAATTTTAAGAAGAAAATATCCAAAATTTGTTTTTAATTATTTTGATTTTAAATTGAAAAAGAAAGGGTTTGAAATTCGTTTTGATTTTAAAATAGAACCTGATATTCAATTTTCTCCAAGGGTTTTGATTGAAGGAATTGATGAAAAAGAAGTTAAAAGAGTAGGGGAGAGGGCATTGAAAAATTTAATATTCAATTTGGGAATGATTGAGACATTGAGTTATTGGAAGGCAACTTGCTCACCAAAAATTGAGATTTTAGCAGGAAGTTTGAATGAAGAACAGATTAAATGGTGGAAAGATTTGATTTTAAAAGGAATGGGGCAGTTTTTCTTTGAAAATAAAATTAATTTTTTAGAAAGGAATTTTTTAAAAATCGAAAGTTTTGGTGGAAAATTTGAAAGGTTTGAGGGAAAATTGAATGAAAATAAAATTTTAGTTCCAGTGGGAGGAGGAAAAGATTCAGTGGTAACGATTGAATATTTAAAGAAATTAAAAAAGGATTTGATCTTGTTTTGTTTGAATCCAAATGAAAATCAAAAGAAAATAATTGAAATTTCTGGAATTAGAAAGAAAGTTTTCGTTAAAAGAGAAATTGATAAAAAGCTTTTAGAATTAAATCAAATGGGGTTTTTAAACGGTCACACGCCTTTCACTGCTTATTTGTGCTTTTTGTCGGTTTTGGTTGCTGTTTTGAAAGATTGCAAATTCATTGCATTTTCGAATGAGAAAAGCTCTAATGAGGGAAATGTGAAATATCTTGGAAGAATTATTAATCATCAATATTCAAAGAGCGAAGATTTTGAGAAAAAATTTAGATTTTATTCAAAGAAATATCTGGCAAAAGATATGGAGTGTTTTTCTTTGTTAAGGAACCTTTATGAACTTGAAATTTCGGCCTTATTTTCACAATTCCCTCAATATTTCAATGCTTTTTTAAGTTGCAACGTTGCTTTTCAAACAAAATCTGGAACAAAAAAGCCAATTAAAAAATGGTGCGGAAAATGTCCAAAATGCCTCTTTGTTTTTGCTAGTTTATATCCTTTTATCGGAGAAAGAGTAATAAAAATTTTTGGAAAAAATCTTTTTGAAGATAAAAAATTGCTTCCTTTAATGCTCCAGTTAATTGGAAAGAAAAAATTCAAACCTTTCGAGTGCGTTGGGACAAAAAGGGAAAGTTTTTTAGCATTTAAGCTCTCACTTCAAAGATGGAAGAGAGAAAATAAAAAATTGCCATTTCTGTTAAAAAAGTTTTCTAATTTTTTATAATTAAAAATGAGGCTTGAAACTTTGAAGAACAAAAAAATTTTAATTTTGGGCTTTGGAAGAGAAGGAAGGGATACTTTCGAATTTTTGAGTAAATTTTTTCCTGAAAAAATGTTTGGAATTGCTGATAAAGATCCAGATTGCAAATTAAAAATTGAAAATTGTAATTTGAAAAAAATTAAATGGCACTTGGGAGAAAATTATTTGAGAACGTTAAAAAATTATAATGTGATCATTAAATCGCCAGGAATCCCGGTTCATTTACCCGAAGTCGAAATGTCTTTTAAAGAAGGGAAAATAACTTCTCAAACTGAAATTTTTTTTGAAAATTATAAGGGAAAAATTGTCGGGATTACGGGAACTAAAGGAAAAAGCACGACCGCCAGTTTAATTTATAAGGTTTTAAAGGAAGGGGGATTAAAAGTTCATTTAGCGGGGAATATTGGAAAACCGGTTTTAAACTATTTAATTTCTTCAAAAGAAGATGAAATTTTTGTTTATGAACTTTCTTCCCATCAACTTTACAATATGAAAATTTCCCCACATGTTGCTGTTTTTTTGAACATTTATCCTGAGCACTTGGATTATTACAAAGATTTCAACGAATATTTAATGGCAAAGGCAAACATTACCCTTTGGCAAACAGAGAATGATTTTTTGATTTACAATTTCAAAGACAAGAATGTAAGAAAAATTGCAGAAAAATCGAAGGCAAAGAAAATTCCAATAAAGGATTATTCTAATGTTCTTAAGAATATTGGAATAAAGAAAATGCCTTTTTATGGAGAGTTTTATGGGCTAAACATTGCTTGCGCGATTGAAGTGGGAAGAATTTTTGGAGTAGAGAAAGAGAAAATTAAAAGGGCAATTGAAAAGTTTAAACCATTGTCCCATAGATTGGAGTATGTTGGAAAATTCAGAGGAATTGAATTTTTCAACGATTCTCTTTCAACGATTCCTCAAACAACGATTGCTGCCTTAGATTCTTTAGGGGAAAAAGTTCAAACTTTAATTTTAGGAGGCTATGATAGGGGATTGGATTTTAAAGAATTGGTAAGGGAAGTTATAAAGAGAAAAATTGAAAATTTGATTTTTTTTCCAGAAACCGGCGAAAGAATTTGGCGAGAAATTTTAAATGAGATAAAAGATGAGTCGAAATTACCAAGAGCAATTTTGGTTCAGAATATGAAAGATGCGGTAAAAATTGCTTTTGAAATTACTGAAAAAAATAAAATTTGTCTTTTGTCTCCCGCCTCTCCTTCTTTTGGTCTTTTCAGAGATTACAAAGAAAGAGGAAATCTATTTAAAAGATACGTAAAATATTATGGGAAAAAAGCCTGACATTTTTCTTTTAGCAATTTTTATTTTAATTTTGATTTTTGGAATTTTAGTTTTGGAAAGTGCCTCTGCACCCCTTTCTCAGGAGAAATTTGGCGAAAGCTTTTACTATTTGCGCCATCAAATAATTTTTGGGTTAATCCCTGGCTTAATTTTACTTTTAATTTTTTACAAGATTGATCTAAATTCCTTAAAAAAGTATTCCCCAATTTTGCTTTTAATAGTTTTAATTTTGACCAGCTTGGTTTTTGTTCCAAAAATTGGAATAAAAATTAGAGGGGGAGCAAGATGGTTAGGAATTGGACCTTTTTCTTTTCAACCTTCTGAATTTTTAAAATTGGCTTTCATAATTTACCTTGCTGCTTGGCTCGATTCTCAAACAAAAATAAAGAACAAAAATTTTACCCAAACCTTGATTGCCTTTTTAATAATTTTATTTTTAATAAGCTTGTTTTTAATTTCCCAACCCGATATTTCAACTTTGGGAATAATCTTTGCCACTGCTTTAGCAATGTTTTTTTTATCAAAAACTCCAATCTGGCAAACTTTTTTGATTTTATTTTTAGCAATTTTGATTTTCGTTCCTTTGATAAAGGCTGCCCCTTATAGATTCTTTAGAATTTTGACATTTTTGAATCCCGACTTTGATCCTTTAGGGGTTGGCTATCAAATAAAACAGGCCTTAATTGCCATCGGCTCTGGTGGATTTTTTGGCATGGGATTGGGTCTTTCTCAACAAAAATTTGGAGTTTTACCACAGTCTTTTTCCGACACAATTTTTGCAATTTTTGCTGAAGAAACTGGATTTTTAGGCTCTTCATTTTTGGTTCTTATTTATTTGCTGTTTTTTTGGAAATCTTTTAAAATTGGAAGCGAAACGAAGGAAGAATTTAAAAAATTAATGGTATTTGGAATTTCTTTCTGGATTTGTTTTCAGGCCTTCGTCAACATCGGGGCAATGATAAGAATTTTTCCTTTAACCGGAATTCCGCTTCCCTTTTTAAGTTACGGAGGTTCCCACTTAATTTCTGAAATGGGAGCGGTTGGAATTTTATTAAACGTTTCAAAATCATGAAAATAGTATTTACCGGAGGAGGGACCGGCGGTCATATTTTTCCCATCGTTGCAATAATCAGAGAATTAAAGAAAATTTCAAAAGAAAAAATTGAGTTTTTTTACATTGGGCCGAAGGACGAATTCGCTCAAATTTTTCTTTCTTTCGAAAATGTAAAGACGAAATGGATAGTTTGCGGAAAATTCCGGAGATATTTAAGCTGGAAAAGTATTTTCCAAAACTTATTCGACCTTTTTAAAATTCCGGTTGGAATTTTGCAATCCTTTTTTTACATTTTCTTTTTAAACCCCGATTTAATTTTTTCAAAAGGAGGGTTTGGTTCGGTGCCGGTAGTAATTTCAGGTTGGGTTTTACAAATTCCAATTTTTTTACACGAATCCGATGTGACGCCGGGATTGGCAAACAGAATTTTAGCCAAATTTTCGTTGGAAATTTTTGTTTCATTCCCTAAAACCTTCTATTTCCCTCAAGAAAAAACGATATTAGTTGGAAACCCAATAAGAACTGAAATTTTAATGGGGAAGAAGGATGAGGCGATAGAATATTTCAAAATTACTCAAGAAAAACCAGTGATTTTAATTTTGGGAGGATCTCAAGGAGCACAAAGAATCAACGATAAGGTATTGGTCATTTTGAACGAATTGTTGGAAAATTTTGAAGTAATTCATCAAGTTGGAGAAAAAAATTTTAAACAATTCGAAAAAGAAGCGGAAATAATAATTAAAAAAGAGTTAAAAAAATATTATCATCCAACTCCCTTTTTAAAAGAGGAAGAATTAAAAAGGGCCTATGCGATTTGTGATTTAGTGGTGGCAAGAGCAGGCTCTGGGACGATTTTTGAAATTTCTGCTTTAGGAAAACCATCGATTTTAATTCCTTTGCCAGAATCTGCCCAGGATCATCAATTAAAAAATGCTTATGCCTTTTTTGAAAGTGGAGCAACGATGGTTTTGGAAGAAAAAAATTTCACTCCGCGATTTTTCTTAGAAAAATTGAAATTTCTTTTTTCACACCAAGAAGAGTTAGAAAGAATGTCAAAAGCAGCCAAAAACTTTTCCAAACCATTAGCAGGAAAAATAATTGCTCATTATATTTTTGAATTTTTGACAAAGTAGCATCTTTTTTCTAAAATGAATTGATGGATTCTCAATTTAAGTTTCTCAAGCCTGGCGAAGTGAGGGTAAGGTTTGCTCCTTCTCCTACCGGTTTTTTGCATATTGGTGCGACAAGGACTGCTCTTTTTAATTTTCTTTTTTCAAGAAAAAACAACGGGGTTTTTATTCTAAGAATAGAAGATACTGACAAAGAAAGAGTGAAACCTGAATATGAAGAAGACATCATTGAAAGTTTGAGATGGTTGGGAATAGAATGGGACGAGGGTCCTGATGTTGGGGGAAAGTACGGACCTTACAGGCAATCAGAAAGAGGAGAAATTTATAAAAAATATTTAGAGAAACTTTTGGAAGAAGGGAAGGCCTATTATTGTTTTTGTACCCCCGAAGAATTGGAGGCAGAAAGGCAGTATCTTTTATCAATTGGGCAAGCCCCAAAGTATTCTGGAAAATGCAGAAATTTACCAAAAGAATTGATTGAAAAATATAGAAAGGAGGGGAGGCCTTGTGTAATTAGATTTAAGGTTCCTCCAAAAAAAGTAGAATTTGATGACCTAATCAGGGGAAAAATTGAATTCGATATGTCATTGAGCGGAGATTTCATAATTGCAAAAGATTTTTATTCGCCCCTCTATAATTTTGCCTGCGTTGTTGATGATTTTGAAATGAAAATTTCCCACGTGATAAGAGCTGAAGAACACATTTCAAACACTCCAAAACAAATTTTGCTACAAGAAGCCCTTGGTTTTCCCAGACCATTTTATGCCCACATCCCATTAATTTTAGGGCCGGATAGATCTAAGCTCTCAAAAAGACATGGGGCAACATCTATTTCAGAATATAAAAAACAGGGATACTTACCAGAGGCCTTAGTTAATTTTATGGCTTTTTTGGGATGGAGCCCAAGAGAGAATCGGGAATTTTATTCAATGGCTTCTTTGATAAAAGAATTCTCTTTTGAAAGAGTTCAAAAATCGGGGGCGGTTTTTAACATTAAAAAGTTGGATTTTTTAAATGGATTTTATATTAGACAAAAATCTCCTGAAAAGTTAACTGAACTTTGCATTCCATATTTTATCGAGTCTGAATTGATAAAACCAGAATTCAAAGAAATTGAGTACCCTCCTGCCTACGGAGCAAAAGAAATTGTGCCAATCTATAAAATTTCAGAAACTGGCGAAGAAATTGATTTCGAAACCTTAAAGAAAATTGTTGAAATCTATCAACAAAGATTAAAAAAGCTCTCTGAAATTTCTGAATTGACCGATTTTTTCTTCAAAAAGGAACTGAAATATGAAAAAGGATTGTTGAAATGGAAAGAAATGACAGAGGAAGAAGTTTTAAAAGCAATCGAAAAATTGGAAAATTTATTAATTAAAATTGATGATTGGAAAAAAGAAAAATTAGAAGAAATTTTAATGGAAGAGGCAAAAAAATTTTCAGAAAGTATTGGTAGGGAACCGGGAGATAGGGGATACCTTTTGTGGCCATTAAGAGTGGCTTTAACAGGAAAAGAGGCTTCTGCAGGCCCTTTTGAAATTGCTGAAATTTTGGGAAAAGAAAAAACGATAGAAAGGATCAGGAGGGCTAAAAATTTAATTAAATCATGAGAAGAGTAATCTTTTTTCTAATAATCTTTTCTTTAATTTTTTCTCCTCTTTATTTTTCCAGAGGTAAAAAAATCGAATCTGAAAACGAAAATTGGCTTGAAAAATTTTTAATCGAAGTGAAAAAAATTTGGGAAAATAAAGTTTTACCAATCTTGAAAAAGATAGAAAAAGAGGGGAGGAGAGTTTTGATAAAAGTTGAATCTTTGTTTAAAAAAGAAGTACAAACAAGAGGACCCCAGATCAAAGAGGAATTTAAAATAAAAACAGAAATAATGAAAAAAGACCTCTTTCAAACATTCAGAAATATTAAAGAAAAAATATTTAAAAAATTCACCAAATAATATGGAGACGAATTTTTATAGAGGATGGAAGATGAAATAAAGAGGGATTTTTGTTCGCAAAATACCCGTTTTTGGCGCGCAGCAATTTTGTCGATAAATTGAAGTTGCAATTAAATCGTTGGGCCAAGAGAAAAGGGAACTTGACATAATCTTTTGGTTAATTTAAACTTTAAATAGAAAATGAGTATAATATCCCAACTGCCCATTTTATTAAGTATCTTTCTTAGTGCTCTCCGACCGTATTTGAAGGTAAAACAAAATCAATGCGATCTTTTACTGGAGTTTATAAATATAAGGAAAAAGGCAAAACGCATTACTGGTAGAGGTTATCGTGGTTTTACATCATTTTCTAACTTAGAAGAAGATATATATCAAAAATTACGTCTCTTAAATAAGCGTGGAAAATAACATGCTTGATTACCTTGAAGATTTCCTTCTTTATTTACAATCAAACAACTATTCCCTAGAAACGCTTTACAATTATGAGCGGGATTTAAAAACATTTGAGAATTTCTTAAAAAATGAAGTAAAAATTCCTTTTTCGAAAATAACTAAGAAAACAATTGAGCAATATAAAGCCTATTTAGTGTCACAGGATCGTAAAACTGCTTTGGGGCAAAAACCTAAAAGAAATCTAAGTCCTTCTTCAATAAACCGTGCACTTTCCTGTCTTCGTGGATATCTTAAATATCTTGTTAAAATGGATTACAAAACTCCTATAGCTCCTCAAGCTGTTGAATTAGTTAAAACCGAAAAAAGACTTCCACGAGTTGGAGAGCTCGAAGAAATTATAAAATTGATCGAATCGCCTTCCCAATTTGAAAAAAATAAAATTATTTCTCTGCGAAATCGAGCGATGTTGGAAACATTATTTTCAACCGGAGTAAGAATTTCAGAACTTTTAAACATCAAAATGACTGACATTGATAAAAATGGAAGAATTTTTATTAAAGGGAAAGGTAAAAAAGAAAGGTTTGTCTATTTAACTCCGAGAGCTCAAAGATGGATTAAAAAATATATAGAACTCAGGGGCAAAAGTGATTCTCCTTATTTATTTATTCCTTATCGTGGTAAAAATGCCAACCAAAAAATTAAAAAAATTTCTCCAAATTATCTTGAAGAAAAAGTCAAAAGATACAGAGAATTGTTAGGTCTAAACATCCCAATTACTGTCCACGGAATTAGACATGCCTTTGCAACTTATTTGGCAGAAAGTGGGGCAAGTCCAGCTGCTATTCAAATTCTTTTAGGCCACGAATCATTAGACACTACCACCCGATATGTCCACGCATCCCATCGCTACGCCGAAAAAATTTTCCGTAAATATCACCCTTTGAAAGAATAAGTTGCAAATTTGCGCAATTGTGCAAATGTGCAAATATCGTTATGTTAACTCGAAAATTTACTCAAATTTGTTGATTCAAATTAGAAAGTCACCATCGATTTTGAAATTTTTTGGCAAGAAATGAGGAAAATTGAAGCCGAAAAAATAAACTAATTTTTTCGCCAATTTCGAAAAAGTAAAATTTAAAGAAAAAATTCTTTTCACTTCTTTCTGATATTTCAGAAAATCTGGAAAATTCTTCAAAAACAAATTTGCAGACATTAATCCCCAAATCACTCCTCCCCCACTCCATGGTTTTGTCAATCCTGCAGCGTCACCACAAAGAGTGATTTTTTCATTTTTTGAAATGATAAACCCTTGAGGAATGATCGCAGATTCTATTTTTTCTAATTTCAAATTTTGTCTTTTTAAAAAATTTTCAAAAATTTCTTTTGCGAACTTTGGCTCTTCCATAATTCCCCATTCTATTTCTTTTCCTCTTGGAATTTTCCATAAAAACCCATTTTTCATTGGCCAAGTTTCTACAAAATTCTCCCCCCCCAGAACATGTTCTGGCTGGGTAATTCCCCTAATTCCTAAATAAAATTTTGGCCTTGGCAATTTTAAAAAATCTCTAACAACAGAATTTGCTCCATCGCAACCTACAATTCTATCGAATTCCTCTAAAAACTTTTGAAGGTCAGAATGAACTATATTCTTATTGAAAAAAATTTTTACTCCAGAACCTTCTGCCAAATTCTTTAATAAATTATCAAACTCTGAGCGACCGAAAACAAAAAACCTCCTTTTAAAATGGAGGTAAATTGTCTTTTTTGGAAAATGAATTTTACAAAAGTTTATTTCATTTTTTGCCAATTTTTTACTTTCTGGGACGAATTCAAAAATTCTTTCAGAAAAAAGACCAGAGCAAGCTTTTCCCCCTACCCTTTCTTTCCTCTCGAAAACGAAAACTTCATTTTTCTTTTCTGAAAGTTTCCAGGCTAAATAAAGACCAGTTGCCCCTGCTCCAATGATTGCTACTTTCATATTCAATTTGAATTGGTTGCTTTTCCTCTTGCTTTGCAACAATGTAGCCTATTGCAAAAGAAAGCAAAGAAATTAAGATTACTCCAATTACTAAAATTATTTCTTCCCAGTGTTCTTTTATAAACTTTTTAATCTTTTCAAGCATGCTCTAACAAATTCTCTAAACAACGGATGGGGTCTCAACGGCCTTGATTTGAATTCTGGATGAAACTGGGTTGCGACAAAAAATGGATGATCTTTTAGTTCGATAATTTCCACCAAATCCCTTTCTGGATTAATTCCTGCCATAATCATTCCTCTTTTCTCCAAAATTCCTCTAAATTCATTGTTTAGCTCGTATCTATGTCTGTGTCTTTCAAAAACGATTTCTTCTTCAAAAGCAAAATAACTTTTAGTCCCTCTTTTGATTTGACACTTATAATCTCCCAACCTCATCGTTCCTCCATATTTTTTCTCTTTTAATAAAACTTTTTGTTCTGACATTACATCTATTACCAGATACTTAGTTTTTGGATTAAATTCAGTCGAATTTGCCCCTTTTAAACCGCCAACGTTTCTGGCAAATTCAACAACTGCTAACTGCATTCCAAGACAAAGTCCCAAATAGGGAATTTTATTTTTTCTGCAAAACTCGATTGCTCTTATTTTTCCTTCCACTCCCCTACTCCCAAAACCTCCCGGCACAATAATTCCAGCAAAATTTTTCAATTCTTTAATTTTCTTTGGATTTCTTTCGTATTCTTCTGAATCCAACCATTCAATTTCTGGCTTCCTTTTAAAATACCAGCAAGCGTGTTTTATCGCTTCAATTACCGAAATGTAAGAATCCATCAAAACAAATTTTCCGATTTTGAAATACTTTCCACAAACTCCAATTTTTAATTCCTTTTTTGACTTTTTAACGCTTTCTACTAAATTCTCCCATTCTTTCAGATCGCTTTTTCTTTCTTTCATCCCAAACTCTTTCAAAATTTTATTTCCCAAATTTTCTTTCTCAAAGTTTAGAGGAATTTGATAAAGAAAATCGATGTCAGGAGCTGAAATTACATTTTCTGGCTTAACATTGCAAAAAAGAGAAACTTTTCTTTTCCTCGGTTCGTCGAGGGGAACTTTTGCTCTTGCTAAAATGAAGTTTGGTTGAATTCCTGCTTCGTTCAATAACCTGGCAGCAGTTTGAGTTGGCTTTGTCTTCATTTCTCCCAACATTTCAGGAATCGGAAAATAGGAAACCAAAATAAAAATAACCCTTTTTGGGTTTTCCAATTTCATTTGCCTCGCTGCTTCCAAAAATAAAAGGTTTTGATACTCGCCAACTGTTCCTCCAATTTCTACTAAAACGAAATCTGCTTTTTTCCCCAATTCTTTGATCCTCGAAATAATTTCATTGGTTGCGTGAGGGATTATCTCAACGCATTTTCCTCCAAACTCAAAATTTCTCTCTTTGTTCAACACGCTCCAATAAACCTGGCCCGAGGTTAAATAATTTTTTCTTTCCAATTCCTGATCCAAAAACCTTTCATAAATTCCAATGTCTTGGTCTGTCTCTATTCCATCTTTTGTTACAAAAACTTCTCCATGCTCTAAAGGGTTCATCGTTCCAGCATCGACATTCAAATAAGGATCAATTTTCATTGGCTCTACTGAAAATCCCTTAGATTTTAAAATTAGGCCGATTGAGGCCGTTGCGGTTCCCTTTCCAATTCCAGACATTACTCCTCCGCAAACAAAAATGTATCTTGCAGTCATTATTTTTCTTCAACAACGATTACTTTAATTTCTGCTTCCAAATTGTGAGGAAATTTAATTTTTACAGGAAACTCCCCCAACTCTTTTATCGGAGATTCTAACAAAATTTGTTTCTTTTTAATTTCAAAACCTAATTCTTTCAATTTTTCATAAATTTTTTGAATAGTGATTGATTCAAAAAGTTGGCCATCCTCTCCAACTTTAACTGGTATTACAACTTCTTGACCATCGACAGCAGAGGCAGCTTCTTGAACCTTCTTCAATTCCTCCTCCGCCTTCTTTTCCTCCTTTTCTTTCTGTTTTTCCAACCACTCCAGATTTTTTTCATTGGCAACCTTTACCAGCTTTTTTGGAATCAAATAATTCCTGGCATAGCCATCAGAAACTTCCTTTATTTCGTATTTTTTCCCCAAATTTTCAATGTCTTTTAACAAAATTACCTTCATAAAAATTTTTATATCAAAGGTTTTTTAAAATTTCAATTGCCCTTTCCAATTGTAAATCTCTTTCCTCGCCCTCTGGTATTTTAACAACTTCATCGGGTTCTAAACCAACATCCGAAATTAGTTTTCCGCTCGGAGTCAACCATTTCGCGATCGTAATCTTTAAAGATCCTTCTCTTAATCTTTCCAACTCCTGAACCGAACCCTTTCCAAAAGATTTCTCTCCAATTAATAATATACCAAGATTGTCCCTCAACGCTCCAGCCAAAATTTCAGCACCAGAGGCAGTTCCTCCATTAATTAATACAACAATTTTATAATCCGAAAAATATGAGGACCCTTCACTTTTGTATTCTTTTCTCTCTCCGTTTGCGAATTCTTCAATTACTACAGTTTTTCCCTTTTTCAAAAACCAACCGGCAATGTCTTGAGCAACCTCTAAGTATCCACCAGGGTTATCTCTTAAATCCAAAACAATTTTCCTCGATGGCAATTTTAAAATTTCAATTGCTGCTTTTGCAAAATCAAAAGATGCCTTTTCTGAAAATTGATAAATTCTAATATAAATTATCCCATCCTTTTCTTCCCACCTCAAAGATGGAACTTCAATAACATCCCTTACTATCTCAATCTCTTTCTCCTTTTCCCAACCCTCCCTATAAATTGTCAATTTCACTTTCGTCCCCTTTGGCCCCCTAATCATCGAAACTGCTTGTTCTAAAGTTAAATCAACAGTCGGAGTATCGTTTATTTTCAAGATCTTATCTCCTGCCTTCAAACCTGCTCGAAAAGCAGGAGTTCCTTCCAAGGGTGCAATAACTTGCAATTGTCCTTTTTTTATCCCAATTTCAATCCCAATTCCCTCAAAAGTTCCTTTTACATCCTCAACAAACCTCTTCGTCTCTTCCGGAGTTAAAAAAACAGTGTAAGGATCCCCCAAAGATTTTACCATTCCAGAAATTGCCCCATAAATTATTTGCTTTGGATTTATCTTCGATTTATCAACGAATTTTTCTTGAAGTTTATGATATGCCTCCCAAAAAAGAGAAAAATCAATATCCTCTGGAGGACAAATTTTGCATTGAGATTTTCCAACTAAAATTCCACCATAAAAACTTCCTCCAAAAAGAGTTCCCAACAAAAAAACAAAAATTATTTTCTTTCTTAAAGACATTTCTTTATTATAACAAAGATTTGTGAAATTAAAAGTATCTAAGAGGGAAGGTTCTTTCCCTTTTTGAACATAAGTTTTTTCTTAATGAAAAGGACTGCAACAAAAATTAGAACTAAAACTAAAATTGAAATAATTGAAATTTGGATAATTTTTTTCAAATTAACCTCTTTTTTTGGAGGTGCTATTGCTTTAGGCTTTTCTTTTATTTTTTCTGGATAAAGAGTTGCGATCGTTTCGTTTCCTGCTCTATCAACTGCCTTAACTTTTATTTCCTCATCTAAATTTTGATTCTCTAACAAATAGGGGCTTTTTGCTACTTTCCAATCCCTTTCCCCTTCTTTTACCATATAATAATCAATGCCGGTTTCTTTATCCGTTGTGTAAAAAACTATGAAGTACTTTCCCTCAAAAATATTGGGATTTTTTTGAATTCGAATTTCAAATGGTTCAGGGGGTGTAGTATCGTTTAACAATTTTTCTCGCCACTCGTTCAATCCTCCACCAGCTGTTGGTAAAATTTTAATTTTTGAGTCTTGAAAGTTAAGCTTTGCTAAGGTTCCCTTTCCATCGTTTAAAAAAACTTGAGAGTTTTCTAAAATTTTAATTTCCTCAGTTTCTTCTTTCACTTCACCAACCATCATTGATGGAATATAAAACCTAAGTTCAGCAACCATATTGGTTAGCCCGGGATCCCCCGGAATTCTCCCACAATAACCCCCAGGAATTCCTCCTGAAAAATGAATTTTTCCAGTTTCGTTTATTTTTTTAATATCAAAACTTGAGGGTTTATCAACCCAAATAGTAACAATCGATTCTCCAAGATCAATTCCTTCCAAAACTAAAATATCATTTGGAAAGGATAAATCAACAGAAATTGTATTAATGCATTCGCCTTCTGGGTCTATTCTTATCTTTACTCCAAAATGGTCTCCTAATTTATATTCCCCTTCTTTTGGTTCTAAATACAAAGTTGCCCCAAAAACAAAAACCGGAAAAAAAGATAAAAAGATTGCCGAAATCAGAGCTTTCCAATTTAAATTTGCAATTTTCAATTTACAATTTGCAATTCTCATATTATCCTGTCCAATAATACATCATTATACTAAAATCGACTAAGTTAACGATTCCGTCTTGGTTTTGGTCAGCGCAAGGATTGTTTGTTCCCCAGTAATAAAGTAAAATTGAAAAGTCAATCAAATTTACTTTTCCATCTTGGTTCAAATCAGCACCAGGACAAATTCCAGCAGGCGCTTTTTTTCCCACATAGAATGTGACAAATTTACTAAATCCACTTACCACCGTCGAACCCTCGATCGTTGTTTTAAATTGACTTTTGGCAGTGTGCATTGTTTCATCTTCTAAGGGAGTAGTATCAAATAAAATGTCCCATTCTCCGGTTTTTTTAGAGTCGGTCTCCTGGATGATTTCAGCGGGTGAAGCAATATAAACTGGAACTTTCGCTTCAGGAATCGTTTGTCCAAAAATTTTTAATGTTTCTCCCCGTTTAACAATATTTTTATCTACTCCGATGGTCGGTGGCAAATAGGCCCCTCTCACAGTTGTCACTGCGTTTGGCATTACCTCAAAAGTTAAAGTATACAAAATCGATCTTAACCCAAATTTATCGTCTGCCCAAAAACTTAAAGAATTTACTCCTGGTGTAATATCTGTCGTTTGCCAGGAAAAATTTGCTTGAGAATCTGTCCTTACCCTGGCAATTTCCTTTCCATCTTTCAGAATTTTAACTTCTGTATCAGGATAAGCTTTTCCCAAAACAATTAAAGTAGTCGGTCCCAAAGGTCTCGTTGCTCCTCCAGGATATCCCCCACCCCCTGCTCCCATCCCTCCTGGTTCAGTATAACAATGCTCAACCGAGATTCTGGTGCAGTTATCTACACAAAGTAAATATCCTCGATTGTATCCATAAGTTGCGCAAGTTTTTCCTCCAAAATTGTCTCCGTCGCAAACCTCAAAACCATCGATACTCCCATCACCGCAAACTGAAATTCCAACAATTGTGGGAATTTGCTTTTGAGCGAAGGTTTTTAAAGAGAGAAAGGGGCAGAAAATTGAAATTAATAAAAAAACTTTTAAAAACCTTTTCCATAATTCCATAAAATTTATCTTCGCCTTCTTTTATCAAAAAATTTTTTGAGGATTTTGTAGAGAATAACAAAGGCTCCAATTGCCAGAATGACTATAAGAATTGAAATAGCAGCCCTTTCTTTCCCGATAAATATCGCCCCCAGAAGAGTAAATCCTTTATAACCTGGAATACTTCCCCTTTCTTTGATGTTGATTACTAACTCTCCCTCTCTAACTACATCATTTCCTTTGTAAATTTTGTATTTTGCCCAGTAGTTTCCTTTTGGAAGTTTTGTTTTGAAAATTGCCAAAACGGTATCTGTTTTGAAAGGCAAAACTTTTCCCTCAATTTTTGCGCTGTTTAAAGATTCCAAAATTTTTGATTTGAGCATGTCGTAAATATCCAAATGAACTTTTGTGGGAACAACTGGCAAGTTTCCAGTATTTTCAATTGTCATTCTCATTGTTAATTTTCCAGGAATGAAAAAGAAAAGCCATTTGTAACCTTCTTCTGAATCCAAAAAATCAACCAATCTCACGATAAAATTAAAAACTTTCCTTTCAGTCACATTTAAATCAACCTCAACCCTTGCACCCAAAGCAATTCCTACTTGTCCTGGAGGAACTTCTTTTGGTTCCACTGTAATTCTCATGAAACCAGTGTATCTTCCATAAGGTGCGTCGTTTGGTACTTGAACGCTAACTAAAATCGGTACTGCCTTTTCTCCTTTTGGCAAAATAAAAGAGGTTCCTTTGTCAATTTTTATCCAATTATCTGCCCCTGGTACATTAATCGTAATTGTCACTTTCGAATCTTCAACCGGATCTCCTCTTACCAAATATATCTTTTCCTCAAAATAGGAACCTCTGGTTAAGTTATCGTTGCGAAAAAAAGGAGGTGAAATTCCAAAACCCGCTAAAACATTTTGACTAAAAAATAACAAAAAGAAGGTCAATACTATAATTCCTCCCAATTTGTTTCTTTGGGAAACCATTTTTATTTTAAAATAAAAATCTTTAACCTATCACCAAGCGCTCGAAGTACTCATCATTGCAGTAAAGTAATTCAAACCAGTGTAAAGTCCTCTCGGTTGAGCAGTGACAACTTGAATTCTCCAGTAAGTAGGTTTCGATGCTGGAGTGGTGCTGGTACTTTTTGGGCATTCTAACTGAGAATAAACCGGAGTGGTACTCGCCGATAAGAAATCTCGATAAGTACTAGTAGGAAGGGTACCCCAATTGGTTCCTGAAGTTAAATACCAATATTGCCTATCCACCGAAATTGTGCTATTTCCACAGCCCCCACTACTACATACCATTGGATTTCCCCCGAGTTCTTGATCTAAACCCGTATTTCCAGTGGCTTTGATGGTTGTCGTTTGTTGATCTGATTGAACATCTGGCATAACGCTTCCATAATTAATCGCTGATTCTTGAATAGCTAATGCCAAGAATGCATCCAATTCAATGGATGATTCCCCTTCAACTAAAGTCGATGTTGCACTATCATCGTCGATGGCTTTAACCGAAGCTTTCCAAGTTTCTGTTTCCCACTTGGTTGAGGTAACAGTTGGATCTGCATGATACCACAAGGTGAAAGTAGTCGTTGCCCAAATAGCTGCTGTTGTTGAACCCGGACATGTTTGAAGTGCAAAATCTGTAATTTCTGGATAGCAATTATTGTTATTAGCTTCTGAGGCGCTATCGCATCCTGCTTGCCCAATTCCTGATCGATAAACATAAGCTATTACACTTGAAATTTCATTTCCTCCTCCTGATGCCCAACAGCTGTTATTATCAACGATTTGATACCTAATTTTAAAGCCAGTAGTCGTTCCTGCTTCTGTAGTGAGAATAAGTCTATCGGTAGATCCATCGTGGTTAAGAATTGTAATAGTCGAAGTAACAATATATGGAGGGACGTTGTTTACTGTCCATTGGCTATTCGAACCCTGAGCAGTTCCGGTGGCAGCAAGGTTGAACTGATCGACAATGAAAACGTAGCCATCGTAAGTCATATCAGGCTTTGGTATTGGAATTGAATAGCTGGCTGAAGGATTGCTTGAAACAAAAGTCGAAGTGGCTAATGTTTCTCCAGTACATCCTGAAGTTGGATTGAATCCGCTGGTTGAGCAAACAAAGAGCTTAATTGTGTCTCCTCCTCTAATCGTATCTGGGTCAGAAGCTGTAGTCGTCCAAGTGATTGTTTGACCTGGATCTTTTGGACTATCGTTTGAAACAACAGTAAAGTTTGGTCTGTGATTTACTACAAAAGGAGATCCAGAAGGACCAGATCCTTGAGAGACAGAACTGCAAAGCGCTCCTCCTTCATAAGCATCGCAAACGAAAGCATACCATTCATATGTTTCATTTGTGTCTGATTCTTGAACTGTATAAGAGCAGGTGGAAGTAGTTCCTGAAGTTGTCGTTGCTGAGATGCACCAAGCACCTCCATCGCAGGTTGGTGGAGCACCGTTGTGAGGAGTAACTGCGTTCGTTTTACAAACTGCCAAGAAATAATCATCCGCGTTAGCATCAGTTGCTACTGCCTTGAAGGTAACTTGAGTTCCTACATTTGTCGGAGTGGTAGTAGCTGAAGCAGGATCTTCAAAAGGATAAACTGTCCATTGAGGAGCAGAGTTTGTAACGGTGACTGTAGTCGTTACTGTATCTGCCTTGGCTTTCTGTAAATTTCCTCTTACATTAAAAACCATCGCCAAAACTAAAAACACTAAAACAATTCCTGCAATTCCTGACAAAATGCTTCTTTTTACTTTCTCTGGCATTTTTAAATTTTAATTTTTCCTCGACCTTTTAAAATTTGTTCTTATTCTATTTTAGCATAAATCCGAAAAATTGTGTCAATCGTGAATATCTTATTTATATCTTATCGCTTCTAAAGGATTAAGGGAAGCAGCCCTTCTTGCAGGAAAAAGCCCGGTTAAAAACCCCATCACAAAAGAGAACAAAAGAACAAAGGCTAAAAATGGTAAGGGAAAAATAACCAACTTTACCGCTACTCCACCCATTTTTACTGCCACCAAATTCAACAGAAAATTAATTAATTTCCCAATAGAAACTCCCATTAAAATTCCTACTACCCCTCCGCAAAAACCCATTAAAGTAGATTCTCCCAAAAACATCATCATAATGTCTGTTGAAGAAGCGCCTATAGTTCTCATTATACCAATTTCGTTCGTTCTTTCCAAAAGAGTAACTGTCATTGTGTTGAACATTCCGATCGCAGAAACGATTAAAGCAATCGCTCCAAAAAGACCTAAGGTAAATTGAATTGCTCTAAAAACTTTGTTTGCCTGCTCTACTGTTTTTGAAAGGGCAGTAACAGTGAATCCTTTTTCAATAATTTTTGCCTGCACTTCATTTAAGAATTTATTTTGAGTAACCTTTACTCTAACTGAGTCATAATAAGGAAAAGAAAATTGAGAAGTTAACTCTGAAAGATGAATAAAAACAACTGGTAATGGATTATCAATAACGCCTTTTACAAAATAGGTATTGGGAAGTATCACTTCTTCTTTTTCTTCGGTTCCAGGTTTTGCTATGAGAATTTTAAATTTTACAGGTTGATTTAAAATTTCCTCTTGTTTTTTGTTAAATAATTTCAAAACCGTTGTTGAAATTATTGCTTTGTCTCTCTCGTCTTTTTTGAAAAAATCTCCAGCTAAAACTTTCATTCCTGCCAAACTAAAATAATCTTCCTTAACTCCATTTAAAGTAATGTTCGTTGAAATGTTTTGAAAAGTTATCAGGCCTGGAAAACTAGCCAATGGCGAAATTCTTTCAACGTTTTCAATCTTTGAAATTTCTTCGATTTTTTCAGGTGTCAAAGTGACAATTTTTGAAGCAGGGTTTGAAACATTTAAACTCAAAAGGGCTTCACCAAAAATTATTTTTTCCAACATTATTTGCTGCAACCCATAACCAAAGCCAACCAAAACCACAACCGCAGCAAAACCAACCCCCATACCCAAAATGGTCAAACCTGTTCTTGTCGGTCTTGTTCTAAAAGCTCTGATTGAAAGGTTGAAAATATCTTGTGCTCTCATACTCCCTGAGCGATTAATTTTTCTAAATAGACTGTAAATTTTTTAGCAGTATTCCTTTTAAAACCTGCCCCTCCTTTTTCAATTGGCAAATCAAGCTTTTTGAAAAATTCATCTTTGTTAATATATCCTGCCAATCTATCTTCAATCGCCTCTTCCAACCTTTTAACCTGAATTGGCTTTACCTGTCCTTCATACTGATCCAAAAGCGCCATTCTCAACCTTTTGACATGAATTTTTGTTTCATCCAATTCTTCTTCCTCTAATTTTCTCCTAAACCTTGTTACCTCAACCGACTCTTTCAAAACATCGTTCAATTTTTGGATCATTTCTTGGGCCCTTGCCTGACCAATTTCAACACCGCCTTTTTCAAAAGGAGAAATTAAAAAATCAAAAAGCATTTGAGTGCTCATTTTTCTCTCAATCACTAACCTCACTAATTTTTCTAATCTTTCTATTTGCTCAAAAGTCAAATCCTGAGTTAAATAATTAACAATGCTTTTTACTTTCAATTCCTCCGGAGAAGCATAAGGATAAATTCTTGCCAATTTCTCAGTTTCAGAAACCAAAGAGGCCCCTCTTTCTATTGGCTTTATCTGTTTTCTTTCTGGATTGATAAATTCTCTTTCAATCCTTCCATCTCTCATGAAATAAACTCTGTGAGCATAAGCCAAATATCGAGGATCATGAGAAACCAAAATGACTGTCTTTTTCTCTTTATCATTGATTTCCATCAATGTTTCCATAACTTTTTTTGCAGAAGCTTCGTCCAGGTTTCCTACTGGTTCGTCTGCCAATAAAATATCTGGATTATTAACCAAAGCTCGACAAATTGCCACTCTTTGTTGTTGTCCACCAGAAAGCATTGTCGGAAGTTTTTTTGCCTGTTCTGCAATCCCAAACCTTTCTAAAAGCTCCATCGCTCTTTTCCTTCTTTGAGCAGGAGGAACTCCCATAAAAATTTGAGGTAAAGCAACATTATCTAAAACATTCAAAGAAGGAATGAGGTTGAATTGCTGATAAATGATTCCGACAGTTTTTTGTTGAAATTTTACCAGTTCTTTTGGAGAAAGTTTGTAAGGGTCTTGTCCTCCAATATAAAATTCACCAAAAGTATAGGGCAAAGCACCTAAAATGCAATAAAGCATTGTCGATTTTCCGCAACCCGAGGGGCCAAAAAAGAGAATGTATTCTTGGGGATAAATCTCAACGTTTACTTTCTTTAAAGCATAATACTCGTTCGATTTTCCGTAGTTGTAATAAATTTCCAAATTTTTAGCAACGATTAATGGCTCTGGCATGTTTTCAAAAACTAATTTTCTTTACCCAACCAAAAGTTGCCTCAAGATTTTCAATGATAATGTCCAAAATGCTTTTTTCTTTAGTGGGGGTCAAAAGGGTAAAATATTCAGATTGGGCTTCGTTTCCTGCTTTGTCTTTACATTTCATCCAAAATTTATAAGTAGTATTTGGGGCAAAAGTTGTAATTATTTGAATATGCCTTTGAGAAAATTCAGTCTCTGGAGGAAGAGAAATTGCTTCAACCCCTTCTAAAATTCCTTCTTGATAGAAAAATTGGCAAATTGCGTTTTCATCTGTTTTCCAACTAACCACAACTTGCACCCTTACTTGTTCTTCTCCGGGATATAAAGTTGAATCTACAGTAACATTTGAAATTACCGGAGGTTGCTCATCTTTAATAGTTGTAAAGGTAATTGGCTGAGATTTTATTCTATCTCCTTGCTCATTTTCTGCGGTAACAACCACTTGATAAGTAGTATCAAAATCCAAGTTGGTGATCCTGAATCTATGGATTGTTGTAAAAATTGGATCTCCAACCTGTTTTATTTCACCAGTCTTTAAATTTTTGTATTCGATCAAACTCGAGCAAGGAATGTTTGTCAACCAACTTAAAGTTACCGCGTCTTCTTCAACTTTAACAACTTGGAGATTTGAAATCACGGGCAAAACTGAAAGGGTAGTAAAAGTTCTATCCTCGCTTTTTGCAGTTTCTCCAATTTTCGGTGTTGATTGAACTTGGAAATGATAGGTCGTTGCAGGCTTTAAACCTTTGATTTCAACAACGTGATTTAAAACGTATTCGTTGGGCTCTCCAACTTTCATCGCATAAGGATCTGAACTTTTGGGGTCGTAATCTTTTTCTGGAACTAATGCCACTATCGAGTTTGATTCTTTGTTTGTCGCCCAAAAAATTTTTGCCCAATCTTCTCCCACTTCAACCCTCGCATCTCCAATGATTACCAACTCCTCTGCTTTTTGGGCCCCCATTTCTTCGATTTTTTCTTTAGTAAAAGCAATTGCCTCTTCTTTTTTCATTTGAACTACCGCCTCGATTGCCTTTTCGATTAATTTTGCTTCCTCTCCAAACTTTTCTATCCCCGGTATCTCTACCAATTTTTGAGTTGAAAACACAAAACCCTTGCTCGTTGCTTGGTTTCCGTTTTCATCGACCGCGCTGATTTGGAAATAGTAATCGGTATTGGGCAAAAGGTTGTCCAATACGATCTGATGTTCAGTAGCAAAAGTTGGGTCCCTAATCATTCCGTAATTTCTATCTAATCCATAACCAATTATTGAATCAGTTTTTTTATCGGTTTTCCAAGAAATTACCGCAGAAGAAGTAGTAATCTCCAAAACTTTTATCTCAGAAATAACCGGAGGGTTTTCTCCTTGCCCTTTTGTTAAAAAAGCAAAACCGATAATTGAGAGGAAAAAAAACAAACAAAAGAGAAAGGGTCTAATTTCCATCATATTTTATTTTACCATATTGAAAAAATTTTTTATAATGAAAAAGTGGCAAGGGTTTTATCTCAAATTTATTTAATCAGCGCAATTTCTGAAGCCGAAAAAAGAGGAAGAACTGCCGATTTTTCAGGAGAAACAATAGAGGGGTTTATTATTTCCGACCGCCAAATTAAAGTTCCTCTTTCCTTCAAAAATGCCAAATTTTTGAACCAAGTTTATTTTAACAATATCAATTTCGAAAGAGAAGTTGATTTTGAGGGAGCGACTTTTAATGGCGCTTTTTCTATTTCAGAATCTGAGCTGAAAGAAAACTTTATTGCAAAGAGAATTTCAGTCAGGGAAAGTATGAATTTGACTGGAAACGTTTTCAAAAAGAATGTTGATTTAGAAGGGTCTCAAATCAGAGGATTTTTGAGTTTGAATAAATCTAAAATAATGGGAAAGTTAAACATCAAAAGAGTGAATGTTTTGGATTTGCAAGAGAGAATAGGGAAAATAGTTGGAAATTTTTATTTTAGTAGTGCGAGCGCAAACGAAATAATCATTGAAAACTCAACGATAGACGGAAATTTGGATTTGTCAGGAACTGAAGTTTTTGGATCTTTAATAATTTCCAATTCAAAGATAAAAGGAGAAATAAAACTTTCTCATAAAGAAATTCTTCAAGCAAAAATCAAAGAGAGAAAGAAAACAGAATCCGAACTCCGAGGTGCATAGCTGGCAACGTTTGACGTTGCCAGATTCTCTTTAGCGTATTGATAAACCCTCTTTTCGTCTATTTCACAATATCTATGAACTAACACATTCCTAAACCTTGCCATTTTTCTTAATCGATCTGATAATTTTTGGGGAATTAATTTTTCCTTTCCCAACAATTCGAAACACTCTGCCGGACTTTCCACTCCCTTTTTAAGTTTTCTCGCTGCAATATGCACGCAAATGTTTGAAGTTGCTTCGATCACTCTGAGTAGGAGATGTTCAATTGCTAAAATGTTTCTTTTGTCAACCCAAAACTCTTTTTCAGGTATTTTGGCAATTTTTCTTATCTCTTCAATACTTTCTTTGATCTCGCTAACTAAAAATTTAATTTTTTTAATGTCTAATTCCATTTCAAGAAATTAATTCTTTTAACGACTGAAGGGAAAAATCATAATTTGCGATGGCTTCAATACTCGAACTCTCAATCAGTTTTACCAATAAATCGTCATTCTGAGAAAATAACAATTTTCCGGTTCTAAAAACATTGTTTAAAAAATAAAAGGGGGTGATGTTTAAAACTTTCACATCCACCGGATATTTAATTTTTCTTTCTAAAAGGTCGCCAATTTTTTGTTCGTAATCGAAAATGTCGGTTTTAAAATCTTCCTTCAAATAAACCGCAATGTCAATATCTCGAAATTTAATCCCCTTTAACAAAAAACTCCCATGACAATAGGCAAAAACTATTTCTGGTCTTTTTTTAAGCACAGAAGTAATTTTCCTTAGAGTATTTTTTTTAGCTTTTTCGCTTAAATAGAAATATTCCTTCATCAAAAATATTCTATCAATTTGAATTCTTCTGTCAAATTTAACTGGCAACGTTTGACGTTGCCAGATTAAAAGGTGGGAACGATGATATAAGTGAGTTGAGTTTGATAGGATCCTGCGCTTTGTAAATTTCGAACTTCAATTCTGAAAATGAGGTCAAAAATATCTTGAGAAATTGGGTAGGGATTAAATCCTATTTCTTTCATTTGAGTTTCAAAGCGGGCAAAAGAATCGTCGGGCGAAAATCTTGCAGGTCCTAACCCAATGTCAGATAGAGAATCATCGCCTGTATGATATCCATAACAACTTGAAAAATCAGAAGGACAAGCTGAGCTCCAGGGTGCAGGATATTCGTTGGTAGAACTTGCAGGTTGAATTTGAGTTCCTTCATCTGAAGTTAAGTTTTGGCTTTGCCAAACAAAAAGTTTGTAACCTCCTTCACCGTTTGTTGAAATTTCAAATCTAAAGCCTGCATTTTTTGGTTGATTTAATGGCAAATTATCAAAGTAAGTTGAGGTTGGCGAGGTTTCATAATCTGTGGTTACTCCCTCTGTTGTCGTTCCAGCAGGCAAACCATAAACCGTAAAACTCAAAGAACTCTCGCCCACCACCAAACTTGGATAAGTGTAAGTTGCGTTATTTGTCAAAACCGGTTCTTGGTTTGTGTTATCGTAAACTCTAAAATAGAAAGTCGTTCCAGTTGCAGCTCCATTGTTAAAAATGGTAAATTCAAATTCTGCAGAAGAACTTGCCAAAATTGTATAACTTGAAGTTGAAATTCCAGATTCATTATGAGTACCCTCGGTATCAGAATCAGAAAGAACCCTCTGAGTTATCGTTGCGTTATCATCTCCCCCTCCATCAAAATAGCACCAAACTCTTTGATTTGGACAAGAAATCTCATCAACAAATTCTGCCCAGGAAAAATCAGAAGAAGTTGAATATTGTAATCTCAATTTTAAATTCGAAATATTAATCCCTCCTGTTTCTTTTATTGTAATTCTCAATTTCAAAGCATTCCCCCTGGCAATGTTATTTGGGGCAACATTTTCTGTTGCAGCTGGAGTTTGGGGAGTTTCTTTTTCTTGATCGTGGAAAAATCTCCAATTTTGAGATTTTAAAGTGGTCCCAGTAATTTGCTGATATCCTCCGCTCTCTCCAAAATTTGTACTCGTTGAAATTCCGCTCGCAGATTGCCCAACACTAGATTCCAATTGATAATTTGTCG
>Ga0207433_10003721_pt1 | contig 28922 bp, 22 predicted proteins | sample YelNatPaOPGAMG01_FD_187559 | JGI IMG/M metagenome (GOLD analysis project Ga0207433, IMG submission 187559) | Hot spring thermophilic microbial communities from Obsidian Pool, Yellowstone National Park, USA - OP-RAMG-01 (SPAdes) (version 3) | ecosystem: Environmental > Aquatic > Thermal springs... | reverse complement strand
ATGAGCGCCATTGTTGACCTTATCAAGCCCAATGGCCTTCTCCTCCTTAACGAGTCCTTTGCCAGCACCAATGAGCGCGAAGGTTCGGAGATTGCAAGAGAAGTCGTGAGCGCTCTGCTGGAAGCTGGCGTGAGGATTTTCTATGTCACGCACATGTACGAATTCGCCCGTCGTGTCCAAGAGCAAAAAAGGCCAGATGTCCTTTTCTTGCGAGCCGAAAGGCTCCCAGATGGCACGCGGACCTTCAAGGTTAAGGAGGGCGAGCCTTTGGAAACGAGTTATGGGGCAGACTTGTACAGGAAGATAAAACCGTGAAGCTCAGGTCTGAAGCTAACGGTCGCGTTGTGTGCTTCAAAATTGACTTTCCATCTAAACTCTGTTGCGTGACAATTACGGACCCAAGCGTTGAGCCTGAGGATGTACTGCGAATACTGGAAGCTCTCGGCTTCCGCGTTACTTTGCTTGCTGCCCCTTAGGGACGGCCCAGGGTTTGGTTCCCCTGATAAAGAGGACAAATAGCAAAGCGGTAAATGCCCTCAAAGCCCCCGAGAGCAAAAACAAGGCTTTGTATCCGAGCTCGCTTGCTACCACGCCCCCAAGTATAGGCCCCACAGTCATGCCAAGCCCTACTATTACTTGGTAGAAAGCGACATACAAAGGTCTACCCTCGTGGGGGGTGAATTCAAGCAGGAGGTTGAAGGAAACAAGGTTGAAGCCAGCCCAAACAAATCCGCTGAAGACTTCAACAGGCAGTATGAACCAGACCGTTGGCGCAAAGGCCCATAGCCAAGGCACCATAGGGATGAGGAAAGAAGTAAGCCTGTGGACCCACAAAGCCCCCCGAACATCAGCCTGGTAACCGAATAGCCGCTGGCCGGGGATGGAAGCTAAGATTGCCAGAGAGGAAGTGAGCCCGACAATTGTCCCCCCGGCCTTCAAGACTTCCACCATGTAAACTGGGAAAAACGGCCCTGCCACCATAACCGAAAAGTTCCAAAGGCCTGAGAGAAGGCAGAAGGGCAGGAAACTCGGTACTTCTCTAACAGCCCTGAGGATTCCCAACGCATTCAGGCTTTGCCCCTCCCTTTGGGCTAAGCTCGGCTCCTCTATCCGGGAAAAGGAATAGGCCGAGAGCAAGCCCAATAGGCCAGCAAGGGCAAAAGCTACTTGGTAACCCCCAGGCTTGCCGAAAATGTCTATGAGGGCCCCGGCTAAGAGGGTGATGAGGATACTGACTAAGGCTATGAGGATATTGCGGGAGCCGAAGTACCTCCCCCGCCATTCCAGAGGCACCAGCTTGGCTACAAATGCCGTCCAGGCCGGGTTAGCAAAGTTGCCCAATAGGACCCGGAGTATAGCCAAGCCTATCGCCACCGAGATTGCCCAGCTGCCCAGAGGGAGGAAGGGCAAAATCGCCAGGAAAAACAAGGTTGATTTGCTCAAAATAAGGTTCTTGAGGACGAACCCTTTGTATTCGCGGGCCCTTTCGGCTAAGGCCGCACCTGGGAACATAACCAAGGGCATCGTTAAGTTGGAAAGCGAGGCCAAAAGCCCTATCTGTGCCTTGTTCGCTCCCAAAGCCAGCAAGTATAGGGAAAGGAAAGCGTTTACTATGGCATCGCTCGCCCCACCGAACATTCCATCGGCAAGGAACCAGCGGAGAGAGCGGCGCCTCAACGTCCCAGCCTGCGGACCCCAATCGTCTTCTATGAAGGCAATTAAACGCTTAAGCACGGGCCTACCCCAGCTGGATGAATTGCTCCATAGGGATGACAAAAATGGTGGCTTTGTGCTGCCCAGGCGGAGGAGTAGCACAGGAGGAAGCAAAGGTTTCAAGCAGCTCCTCTACCCTCGCTTCCTCCGTACCGATGAGCAGGGTAACGTTCCCATGGCGCAAGAACCCCCCTGTACTGGCTATCCTCGTCACCCGGAAACCCTTGCGCAGGAGAGCCTCCATCACAGGAGGAGCATCACTATCCTTGATTATCGCTATAACCAGCTTCACCATAAGCAAGCCTCCGCTAAATTTGGTAAAATTTCTCCACCGGAACCACCAAAACCGTCACCCCTCCTGAGCTGACCTCCACTACATGGGGGAAAGATGGGGGCCAAGTTGTAATCGCTCCCACCGGAACGTAACGTAAGCGAGCGGGGCAGTGGGCCTTTACCAGCTCAAGGAAGCTCGGCAATTTCCGATGGTTCATCCCCACCAGCAAGGTAACCATCGGCTCCTCCAAAAGCCCACCCTTGACCTCTATCACAGTCGCCTGAAAGCCTCCCTGGTTTAGGGCTTTGAGGAGCCCCTGAGCATAAGAGCTGTGCACAATGGTAAAGGCTAAGCGGTCAATATCCCCTTCCTTCATCTTGCCCCCTCCTCCACTATCTTGGAAAGGGAAAAGCCCTCTCGGCCCAGAAAATAGAGGCCAACCCCCGTGACGTAAGTGTATTGGATGATATGCGTCAGGATGGAGATGCTCAGGGCAATCTCTTTTGGGACCCCGAAGGCGGCCAAGGCCAGAATAGCTGCCGCTTGATACGGCCCCACTCCCCCCGGAGCAGCCGGTATCATTATCCCCAAGTTCACGGCCGACATCAGGAAAAGAGCCTGCCAAAGCCCACTCCACCCAGCGAGAGAGCTGTGGAGGGCTTTAATTCCCAAGTAATAAATTGCCGTTTCCACGCCCCATATCACGATTGAAAAGGCCACCGAGCGCAAGAAGATGGGACCCAAGCGCAATATCTCCAGCCCGGCAGTGAAAGAAGAAAGCATCCCTAAGGCCTTTTCCCCCCAGTTCCGAGGCAAAGGCCTTGCAAACAGCCTCGCTAACCACATGGCTTGCCTTTGGTAGAAGAGGAGAAGGAGGAGAAAAGCCAGGGCCAGGATGAAAAGTAGCCCTGAAAGCAAAGCAATCCTCTTAGCCCAATCGGGCAATGGGTAAAAGAGGCCCACCGCTCCCATAGCCCCTACGATAGTGAGGCCGTCCAGGACCCTTTCCAGGACCACTGTGGCGAAAGAAAGGCTCGCCGAAAGCTCGCTCTTCCGGCTTACGAAATAAGCTCTGGCGAATTCCCCCAGCCTCCCAGGCAAGAGGTTGTTCAGAGCAAAGCCTATCATCAGTGGAGGGAAAAGTAAGTGGATTGAAAAATTGCCCGCTGGCTCCAGAAGCCACTTCCAACGCGTGGTCCTGAGGAAGTAAGAGAGGATTGTAGGGATAAAGGCCAGGGCTATGAAGCGGTAATCAGCCCCTTGGAGAGCTCGCCACGTCCTCCCCCAATCTATCTTCTCTATCGCCAAGATGATGAAGGCGAAGGTGACTAAAAAGCCCAAAATGTTAAGCGCTTTACGCCGAATCTCTGCTCCTCCTTTTCCAAAGGATTAAAATCAGGCCAAAGCCGGCCAAGTCCACAATGACATCTTTAACCGAAGATGCCCTGCCGGGCACAAAGCTCTGGTACCACTCGTCCAAGACCGCCCAGCCGGCGGATATGGCCCCGGCAAACAGCCCTTTACCCTCCGTTGCCCTTAGTAGGAGCCAGCCCAGGACAGCGTATTCAAACAGGTGGAACAGGATGTTCCGAGGTTCCCCGCCAGCCCTGGGCAAAAGAGGGCCAGGGATGGAGGAAATCGTCAGGATTATCCCCATCCACAATAGGGCCGGACCCCACTTCGCAAAAAAGAAGTTCATGGGCCGAAGCGTTCCTTGAGGAAATTCAGCACGGTCAAATCTACCAAAGGCTCTTCCTGCCAGCGTTCCTCCAAGTTTTCCCTCAGGCACAGGTTCTTGAAGGCCTCTTTTGTAGCTTCATCGTACTGGCCTGAAAGCGGGCCTTTGTAATCCCCAGTCTTAAGGAGGATGCGCTGAATTTCCAGGGCTATTTCCCCCTTTATCTCCACCAAATCCTCAGGCTTGGGCTTGAAGAAATAGAGTTCGTATAGGCTCAGTAGCCTCTTAAGCTCTTTTATGGGTTCTGGGTGGTCATCAACTCTGAGGTCTACGTAGCGGTCGTTGAAGCCGCCGTATCCTCCTTTCTCCCTGACCACCAACAAAGCCGCTGACTGTTGGCCTCGCCTGTCTCCGCCGGCGGCCTGGCCGGCCTCCAAGGCAGCCACGAGCCTATGGGCCAGTTCTCCATCGCTCCTCTCAAAGGCTTCAGCCATCGCCTCCACAACCTTGGGGCCAGCTAAGATGTTCCCCTGGCAAGCATATCCGGGGCCGATTATATGGCCAGCCCATTCAAAGCAACCCTTGCCAGTGTAGGCAGCGGCCTTACCCTGAGCATCCACTATGCCTACCTGGCGAAGGTCACGGCCTTCGTCCTCAGCAATGAGGATTTCTACCACCTCGGGAGCAGATAGGCCAAGGCTTAAAAGTTCAAGGCCCTTAGGGCCGTAGGACGTATTGGCCCAGGATTGGGTAGCAATGGCACCGACCCCGGCCTTGGCCCAAGGGACCACAGCCCCGGCAGCTAAAAATTTGGATTGGACGGCCACTCCCAAGTCGCCGTTTTTAGGGTCAAAGGCCACAATTGAGAAGGTTGCGAGCATTCTTACCCTCCTTTCCCTGATTCAGACCATGCTTGCCAATATAGCTACGGCCCCCGCTTCTTTCAGGGCTTCGGAGACCTGACCGATGCTTTCCTCTTCCACCAGAGCAATCATGTTTCCGCCCCAGCCTGCCCCTGAGAGTTTAGCCCCCAGAGCGCCAGCCCTCTTGGCCGCTTCTACCAGACGGTCAAGCTCCGGGCAGGAAACCCCAAGCTCTACAAGGAGCCTGTGGTTTTCATCCATAAGCTCGCCCATCCTCTTGAGGTCCCCTTCCTCGGCTGCCTTGCGCCCTAAGAGCACTATCTCCCCTATCCGGTCAAAAAGCTTTTCGTGCCAGGCTTTGTTTTCCTCCCACCTTTTCCTCACCCAAAGCACAACTTCTTTAGTGGAGCTTGAAATGCCTGTATCGCCTATGATGATGTTAAAGGGCTTTTGGGCTTTGAAAAGGACAGGCTTTTGGTTTTTTATGAAAAACACCGGGCTCTCGTAAGCGATTACGGTGTTATCTATGCCGCTCGGTGTGCCGTGGTAAATCTTTTCCACCTCGTAGACTATGGCCGAGACCTCATCGGGGGCAAGCTCCCGACCGAAGTAGGAGGCTAAGGCCCTGACTATGGCCGTAGAGACAGCGGCACCACTGCCCAGGCCTCGGGCTATCGGTATTTCGGAAGTGATGGTGATGGTGAAGCCGGTTGCTTTGGGAAGCTCCAGGAAGTTCAAGGTTAGTTCCACTGCAAGGCGGAGGGGGTCATCAGGCGGGGCTTCCGAGAGGGAAAACTCTTTCCCGATGTCAAGGGCTCGGATGAGCGTCTGCCCTGGGGAATCCTCTACTTTGGCCCAAGCTCTTACCCCTTTCACGGGCACGGCGATGGCCGGCCGGCCATAGACTACGGCGTGTTCCCCGAAAAGTATAACCTTACCCGGAGCCGAGGCTTTGGCTTCCATTTAGTCCAATTGGGCCCTGAAAAGTATTGCCCCCCTTGGGCAGATTTGGGCACATACCTCGCAGCCGGTGCATAGGAGCGGGTCTATCTTCATCTTTGGCCTCTTGGTTTTGGGGTCAATCTCCTCGCTACGGAGGGTAGCGGGGCAACCAGCCCGGAAGCAGAGGCCGCAACCGTTGCACTTTTCGGGGTCAACCCTCAGGGGCTTGTAATTTTTGCGCACTTCCGGAAGGAGAGCGCACTCCCTCCTGGCTACGATGACCACTGCTTCGTCCTTTGCTAAGGCCTCCTTGAGGGCCTTCTCCACCCCTTTGATGTCGTAGGAGTCCACAGTGTAGACATTCTTTATCCCGAAGGCCCTGGCCACATCCTCAATCATCACCTCGGACGATTTGCCGCCCTGCAGGGTTTGGCCGGTCCCAGGATGGCCCTGGTGGCCGGTCATGGCTGTACTGCGGTTATCCAGAACTACGGTTATGGTTTTTCCGTTGTTGTAAGCGACATTGAGCAAGGCAGGCATTCCGGTGTGGAAGAAGGTGGAGTCACCTATTACGGCCACAACCCTTTCCCCAAGGCCGGATTTATCGGCGCCGTGGGCCTGGCCTACTCCCGCCCCCATGCAGCCGCAAGTGTGGATTGTGGACAGCGGCGGTAGGGCACCCAAGGTATAGCAGCCTATATCCCCGGTCACCGCCAGCTTGAGCTTGTTCATCACGTAGAAGACGCCGCGGTGTGGACAGCCAGGGCAAAGTATCGGGGGCCGCGGGGGCAATTCCCCCACTTCTACTTTGGGGATTTCAACCTTGGCCTCCAGGGGAAGTAGACCGGCTTTTATCGCTGCCTCACGGACTACAGTGGGGTCAAATTCGCCGCAGATTGGGAATATGCTTTTGCCCTCCACCGGGATGCCCATCAGCCTGATTTCTTCCTCCAGGAACGGGTCCAGCTCTTCAATGACTATGAGCCTATCAACCTTGGAAGCGAATTCCTTGACCATCCGCTTAGGCAGGGGGTAAGTCATCCCCAGTTTGAGGAAAGAAGCCTCCGGGAAGACCTCGCGGGCATACTGGTAGGCTACCCCGCAAGTCACTATGCCTAAGGATGGGTCGCCCATTTCCATGCGGTTGTAGGGGAAGGTTTCGGCAAATTCTTCCAGGCGCTTTATCCGCTCCTCTATAACCGGATGGCGCAGGCGGGCGTTAGCGGGAAGCATCACGTATTTGGGGACATTGCGGGGGAATTCCGAAAGCTTCTGAGGGCGAGTAACCCTCTCGCCGAGGGTGACCAGCCCCGCCGAGTGGGCAATCCGGGTGGTGATGCGGAAGAGGACGGGGGTGTCAAAAGCCTCGCTTATCTCCACCGCTGCTTTCATCATTTCCTTGGCTTCTTGGCTATCGGAAGGCTCCAGGCAGGGGACCCTGGCAAACTTAGCGTAGCGGCGGTTATCCTGCTCGTTCTGGGAGGAGTGCATTGCCGGGTCATCGGCAGTGATGATGATTAGTGCGGCCTCGGCTCCGGTCATTGAAGCGTAGAAGAAGGAGTCGGCCGCTACATTTAGGCCAACGTGTTTCATAGCGGCCATAGCTCTGCGGCCGGAGTAAGCGGCTCCAACGGCTACATCCAAGGCTACTTTCTCGTTTACGGACCATTCGGCGTAAACGCCTGGGTAGCGGGCAAAGGCTTCCAGGATTTCGGTGGAAGGGGTACCGGGGTAGGCAGCAGCGACCTCAATCCCTGCCTCCCATGCCCCCCTGGCTATGGCTTCGTTCCCAAGCATGAGCTCTTTCTCCATGATGTATTCCTCCGAAGGCGGATGAAATTGCAGCTTATTATATCACAAAGGGCCGCCCAGGCTAAATTGAAGTCTCACTTTACCGCTGATTGGAAATCGGCATTCTTGCCAAGCGTCGGCCTTCAAGATTAACCGCAAAGATCGCAAAGAGCGCAAAGAAATTAAAAAACTTTGCGTCTTTGGCGCTCTTTGCGGTTCAATTTAAAGAATCTCTCCGACGCCCATTGCAGGGGCTGATTTCAATCGGGATGAAAGGCTTGGCCCGTTTTTGACAAATGGAAGCGGCAAAAGTAAAATTTGCGATAGCAAAGCTTTCAGCCTAAGAGAGGGATTGGGAATGGGAGGCGGCCGTGTTTAAAGTCCCTTTTGGCAAAGGCTTTCTGGAGTTTGAACTACCCCCAGGCTTTGAAGGTTACGTGGTGGAATCAAGGGAAGCGGAGCCTGTGCCTGACCTTGATTGGGCCGTGAAAGCAGCCATGGCTGAGCCTGAAAATTCCCCTCCCTTAAGGGAACTGGCCAGGCCAGGCGATAAGGTTTGCATTGTGTTCACCGATGCCACCAGGGCAAGCCCAGACCACGTTTTGGTCCCGGCTATCCTGAAGGAGCTTAAGGAGGCAGGGGTTAGAAGCGAGGACATAACCCTGCTCTGCGGGGTCGGAATGCACCGCCCATCCACTTACGAGGAGAAGGTTGAGAAGCTTACGGCCGAAGTAGTCAAGCGCTACCGAGTCCTGGACCACGAACCCCAAAATCCGGAAATGCTGATGTTCTTAGGGGAAACCGAGACAGGCATCCCCCTATGGGTGAACCGCATCGCTTGCGAGGCCGACCTCCTCATCGCTACCGGGATTGTGGAACCGCACCAGTATGCCGGCTACTCTGGCGGGCGGAAAACCGTAGCCATAGGGGCGGGGGGAGAGAAGACAATCCAGGCTACCCATAGCCCGGCCATTTTGGAACATCCTGGGACAAGGCTGGGGCAAATTGAAGGCAACCCCTTCCACGAAGCTATCACCGAATCCGCCCGAAGAGCAGGCCTTCGCTTCATCGTAAACGTGATAAACAACGACAAGGGCGAAGTAGTGGCAGTAAAGGCCGGCGAGCCTGAGGCTACTTTCCAGGAGTTGGTGACCATAGCCCGAGCTATTTACGAAGTCCCAATCCCCAAGCAGTACGATGTAGCCATAGCAGGGGTGGGATATCCCAAGGATGTGAACTTGTACCAGGCCACGAGGGCCGCCAGTTACCTGTACTTTGCTCCGGTGCCGGTTGTGAAACCGGGAGGATTTATAATCGTCCCGGCCCCGTGCGATGAAGGGCCTGGGCAAGGGGTAGGAGAGCAAAGATTCTTTGAGATGCTGAAGAATGCCCCAAGCGTCCAAGCCATCCTGGAGGACGCCCGCCAGCATGGCCTCAAGCCTGGGGAGCAAAGGGCATTTGTAATGGCTAAAGTCCTGGAAGGATGCAAGGTGATAATCGCTGGCGCAAAGGACCAGGAAATGGTCCGCCAAGCCAAAATGATTCCAGCCTCTGACCTTGAGGAAGCCTTCCGCATCGTAGCGGCGGAACTCGGAGGCAAAGCCGAGGTCTTAATCGTCCCCCATGCCCTCTTGACCTTGCCAATAGTCCAGGAGAAATAGGGTTGGGCCAGGTTCGCTGCGAGATAATCGCCATAGGAAATGAGCTGCTTTTAGGGGAGGTCCTGGACACAAACACGAACTGGCTCTGCCGCCACCTGACAGGCCTTGGCGGGAAAGTTGTCCGCTGCTTCATGGTAGGGGATGACCCGGAGGAAATCGGGTGGGCGGTTAAGAGCAGCTTATCCAGGGGAACCGAACTAATCTTCACCACCGGAGGGCTTGGCCCCACAGCCGATGACATTACTTTGCAATCAATAGCCCAGGCTCTGGACCTCCCGCTGGAAGAAAACCACGAGGCATTGAAGATGATTGAGAGCAAGTACATGGCTTTGTACCAAGCAGGCTACGTCCGAGAGCCTGCCGTAACCCCTCCCAGGCGCAAGATGGCCCTTTTCCCCAAAGGTGGGAAGCCCCTTTTCAATCCCGTGGGGACTGCTCCGGGCATGCTTCTGGAATACCAAAGAAGCTACATCGTTTCCTTGCCCGGAGTCCCAGAGGAAATGAAGGGCATCTTCCGCTCTTCCCTGGCCCCGTTCCTGGAAAAAATCTTCGGCCAATCTTCCTACGAAAGCATCACCCTGGCCGTAGAGTGCGGCGACGAATCCTCCATAGCCGAAGTTCTGGAGAAAGTGGCCAAGCTCTGCCCGAATGTTTATGTAAAATCAAGGGCCAAAGCTTTCGGCAAGGAGGTGCGCCTTAAGATAACCCTGGCTTCTTCCGGTTCCGACCCCCAGAAAGTTAGCGAGGCTATTGAGGGGGCACGCTCTTTGTTGGAGAAGGAGTTGGCCTCCAGAGGGATAAAGTTAAGTGAGGAACGATGAAGCGCTTCTTCTGGCTTATTTTGGTCCTTGCAGCTTGCTTGCCTCTAACGAAAGCCGGCTTCTTCCAGACCGATGACGGTATCTTCCACTTTTACCGGCTGGCTTCCCTTATCAGGCACATTGAAGCTGGCCACCTTTACCCCCGCTGGTTTGCCGATTTCGCCTTCGGTTACGGTCACCCCATCCTCAATTTCTATGCCCCCCTAACCTACTACTTGGCCTTCCTAATCCATCTGATTGTCCGCAACCCTGTCTTGGCGATGAAAATCCTCATTGCTTTGAGCTTCGTGGCTTCGGCTTGGGCTATGTACCTTCTGGGACAAGAGCTGTGGGGGGAGGAAGCCGGCTTCGTAGCCTCCCTCCTCTACACCTTCTTCCCCTACCACTTAGCCGATGTTTACACCAGGGGAGCCATACCGGAAGCTTTGGCTTTCGTTTTCCCACCGCTAATCCTGTGGAGCTGGTACAGGGGTTGTTTTCTGGTCGGAGCCTTAGCCTGGGCTGGCCTCGTGCTTACCCATAACCTATCGGTTATCCTCACAGCCCCCCTGCTCTTCCTCTGGCTTCTGGCTTTGGTTGCGGCCAAGAAGCTTACGGCGAAAGGCTTCGCTAAGCTCATCCTTTCCCTCGCTTTGGGGACGGGCCTTGCTGCTTTCTACTGGCTTCCAGCCATAGGAGAGATGGGCTACGTCTTCATCGGAGTGGCTGGCATAAGCAGGGGATACGAAAAGCATCTTTTGAGCTTAGCCACCCTCTTTAAGCCCCACTTTTTCTACCCTTACACCCCGGCCGGCACCGTAGCCATCCACCCAATCCCGCTGGTCTTCCTCCTACTGGCTTTGGGCGGCGTTGCTTTCTTGATTTGGAAGGTGGGAAAGGATTTAGCCTTTACGCTAATCCTCCTCCTGACTCTGGCGCTTAGCCTATTCATGCGCTGGGAGGGCTCGCTTCCCGTATGGCATGTCCTGGAAAGGTGGCTTGATTCCTTGCAGTATCCTTGGCGCTTCCTCTTCCTCACGGCCTTTTCCTCCTCGCTCTTGGGCAGCGGATTAGCCCTCCTATTCCTACGCTGGCAAAAGGCTTGGGGAATACCAGTGCCGGTTTGGATTCTGCCGGTCTTGCTGGCGATTCCGGCAGCTTCCCTCAGCCTCCCTCTCAAGCCCATGCCCCTTACCTCATCTGACCTCAAAGCCTCCTCCATGTGGGAGACCGATTTCCAAAATCGGCAGATTGGGGCTACGTGGACGGCGGAGTTTGTCCCCATCTGGGTTAAGGTTGACCGGACGGCAGTCCCGCTCCCTCGCCTTCAAGGCGAGCCTAAATACGGGGCCTTGAGGGTCATGCCCAAGCTTACACCTGGCCCGCAGCGCTTCCTGGATTCCCGTTGGGAGATTGAAACCCCTGAAGCCATCCGCTTGGTTTGGCATCAGTTTTACTTCCCAGGCTGGAAAGTCTTTGTAGACGGGGAAGAAGTCGCCACGGAGCCCTTAGGCCCGCTGGGCCTTCTGTCCTGGGAGGTCCCAGCCGGCAAGCATTCCATCAAAATTTCCTTCGGGGATACGCCTTTGCGCCGCTGGGCTTTATCCATAAGCCTGGCTTCCGCTTTGGCTATCCTCCTCTGGATTTACCTTGAATCGCCAGGAGCGCTTAAGGGGATTGCCTCAGGAGTGGGAATCATCCTACTCCTCTTAGCCCTTTACCCCTTCCGACCCTTACCTCATCCTTCCCCTGCATCTTACAACTTGGAGAACAAGGCCCTGCTCTTAGGCTACTCCGCTCCTGATTCAATCCTTCCAGGTTCACGGTTTGAGGTTACCTTGTATTGGCTTTGCCTTGAAAGCATGGACGAAAACTACAAAGCTTTTGTGCACGTCTTTGACCCCGCTACCGGAAGGTTAATCGCCCAGCACGATGGTGACCCTGTCGGAGGATTTACCCCCACCACCCGCTGGCTCCCTGGGGAAATAGTGATTGATTCCCACCCGATAGTAATTCCGGTGGATGCCAAGCCCGGAGATTACGCCATCGGGGCCGGGCTTTACCGTTTCCCTGAGGTCCGAAACCTGCAGGTTATCGGGGCAAGTTTCCCTGGAAACAGGATTTTGCTCCAGAAGATAAGATTGGGAGAGCGATGAGCCACCGCAAGCTTTTCCGCCTAATCCTGGCCCTTTACCTTGCCCTCGCCCTCCTTTACTCGGCCTCAATCCCCCTGGGGGAAGCCCCCGACGAAGCCCCCCACTTTTCAGTGATGGTCTACATCGTGAGGAACGTTAACTTGCCCGGAGCCGAGGAGCACGAAGCTTTCCAGCCACCCCTTTACTACATCCTTGGCGCGACCTTGGCTTCTCTCTTTGACCTCAGCCGCTTCGCCATCATAGCCAATTCCGATTACGACGTAAGCGACCCATCGGCGCCGAAGAACCTGCTCCTCCACACCTCCGATGAGCTTTTCCCCTTTGCTGGCTGGGCCAAAGCATGGTGGCTGGTCCGGCTTCTCTCCATTGCTTGCGGTGCTGTAACTTTGTGGGCCATCTACCGTCTTGGCCTTCTCCTTTACCCCGATGACCCGGCGATAGGGCTCGGAGCGGCAGCTATTACGGCTTTAACCGGTGGTTTCCTCTTCATAACCAGCGTGGCTAACAACGATAATCTGGCTTCTGCATTGAGTGCGGTAGTGCTCCTTCTGGCCGGCCTTGGATTTACCCGCAAGGTCAAGGGGCCAGAGCGTTTCGCCTTTTGTTTGGGTTTGCTCTGGGGATTAGGGGTTCTGAGCAAGGTAAGCCTACTGGCTCTTGGCCTGCCCTTAGCTCTTCTTGCCCTCAAGCTTGCCTTGGATTCGGACCGAAAGGCAGTTTGGAAGCTGGCCCTTTACTTTTCCCTTTTGGCCAGTGGCATGCTCTTAGTCGCGGGCTGGTGGTTCATCCGCAACCTCACAATTTACGGTGACCCCTTAGGGTGGAAGCTTGTCCTCCAAACCAACGCCCTGCGCACTTCCCCTCTTACTTGGCGGGATTTAGTTTGGCTGGCCAAAGGGCTTTATCGCTCCTGGTGGCTGTCTTGGATAGGGATAAGCCTTCCGAGCTGGCTTTACTGGCTCTTGGGCCTAATCCCCACCGCAGCCATCCTCGGCTGGGTCAAGGGGAAGCCCTTGGGCACACAGCCAGCCTACTGGTTGGCCATGGCCCTTTACGCGGCCGGAGTAGTAGCCGGGCTTCTGAAGTGGACGGCCACCGTGCTTGGGACGGACCAAGCTCGCCTACTCTACCCTGCCCTTCCGGCTATCTCCCTCTTTGTGGCTGCAGGCTTAAGGCAATGGGGGAAAGGCCTTCTGGCTGGGGTTGCCTTCTCCCTTGGCCTTCTGTCCTTACTTTACCCCTGGCTCTTCATCCGTCCCGTCCATGCTCCACCTCCTTACATCCCAATTACCGCAGACATCCCCCCGATAGCGAGGTTTGGGGAAAGCATAGCCCTCCAGAGCATAGAGATAGGGCCGAGCCAATGGGCCCCTGGAGGGGTGGGGGAAGTAAAACTTGTGTGGCGGACCTTTTCCCCTCCCCGAGAGCATTACTGGCTCTACATGCGCCTTATGGACGAAAGCGGCCGGGAAGTTTGGCACAAGGATGGCTCCCCCACAGCCGGCCGCGACACCACAGACCGTTGGCCTGGGCAAGTCCTCATCCCCTCCAAACACCGTCTCCGCCTCCCACCAGACATTCCCCCCGGCCGGTACAAGCTTCTCATAGGGCTTCATCGCTTCGGAAAATGGGAATGGCTTCCGGCCCTGCGGGGGGATAAACTTGAGGGGGATTTACTTGAGGCCGGGGAAATTACCATCTCCCCTCCCCAACCTTAGCGAAGCCAATGAGCCAAGCCATGCTGGAATGTCATTGCGAGAGCCCGAAGTGCCCGAAGCAATCTTCAAGCCTCGGTGGGGAGTTGCTTGGTCGTTTGCGGCCAGGCGAGATTTAGACACCTTGAGGTCACCTCTTTTTTGATAGCCAGTGTTTCCTGCGGTATAATTGTTTTACGGTAGCTTTCGGTTAAAGTAGAGAAACAAGATAATCAAGAAAGGAGGAGTAAAGATGAACTACAAGCTTCTACAAGTGTTTTGCGTTCTTTTCATTCTGGCCGGGCTGAGCGCCTGCCAGCCCAAGGAAATTGACTTGCATTTCGAGACTATTGAGCAGCGGGATAGTTTTGACTCGAGGCAGATTCAGAGGCATCAATCTCCCGGTTTAATAGTTGTGATTACACCAGAAGAGGCTGCCCTCCTAAGCAGCCTTGTTACGCCCACAGCCCAAGAGCAATTGCAAAACCTAAATTACGAAGCGTATTTTGTTATCGCGGTGTTTCAGGGGCGCAAACCCTCTACGGGATATAGTGTGAAGATTGAGCGGATCGTTCGTGAAGGAAACAAAGTGAGCATCTATGCTCAATTTTTGGAACCCAAACCAGACCAAGCCAAGGCAGATATAGACACTTTACCTTACCACTTAGTGCAAATACAAAAAACAGGAAAGTGGGGGCAAGAGGTCACATTTGAGTTGATCGTCAAAGGCTCCATTGTGGCCTCGGTCTCGCAATATATACCTTGACTAACGCAGAGGGAGGTAAAAATGATGGGTAACAAGGCAAATCTCTCAGTTCCATGGAATCTTTTAATAGCTCTGACCTTAATAACAGCATTGGCAGTTACTGCTGCGACTAAGCCATCTTTTGACATTGCTTTCAAAATGGGAGCACGTTTTGAATCCCCGCTTTTCTATTCGCCCTTACCAACACCTACCCCTACCTCCTCTCCCAGACCCTCTCAATTTGCTCAGAGAGCTTTATTGCACATTGCAAAACGAGAGGGGATTCCCTTGGAGGTTCTACAGGTAGTGGACGACCATCCCACAGAATACCCCAATTTGGGCCGTCAATTTCAAGTAGTTACGATAGTGGATACTCGCCCGCAGGGCCAGATCTATAAACTTCTTGTTGATCTCAAAAGCGGCTATATTGAGGAAGACATTTCTGCTCTTATGGCTGCCGAGACGCAGGCTTACCAGAAGCGATATGGTAAGTTACAGCCTGCCCTTTATGAGCGACTCCAGGTCTTGAAAGATGATGAGGCTTTACCCGTGGCTATTTGGCTCACATCTGGTACGGAACAATCTCTGGCGGAATTACAGAAGATGGCCTTTGATTACCTGGCAGCCAAGTACCTTGAAGCGCGAGAAGCCATGAAACGCTTCGGTAAGCCGATTGATGTGGCTGACCCTGAGTTGCGCCAGAGGATTGAGAATGAATATCTCGCATTTCTGGCGGCTCAAACTGAATCTCGGGTTCAACCTCTTGCGCGTGAACTGGAGAGCAAGGGTTTTGCTGTCACCACTTACACGGGGATGCCTTCCCTCACTGCTGTGTTACCAAAAAGGGTAATTTTAGAATTGGCTCAAAGGCCGGAAGTGAGTGCGATTTACCTTATTGAGAAAGAAGCTCAGCCCGAATTGGATTCCGCGGTTCCAACCTCGCTGGCGCCAATTGTATGGACACGAGGCAACACCGGAAGCGGCGTTACCATTGCTATTCTGGAGGAAGGAAATGTGGACCCGAATAACAGCTTTCTCCACCATGCTCCGATCAGCCGAACAGCCAGCGTTGGTATCCAGGATCACACAACTTGGGTAGCCAGTGATGCGGCGAGTTTTCACGATACGTATAGAGGGGTGGCCTATGGAGCAACCGTTCTCAGTGCAGGCCATGAGGCTTCGCAAAGTGATTTTGTAGCTGGTCTTCAATGGGCCATTAATCAAGGTGCCAGGGTTATTAACATCAGCGAAGGATATGAAGCAAATAATAATGTGAACTGGCTGGACCGTGCCGTGGACTATTGGGCGCGCAGCGGTTTCCGAGCAATTACTAAGTCAGCAGGAAACACTGGCGGGTCCATTACAACTCCTGGCAAAGCCTGGAATGTCATTACAGTGGGCGCTTTTGATGATAATAACAGCGCAGATTGGTCTGATGACCAGATGTGGCCACTCTCAGCCTACGTGAATCCTGTCAGCCCTCATAACGACCGCGAAAAGCCGGAAGTAGTCGCCGTTGGTGTAAATATAGTATCACTGGGAGTTGGTAATGCTATATCTCCTCCAACTTCAGGTACTAGCCATGCTGCCCCTCAAGTGGCGGGGCTGGTGGCACTTCTGATCCATCGGAATGGTGCTTTGGGTGCTTGGCCTGAAGCTGCTAAAGCGATCATTATGGCTTCAGCTACTCATAATATCATCGGCCCGACAATCATTGTTCGTGGGCAAGGAGACTTGCGCGATGGCGCAGGAGCAATCAATGCAGCTCTTGCTGATACCGTGGCTCAACTACGTGCTGATGCTTCGACAACGTGTCAAGAGCCATGTTGGTGGGGTGACTACATTGATAACAGTAACTTTCCGGTTGGCACAGAATGGGAACGAAATTTTTATGCCCGAAAAGGTGATTTAGTGCGGGTAGCAATTGCTTGGTGGGCTAATGCAGATACTCCAAGCAACAATTACAGTTTTGATCGGTTAGACACGGACTTGGACCTTCGTATCAAAGGACCTAACGGCCAATATGTCCCGAACGTGTACTCGGTGAGTTGGGACAACAACTACGAAATGGTTGAGTTTGTGGCCCCTCAAACGGGCAATTACCGAATTGCTGTACACAAAGTACGGGCCGATGAGACTTACAATTTCCTCGGCATCGCTTTTGTTAGACTGCCTTGTGTGTATATACCTCTTGTGCTCAAGAACTATCCGTAAAAGTGGCTAACTTGCGCTTTTAGCCAACAGGGTTCCCCTCGGTTGGCTTGCGGTTCAAGCGCAAATCGTTGGGTGACGCTTAGGAAACAATTTTGCAGGTTCAAGTGGTGTGCGATGGCGGTTTATCACTTTACAGTCGTGATTGAACCAGATGAGCAGGGCTTTCATGCCTATGTGCCCGCTTTGCCCGGCTGTCATACCTTCGGCGATACTGTTGAAGAGGCGCGTAGGAATATCTTAGAAGCATTGGAGCTCCATATTCAGAGCATGCTTGAGGATGGCGAGCCTATACCGGTGGAACCTGAACCCATGTTTATCACTCGGCTTTCTGTGGCGGTGGATTTATGAACGATAAGATTCCTCAGCGAACGTCGCCCAACAGGCGCTCTGGAAGCTGACCGCTTTTGGCATGAGGTGCCCAAGGCTTCCCGTTCACTACGCTTGCTCCGCAAGCCATTAACGCTGCCTGCCTTTTAGCCCCTGGCCTTAAACCTCGGTTCGGGCATGTCTCGGTTTTGCCGGAGGTTCTTCCTTGGCTGACTATCTCGCCTGGCCGTTTGCGGCCAGGCTCAGCAAACAAGGAACGCTAAAGCACCCCTTTTTACAAACCGGGGGTCCAGGGGGGCGAAGCCCCCTGGCAGGGGGCCTGGGGGATGTCCCCTTCCGACCTAACCCCCTGACCCGGGGAATTCTGGCGAGGGCGGGGCTCCCCCCTCCCTGTTCCGGGGAGGGGTTGGGGGAGAGGTCAACCTGCCACGAGTGGGACCCAAGACACTGGTGAACCCTCGGCCAACGGGGGCGGGAAATCACCTAAATCCACCCGCAAAGGCAAAAATGCTGTACCCAAGCACCCAATCTCCCTTGCTCCAAAGAGCTCCCCTATAATTCTGGGACACGCTCCTCAATTCCTGCTAATTGCCAAACCTCATTTCTTAAGGTATAATGGGCTGAAAATTTTAGGAGGGAATGGCCGTGAGGTTGATTTGCCTTCAGGATAACCTTTCTACAGCCCTTTCCATAGTGGAAAAGGCCGTCGCTACCAGGAGCACTCTACCCGTCCTGAGCAACGTTTACCTGGAAGCAAGGGAAGGAAGGCTCATGCTCTCCGCTACGAACCTGGATATAAGCATAACCTGCTGGATAGGGGCAAACATAGAAGAAGAAGGGGCAACAACTGTCCCGGCACGCCTGTTCTCAGATTTTGTGGATTCTCTGCCTTCGGAACCGGTGGAGTTAGAGCTAATAGTCCGAACCCAAACCTTGAACATCCGTTGCGGGCGATTTGAGGCCAATATAAGGGGGATGGATGCCACCGAATTTCCAGAGGTTATGACCGCCTCTAAACTGGAAGGCCAAAGCACCCGAATCGTTACCCCCTTGAGGCCAGCTACTCTGCGCAAAATCATCCAGCAGGTGACCTTTGCCGCAGCCTCTGAGGAGACCCACCCATTCCTGAGCGGAGCCTTTACTTCGCTGGAAGGTGACCAGCTTACCCTCGCCGCTACCGATGGATACCGCTTGTCCGTAAGGAATGTCATCCTACCCCAGCCGGTGGAAGGCTCATTTGAGGTCATAATCCCGGCCAAAGCCCTTGATGAACTCGCTCGCATTGCCACCGAAGCCGATGAATCCCAACCAATTGAAATCCTAATCCCTCAGGGCAGGAACCAAATCCTCTTCCACCTCAAAGGCCAGCCTGAAGGGCCAGTCATGGCCATTGAGCTCCTATCGCAGCTCATAGAAAGCACTTACCCTGATTTCCGGGCCCTCATCCCCAAAGAATACAATACCCGCGTAGTAGTGAAGAAAGATGCTTTCCTCAAAGCCCTGAAGATTGCCCACCTCTTCGCCAAGGACAGGGATAACATGGTCAAGCTGGAGATAGCTCCGGCCTCGGAACTCCTCCCCGGTTCCCTGACCATAAGGGCCACGAGCCGCCAGTACGGTGACAACGTGAGCCAAGTAGAGGCGAAAGTTCAGGGTGCACCTCTGGAAATCGCCTTCAACGTTAAATACCTCATAGAAGCCCTTTCGGTGATGGAAGAGGACGAAATTGCCCTGGAAGCCACCACTTCCTCAAGCCCTGGGGTCCTCAAACCGGCCGATGGCGAAGACTTCATCCACGTGGTGATGCCAATGTACCTTGAGGAGGAATAAGTATTGCTGGAAGGGTCAAGATGCCTGAAAGTTTCGGAGCTTACGGAGCACATAAGGCGCTTAGTCTCTTCGGATTATACCCTGCAGGATGTCTGGGTTGAAGGGGAGGTTTCCAACTTCTCCTATGCCCTTTCAGGCCACTGCTATTTCTCCCTCAAGGACGAAAAGGCCGTAATCCAGTGCGTAATGTGGCGGGAATTAGCCTCCTCCCTCCCTTACATCCCTTCAGATGGCGACCACGTCATAGCCCATGGCTATGTGGACGTTTATCCTCCCAAAGGAACCTATCAACTTTATGTTGATGAACTGGAGCCTGTAGGAGTTGGCATCCTATACCTGCAGCTTGAGCAGCTCAAGGCCCGGTTGAGCCAAGAGGGCCTATTTGACCGAGCCCGCAAGAGGCCCTTGCCTCCTTTCCCCAAGCGCATCGGTCTTGTGACCTCGCCTTTTGGTGCGGCCATAAGGGACATATTGAGGATAGTAGGCAGGCGTTACCCCTTGGCCGAGATTATCCTTTCGCCGGCCATGGTCCAGGGCGATGAAGCCCCCTCAAGCATAGTGGAGGCCATTCAACTCCTCAATAAGTGGGGGCAGGTAGACCTCATAATCTTGGCGCGAGGAGGAGGCTCCTTTGAAGAGCTTATGCCCTTCAACGATGAGCGGGTAGTAAGGGCAGTGGCCTCTTCGGCAATTCCGGTAATAAGCGGCATCGGTCACGAAATAGATTACACCCTGGCCGATATGGCCGCTGATGTGCGTGCCTCAACCCCTTCGGCTGCTGCGGAGATGGCCGTGCCCGACCGGGAGGAGCTTCTCAAGAAAATCCGCGCTTACGAAGAAAGGATAGAGCTGGCTTTCCGGAACAAGCTTCAGGAAGCCAGGCGGAGGCTGGAAGCAGAAAAGAAAGCCTTTGAGGCCTATTCCCCTTCAGTGCGGATTCCTTACCTGCGGCAGCAAGTAGACGAGTTAGGGGAACGCCTGAACCGTGCAATGCTTAACGCGCTGCACCTTAAAAAGGGACAAACAAAAGCCTATGCCGAAAAACTGGATGCCCTCAACCCCCTTGGAGTCCTTAAGAGAGGCTACGCTTTAGTCTATTCTGATGGGGGAGAGATTGTAAAAAGTGCGTTTCAACTCCGGCCAGGGGACAGCTTCAGCGTGAGGCTATGGGATGGTAGTTTCAAAGGGAGAGTTTTAGGCGAAAAGCCTAAAGCTTCAGCAAAGCCAAGGGGACAGAAAGCTTTACCCCTATTCAAATTAGCGGACGGCAAACAAGCGTAGTCCCACCCCTCTGCTGCACCACTTATCGTAAGGGTCCAGGGGGGCAAAGCCCACGGCGGGGGGTCTGGAGGGATGTACCTTTCCGACCTAACCCCCTGACCCCCCTTCCCTGCAAGGGAAGGGGGAAAATTTGGTGGGGTTATCGGGTCAGCCTACGAGCCAAGTACGGGCGTAGCGACGCTACACTCCTACATTAAACTGGGGGTGGAGGGGGCGCAGCCCCCTCCCAGGGGGTTTGGGGGATGTGCCCCCAAGAACTAAAGAGAAGGGGCGAGTAGATAACTCTTACCATCTGGCCACGAGTGGGACCCAAAGCGCCGGCAAACTCTCAGCCCACGAGGGTGGGCAAATTGGGGGGTCCAGGGGGGCGAAGCCCCCATGGCGGGGGGCTGTGGGGGGTGTCCCCCCACAAAACAATCAGGGGGCAAGTAGCTCCCATTAACAACTCCGCCACGAGTGGGACCCAAAGCGCCGGCGAACCCTCAGCCCACGAGGGCGGGCAAATTGGGGGGTCCAGGGGGGCGAAGCCCCCACGGCGGGGGGTTGGGGGATGTGCCCCCAAAATTTTCCCCTTACCCTCAACATCATACCCAAAAAGGAGGTGCTCCATGAGACCAGGACCAAAGGCCAGAGAATGGGTGGAAAGAGACCGAAAAGTTGTCTCCCCTTCTTATACACGCCCTTACCCCTTCGTCATGGAAAGGGGCCAAGGCGCTGAAGTGTGGGATGTGGATGGGTACCGCTACATTGACTTCACCGCCGGCGTTGCCGTGGTCAACACAGGCCACTGTCACCCCGAAATCGTTCAAGCCATAAAAGAGCAGGCTGAAAAATTCATCCACATGGCCGGAACCGATTTCTACTACCCGGTCCAAATATTGCTGGCCGAAAAGCTCAACGAAATCGTCCCAATCAAAGAAGAAACCATGGTCTTCTTCACCAACTCCGGGACCGAATCCATAGAGGCGGCTTTCAAGCTTGCCCGCTATGTAACCAGGAAGCCGCTCACATTGGCCTTCATCGGGAGCTTCCACGGCCGCACCATGGGCTCCCTGAGCCTTACAGGCTCCAAAGCAATCCAGCGACGCGGCTTTTTCCCCCTCGTCCCCGGCGTAGTCCATGTCCCCTACGCCTACTGTTACCGCTGTGCCTTCCGCCAAGAATACCCTTCTTGTGACCTATACTGCGTGCAGTATATTGAAGAAGTCGTTTTCAAGACTTACGCCCCGGGCGACGAGTTTGCCGCCGTCTTTGTGGAGCCAATCCAAGGAGAAGGCGGCTACATCGTTCCCCCTCCTGAGTTCTTCCCTCGCCTGAAAGCCTTAGCCGATAAATACGGCTTCCTCTTGGTTGTGGACGAAATTCAAACCGGGATGGGACGCACGGGCAAGATGTTCGCCATTGAGCACTGGGGAGTTGAGCCAGACATCGTTTGTATAGCGAAGGGAATTGCCTCAGGGTTACCCCTGGGAGCAATGGTAGCCCGTAAGCCCCTCATGACCTGGCCTTCCGGAGCGCATGGCAATACTTTTGGCGGCAATCCCATTTCCTGTGCAGCGGCCTTGGCCACCATAAGGCTTCTGGAAAATGGGCTTATTGAGAACGCCGCCACTCTGGGCCAATATGCTCTCAATCGGCTCCGCCAAGCCGCCGAAAGGCACCCATTAATCGGAGATGTAAGGGGCAAGGGCTTGATGATAGGGATTGAGCTGGTGAAAGACCGCAAAACACGTGAGCCAATCCCAGAAGTCAGGGACAAGGTCATTTACCGAGCTTTTGAGAAAGGCCTGCTGGTTCTGGGAAGCGGGTTGAGTTCAATAAGGATGATGCCACCCCTGGTGATAACTAAGGAGCTTCTGGACGAAGGGCTGGAAATTCTGGAGAGCACCATAGCCGAGATTGAGGAGGAAGTGCTTTGAAGAAAGCTTTACTGCTCCTTGCTCTCCTTATTCCAGCCTTGGCCCCTCTCACTTACCCAGGCTTCATCGGCACTTTGGCTACATTCCTCCCGGTCTATAGGGCCAGCGATTGGGCCTGGAACCCCCTGGGAGAGGGGGGCTTTTTAGCTTACTTGCTGGCCTCCTGGCTCCAGAAGGCCGGGCTAACAAGCGCCGAATCGGTGAAGGCCACCTGGGCTTTGAGCTTGGCTTTGGGAGCTTTCGGAGTTTTCTTCTGGCTCCAGAGAAAAGGTCCAGAGGCTCTGCTCTCTTCAGCTCTTTATGTCTACTCCCCCTTCATCTTAGCCGCAATTTATGTAAGGGGGGAACTGGGAGAGCCCTTCTTTTGGGGGCTGCTTCCCTGGCTCTTCGCCGCTTTAAGCTACGGCGGAAGGCAAGCCTTTGCCTACCTTGCCGCTCTGGGAATAAGCATCCTCTTGGTTTTGGCCAACCCTGGATTAGCTGTTTTCGCGCTCATAGCCGGAGCAGTCTACGCCTTGCTTAACCGCCGCTGGCTTTTCCCTATCCTCGCTTTCTCCCTCGGCTTCACCCTCTACCCTTTCACCCGAACCTTTTTCCCCAGACCCAACCCCGAATTCTTTGCTCACTTTGTCCTTCCCCACCAGATTTTTTCGGCCTGGTGGGGGGTGAGGGCAAGCTCCCCTGGCTGGATTGAAGAGATGCCTTTTCAGCTGGGGGTAATACCCTTAGCCCTTTCCCTCCTCTCCCTTCCCGGTTGGGCCAAAGCGAGAGATAAGGCAGGAAGCTTCGCCTTAGCCTTGGGCTTAATCCCCATTTTACTTTCGTTACCTCTGGCTTACCCGCTATGGAAAATTTCATCCTTCTGGAAGCTCCTCCGGTACCCATGGGAAATCTTAGGTTTTGCCGCCTTGGGCCTGGCCATCCTGGGAGGAATGTCTCTCCACTACATACCCGCTCTCAAAGACTGGCCCTTGTGGGCTGCCCTCTCAGTCCTGGTCCTATTGGGAAGCTACCGCTACCTTGAGCCCAACTTTGTAGATTATGTCCCGCAACCTGCACCCTTAGCGGTTATAGGCAGCGATAATGCGATACTGGTGGATTGCTGGCGCAGTGGGGAACCGGAGCCTGGTGGAAAGCTTGAGGTTGAATTGCTCTGGCAAGCCCTGAAGCCATTTGACCGGGATTATTCAGTCTTCGTCCACCTTCTGGATTCGGAGGGCCGGAAGTGGGCCCAACGGGATCAACCACCGCTGAATGGAGAAAAGCCTACCTCCTCTTGGATGCCTGGGGAGCTCATAAAGGATAGGTACATACTGGACCTCCCATCCGATTTGCCAAGTGGCCCCTTCTCTCTGGCCATAGGGATATACCGCTGGGATACAGGGGAACGCCTGAAAGTGCGCGGGCGAGAGGATGGGCAAGCCTTAATCCCCTTGGGGAGATGCCAGGAATGGAGAGAAGGGAATGGCTCTGGGCGATAAGGATTTCGGCTTTTGTTGTTGCCCTGACCACCTTGCCCTACCTGGTCGGCTACCTGTGCACTTCATCGGAAAAAGTCTTTACTGGCGCTTTTTATGACCTCAGCGATTACAACAGCCACCTGGCCAAAATGCAACAGGGCTATCAAGGGAGCTGGCGTTGGAAATCACTGTTCACTTCGGAACCGCACGAAGGCGGCTTCGTAAACCTCTTTTACCTTGCGCTTGGCCACCTGGCCCGAGTCCTGCACCTTGGCCTGGCCACAACTTACCATTTGGCCAGGATTTTGGGCGGGATGCTGCTCCTTGTCCTGGCCTATAGGTTCATAGCCATTTTCGTAAGGGAAAGGGAAGAGCGCCGGACGGCTTTCCTCCTGGCTTCCCTCGGCTCGGGGATAGGCTGGCTCGTTCAACCCTTTTTATCCGTTTTAGCCATTGACTTCTGGCTCTCCGATTTTTACCTCTTCTTCTCCATAATGGCTTTCCCTCACTTCGCTTTTTCCATCTCTTTCCTGCTTCTGGCCTGGCTCTTGCTTCTAAGCGATGCGAGGGGTCCAAAGGCCAAAGAGATGGTAGGGGCTGCTCTGTGCGGCCTTGCCCTTACATTGATCCATCCCTACATGCCGCTAATATTGGACCTTGTGCTGGCTGTATTCTGGGGTATAAAGGCCATAATTGAGAAGCGCTTTCCTTTCCGAGAAGTGATAGCCCTTGGGCTGATGCTCCTCTCCCAAGCCCCTGTTGTGCTCTACTACTACCTCCTTTTTACCCGCAACCCGGTTTTTTCCGGCTGGGCAGCTCAGAACCTTACCCTTTCTCCGCCTTTGCCCCATTACGTTGTGGGAGCTGGGCTTGTAGGCTTTTTGGCGGTTCTTGGGGCTACTACCCCTAAGGTACCGATATTGAAGAAAGCCTTCCCTCTCGTCTGGGCAATTTTGGCCTTAGTTTTAGCCTATGGCCCTTGGAACTTCCAGCGCCGTCTAACCGAGGGATGGATGTTGCCCGGAGGAATCTTAGCCTCATGGGGATGGCACAGGGTTTTAGAGCCCTCTTTCCCGGCCCCCCTGAAGCGGAGAACCGGGACTCTGAGGTTTGCCCTTGTAGCTACAGCCTCCATTTCCAACCTCTTGCTCTTAAGCCTTGCCTTCCAGGGTGCCTTTACGGGCCATCCGAACCTTTTCTATCCTTCGGAGGTAATAAAGGCTGTGGATTGGCTAAAAACTCACTCCACGCCTGCCGATATAACCCTTTCCTCCTACCTCACGGGCAACCTTATCCCGGCTCGTGCTGGGCGCAAGGTCTTCCTTGGCCACGAAATGGAAACCGTAGACTTCGCCCGCAAACAAGAGATAGTACAAGCCTTCTTCTCCCGGATGGCTGATGGGGAAAGATGTGCAATCCTTAAGAAAAATGGGATAACCCTCATCTTCTTTGGCCCCTACGAACGGGCCATTGGCCCCTTGAGCCCTGAAGGGCTTGAATGCGCTGAAAAGATATACCAAGAGGACGGAGTAGAAATCTTCCGCGTTCGCTAACCGCATGCCCGAAGGCTTTTAACCCTTCTATAGCCTGCGCACGAATTTACCTTGATGCCAGGGAAGTAGCCGGTGGCGTTATAAGTATCTAGATTTTAAATTTTAATAGACGTCCTGGCTTAACTTTAAATCTGGCCTTTAAGTATACGCCACTGTAGGATTAAAGAAGCCAAAAGCAATGTAGTCCGACCAATCACGGCGGTTATCAAGATTGAATGTTCCTGCGAAAAGAAGTGAAAATACAAAGGATATTCCACAAGATTGATTACTGCAAGACCCGCTCCAATAAGGAACCAAATAGCTCTCTTCACAGCCAGTAAAGCCACGATAGGAATTACCCATGTCAGATATTGAGGACTATAGCCCTTGGACGCCAGCAACAGGACATTTAGTAGGAAACCTGTTAGAGCAACCACTTGCTCAAGGCTACGAAGATGGAGCCTGCAAAACAGGATTAAAGATAAACCGCCAATCAGGAAAATTGCAGGAAGCCAAGAAGGCACTATGCTGGGATGCTGAATCCATGTACTTGCATTTGGGTCAAATCGCTTTTCGGGGGAGGGATGTCCACCGGAACCGTAATAGCCGTCAAGCAGCGCCCAAACAGTTTCCCAAGATGGCCGTGAAAAATAGTCATTGATAGAAACGAAAGTCATTACAGGGCTCTTCATCACGAGAGGAAGCATAATAAGTAATATGGTGACGCTGAAGGCTGCCAGTAAAAGGGCTTTCCGGGGACCATGGAGGTAGCACCATCCAACTATAATAGTCACTCCTGGGAAAAATTTGGTTAGCGTTCCCAAACCGGCACAAAAGCCAGCCAACAAGGGGCGGTTTTGCAAAATCTGAAGCAAGGCCACAAGAAAAAATAAGGTCGGCAAAGTATCAAACCAACCGGTATACAAATATACCGGCACGAAAAGAAGAACTTGTAAAGCACTTGCCAGGGTTGCAAAACGATCACTCCCATATACTATTTGGCTTATACGATATACAGTGATTAAGCAGCCACAATCAGCGGCAAGTAAAAGTAGTAAAGTCAATGTATAAAAAAGAGGCTGGGCCCAATCGCCTGCCCATGCAATCGTTAGATAAATTAAAGTTGTCAACCAAGGGAAGAGCGGAGGATATTCAACCCAATAGTGAATATAAGGCAAATACCCAAGGGATGCAGCACTGGCGAAATCCCAGTATGACACAAAATTGTACCAGTTGCCATTCTGGAACTTAAAATAGACCGCAATACGCAGGAAAACCAGCCAGGATTTTAACAATAAGAGCACAATAAAAAGAGCCCTTCTATGCTGGGTTGCCCAAGAAAGTCCACGATTTATCAGGGTGAAGATGTACATAGTAACCTCCATTCAGCGGGAATAGATGCGAACCATCAACTTGTAAGCATACGCGGGTCGCCTCAGCAAAAATTCCTTTACACGACGATAAATTGGGTCCTGTGGAACATATCCTTGAACTACTACCTCAGGATAAACTTCCCTGAGCCAAACGGTCAGTTCCTCAGTACATCCTACTCCAATTGTACTGTCCCGGCCAAAAGTCACCAGCCATACGCGGTTAGGGCGATTAGCCTTAATGTAAACCTTATTGGCGGGGTAATCTGCTTCCTGATAAAGAGCTGGCCCAGGATTTTGGTTATAATAATATCCAAACAGAGTATCGGCCTCTGCGATTATTAGATCACCGGGGGCGCATTTCTTTCGCACTTCCTCCACAATTTGGCGGATAGGTACTGCATAAATTGGATTGTGAAATTGCTGACCATGGTAATAGTTCCATAAAGAGCAAGTAAAAGTGATCACGATTAGAAACCCACTTGCCCAGCGCAACTGACAACGCGAGAGGGCAATCCAGCCAGATGCTACGCCAAGGTAGAACATTGCAGCAACCGCAGGAATGCGGCTGGCAGAGTTGATAAATGGAATATCGGTGGCAATGAACGTGGTAAGGAGAGCCATAAACAATAAGGATAATCCTAATACCGAAATGAGCAGCCAAAAGCCAGCGCGATTTGTCCGGAACAGGGTCACCAACCCCAGAAGCCACAGCAAATTGCACGCCATCACACCTGGTAGAGCAGCAGGATGCCAAGGGAAAATTGTTTCGCCAGCCCCCCAAGAATACAGAGGATAAACAAATTTTAGCACAAACCCACTGGCTTCCCGCGCCAGGTCAGTAAGGCGCACGGGGTGCTCTTTCTGGGTAAGGATAATGGGCAAGAGAGGTGTACAAGCCAGAAGAGCGATGATAAACGTCGCTGTCCATCCCCGCCATACCTTACGGTTTTGGGGAAGCAGCAAGAGACAAAGAAAATGGCTGCCCACTAATGGGATGCCACTGTAATCTGTATATAACAGCGCTACAACAGATAAGCCGTAAGCCACCCACCGGTTCTTGCAGGGCTTTCTCAGTGCTCGCAAAAACAGCCAGGCAGCCAGTATCCCCAGCATCATCGTCTGGCTATAGCCCCGAATCATCCGCCCATAGAGCACTACAAAAGGCGAACCTGCCAGCAGAAGTGCCGCGCAGAAGCCCACCCTGTGATTCTCCAGATGACGGCCCAGTGCATAAAGCACCGCTATCGCTAATAGCGCCAGGAGAGTGCTGTAGACCCGTAGGGTGAACTCACTGTTGCCTGTAAAGCCAGCCCATAACTTCAACAGTGCATAGTGCAAAGGGGGACGCCGTTCAGTGGCGATAATATGGGGCAGAAATCCAGCCCAAGATGCCCGGATAATATCAACAGTAAACCATTCGTCAATCCACAGGCTGAGGGAATCCAAACGCGCGAGGAGAAGGGCCCAGGCCCCCAAAAGAATGGGAAGAACTCCCCAAGGTTTACGCGTGACGGAGAGCAACCACGTTTTCATAAACTTGCATCGTCTCCTGCGCTGCTCGGGCCCAAGTAAACCTTTGTGCTCTCTCTATCCCCCTGGCCCGCAGGGTGACCCGAAGTGCCTCATCCGTCAGCGCCTGCTCCATCGCCCCGGCCAGGGCCCGCACATCGGTGGGGTCCACCAGCAGCGCCGCATCCCCGGCCACTTCGGGCAGGCTGGAGGTGTTGGAGCAGATCACAGGCACCCCGCAGGCCATGGCCTCCAGCACCGGCAGTCCGAAGCCCTCATAGAGACTGGGGAAGACAAAGAGTTCGGCGGCACTGTAGATGGCCGGGAGGTCCTCGTCGGGCACGTAGCCGGTGAAGATGACCCGGTTCCCCAGCCCCAGTTCCCGCAGGCGGCGGAAGAAGCCCTCGTAGAGCCAACCTTTTTTGCCCACAATGACCAGGCGCAGGTCGTGGGTCGCCAGGAGGTGGTGGAAGGCTTCCAGGAGCGCGGTGAGGTTCTTGCGGGGCTCAATGGTACCGACGTAGAGGATGAAGTGCTCCGGTAGATTGTAGCGGGCGCGGACGGAAGCGATAGTTTCTGGGCTGGCCGGGCGGAAGCGGGGGTTCACCCCCTCGTAGATGACGGTGATTTTCTCCTCGGGGATACCGTAGAAGCGGACGGCATCCCGTTTGGTGCACTCGGAGACGGCGATGACCGCATCCGCCGCACGCAGGAAGCGGGGCATCATCAGGGTCAGAAACCAGCGGTTCAGGGGTTTATGGGTTTCGGGGTGGAAGATGAAGATGAGGTCGTGGAGGGTAAAGACGGATTTGATTCGCCGGAAGTAGGGAAGGAGATGGTCTGTGGCGTGGAAAAGGGCAACGCCAGGGAAGAGAGAGTCTTGCGGGATGCGGGCAAAATGGGCCAGCATAGCACTCAGCCGCCAGGGCTTGTAGGAAAGAGGTGTGGTGATCTTGGGAAAGCGCTCCAGGGTTGGGTCAACCCAGGCGGCAGCGGGGTTGTTATAGAAGACCACATACTCATTTTGCCCATCGGTGACCGCCAGGGCCAGAAGCAGTTCCTGGGCATATCGCCCCAGGCCCGCATGCTGATGTACAGCGGGGGAAAGGTCAAGGCAGATTCTCATGGACCACACCGATATAAAGTCACCTGTGCCTGAG
>Ga0207433_10003716_pt1 | contig 28940 bp, 24 predicted proteins | sample YelNatPaOPGAMG01_FD_187559 | JGI IMG/M metagenome (GOLD analysis project Ga0207433, IMG submission 187559) | Hot spring thermophilic microbial communities from Obsidian Pool, Yellowstone National Park, USA - OP-RAMG-01 (SPAdes) (version 3) | ecosystem: Environmental > Aquatic > Thermal springs... | reverse complement strand
AGTGCAAAAATCCATAATTAGTTGGCACTACAAATCTGAACAAAATCCAGGAACTCACCCTCGGTTTTATGCGGGTTTCCGCGATCCGGACCCCCCTAAATCAGGGTTTTAGTGTCAAAGTTGAGTTCAAGGGACTTCATGATAGCCAAGTTTGATGTGGACGGAAACTACCAGTGGTCAAATGCCATAGGCGGACAAAATTACGACGAGGGAATAGCGATTGACCAAACAACCGACGGAGGCTATTGCCTCGTTGGCAACAGGCAGGACCCCGGCAACGCCTGGAGTGTGGTGAGCGTCAAGCTGGATGCTGTTGGCAACTATTTGTGGGGAAACTACGTCGGAGGCCCAAACTTTGAGAACGGTGAGGGCATTACAGCCACTTCAGATGGGGGGTATGCCTGGGTAGGATACAGCAATTCCTGGGGTTTTGGAGGGAACGAGGTCCTCGTAGCAAAGTTCACCGCTGAGGGAAGTAATTGCGGAAGTTCCCAGTGGAACCCCGGCGTTGTTCCCTTTGTGCCCGCGATTACTGATATAAGCCCTACCGTGTCAAACACTGGCGCCTGGCAGAACATAAACCCCGTCGTTACCATCATAAACCTTCAGGAATACGAGGTGTGCGCGCTCTATGAGGATGTGGGTGAAGAGAATACCCGCCCGGACCACGGGCTTGAGTTCACTGGCAGGCAGTTGGTCTTCTGGTTACCGGGGACCAGCTCGGTTACCCTCTCAATATACGATCCGGCCGGGCGCACCGTCGCGATGCCGGCAAGAGGCATATTGTTCGGCCCGGGAAAACACTGCCTTACCCTGACTTCTCTTGGCCCTGGCGTTTATTTCGCACGACTGGATTCAGGGGACAGGGTTCTAACTTGCAGGTTCGTCATCAGATAGGTGTTTGGGCGGCAGGGCCGGATCCGGCCACCATCAAGCTGTGGCGAAAATGGCTGTAATTGAAATTTTACAAGGATTATAGCGAACAGGAATAGACGATGGCCTTGCCGGGCTTACATTCTATGAATTAAAATAGCTTAAGTTCTTGTATAGCAAGAACTTAGCTCATACTTGACAAGGGTATTAGGAGGAGGATTATTATTTGCTTCTTACCGTTGCGGGAGGAAGATGGTCAAAGAAAAGGAAAGGATAGAGGTAGAGATGAGGTATGTGCTTGAACAGGTGGCTGAGGAGGTTCCGGGCTTTCTCTATACGGCCGTTGTTGACATGGAAATGGCGAACCCAGTCTACGAGCTAGCCTCGCCTGAGATGAATGTGGACGGCGTGAAGGCCGCGTGCCTATGCACGGACATAGTCCGCTCGCACATGAGGAGCCTGGACTGCCTTGGGGGAGATGAGGTGCTGGGCCGCACTACTGACATCTTCATAGCCACCGACAAGTATAACATCATTCTCCGCCCTCTGCCCGATGTGATGTGCTGTCATGTTCTTTTCATAAAAAAGAACGGCTCGCTGGGAAGCGCTAGAGCCGCGCTCCAGAAATACTCCGACACCATCACGAGGACATTGAGGGGATAGCGAAAAATAGGAGAGGACTGCCCCCGTGGGTGAGGACAGTCAAGGGGTGATTTCTCCTGATCGTATCTGGTTCTCGTTGAGCCCGGCTTTGGAGGGGCCTTATACTTTACTTACAGGAGAGAAAGATGATTGCCCTTTTGCTTTTGTCAGCCAACGCTTATAACAAGGGCCCCTTCCCGGATTCATCATGGAACATGGAGTTGCTCGCCACCTGGACTGACGGGGACACAGCTACGAAGTTTGATGTAGCGGCCTACCAGAACTACATCTACCTGGCTCACAACAGGAAAGGGGTCACCATCCTGGTCATGTGGGACTCAGCTGGGAAGACCGTGGTGAAGCAGGTGGGAAGGATAGATTCGGGAGGGATAAGGAGCTTCGTGGACATACGGGATAGCCTTCTTTATTGCGGCTACAATGACCTTTTGAAGATTTACTCCTTGAGCGATCCGGCGAATCCGGTCTTCTTGGGAATGGATAGCACTGATAATTACTGGGTCCCGTGGAGAACTCAGTTTCATGGGGATTACTTCTTCGTAGGAGGCGTCACGGTTTACATCTACAACATCTCTGACCCGACAAATCCTTACCTGACGAGTATAGTCACGCCTTCCGAGTGGGCTGATTGTGGCAGTTTCGCCCTCCAAGACACCCCCTATTGCAAATATCCCGCTCTGTTCGTGGGATACACCGTGCCTTGGGGGCCTGACAGCGGAAGCTGGATAGCCTCGTATAACATCGCTGACCCTGAGAACCCCGTATGGGTGAGCTCAAGGTATCTGGGGTTTTATGGGTATTACACAGATGTGGAGCCCATAGCTGCTTACCTGAATTACCTCTATGTGTTTGTCTGGGATGAGGTTTTCCTCTTTGATATCTCAGACCCCGGGCACCTCATTTATTTGGGCAGTAGTTCCAGCCCGGTTTACTTTGACGCCCTGGTCAGGGAAGACGCCAGCAAGATGTATCTGGCTGACTGGCACTGGGCCGAGGTCAGGGACCTAACAGACCCCTTGGATATAAGGCTTCTGGGATGGTATAAAGCTGATTCTATCACCTTCAGGGCCGTTGCCTGGCAGGGAGGGAGAACCATAATGCTCGCTGGAACCTGGCCACCATATATTCCCTGGGATGGTTTATACATCCTCCACTACACCGGCGACACCCTTGAACCCCTGCCAGCTATGCCCTGGCCCCATGAGCCAAGGGGGTTCTCGGCCATAATCGTGGACGGGTATCTGAGGCTTAGGATACCGCGGAAGGACCATGTCTCCCTCAGGGTATTTGACCCATCGGGGAGGCTCGTGGAGGATGTGTTCTCAGGGTATCTCGGGCCAGGGGTCTATGAGTTTGACCTGGGGATCAGGGACAACCCCGCTGGGATATACCTGGTTCAGGTTATCTGGGACGGGGAGAAAACAACCTTGAAAGCCTTTGTTAAAGGAGGTGATTGAGATGATGATGGGATACATCATAGCAGGCGATCAGAACCTTATCCTATACTGGAATCCCACCCCAACACCCGATTTGTCCTTTTCCCCATACATTGCCACCTTTGGCTTGAAGAAATACTTTACCTGGAAATACTGCGACTCCATCCCCTCAAGGTCTGTGCTATACTTTACATAGAGGTTCCTGGTCAGATACCACCCTATCGTGAACTGCGGTGTGCCTCCGAATGTTCCGGTTCTCACCTCCAGCTCCTGTAGCCTCACCCTTTTTCTGAGCTCGCGGGAGAGCAGTCCCTCGGCCAGGTTCACAGCCCTCTCCCCCATCAGGCTGTATTCGGGCGCGCCGCCTGTCGTGCCTACTGTGAGCAAGGAAACAATATCTCCGGTGGGCATTGGTGGCTCAGAGACAAGGCTTATTTCGGGCTTGCTCAGGGTCCCTCCGAGAAGAAGGTATACGGAGGTATCAGGGGCTATCTCGTTCACTGCCTTAATCGCTATCTCGGGATCAATAATGGTCTGGCGTGTCATGCGGAGCTTCCCTTCCAGGACCTCAAAGGTCCTGTCAAAGAAATACAGGTATCCGGAGAGGACCATCACATCTCCGCTGATGGTCATGGGCGCGCCGGCTTCCTTCTCCAGGAGGATTTCAGCGGCAAACTCCAGGTCAACTAGCTCGTTCACGAAATAAGCCTTCCTGTCAGCGCGAAGCCTTATCTCATACTTAAGGGTGTTGGGCCTCTCCGGGGGCCTTGGCGCGGGCTTCCTGCCGAGCGGCGCATAGAAGAATGCCTCGTCCACGGCAAGGTCGCCCTGGACATGGGGCCTCCTCAGCGTCCCATCAACCTCCAGCCTGCCCGTTACCTTTGCCTCCATGAAGGGGTCCGGGTATATCGGGAACTGCAAGAGATCAACATCCAGAGCCATTGGCACCTCCCCGCTACGATACCAGAGCGTTCCTCGGGCCTCAACCCTACCCCCCTCTGCTTCCGCTTTGAGGCTGTGAACCGAAAGCGCGTCAGCCTGGAATGATATCTGGGCCTCTACCTTAGAAAGCGCTGTCCCCGTGGGCACAACCACCCCCCTCGGCGCGGAGAATTCAACCTTTCCCGAAAGATAAGGGCTTCCTATGGTGTTGTATATCTGGACCTGGCCTGATGCCCGGGTCTCTTCAAATGCGACGAACTTCTCAAAAAGTCCGAGGATTGGCGTCATGCCGCCGGATACCCCTATTACCCCGGAAATGGCGTCGGCTGTGTCAATCCTGATTGCAAACGGAACAAACGAGAGCCTCATTTTGAACCTCAGGTTCATCCAAAATGTGTCATCCTGGGCAACGAGGATAAGGGAATCCAGGCTAAATGTGTCGCCCACAAACCTTGCCTCGCCGTATCCGGTATCAGCCTTGAGAAAAGTCCACTTCAGGTTCTTCGCGATCAGCGTGATATTCCCCACTGTGGGCCTGATCAGACTACCGCCTAACGTAGCGTAAAGGGAGACAACCCCTTCCATAGTATCCTTCAGCCCGAGCGAGGAAGAAAGGGCGCGCATATCCGCCGAGTCCACTGCCAGGGCGAAAGATACGGAATCGCGCCTTATCCAACCGCCCATTGAGATGATTCCGAAGAAGACCTCTCCCTTGGGAAGGGACATTGAAATCTCGTCCTTATTCCATTTAACCACGAGGCCATCGCCCTTCACCGCGCCCAGGCCCCTAGCGTTCATCGCTAGCCTTGAGGCCTCAAGTTTTCCAGCCTCTCCGGAAACACTCAGATTGCCTTCGGATGAGAGCCAGGAGTCGCGGGTCCTGGCGAAAAATGTGTAGCCGCCCTGGCCGCTCAAGAGAGCGCCCTCAAGCCTGAGGCTGTCCACTACGAAATCATCCTTTGAAATCCCCCACGCCACGAGCCATCCCTCAAGGGTATCCGGCGCGGCCATGAGGTTAAGTGAGGCCCTTTCAAGGGCAAACTCCTTCCAAGCGCAGTGCCGGAGATCCACCCTGCCGCTGAAGAGAAGCCTTTTCCCATCCTTCCTGATGTTTCCAGAACCCCGCGCGAGGCCACGGGCCTCCGGGAGGAGGAGCTCAAGCCTCAGGGCATCCAGGGAGAACGAAAGGTCAAGGCTACCCCTTAGGTCTGCCCAGCCGGAGATGGTCCCCGTAACCGATGGGCCTGAAAGAAGGATGCCGGGGGTGCTGAGCCTCTTCCAATTATCCACCTCAACAGGGCCGGAAATGTGGCCAAGGCTGTATCTGGCATAAGATAAAGTGTCTATGTTTAGAAGGAGCGAGGCCCGGCGAACGCCCTCGCCCTCGCCTCTGAGCTCCCCCGCGAAGAACACTCCGGGGAAGGGCAGGTAAAGTCCGTGCGGAGCGGATACCTCCGCGCTCCAAGCAAGGGTGCTATCAGTGCGCACAGAGCCGTTGAAGTAGACGGGGTTCTCCCTGAAGTAGAATACCCCCCTCCTGACTCTGATTACCGAATCCTCTCCCAACTCAATCCTGGCGCGCAGTTCTTCCGCAAAAAGGGTGTCGTAGCCCACGCGCACGGCGTATGCATCCATGTATTTCTTCCCGTAGAATATGCTTAGCCTAGCGGAATCCAGGGTGAGGCCTTGCGGTGTTTGGGCCATCGTCACCCATATGTTCACGAGCTCCTCAGAAGGCAAAACGGTTACGTTTCCGCCCCGCAGGGCGTATCTGCCGGATTCAAGGCCGTTTATATCCGTTATACTTACGCCATCAGCGTATATCTTCACAGTTAACGAGACGCTATCCGGGTTGGCATAGGGCGATGTTCCGCCGAACACTGATCCCGTGAACCTCATTGTGTCCGGCCTTGAAAGGGCCTGAGCGCTTATCTGGCTGGCAGTGTATAGGACACCCGCAACCGAGACGCTTGCCTCCCTTATTTCCGCGCGATCTATAGCGAAAACGGGGTAAGCAACAGGAACTTTTTCGGGGGACCTTGGCCGAGCCGCGGCCGCGGCGGATATTCCGGAGACGAGGGAATCCACATCCAACCGAACCCCCTTGGCCTTCAGGGCCCTTATTCTCCTTTCCTTGATCAGGGTCAGGGGGTCAAAACTTATCTCAATCTCCTCAATGCTGAGGGCTGGCTGGGCGTCCAGCCCAGTGATCCTCATGTAGCCGAATGGGTTCAGGATGCAGGTTTCGCATTTCACGGGCCGGCAGAGGGCCGCCGATACGGACTCCAGGACCTTCTTCTTGATGAACACATAGAGAAAAACTGCCCCCCCATAGAGGACCAGAAGGAGGATCCCCAGGGATACCCCCGTGTAAATGAACCTGGTAAGACCGCGCCTTTTCAAATCGTGCTCCTCAGGTCAGAGATCATAAGTGAGACTGCCCGTCGGTTGCAAATGTTCCACAATACAAGGTACAGAGGGTTTTGGCTTTAAGGGAACAGAGGGTCCTCAGGCCTTAATTACCTTCTTCAGGCACTTCGTGCAGACCTTTACCCTTCTCTTCTTGCCGTCAATTATCGCTGTGACCTTGTGCAGGTTGGGCTTCCACTTCCTCCTGGAGAGGTGGTGCGAGTGGCTCACCTTGTTGCCGCTCATCACCCCTTTTCCGCATATATCGCAAACCTGTGCCATGGCGAAATTATAAAGCACTGAATAGAAGTGGGGCAAGGACAAAAAGGGATTTTCGTGTTTATTAGTTGCACGGCCTCCTCAGGATGGCTTATGCTATGGGACAAATGGAGATAAGATCATGAATGTATCGGAGATACTTGAAAACGCTATGGAGGACCTGAGGCTCCGTGTTCCGGAGATAGAGGCCGCGGCCCTCGTAACCGCGGACGGGCTCATCGTAGCCGCGTCCGGTAGCCTCGGGGTTGACGAGGACCAGCTCTTCCTGGGCGGGGTTATGGCCACCGCGCTCACAGCAGGCGAGCGCATATCCGCGGAGCTTGACAGAGGGAGCTTCCAAAATCTCTTCGTCAAGGGCGAGAAGGGGTATGTCCTTCTGACAGGGATAGGCGAGGACAAGGTTCTCGCGCTTGTGGCAAACCAGAAGGTAAAGCTGGGGATGTTGTTCCTGGAAGCCAAGCGTCTCTCGGATATGCTTGAGGAGATCTTCAAGACTCAAGAGCTATGAAAAAGGTCCTTGATCTTTGGTTTTACGCGTTCAGTAGGCGCTCCCTCAGGCACATAAGGGCGCTCGTCGCGGACATGACCCTGGACATGGGCCTCGGGGAGGAGGAATCATACGACATAGAGACCGTGGTGGAGGAGGCCTTGGCTAATGCCATGGAACACGCCTACCCTGAGGGCTACGGCCCCATAAAGATCGTGATGCAGAAGGTCAAGGGCGGAATATCCATAGTGGTAAGGGACTGGGGCAAACCCCTTTCGCCAGAGGTCCTTGAGGTTGCGGCTGATGTTGAGGAGTGGTTCAAAGAGGGTAAGGAAAGGGGCATGGGTATAGCCTTCATGAAGGCACTCGTTGATAAGTTTGAATACAGGAACCTATCCGATGGAAAGGAGATAAGGCTTTTCAAAAAACTGAAGGCTGTTAAACCGTGACAGAAGAGACACCTAAGTTCAGGAAGCGGTTCGGCCTCCGGCTTAAATTCGCCCTTTGGACGACATTCTTCGTTCTTCTTATGATCGCTGGGGTGTTTCTCTATTTCATAAACAGGCAGATAAACACCCTCACAGAGGAGATGGAGCGCAACGGCATTGCCCTTGCAACCAGTTTCTCCGCGGCCGCGAAGGAGCCCTTTATATTTGACGACGACTTGACCCTCGTTACTATGGCCGCGAATGTAAAAAAATCCAATCCGGGCATACTATACTGCGTGATAACCGACACCGAGGAAATAATAAAAGCCCATCCGGACTCGGTTCTTCTGAGAGACAAGCCCTTCAAATACTCTCGTAACCTCAAGGTTAAACGCGAGGTTATAACCGACACGACCGAGGGTTTCCCGGTTCTAATAGCCGAGGACCCTTCCAGATACGACATAAGGGCTCCCATCGTGGTGAAAGAACCTAAAACCGGCAAGTTGAGCGAGATAGGCTATGTGCACCTTGGTTTCTCAAAGGAACCCATAGCCCTGGCTGTCCGAAAAACACTGATAGGGCTAGCCGGGGTGGCCGCGATATTCTCTGTGATAGGCATACTCGGCATATTCCTCCTGACCACAATGGTCGTCAGAGGCCTAGTCCGATTGACGAAGGACATTGAGATAATAGGCCGCGGGGACCTGAACCACCCTGTTCAGGTCAAGAGCAGGGACGAGGTCGGACTTATCGCTTACTCGGTTGAGGTTATGGCCAGGAACCTCAAGGAGGCCCAATCCAGGCTCCTGGAGACCGAGCGCTTCAAGCACGAGGTTGAGATAGCCCAGAGGATACAGGCAATTCTCCTCCCCCGTGCCCTGCCGAGGATAGCCGGCCACGAGGTAGCCACCTATTACCAGCCAGCTCTGGTTGTGGGCGGCGATTACTACGACTTCTTCAGGATGGCAAAGGGCAAAGTCGGGTTCATTATGGCGGATGTCGCGGGCAAGGGTGTGGGGGGTTCGCTGATAATGGTCATGACCAGGACAATGGCCAACATGGAGGCCGCTTTTGATGACAACCCAAAGGACCTTCTGGTTTCACTGCACGATCAGCTCAGGGGAGAGATACCCGAGGATATGTTCGTGACCGCCTGCGCGGTTGCCCTTGAGCCGGAGAAGAGCCTCGTTCAGCTCTGCTCCGCCGGCCACAACCCGGCGGCCCTTTTCAGGGCATCCGTTGGCAAGACGGGGTGGCTTGAGCCAGAGGGCGCTCCGCTGGGCATAGCCCTCCTTTCTCGCGAGCAATACGCTGAGGTGATTGAGATGACCGAATTCACCATGATGCCGGGCGACGCCATTGTGCTCTACACGGACGGCGTGACAGAGGCCATGAACGAGGCTGGGGAGCAGTTCGGAGAGGGGAGGCTCCTTGATGTAATAGCCAGAAACGGGGCTGGCTCCGCGGCTGACATCAGGAACGCCATAGTGAAGGAGATAGAGAACTTCACGAGGGGAGCGCCGCAGTCAGACGATATAACGCTTATGGTAATCAAAAGGCTGTAGCCACCACAATTCTTTAGGAGCGAACGCGCCCTTTGCAAACCCACCCTACTCCACGCCATACTATTAGTAATGCGCTCAGGTTTCCTCCGGGATAACCTCCTAACATTCTCCGCTAGGATAGCGGGGGTTATTTTCTATGTGGTTTTCGGCGCGATCGTTGGGCGGGTGCTCGGCCCTGAGGGCAAGGGCATAATCTCGCTATGCATGATGGTCGTAACATACATGACCACAATAGGGACTCTGGGCGTGGACTACGGCCTCATTCTCCTCGCGGGCAAGCGAAAGGAAGCAATCAAAGCAGGGGTTGCCGCATTGCTTTGGACATGCTTTATCTCCTCTGCTATTCTCTGCGCCGCGCTCTGGTTATTGGGGCCCTGGAGAGGGCTTGTTGGGCTTTCTGGCCTTAACGATACCCTTTGGCTACTGACAATTCTCTCCGTTCCCCTGGCGCTTTTCTCAAAGGCATTCCAGGAGATATTCAGGGCAAAGGGCAACTTCATTTGGTTCAACGCTTTTGACGCCGGAAGAAGCCTGCTCTCGGCGCTACTCGCACTGCCCATGGTCTGGTGGTGGCGTTTTGGGGCCTTGGGCGCCGTCTTAACCGTTCCGGCGAGGGAGGCTATCCTGGTCAGCCTGGGCCTTGTGCTCCTCTGGCCCTGCCTCTCATTAATGCCAAAGAGGGACGCTTGGAAAAAGGTGCTTTCATTCGGTTTCAAAGCCAGCCTGGGCAATACCCTGCAGTTCCTTAACTACAGGCTTGATGCATTTATTGTCGCTTATTTCATAGGCAATTACGGCGTTGGGATATACTCTGTGGCGGTTGGGCTCGCGGAACTGCTGTGGTTCTTGCCGGGTTCGGTAGCGCTAGTTCTTTTCCCTCGCACCGCGGCGGCCCCTGAGGGCGAAGCAAAAGCCCTGGCCTCATCCGCTACCAGGATAACTCAGCTCATAACCCTGATAGCATCAGTGCTTATAGCCTCTTTCGGCTGGCTCGCGATATGGATCATATACGGCCCACAGTTCTCATCATCCTACCTGCCGCTTTTGCTCATCCTTCCGGGCATATGGCTCTTCGGCTACGGAAAGCTCTCGGTTAGCTACCTGATGGGCGTGGACAAGCCCATCTACGGCACATACCTTACCCTATTCTCGCTAGCTCTGATGATCCCTCTTGACCTCCTGATGATCCCCAGGTGGGGCGTCCCCGGAGCCTCAGTGGCTTCAACCATCGTGTATAGCCTGGGCGGCCTCCTCGGCCTCTGGTGGTTCGTCAGGCACACCGGCCTGCCGCTTTCGGCATTTCTTTTGCCGAGGAAAGAGGATTGGGGGCTACTGAGGGGTGCGCTTTTCCCCCGATAATTTCCGGGCTGAGAATAAACGGGTGCCGGTCCGCTAGAGAAGCCCAGAAAAAATCCCTTTTTCCTCGGATATGAGTGCGCTGGCTTCGCGCCCAGAAGCGGCGCCCAGCTTCTCAGCCGTTTTCCTGAAGAATCTGGCCTTTTCGCCCTGCCCAGCTTCCTCAAGGAAATCCGCGAGTAGCCTGTGGCCGAGCGCGGGTTCGTGCACCCACTCAATCCTTTCGTGGCCGGAGAGCATTCCCGCAACCTTTATTCCCCTCGTGGGTTTGTCAGGGAATAGGAAACGCCTCGCCATTTCCGAGAGGGATTTCTTCACGACTATGCTGAGAGGAGGAATATGCCTTGTTTTCCTGTAAGTGTAGAGGAAGGCCTTGACCGGCCCACTGCCCACGAATAGCCCCTCCTCCAGGTCCTCCCAAGGAATACTCTTTTCCCCCGCCATCACGGCTTTTTCATCGGCGCGGGTCAAAAGGATCATCTCCCCTCTCACCCTCCCCGCTACTGGGGTTCCCCGGCCGAGGTGCTCCCTGAGGTATTCAAGCGCTTTCTCCCGAGAAACCGTCCCAAACTCCTCGCACTCTAGGCCCAGGGAACGGGCCGCGTTCACTATCACGAAATGCTCCGGCAGGCAATCCGAGAGCCTCCCTCCCTCAAAGGAAAGGGCGAACCCGAGGCCGAGGCCGAAGGCTGTTGATTCCGATACCTCCAGGCCAGCCCACGTCAAAAGTCCCCTCGCGGCCTTCATCCGTATATCTCCCGAGCGTCATCCAAGCTCATCTTTCCCTGCTCCTTCCACACCTCGGTCACCGAGATGTCCCTGCCGGCGGGCTTGTTTTTGGCCTCGGCTATCTTAACCAAAAGAGGAACGCGGAAAGCAGGCCCCGTGCAGACCGCCTCTCCTGGGTTCAGAGAAGGCAGATACTGCAGGAGGTCCCCGGAGAGGTTTTCCGACGCCTCAGCGATGTGGCGCTGGTCAGCCGGCTCAACTATGCGGAGGACTATCATGTTGTTCATCTGGGAGAGCACATCCGGATCAAGTCTCTTCGGCCTCTGAGAGACAAGGCATAGGCCGAGGCCGAACTTCCTCCCTTCCCTGGCTATACGGGAGGCGATGGCCTTTGTCCTGGTTGACTGCCGGTCAGGGCAGAATAGGTGAGCCTCCTCCAGGACAACGAAGACGGGTTTCGGCAGGCAGGATTCTCGGCCGGCCGCGGCGTTTTTCCTCTCCCTAAGGATGTGCCTGAGAAGGTGGCTCACCACAACCTCCGCGGCATCCTGATCAAGTCCGGAAAGGTTCACGGCGTTAAGATTGCCCTGCTCTATCCTTTCCACGAGCGGCTTCGCCGATGGATTGAAGAGCTCCCCCATAGTGTTCCTCAGGTTATCAATACGGATGAGAAGCCCGGCAAAGGAGTCTTGCTTCCGGCTGATACCCCTCATCAAGCCCTGCTGTTCCGCTTCGGTTAAGGATTCCACCTCAGCCGAAAGCGCTTGGAAGAAGTCCATCCCGGATATCACAGCCCTGTCAAATTCATCCCCTTCGCGCAGGTTACCCCTTCTCAATTCATTCTCCAGCTGTCTGCGGGCCTCGCTTAGGAGGTAATACTGAATGCTTGAAGTCTCCATGTCAACGCCAAGAAGCCCCGCTATTTCGTCCACGCTGAGCATGAGGGGGTTTATTACAGGGGTTATCTCATGGCCCATTGACCCGTATTCTCCGTGGGGGTCCATCACGATCGCGGTTCCCCCTCTCTTGACCATCTCCTCAAGGATCACCCCAACAGCATTGGACTTTCCGCCTCCCGTAACAGCGAGCACGGCCAGGTGCCTGAGAACGAGCTGATCTACATCAACATAGACCGGCGCATCAGAACCCAGGAGGGTTCCTATCTTTGCCCACCTGGCCTCGTCCTCCGCGCCGAGAACCTCCCTGAGCCCCTCCTCATCGGCCTCGGAGACCTCCGCACCCGGCAGGGGCGGGGACTTGGGAAACGAGAGCCTTCCCCCCTCAACCTGCCCGACTATGGTCAGCTCGGCTTTGAAGAAGGAGTCCCATTGCTCAAGCTCCATTATGCGCAGAGCGTGCTCCGGGTCAGTGAGCCCCTCCTCAAGGAATGGGTTCGCTCTCCAGACCCTTTGAACAAGGGCGAGAAACCTGTGATCCTGGCCGCGCTCGTTGTATCTTACGAAAACATACTGGCCCACCCTTGGCGCGAGCTTGGAGACCATCAGCGCAGAGAGAGGCCTAGTCTCACCAACCAGAACGCCTATCCTGCTCACGGAGAGATTATAACCCATCCCCGGCGGGAGATTCATCCATTTAAGGCACCTTACCTGGCACACTCAACACCTCCACAGATTGAATATGCGGCCTCGTAATCGGCTGAAATAAGCTCAAGGTTAATATATACCAATTCGTTCTCACCAGTCTCAGCTGGGCTGGTATATAACCTATCCCCATTTTCCTGAGCTTATCCCTGAACATTCTGCTATCAAACTCCCTGTCAGCGACCAGAGAGCTTATCGGGAACAGCGAACATGATGAGCCTCTCTTCGCTTTCCCTGATGAAAGGAAGGGATTCTTCTGAGAGCCAGGCGCACAGCGTAGCCTGGACAAAACCACTCTCCTTCTTCGGGTCTGGCGGTGATAACCCGCTGACCTGGCCAACTCCCTCACCGATACTCTCGGACTACGGGCCAGGGATAAAACAGGGCCGCCGGATAAGGCTATGTTAGACCTTTCTCTATGCCCCGAAGGCTTTCCATTTCACCCATGGGGAGGCGGATATTTTTAAGCTCATAGCTGGGCTATGGCCGGTCGTCTGAGGCACATCCGCCCAAGCCCATGATCCTTTAAATCCTCACGGGCCAAAAAGTATGCTTATCAGAGACCTCCTGATAGCTTGGGTTTCCGGCTCAGCCCTGTGTCAGATGGCCGAGTTTGGCCGGCCCCGGGCCTTCCGTGCCCATCATCTTAACATTGGCAGTAAATCAAGAGAAATTGCAGATCGCCTCGGCTAATCCTTAGGGCCAACGCCACTTACATGGAAACTTAGCTGGGGTTGAAAGGGTGCCAAGATGAGTCCGAACCGGCCCTTGACAGTCCGAAAAAACCAGTTATAATATCAACCTAAGCGAGGAGGTAAAGCGTGAAAAAGATGGCGTTTATCACGGCTGGGATGGCCTGGCTTGCGTGGCCGGGAAGTGTTCGTGCCCTCTCGCTGGGGTGCGAACTGCCGGGATACGAGGCTGAACAGCACTATGATCCTGATGTAGAGCGATGCAAACAGATGAAGTGTTCAGAGGATTGGTTTACAAAAATACCCTGGGAACTAAACTGCCCATCAGGTTATGCGTGGTGGATACAGGAGCTGACTGGCTGTGAGGTCATAAACGGAGTTTGCTATGGCTTTTACGCTGGAGGTGATATGGAGTGCGAGGACGAGGGTGAAGATAGCTGGGAACCAGACCCTTGGGAGGACCGTTGGTGGTGGTGTAAAAACGGGGCGAACGGAAAGGGGGTGAAAATACTATGAGAAAGCTGATCTTTCTTGTCCCCATTGTCGCTGGGTGTCTCAACAAAACTACGGGGGAGATTGAGGTCATGGGCGGAGCTCCCAGGTCCATCCCGCGGCTCATGGATGGACTTTCCGACGGCAGGGCCGTGGTCTACTTCTCGGATGGGTTCAATCACGAGGTGAGGTTGATTGACCCGAAAACAGGCCATGTTCGCTACCTCAACATAGGAGACAAAAAGAACAAAGTGATGGCCATGAGGACAGGTTGGGGAGACACCATATTCGTGGTTACCCTTGAGGGCGGTCAGGAAGGCAATCCGGCGGGGGCTCACCTGAAGCTCCACAAATTCGCGCCCAACGGAGACCCCCAAAGGAAACATGTGCTCAAAAAATCTCCTCTGTTCCTGGATTTTCTGGTAGCAAAACCGGATCACCCAAAGGGTGCCACGATCATGACCCTGAACCTGGCCGGATACTTCTCCACGGTTTTTGACAAAACCGGGAAGATCATAGGCAGTGCAGGCCCATATACCGGACCAGAAGGACCCTACCTTTACGCCTGGATGGCTTTGGCGGATAACTACTTGACTGTTGTCCCGAGAACGATCAAGAGCAACTGTGTAGATTGCCCGGACTACATAAACGGTCCTGTCAGGGTATACCAGTGGATCGGAGGCTCTTCTGCCCTGCCGGACTCATTCCCGCTCGTCAGGGAAATAGACATCGCCCACTTTTTCCCCGAAGCGGACGCTATAGGAGCTTTAGCGGCCAGAGGACGCGACGATCGGGTTTATATCTTCGTGGAGTTCTCGGATTACTATGAAGTGGAGGATAAGCCCCGCATAAAGCTGGGCTATGCGATTATAGAGGTTTATCCTGGAAAAGGTGAGGCTCAAGTGGTTAAAACCGAGAAATACCAAAAGCTGCACTGGGGCGATGATGGAAGACTATACGATTCCAAGAATAATCTTGTGCCAGCGGTATGCGCGGCCGCAATCAAAGGCACCAGTCTCTTTTTGGCCTACGGGGACGGCCATGTGGAGGTGTGCGAGATAGCTGATTAGATAGGTTCAGCAATCGGTATAAGCCCCTCTATCCCCGTTATCTTTCCCTTGATCAGCTGGCCCGGCTCGTGAGCCCCCATTAGAAGGACCACGAGGCCATCCCTCGTGGCGCAATCAGTCCTGCCGTCCTTTGACCGAAGGGTCAGAAGGAGCGTTTCCGCACCGACGAACCTGGCCTTTTTCTTCCTGATATTCTCTATGGTAAAATCCACAAGCCTTCTCAGGCGGCTGGACTTGACCTCAGCCGGAACCTGATCCGGCATACCAGCGGCTTTGGCCCGTGGCCTAGGGTCAAAGGAGAACATGAAAGCCCTGTCAAAACCCACCTCCTCAACCACCCGTAGGGTGGCCTGGAAATCTTCCTCAGTCTCGCCGGGAAATCCAACCATGAGGTCAGTCGTTATCACGGCCTCAGGCAGGACAGCCCTTATCATCTTGACCTTCTCTATGTATTCGGCAGAGGAGTATCCCCGGTTCATCAGCTCAAGTATCCTGTCCGAGCCAGACTGAAGGGGCATGTGGAACCATCGCGAGAGCCTCGGCCGCCCGGCAATTGTCTCAACGAGCCGGAGGTCAATGTCTCGGGGGTGAGATGTAGTGAACTTTATGAAGGGAACGGAGGTCTGGTCGTGGACCATCTCCAAGAGCTTTGGGAAATCAACGCCACCGTGGGAGTAAGCGCTTACATTCTGGCCCAGGAGCGTCAGCTCAAGGAGGCCCTGGGCTTCAAGCTCCTTTATCTCGGATAGTATCTCCTCTGGCGGCCTTGAACGCTCCCGGCCTCTGACATAGGGGACCACGCAATACGAGCAGAAGTTATTGCAACCCTCTACGACGGTCACGAAGGCTGAAGGCCCTGAAAGGAGGCGACGGGGCTTTCCGCAGGAGAATCCGAGGACGCTCGGCAGGGCATCGTATTCTCCGGGCATGAGGACAACGGCACCCAGGCCTTCAAGGGTCTCCTTTGCCAGGGGGGAGAGGCAACCCGCGACCACCACCTGTTTCCCCTCCCTGAGGTATTGCCTGACCAAGGCCATGGCCTTTCTCTGAGGCTTTTCCCTGACGACGCATGTCACGAGGACCACGAGATCCGCGCCCCCGCTCTCGGATTCCTGGAATCCGCCCGCAAGAAGAGCCTCGCGGATACGGGCCGAGTCATACTCGTTCATCTGGCAACCCATCGTGATCAGGGAAAACCTCATGAGCATTAAATTTTAAGGCTATCTCGCTGGCCGGGGCAAGGGCGTTGAAATCACCCGGCCATCATCCCCATAATTACCCCATGAACAAGGAACTTATTCTGTTCGCGATCGCGGCGCTACCAGTGGTGGCTTGCGCCGCAAAGGGAGGATATGAAAAGATGCTGAACTCTGCCCTCGGAAAGAAAAGGATACCCTATATATCCTCTGATAGGGACCTGGCGATTCTCCGGGAAAACGGCTTCCTGGTGAAGGGCTCATACATGAGTGATATATACGAGATATACGACGAGATAGCGGATGTGGAGAATCTGGGGACGGACGGCCCGGTGTTCATCACGGCTGACCTTTACCTGCACTCCCTTCACAGGCTCATTGACTACACGATGAGGCTCGCGGAGGTGGATTACCTTCTGCCGAGGATGGAGAAACTCTCCGGCCAGCTCCTTGAGATTTCCGTTTCAGAATATAAAAAAGCGAAAGGCGATTGGAAAAAGCCTTGGCTTTTGAACGCCGTCTATTTCGCTGTGCCCATAGCGCTGTTCGGAAAGGAATTGCCCCCCTTGCCAAAAGAGGTTCAGGACTTGGTTAAAGCAGAGAAGAGGTTGATAGAGGCCGCAGGCGGCATAGCCGAATCGCCCGCCTTTGGAACCGAGACTGACTATTCCCAGTTTATTCCGCGCGGCCACTACACCGTGAGCGAGGAGCTAAGCCGGTATTTCCTGGCAATGATGTGGTTCGGCAGGATGGGATTCTCCTTGAAACCCTATGAACCCGTCCAGGCGAGGGCCGCGCTGTTGCAGGCTTATGTCCTGGGTAAAAACAAGGACCTCCTCGCGCTCTGGCAAGAGATGGAGAGGGTCATAGCGCTGTTCTCGGGCCATTCGGATGACCTGAGCCCGGCCGATCTCATCTCAATCCTGGGCGAGAGGGAGCCGGCCAAGCTGGACGAGGCCGGGATAAAAGCGATTGCTGACACCGCGGCAAAGATAAAACCGCCCAGAATTCTCTCCGGGATGGCGTATTCCTTGCCCGGCAAGGATATGGAGATACCGATAACATACAGGTTGATGGGCCAGCGCTCGGTCGCGGACGCATACATCCTGCAGGAGCTCATTTACGACAGGGTCAAGGACTACACTGGCAACGCCGAGCCTTTCACAATGGCGAAAACCCAGCTCGGACCACAGAGGTGCTTCGCGAGGGGGCTTGATGTGATGGCCGCGTTGGGAAGCGATGCCGCGCTTGAGATAATCGGGGCCGAGGGGGACGCAGACTACACCAACTACGAAGAGCAGATGGCGAAATTGAGGAGCTGGTGGGAAAATGAGCCGAAAGAGGGAAATGTCTACCTCCTCTGGCTTGGAATGCTCTCAGGATACCTGAGGGAAGGAAAACCGCCCTCAACGGTCAACGCGAAAGCGTGGGAGATGAAAACCCTCCTCGCATCCCTGGGGAGTTGGGCTCAGCTCAGACACGACTTCATCCTTTACGCTAAACAGCCGTATGTGCCGAAGGCAGGTGCATCGCCGCCCGAGGAGGCCGGAACCAAGGAGAAGCTCAAGCTCGCCTACATAGAGGATGCTGGGGCCTTGTTCTCGGCTGGAGCAAAACTTGCCGGGGAGCTTGCAAAGGCCCTCGCCGCATTGCCTGAGGTCAAGGAAAAGTGCTCGGGGTTCGCCGCGCTATCGGATTCCCTGGCGATGATGGCCGAGAAGCAGAAACGCGGCCTCAGCAAGGATGACCACCTCTGGCTGTGGGGTGTTCCGGACGCGCTCCGGTCCGCGTCTCGCTATGATTGGGAGACAATGGACAGGATAAGCGACTACGATGAAAGGTTTCCCCTGGTAGCGGATGTCCTGACCGATCTGAACACGAATCAGTGCCTGGAGGTCGGGGTGGGAGAACCCGCTTGGATAGGCGTCCTGGTTCTCATTGATGGCAAGCCTTACATAGCGGAGGGCGCGGTTTTCAGCTACTACGAGTTCAAACAGCCAATTTCTCAAAGGTTAACCGATGAGGACTGGTGGTATTGGGACGGAGAGAGACCGGGCCGTCAGAGGTGGCTTGAGAGGATAGGGGATTACCGATAGAGGGGGCTCAGGGAAATTATCGGTTCTGCCGCAAGGAATTCCCTTACCTGCGAGAGATCCGGAATCTGAAAAGCCTCCTCTATTGCCTCGTCAATCCTACGCCTCGTTGGGTCCTCTGAGATCCTGGGGAAGGGAAGGAGTGGTTCCTCGCGGAGCTCCTCATACGCAGACAAGAGAATATCCCTCTGCTTTGGAGAGATACCGCCGGGGTTAAGGACGGGCATCTTTTTCAGGGTATTCTTCTTGAACTTCACCCAAGGGCCTCGGGTTTCAAGTCTGTGCCCGACAAACACCAAAAAGCCCAGGGTTGAGTTAAACCATAGGGAGAGGATTTTGGCGCTCTCCTCTGGGGTTTTTATCTCCCACCAAGTATTGGAAAGGACATCCCTGTCCACTAGAACCGAAACTAGCCTCTGAGTGTTGAGCCAAAGCCTTTCAGCCAAGAGAAGCTTACCTCTACCCGACCATACATCATCCCTCTTGCGTCGCTTCAGGCTGAGGTGTGCGTTCGGGGATTGAGCAATCGTAAAAACCTTATCGGATTCGTGGTTCCAGAATGCGGGGTATGGGGTCATGGTGCCAACGGCCTTAAAGCTTTCCTCTACTTGCCTCACATCCGGCCCTATCTCCCCTATCTTCCTGAGCGGTGTCATTGGGATCGTCGCCGTCCTGCGGCCAGGAAGCTCTACCCTGCCCTCCAAAAGCCCAAGAAAGAGCCTCGTGAGGAATGTCCTAGCGTAGGAGCAATAGAAAAGCCAGCTCGTGGATTTTCTGACCCTCTCCCAGGAAACGCTGTAAGCGGTCCCGATTATCTTGCGGCCTGGGATAAGGTGCGCCTCTCCCTTTTCAAGCAATAGGTCGCTTACCTCCCCTTCCTCTAGGGATTTTGCTATTGCCAAGGCCTCAAAGACATTGTCCAGATTCCTCCAAAGGTTGACGAAAACGGTTCTCGCGCCGGGTCTGTGCCCCCTGGTAGCCACGAGGAGGACCTCGCTCAGGTCAGTGTTTTCGGAGAAATTCCAATGCGCCGGATCAAAGCTCTGAACTACATAATCCAGGGTGTAGTTCCGGGAAATGAGGTTCCTGGTCTCGGCCCAAGCAACTCCAGATAGGACAGCTTTAGGTAAGACAAGCGCTAGTCTTGAGCCTTGGTTCATGTATCTGTGCGCGACGCGCACGAAGACCGCGCCCAACCCAGCCTGAATGTTCGCGCGCTCGTGCTCCTCCACCACCTTTCTGAGGGTCTTCTGGAGCCTCGCTCTTTCGGCCTGCGGGAGCCATCCGAAAAGGAGGTTCCCCCCAACCGAACGCGTAAATGGGGGGTTCATGACGCAGAGGTGGAGATCCGGGAGGGAAACCCTAACGGTCTCCTCGCCGTGAGCGTTCACCTGATTTGCCTTAACCAAGGCGCCAAATAGGTCCTTCGGATAAACGGCGCGACCCCTGAGAAAGTCTATTGAGCCGAGGTAATCACCCCCTAGAGGCAGGGAGAAAAGGTTCATGTTATTTACGGATATTTCTGGGGCTCTCATGGCTAGGGTGGAAGCGGTAAGGTGAACAGCCGAAGGCAGAATGTCAAATCCCCAGAGGGTTTTCTCCATGAGGACCCTTTGAAGGTCGTCAACCCTAGGGGGAATCCCCGCCTCTGCCGAAGCCCTTATGTGGTTGTCCGTAATGGCGTCGGCCGCGGCCATGAGAAGAGTCCCCGTTCCGCAAGCGAGGTCAGCGATACGGAGCTTGCCGATATCCTCAAGGTTCAGCCAGTCAACGGGAAATTCCTTTCTGGAAAGGGCAATCTTGAGAAGAAGCGTTGCCGCCGGAATGCTCGTGTAAAATGTCCCCATGTATTTGGCGTTCGCAAGGAGCCTGTGGTAAACCCTTCCAGCGAGGTCGTGCCTGAGCGCGGCGCGGTTTCCAACAACCTCTCTGGCGGCTTTCGCCAGCGCCTTGAGCCCCTGGTATATGTAGTGGTCCGTTGAGAGGGCCAGGAGGAGCTCCTTGGCTATGTGAAATATGGGATAGTAGTCTATCTCCTTCAATATGTAATCCCACCTCTCCTTCAGGGAATCAACCATATCAGCCATAGAATTCCCCTCCAACTGCGAGACGGACGGGATGTCCCCGCGGGAGGCGGCTATTACCTCATGAAATATCATGGCGTTGAGCAGAGAGAGCCCTCCAACATATGCTACTGTGGATCTGTAGTCTTCCTCGTGTTTTTTATCCTTTGATTCTGGCGGGGAAATACCGAGAACCTTGGCAAGCCTGGCTATTATTCCAGCTTTGGGAAGGGCCGCGGCGCTGAAGACCTCAAGCCCAGCTTGCATGACGGCCACGGCGGATTTCACTACATCCTCTGAGGTTAGCCACTCAAGAGTCCTGCGCAAGGCGTCGGCCAAGTCTCTCGGATTGCCGGTGAGCGTTTCGGTCTCCCTTGATTCGGTAAAGATCCTGAAAGACAAGGCCTCCTCACGCATCTTTTCTCTCAGGGATTCCACGGATTCCGCGCTCAGCAGGGATTCCGGATAGACCACGGCGATGGCTATGTGGGCAAGCCCTCCTTCTACGCGGCTCTTTGCTGAACTTGCTGCCCGCGCCAAGGCGGATTCCTCAAACCCTATCTCCCCCTCAATCATGAGCCTAAGCCCTTGAACCTCAACGAGGACATCCGGTATTTTCCTTTGGCCAACCCTCTTTACTATTTCCTCAGGGACAGCAACAAGCCCTATCTCCTCAAGAATTTCAGCAAGGGCTACATTCAAAACCTCCTGGCGAAAGCGCATGGGGAAATTATTTACCCGCGAGAAACCCCTCCGCAACCCACCACAGTAGCCCAAGTATGGTTTTCGCGTCGCGGAACCTGGCGGACATGAGGCCGGAGATGACCTCCTCCTTGGTCAAAAGCACATTTGAGAGTATCTCATCCGGATCGGGGTTTTTTTCTCCCGGAACCAGGCCTGTGGCGACAAAAGCCGTCATCAGCTCTGTAGAATAGCCGGGCGCTAGAAAGAACTCCCCGAACCTCACGAGCCTCTCCGCCCGGTAACCGGTCTCCTCCGCGAGCTCCCTGGCCGCGGCTTCCTCTGGCGACTCGCCCTCGTCAACCTTTCCGGCCGGTAGTTCCAGCAGGTAATCCCCAGCCGGATGCCTGTATTGGCTAACCAGCACAACCCTGTCGTCTCGCGCTACGGGCAGTAGGAGCACCGACCTTCCGAAAACCACATACTCCCTATCGGCTTCCCGCGCCCCCGGAAGCACAATCCTGTCCAGCTTGAGGGTTAAAAGGCCGCCAGCAAAAATTGTCTTTGAATCTTTAAGCTCTATCATGTTGGAGAGATTATAACCCGCGCCCGCGTTTTTCCTCAAGCCGCGATCAATGTTCTGCAGACGAGGCATTCTGCGCAATAAATGGGTTATAATTTGGCACTTGGCCGGAGAGCGTTTCCGTATTCTTCAGGTCGCGGATGTATATTATCCGCATCCGGGCGGTATCCCTGAGCACATCAAGCACCTCTCGGAGGGGCTCATGGCCAGGGGCCACCATGTTGATATACTCACAGCCAATTTCTCAAAGAAGAACTTTCCCACCTGGGAAGACCCCCCCAATGTGATAAGGGTGGGAAGGGGCGTGAAGATACCCGCAAACAAGTCCATGAGCTCAATAACCGTATCCCCAAGGGTTTCCAAAAAGGTAAAGGAGGTAATACAAAAGGGGGGCTACGATATCGTCCATACCCACGGGCCCATCGCGCCCGTGCTCCCGCTCCTGGCTGTGAGGCACGCGAAATGCAAGATCGTCTCAACATTCCACGCGGCCCACGGAGAATCCCTCGGATACGAGATCTTCGGCGCATACCTGAGAAAGTGGCACGACAGGATAGATGGCAGAATAGCGGTCTCAAGTGTGGCGATGGAGAGTGTTGCGCGTTACTTCCCCGGAGAGTTCCGGATAATCCCGAACGGGGTAGATGTGAAGAGGTTCAATCCGGATAATCCGCCCATGCCTCACCTCATAGGAGCCGGCAAGAAAATCCTATTCGTCGGCAGGCTTGAGCCCCGGAAGGGCGCGAAATTCCTCTTTCAGGCCCTACCTATGGTTATAGAAAAGGTCCCGGACGCCCGGCTGGTTGTGGTTGGCTCCGGCATGATCAGGTGGTATAAGAGGTTCATAGACCCATCCGTGAAGGATAGGGTCCTGTTTGAGGGTTTCGTTGATCCTGCTGTCCTTCCGAGGTATTACACATCCGCGGATGTGTTCTGTTCGCCGGCGATCGGGGGCGAGAGCTTCGGCATAGTTCTCCTTGAAGCAATGGCATCCGGCGTGCCCATAGTAGCCTCTGACATACCTGGCTACAGGTGCGTGATGGAGGACGGGGCCGAAGGATACTTCGCGAGGCCTGAGGACCCGGAGAGCCTAGCTGACGCGCTCGTCAGGGTCCTCCTTGACTCCAACGCCAGGGAAATGGGAAAGCGCGGCCTCCTCAAGGCGAGGAATCTTTACTCTTGGGAAAAAGTGGTGGACATGGTTGAGGAATTCTACAGAGAGGTAATGGCAAAGCCTTGAAAGCCAAAACCCCTTCCTTCATCGGTGTCCTGAGATACAGGAATTTTACCATATTTTCTATCGCTCAGATGATATCCCAGTTCGGGGACAGGCTCAACAACATGGCCCTTCTTGGTCTCATCGGCGCGAAGGCCGCTGGCTCGCCCTTCGCCTTCTCTCAGATAGCCATTTTCGCCAGCCTGCCTGTCCTCGTCTTTGGCCCGGTTTCCGGAATCCTCGCTGACAGACTGAACCGTAAATGGGTTCTGGTTGCGGTTGACGCGGCCCGCACCATCATAGTCTTCCTGATACCGAGCCTTTTCTACCTCACCGGCAACCTGCTTTTGGTTAACCTGGCCGTCTTCTCCATATTCCTGCTCGGGCTTCTTTTTAACTCCGCCAAGATGAGCGTCCTGCCGCACCTGGTCGGCAACAAGGACGAATACCTCATGGCAAATGCCGCCGCAAACTTCATAGGCCGCTTCGCCACATTCCTGGGGCTTCTGCTCGGCGGTTTCATCGTTGATCTATACATTTGGAAGGAGCTGGGGTGGGATGGCTGGCAGGTTGGTTTCTACATAGACGCATCAACATACCTCTTTTCGGCCGCGTTCCTCTCGGCGATGTCCCTGCCCAGATCCGCAGTAAAACCAAGGGAGAAATTGGAAAACGCCCAAAGCGCCACGGGGCTGGGCTCTGTTATCAGGACGAGCTGGGATGACATAAAGTCAACAATTTCACTGATAAGGCGCCGGAGCCAGATAAGGCTGGTCTACGGCGCGGTGGCCCTCACGGTTTTCTTTATGGGAGCGGCCTATTCCCTGGACATCATGATAGCTCAGCAGGTATTCGGCTTTGGCACAAAGGGAACCGGGGTTCTCGGCGGCATACTAGGTGTGGGGCTCATCCTCGGCTCTTTGTTCGTTGGAAAATGGGGAAAGAGGTGGGGGGAGATCAGGCTTATGTTCTGGGGCCTGGTTATTCTCGCGGTGCTCATGGGCCTCTCCGCCTTTACGGTGAATTTCCTCCTTTTCTGCTTGCTATCGCTTGCCGCCGGCTTTATTCTCTCTGTTGTCCTTGTCCTTCAGGATACGCTTTTTCACAGGATGGTTCCCTCCTCATTCAGGGGAAGGATATTCGCCGTAAAGGAGCTCATGTGGGCTGGAGGTTTTATGGTATCAGCCGTTTTCCTCGGCGCCGTGGGGGAGTTCCTGAAGATCTTCATCAGCTATCACGCCGCCCTGCAATCCCTGTTGGTAGCGTGCGCGCTTTCTATAATCGCCTCAGTCTTCGCCTCCCTATTCTGGGGTAGGCGAAAATTAAAGGGGCCAAGGGGATAAAAACCTCATCCGGCCTATTCCCACCTGTATTCTATGCTCGGAGAGAGGATGAGCTTCAGTTTTCCAAGGACATCTTCCTCATCGTCCCCGTATATCAGGTAGCGCAGGAGGCTCGGCTTCTTGGGCTTCTTCATTAGCCTCGCCTCCTTCAGGCCTCCCATCCTCCTCGCAACCTCAAGAGCGTCGTGGTAGCTTCCTGTCCTGTCAACCAAACCGAATTTCTCGGCCTGCCTGCCGGTCAGTATCCTGCCGTCGGCCACTGAAAGGACCTTCTCCCTGGGGAGCCTCCTGCCAGAAACCACCACATCAACGAACTGGGCGTATATGTCCTGGACAGCGGTGTCCAAAAGCGCCATCTCAGCCTCGGTCCTCTTCCTGAAGGGGGAGGTTATGTCCTTATGCTCATCCGATTTCACCACCTCCACCTCCGCGCCTATCTTCTTTAGCGTTCCCTCTATGACCGGCAGGGTCATTATCACCCCGATTGAGCCAGTTATGGTTCCCGGAGAGGCTATTATGCTATCGGCCGCGCAGGAGATGTAGTAGCCTCCGGACGCGGCCACTGAACCCATGTAGACCACAATGGGCTTTTTGTGCTCTTGCCGTGCCCTGAGAAGCGCACGGTATATCTCATCCGCCGCAACGACCCCGCCTCCGGGGCTGTTGACCTTAACCAGGATTGCTTTGACCCTTCCGTCCTCAGCGAGCCTATCAATCCACTCCACCGTCTTATCGGGGTTCACGAGGGTCCCCTCTATTTCAACAAGGCCGATGTAGCCCCCTCGGTCAAAGATTAGGCCCGCCGTAAGGGCAACCACGACGCCTGCTCCCAGAATGGCTCCGGAAATGCAAATGAACTTCTTCATGACCTAGCTAGTCCCCTTTTGCAAAAAGCAGGCCGGCTCTCAGGAAAGGGTAAGCATAGCCGTAGTTCTCGTCAAGGATGTATCCGCCGCCGGTCTCAAGGAAAAGCCCGTTCCCCCAGATGTAGCCGCCTGAGGCCTTTAGGCCCATTGACCACTGGAGGGTCGGCTCGTCCTCTGCTACGCCGGAGAGAAGAAGGATGTGCAGGCCGGTCGCCAGCTTAAGGAACCAGCGCGATCTGTGTGGTGGGGTGCCTATGCCGATCATCACCGGTATCTCCTTTATGGAGACATCCCTGGTTCTCTTCACCCACTTGTCGTTATCCGAATCATAGGAGCTGTCAATTAGGGTCGCTGGGTTTATGTGCATCTGAAAGCCGGACGAAAGGAACATGCGGGTCTCAAGTGGGGGCAGGAATACCCCGGTCTCAGAGCTCAGCCCGTAGGACATGCCATCGTGTGTGCCTCCGGCGAAGATCGCGCCGCCCCCGCAGAGCCAGAAACCCGTGGGTTTGTCGTCCGCGGAAAGGATTCCCGTAAGTATTAAAGCGGCAAAGAAGATCTTTTTCATCCGGCGAGAAGTATAATCCCCTCCGCGGGGACATTTCAACAAAAAGGAGACGCCCCAGGCACATGCCTTATAATATCCCCCTGATGAGAAGGTTTATTCCTTTAGCCTTGGTTTTAAGCTCGTGCGCGAGCGCACCAACAGCCGAGGACGCGAGGGCCCACTACAGACAGGGCTACCAGTATATGACCTTGGGCGATGTCACTCTAGCCAAGGAGGAATTCATCAAAGCTATAAAGGCGGACACGACTTTCGCGGAGGCCTACTGCAGGCTCGGTTACATCTACGCGGCCGAGGAGAACTATGTGGACGCCATGTTCAACTACCGCAAGGCCATCGCTTTTAAACCCTCTTACGCTGACGCCCACTACTACCTCGCGCTCGCGCTCCTGGCAACCGGGGACACGGCCAAAGCCCTTGAGGAATTCTACGCGGCTGTGCAGGCGGATTCCAGTTATATCATGGCGAGGGAGGCGCTCGGATCCTTACTTCTCTCGGCCGGCAAATACGAGGAAGCCTATCCCCACTATGAGGTTCTCGCTAAGGCAAAATACCAGGACCTGAACATCCAATACACCTTCGCGGTTTTAGCCTACTACTCAGGCCATTACAATGAGGCCCTTCTCCCGGCACAGCGCGTCGCGGCCGCGAACGACAACAACCCCGAGGTTCACCTATTGCTTGGAAGCATCCTGACACAGCTGGGCAGATACGGCGAGGCCGGCCTTGAGCTCCAGAAGGCGTTTGATCAGTTCACCGCAAAGGGCGATTCGGAGAACGCGGCAAAGGCAAAGGGCCTGCTGGACAAGATAAAGAAAAAATAGAGCCAGACCTCGCCTATGAGAAGAGTTTAAGCCCTCCGGCCCCCGGATTCCGCCCGCTTGATCAGGTAGTTTATCCAGGCAGAGCACATGTGCAGAATAAGCTCGGCTTCCTCAAAACCTACCTGAGGCAATCTGGCCTGCCCATGCCTGGATTTCTCGCTGGAGTATCCCCAGAGTTTGCTGATGATTGCCGTAATTTGGTCCAGGGGCTTGGGCAAGTTCAGCTTGGCTCCGATCTCCGCGGAGAGCTTTCCAAGCGTCAACTTCTCACCCGTGATTATCCTAGCAACGGATTCTAAGGCCTTGATCGCCTCGCCGACTGATCCGCAAGGATCGTATTTCTTGCGGTTAAAAAGAAGGGTTTTTGCTTTTTCAAGATGCTTATATGCCGGAGCCCACTTGCTCTCTTTGAGGAGCTTTTTTGATTGAGCAAGAGAGGCCTCCATTTCAGGACTAACTATAGGCTCCACAAGTCCTTCCTCGTTAAGCCTGTAAAGCGTGTTGAAGTCTTCCAGTTTCTCGTTGATACGCTCTCTCCATTCCTCTTTATACTTCTCATCAGACAAATGCTCATACACTGCCTCTATGAAATCAAAGGCCTCTGCAGTGTCTTTCAAGCTTTTTATTAGGAGGTCTACACGATAATTACGCCAAATTCCGTAAGACCCAATATAGTCAAGGTATGGGCGGTTAGATTCAATACAGAAATCATAAACGAATTTTGCAAGGCGATCGTCCATCAGGTCTTTCTACGCGATGAGCCAAAGATTTTGAATAGTTGTAATCAACTCGCGGAACGGGACATTTTCGCTCGGAAAACTCCAATCCCAGGGCCTAAGCTTATTTCTCCTTGAAAATCTCTCCCTCACGCTAAAATTATAATCTTAAATCAAGGTGCATCTCAACTGACCTGGCCTCACGCCCAGCCCTATCAGGAAACCGATTATCTCCCACACTGTTATGGCGAGCCTTGTGAAGACAGCCGCCAGGGCCGCGGCCGGAGCGCCGGCGAGTAGCCACGAGAACACGCCTTCCCTCACGCCGAATCCTCCCGGAACCAGGAGAAAGAGGTAGCCGGCCATCCAGCTCAGGGCGTTTGCTCCCCCAACCGCCAGAGGATTTGACTGGTATCCGAGGTCGCGGAGGAAGAGCCATATCCCAACCCCGCCGACTAGCCAAATAAGGTAAAGGTAAAGCGTGGTGAGGAGGTAAGCCTTCCTGGGGAATGCTTCCAAGGATGGGATATCCCTCCGCAAGAGCTTCAAGGGCAAGCGAATAGCCTTTTGAACAAGACTCGGCCAGATGAACCCGAGAAGTCCCACCGTCGCGCCAACGCCCATGACCCACGCTACGCCCGGCGCCCAGAGGCCGAAAGGTATAGCGGTTGCGGCCGCGACGAAAGCGGCCCACAGGTTCGCCAAAACCTCTATGAGTATGGAATCAGCGATTATGATCTTGCTGTCAGGAGAGAAGTAGAACCTGCCCGCTATATTCCAGACCTTTCCGGGCATGTATTTGCCGAGGTTGGCGGCTGACCAGGCCCAGTATGCCTCCCTGGCGCTCATCCTCCCACCCAACTGCCTCACTATGCCCCACCATATAACCGGCCCGAGAAGCGGCGGAGCAGAGAGGAGAAGAAAACCCGAGCAGATCCCGAACCTGAGGCCTATCCGCCCGGAAAGCTCGTGCCAGCCGGAGGTTATCTGCCTATATAGGTAATAGGATATAATGATCACAAGGGCCGTAGCAAGAATGGGCTTCGTCCACCTCCAGATTACTTTCGGATTCAAGGCTTTCTCGCCAGGACCTGGAAGTGATTTGAGCGGATGTCCTCTGAATCCAGGTCGTAGTCCTTCATGAACTTAACTGGCACGAGGCCAGCCTCCGAAAGCAGGTGAGCGGCCTCGGCCGGAAAAAGGAGCCGAAGGTGAAAGACCTCCGTGATAGTCTCGCCCTCACGCTCCCACTTTACACGCTCCTCCAGGATCTGCAGGTGATGTATGAGGCGCCTTGTGGAGGTCCTCCGGATCTGAGTTTCGCCGACCTTGAACACAGAGCTATCGGCCTTCACAAAGTTGCCCTCAATCCACCACATCGGATTCACAGCGTCCAGGATGAGAATACCTCCGCAGGAAAGCGCCCTGGCGACCCCCTCCAGGGTTGATGCCATGTCCTTGTCCGTAAGGTTATAAAGAAAAGCCGAATTTAAACAAAGGACAGCGGAAAACTCCTCGTGAAACGGAAGGTCGCGCATATCCCCCTGAACCAGATCGAGCCCAGGATATCTCCTTCTCCCGTATTCAACCATAGAGGCTGAGATGTCAATACCCTTGCAGTGGTATCCGTGTTCCATCAGCCTGGCGAGGTGCGCACCAGTGCCACAACCTATATCCAGTATATTCCCTGAGACGCCTTCGCTTCCAAGAATGGCCAATACGGCCTCGGCCTCGCGCTGAAACCGGCCCTTATTAATGGCTTCCCAAACCTCAGG